>Ga0193728_1001813_pt1 | contig 11001 bp, 10 predicted proteins | sample U1c1metaG_FD_143037 | JGI IMG/M metagenome (GOLD analysis project Ga0193728, IMG submission 143037) | Soil microbial communities from a riparian zone of the East river system, Colorado, United States - U1c1 | ecosystem: Environmental > Terrestrial > Soil > Riparian zone | place: USA: East River... | reverse complement strand
TAGAGAATGCCGACGATTGCCAGAATACTGAAGAATGGGGCAAGCTTTTGAGCTGCATAGGGGAAGAGCGGAATGCAGAGGCGTAGGAAGCCATAGGCACCCGTCTTGGACATCGCACCTGCCAGCATCGCCGTAACTGGAGCTGGTGCTTCACTATAGGCATCTGGCAGCCAGCTATGGAATGGCACAAAGGGCACCTTTACTGCAAAAGCCGCAGCAAATCCCAAGAAGAGCCAGATCTGTATGTTATTCGGAATGGAACAGCCAGAGTCGGTGTTGAGCAGCGTATTGAGATCAAGAGTATAGCCACAGCTGCCACCTCTCTGATGGAAATAGCCTAGAGCAATGATACTGGCCAGCATCAAAAAACTGCCGACTGCGGTATAGAGTACGAACTTAAAAGCTGCATAGATACGACGCTCGCCTCCCCAGCTTCCCAGCAGGAAATAGGCTGGGATCAACATCACTTCCCAGAAGATATAGAACAGGAAGAGGTTAGTGGATAGGAAGACGCCCAGGATACCACTTTCCAGCAGGAGCATGAAGGCCATATAGTTCTTGGCCTTTTTCTCAATGCGGAACGAGGCAGCGATACACACAACGGTCAGCAGGGCCGTTAGTACTACCAGTAGCAGGCTGATACCATCCACGCTGAGGCTATAGTTAATGCCGAGAGATGGAATCCAAGGCAGGTTTTCCTGTAAGGGCGAGTTGATGAGAACACTAGCGGCTGATTCCAGGTAGATCAGCGCAACTGCGAAGGCCAGAACCAGTTCAATTGCGGCGATGCCCAGTGCCGTCCAGCGGATCGCATTAAGACGATCCTTTGGGAAGAACAGAAGTGCAATTCCTCCCACGGTAGGGAACAAAATTATAAACGATAGTAAAAACATGACTTCTATGTACCTCTTGAACGCGATTTATCGCCAAGGGTAGGGGCCCGATTTATCGCGCCCGCCGTACCCCCATGACTTCTATGTGCCTCTTGAACGCGATTTATACCTATGAAGGGCACAGGTCGCCAAGGGTAGGGGCCCGATTTATCGCGCCCGCCGCATCCCCCATGACTCCTACCCCCTCACCGCGTAGTAAACAACGATCAGAACGACACCTAACAGAATGCCCAGGGCATAATTGCGTGTATAGCCTGTCTGTACTTTGCGTACACCCTTACTGATGCCACGGAAGAGCCCAGCAATACCACGACTGCCACTATCAAGCACGCTACTTTCTAGAAAGGAATTGCCAACCACACGACCAAGTCCTAGAATTGGCTTGATCAGCACAAACGAGAGTGCCTCGTCCACATAGTACTTGTTGAGGGCAAAGCGGTAGAGCGGGTTGTGACTCTCTTTGTAGTAGAAGCCCTTACGGTAACGCAGCCATGCAAGGGCAAAACCCAGCAAAGCCAACAAGACGCTCAGATCCGTTGAGATCCACATTATAGCTCGGCTGGCTTCTGGCACTGGTGCTCCCTGGAAAGACACAGCATTCAGGAAATCTGGCAATGGAGCCCATTTCGCAAGACCTACCAAGCTCAACGAGCCAAGGAAGCCACCAATCACTGAGAGAACTGCTAGGATGATAAGCGGGATAGACATCACAGGTGGCACTTCTTCAATATAATAGTAGTAGACACCGCCTGCATGATGAGGACCTGCAGCTTCTTCCTCGTCCTCGTGTTCTACCGCAACTGGTTGAGCGCGATAGTGCCCACTGAAGATACCAAAGAAGAGTCGGAACATGTAGAAGGCGGTCAGGCCAGCTGTCAGCAGACCTACACCCCACAACACGTAGAGACCGGGATTGCCTGTCTTGGTCGCCTGGGCTAGTAGTGTGCTAAGAATGTCATCTTTACTCCAGAAACCTGCCAGTGGAGGAATGCCGCTGATTGCCAGTGTCGCAATTAAGAACGTCCAGGCAGTGATGCGCATGCGACTCCACAAGCCTCCCATTTTGCGTATATCCTGCTCACCTTCCAGAGCATGGATTACTGCACCAGCTCCTAGGAAGAGCAGCGCTTTGAAGAAAGCATGTGTGACGAGATGGAAGATACCAGCGCTATACCCTTGTACGCCCTCAGCCATGAACATATAACCCAACTGGCTAATAGTTGAATAGGCCAGTACGCGCTTGATATCGAGCTGGAACAGTGCAATGCTGGCAGCAAAAAGTGCTGTTGCGCCACCGATTCCGGCTACAACGTTCAATGCCACTGGTGCCAAGTCAAACAATACATGGGTGCGAGCAACCAGATAGACGCCTGCGGTCACCATCGTTGCAGCATGGATTAATGCGCTTACCGGAGTTGGGCCTTCCATAGCGTCCGGTAGCCACATGTAGAGCGGTAACTGTGCCGATTTTGCAGCACAGGCTACGAAGAGTAGCAGGCAGATAGCAGTGATCGTGCCAGTACCGATGCCAATTGGAGTTTTAAGCACATCTGAGAAGTTTAGTGACTGAAAATTGACAAAGATCAGGAAAATTGCCAGCATCAGGCCGAGGTCGCCGATCACATTGATTACGAAAGCCTTCTGAGCGGCGGCAACTGCGGAGCGTCGCTGGTACCAGAAGCCGATCAATAGGAACGAGGCCAGACCAACCAGTGCCCAACCAACTAGTAAGAACAGGAAGTTATCAGCGCTCACCAGCAAGACCATAGCGAAAATAAAGAAGTTCAGGTAAGCGAAAAAGCGCCAAAATCCTGGATCTTCTTCCATATAGCCTGCTGAATAGATGTGGATCAGTAGACCCACGCCCGTGACTACCAGCAACATCGTGATTGACAATGGATCGAGGTACTGGCCGAAGCTGATAGTGAGCGACGGACCATTACCAATACCAGAGGTTAGCCAGTTGAAAGTAACCTGATCGCTGATGCGTCCCGATACCGGAGTGCCTAGCATCGAGAAAAAATTGATGACGGCAAAAAGAAAGGCGAGGCCACAGGCACCCCAAGCCACTGCCAGGACCGCAGAGCGTTGTATAAACCTGCCTGATAAGCCCAGGATGATGAAGCCTAGCAATGGGAATAGCAATACCCATAGGCTGAGATTAGCCATAGTTTATCCTCGCAATATGTTCATCTCGTCAACATCGATATTGCGGCGCGAGCGGAAGATGGAGACAATTAGCGCCAAGCCCACAACGACCTCGGCGGCAGCGACTGTCAGGACAATAAAGACAAACATTTGTCCATCCGCTGAATCGAGAAAATGAGATAAAGCCACAAACGATAGATTGACGGCATTGAGCATTAGCTCAATTGACATAAAGATAATGAGCGGGTTACGCCGGATGAGTACTCCAGTTGCTCCGATGGTGAAGAGGACGGCACTCATTATTAAATATGCTGATAATGGCACAGAAGCCATAATTTCCTCCTGTTTTATTATAACCCCGCAGGGTACCGTGGGCGCAATCACCCTAAAGGTGACATGTGAATTGCAGCCCCTACCCTTGGCGACCTGTGCCCTTCATGGGTATAAATCGCGTTGATCTGCCTCTGCCCTACTCAAGTTTTGGCAGAGGATCGCTTGTAACCGTTTGTAACCAATCCGCAGGGGAACGGCGGGCGCGATAAATCGGGCCCCTACCCATGGCGATAAATCGCGTTGATCTGCCTGTGCCCTACTCAATCAAGTTTTGGCAGAGGATCGCTTGTAACCGTTTGTAACCAATCCGCAAGCTGTTCCTTGCTCATCTGTCCGCTTGCAACAGCCATCATAGTATCATAATACTCGATTTCTGTGGCAATTGGCTCCAAACCGTTGAGTCGCAGAAAGGTAAACATGGCCATACCTGCTGTACGCTTGTTCCCATCAAGAAAGGGATGATTTTGACTCAAGTGAAATCCGTATGCAGCAGCCATGTGAAGGATAGTCGGATGTAGAAACTCCCCACCAAATTGTGCTTGTGGCATGTGAAGAGCAGAATCCAAAGCGGAGGCATCGCGTACTCCATATGAGCCTCCGTACAAACGAATCTGATCGTCATGAATGGCTATGACGATATTTTCAGGTAAAAAACGAATCATCAGATCTACTCCGACAACTTACGATTTGCGTTGCGATAGCGTGGTTCAATTTCTTGATATGTATTCCACGCATCTTGGAAATCAGTGGTCGCACGAGCAAGCATAATACGATCTCCGGCAACTTCAACAGCAACCTCGTCATTTTCACGTAGATGCAATGCTTCTACCACTGATGGTGGGAGCGTAACGATTGTTGAATTGCCTACTTTGCGTAGTTTTACTACTTGCATATGGAACCTCCTCATTAAGCACGGTAGTATGACGTTGTATATACATAAGTATATACATACTGCGAAGCCTTGTCAAGAGGGTGCTAGACTACTCATGCTCTCCTGCCAAAGACCAGCGCCCCCAGGATAGCAATGACGATCAATAGACTGGTAACTTCGAACGGGAACAGGTAGCCGTGGAAGAGTGCCTGTCCAAATGCTTCAACGTTGCCTTGGTGATTCACGACGTTTGATAGGCTTTCTGCCGTGCTGGCTTTTGGTAGATTTGTAGAGGAGGCTCCCTTGAACAGCAAATAGCTCAATGTGCCTACCAGGACCAGACCCAATAGGCTTCCAACGACCTTCTGCCATGCTATGCGATCGCGTTGTTCCTCTTCATTCTGTTCTGGTACCAGCATCGTAACGACGAAAAGGAAGAGAACCATGATTGCACCAGCGTAGATCAGAATCTGTACGATAGAAATAAACATTGCTTGCAGTTGTAGGTAGAACAGAGCCAAGAACAACAATGTGAGGATTAGGCTCAAGGCGCTGTGCACTGCATTCTTGAAGGCGATAACGCCAATAGCAGTAGCAGTGCTAGCAGCTGCCAGCACAATAAACGACAACCATTCAGGTGTCATAAATACCTCCTTTATTGCTTACTTTGCTTTCCTAGCTCGTTCTATCTGTACCTTAAACCACTGCTCTACCTGAGGCCATTCATCCTCTAAAATATCTTGGTAACGAGGTTTCTGAAATGCTGTGCGTAGACCATCATAGATAGTGGGGTAGGGCTTATCTGTAGCCTGATGGAGCTGTTTGGCAAGTGTCTGAACCTGATGCTGATGCTGATGTTGTGGTGTCAAAGTCTCTGGGCCTAATCGCTCTAAGATCTCTGGTATCAGATCGGTAATAGCTTCCATGCTTTCCATCCTCACCTCCATATCATCCTGCCTCTGCTCTACTTGCTCTAATTTGGTATCAGTTTGTGCTTTCCAGGATTGCATGTCTTGCCGCCATTGATGCCATTGGAGCATTTGTTGGTGGTAGACAATCCAATCATCTTGTGGCGCGTCTAGTTGTGGTGGAACTGGTTTAGCTGGTGACTCCGCTGGTATGAGATCAGTTCTAGGACTAGGTAAAGCACGTGGTGTTTGAGCCCATATATAGAGGGCGTCGACCGCCTCTTTCTGGTATCGGATCACATCAGGACGAATCTCTTCACGAACCCTTTTTGCGTCAATAGTAGCTAACCAGTATGCAACAGATCGCAATACAAGCACGTATCCTTTTTGAGGGCCGCTTTCTGTCGTTATAGATACATTCGGTATGAGGTCATCAGCAATAGCCTCTGTTCGTTGAATACGACGAAATTGCCCCCTTCGATCGAGTTGCATGTTATCACAAAGGGAGCGGACAACCACAGCCGGACGCTCGTCAGGTAACCGGACAACGATAAGCGGCTTACCATAAAATAGAATGGTGTCCTGCTCAATGGGGATAATCTCAGGTCTTCCTGGTTGATATTCTTCTGACCCTTCCATGTGTATCTTACCTTTCTAAAGGGTGGACGTGATGTCCACCCTTTACCTTGCTAAGGGTGGACATGATGGCACCCCCTTACTTTTTTCCTATGGGTATACCTCAAAGTTTCCGTCTGTCCTCATCCTGCTCATCGTTAACCAGCAGCATAGGACGTTCGACATGACAAGTGCCTAGGCCGACTGCTGCAGCACTAGCTTGTGAGCCATCAAATGCCTGCGATGCTTGCGGTATCGGTTGCTCGGCCTCTGCGGGTGGCTGTTCAGCCCAGACTGTATTGGAACCAACAGTTGATTGTCCCTCGGGTTCGAGCAATTGTTCTTTGTGATAGACCAAGTCCTCTGGATAGTAGGAGGCCAATTTGTAGTTGTTCTCTAGTGTGATCGCTCCAGTTGGGCAGGCTGCCTGACAGTAGCCGCAGAAGATGCAACGCAACATGTTGACATCGAAGACCTTGGCATAGCGTTCTCCAGGGGAGACACGATTCTCTTCGGTATTCTCTTCTGCCTCGATATAAATGGCGTCGGCGGGACAGGCACCAGCACAAAGGTAGCAGCCGACGCAACGCTCCATACCGTTTTCGTAGCGGTGCAGAACGTGTCGTCCACGGAAGCGTGGAGGTAGATCACGCTCTTCCTCGGGGTAAGAGACGGTCGTTGGCTTTCTACCGATATTTTTGAGGGTTGTTGCCATACCCTTCATGATGTCAAAAGACATTTCAGAAACTCCTTAGATTGTTCAGCACCAGAACTTGCAATCTTGGTGAAGATGGTAAACGAGTAGCGTTTGCGAGGAAGAATGGTGCTGCACTATCCATTCTATGAATCTCTCTCCTGCTGCAAGATCGGAACACACGCTATCGTCTATTATAGCAGCTTTGCAAACTGCACAAAACATAGTAGGCTAAAAAGAATGGGGCCTTTCAAACATGAGAGTAACCCCTACAAAAAGTTGTCTCTTAGATGTCTGGTAGATGTTGTGGAAAAAACCAATGTTATTGGGTATATTTAAAATGGGTTTAAGACAATACCCAAATTCAAATCATGATTATCTTTTATACTCAGCAGGAGGGCCATTTTGCACTGACGAGTGATGCTGAATGAAAGAAGGGAATATTATATATGCCAAAATATCGTATGGAAAATAGTGAAGAGAGATTACAAAGCGATGCTCCTTCAAAGCCATCGCCGCGTGAGGGTGGGAGAGTGCTATCCCACACGGAGATTAGATATAGATCATCACAGCGTGAAATAGGAACAATACTATCAAAATTTGACTTGGATATAGATACAATACAGAGCATAATGGTCAGATATGGCAAAAATTTTGGAATGTCAGAGGATAATCTCCGAGAGAAATCTTGGCCTGACTTTCAGGATATAAAAGAAAGAAAAAAAAGTTGTGGACAGCTAAAAGATGTAGGAGCTAAAAAAAGCGACGAAGAAGGAACAAAGTTAACTCAGGAAGAAATCCTTGAAAGAGCTAGAAATCATGAAGATAATTTTAAAAAATTCGAAAGAAATATAAAAGATACTATTGTCAGAATTTTTGGTGAAGGACTAAGGCAATATGAGAGTTTGCGAAAGGATCTTCTTCGCAACTGTCTACCAGAGACACAAGCCGAGTTGCACAGAGTAGATAAGCGCGTTAAGGCTCTCATTGCAGAGGAGAGCCCGTTTGAAAAGGTCGATTCAGCTGTCCCGGATGAGAGTCGAGCAGGAAGGGATGAGCCAACGAAGTCCAAAGCTACCCTCAGGGAGAAGCCAGAAAAAAATAAAGGCAAGCAGGTAGAATCGGGAACGAGCACTCTTCAAGCAGGCTCTGAGATCAATAAAGGAAATTTTGGCGAGTTATCAAGTATAGATGTTAAAAGAAAAACTATTGCAGAATTTGATAAGCTTAAGAAATGTATACAAGAACTAAAAAATTTGGGTGAACAAGACCCAGTATGTAAAATGTTAGCAAAATCCAATACTATGTATAAAATTGTACGAGAGATAAAGTCTGTTGCAATGTTGAATCGTGACAACCAAGAGGAATTTTCTCCCATCCTTAAGAAAATAGAGACTATAATAACAGAATATAGAAAACTAAGAGCAGGCTTAGAAGCTGCAAAAAACAATAAAGGAAGCTGGGATAACATTGTTGGAAGACTTGAAACGTGTATAAACAATTTGACCGCTTTCTTTAAAGCTAGAGAGCATGTACCACTGTTTGAAGTAGTTCTTGAGAGAAAATTAGGAAAGTATTGTGATTGTGACCAAAACATTCTTAGCTACGGCCAACCAGAAACGCAATCCAAGCTCGAAGAACTAAATCGAAGCTTTGCCCCTTTCGAAGCCGAGGCCAAGGACAAATTGAGAGGATCTACTAAGCAAATTATTGAAGTTTTTAGTAGGTATGATCAGTTTGTACAAGAAGTACAAAATTTGCAGCAGGAAGATCCGATATGTAGATTATTCTCAAAATATCCTGATGCACCTAAAAATGTACGACAATTGCAAGCATATGGATTGTTTTTTGGAATATCGGGCGAGGATTTTCAATCTTCTCGCGTTTTTGATAAGGAAATATTCTCAAAATATAAAAAGCTAAAGTCTATCATAGAAATTGTAATTAATGAAAAAAAAGAAAAAAAAGAAGATTGGTGGAAAGAAGCTATTAAAGTGGCTAAGAAGTGTGAAAGTGATTTAGGCCGATTATTTTCTCATAATTTCAATGCAATGTTCGAAAGATGTTCAGGGCTATATAGTAATTGTGAAGACAAAATGGATTCCCTCGAGTTTAAAGAACTAAAAAAAGACTTTGACAATCTCAAGAATAGGGTCCCGGAAAATTTGTCAGGCAAATTACCAAGCATAGACACTAGCAAACGGGTTCTTGAGTATCTTGGTGAACTTAAAAAGTGTGTACTAAAAAAACAAGAATTGCAATTTTTATCAGGTATACAAGAATTGAAGACTTGTGATGATATGACTTACGAATTTTTTAAAAAATTCAATGAAATACGTGAAGAAGGTTTAAAACTATATCATGATTATAAAGAGAATATTCATCTCCGCAACCAACCAGAGACACAACACAAGTTAGATGAACTAGATAAACGCTTTGAAGAGTTTCGACAGCAAAACGATTTCAATGCTATTTCAGAACGTAGAAAAACAGTTTTGAAATTTCTTGATGAGCTTAAGCAGTATGTACAAGAAGTACGAAAGTTGGATAAGTCTCCTAGCTAGCAGCATCTTGGTCCTGGGCAAGATAGGCAACAAGAGTGGCGAAGGCAGCATTCTAGCTATAAACGTGAAGATGCTATTGTTAAGCACGAAAGCGCCGGAGAAGCTGCCCGATCTCTGCAGAGCGTAGCTCCTCCTCTAAGATCCGTTTATCTTTGTCTAACCCATTGTTCTACACTGTTTATACTTGCACAGCTTTCACATCCTGCTTTCGCTCATTATCTCTAGTTCCGTTTGTAGCTCCTCCGTCTGTGGCATAGCCTTTTCGAACTTCACCAGACGCACCGAAGATGGTAGCACCAGACCACCCTTAGCCCGTTTTTCCTCGAAGCGTGTGCCCTCGGTAAAGCTCTTACGACGAATAGCAATCAGTAGGACGACAACCACGGCCAGCCCTGCCAGACCACAGATCCACCATGGCAGATTTAGCGCCACACATGTTGCGGTAATGACCACGTTCAGTACGGCTAGCGGCAATAGCAGTTGCCAGCCAAGACGCATCAGGCGGTCGTAGCGGATGCGCGGTAAGGTGGCGCGTAGCCAGATAAAGAAGAATAGGAAGATTGCGACTTTAACCATGTAGATGATGATTGACACACCAGGAAGGTTATCGGTCAGCCCGAAGAAGCTCCAGCCGCCGAAGAAGAGCGTTGCGGCAACTGAACTGACTGTAATCATGTTGATGTATTCCGCCATTTGGTAGAGGCTCCAGCGCAGGCCGCTGTATTCGGTTAGGTAGCCAGCTGTTAGTTCCTGCTCGGCTTCTGGCAGGTCAAATGGTGCACGGTTGACTTCGGCAACGCCAGCGATGAGATAGATCAGGAAACCCAGGGGCTGTGCCGCAACGAACCAGATACCCATGGCGACCTGCTGGTGAATAATGCCTACCATGCTCAGCGTGCCAGCCCACATCAATGTTCCACTGAGAGCTAGTCCCAGGCTGGTTTCGTAGGAAACCATCTGAGCGGCGCTACGCAGGGAACCTAGCAGGGAATAGCGGTTGCCCGAGGCCCAGCCACCCAGCACGATGCCATAGACAGCAAGCGATGAGATAGCAAGTATCCAGAGCAGACCAACGTTGATATCTCCGATCAGTGGGTCCCAGATACTCGGTGCTTTTGGATTCCAGCTATTGCCTATGGGCACAACGGCAAAGGCCGAGAGCGCGACAATGACGGAGATGATCGGTGCAACTAAATAGATTGCCTTCTTGGCTTGTGCAGGTACAAGTTGCTCTTTAAAGGCCATCTTCAAGGCATCGGCCACTGGCTGAAAGAGACCGAACGGGCCTGCACGGTTGGGTCCCACGCGACCCTGCATCTTGGCAACCACACGCCGCTCGATAAGCGTCATGTAGGCAAAAGCGGTCAAGAGAGCAAAGATGACCACTGCGCTCTTGATAATATCAGCAAAGAGTGCATTATTGAGAAGATCAGACATGAGCCACCTCCTGCTCCTGCGTTCGGACACCCTGCAGGCCCAGATCTTCCCAGGTCAAGCCTGCATAGAAGGGGTTTCTATCGGCGATCTCTAGGAAAATATCACGCGGGCTGGCATAGGTCCATTGCGCTCCCATCTGGTGTGCCAGACTCGTCAGGATTTCCCAGTCGGCCTTTGCTCCGGGAAGTGGACGCAACGCCTTGCGAATAGCCTGGATGTGGTGGTCAACGTTGGTCATGCTGCCATCTTTTTCAGCGAAGGTTACAGCGGGTAGCACGACATCGGCCAATTGAGCTGTCTCGGTTAGCAGAATGTCCTGGACAATGAGAAAGTCAAGGTCCGAGGACATGGACGCTTCAGACACGTGACGCATGGGATTTGCCCCCATCACATATAAGGCCTTGATCTGCGGACTACTCAGGATTTCGGCGTATGCTAAGCCAGTTTCCGAAGGTACCTGATAGCCTGGAAGGGCATCCGGTAATAGGCCCATGTCACGGGCTCCGAGCGAGTTGGCATCTTCAAAGAGTGGTCCGAC
>Ga0193728_1001812_pt1 | contig 11004 bp, 8 predicted proteins | sample U1c1metaG_FD_143037 | JGI IMG/M metagenome (GOLD analysis project Ga0193728, IMG submission 143037) | Soil microbial communities from a riparian zone of the East river system, Colorado, United States - U1c1 | ecosystem: Environmental > Terrestrial > Soil > Riparian zone | place: USA: East River... | reverse complement strand
GGACCCCGTGACCGGCAGCCTGAACGCCTCGCTCGGGCAGTGGCTGATCTCCGCCGGCCGGGTCAGCGCGCCGTACGTGGCCAGCCAGGGCACCGTGCTCGGCCGCCGCGGCCGGGTGCACGTCTCCCGCGACGACGACGGCCAGGTCTGGGTGGGCGGGGGGACCGTAACGTGCATATCGGGCTCGGTAGCGCTGTAAAGCGGGCGCAGGTGGCCAATCCGGTGGCCGGGCGGGCCGCCGGCCTGATATGCACGCAGCATGGTCCAGGCAGCGGGCATTAGCGGCGGGGCGACCGGGCCGTGGTACCGGGTCCAGGCCATCAGCGCGAGCTGCCTGGGCGGCAGCGCGGACCGGGACTACGCCTCGGTGCTGCCCGCGGCGCTGAACGCGGCCGCGCTGCGGCGGCCGTTCATCGCGGGCTGGCTGTCGCGCGGGGCGGGCGCGCCGCTGGAGCTCATCACCAACGCCGGGCCGCTGCCGGGCGACCACGAGGCCGGCCGGCACGAGCTGCTGTTCCCGTGGGGGGCCCGCGGCGAGCCCATGGCCGGGACTGTCCTGGCCGACCTGGACCGGCTGGTCTGGGGACCGTGCCCGGTTCGCCAGGCGCCGCTCACCCGCCCCGGCGAGGGCTGGAGCCCGGAGGACGGGCCGACGCGGTTCGAGGCCGCGCTGCAGACCCTGATGGGCCGGGCGTTCGGCTGGCTGATCGTGGCCGACCCGGTCGACCACATCGCCGCCGAGACCGACGAGCTGCGATCGCAGCTGAACATCCTGCGCCGGTACGAGGAAGAGCAGGCCCGGTTCGACGTGGAGCGCGCGCAGCGCCGCCTGGCCGAGCTGGACGCCTACCGCGAAGCCGGGCTGTGGGAGGTCCGGGTGCTGGCGGGCGCGGCCACCGAGCAGGAGCTCGGCCTCATCGCCCCGGTCCTGGCCGGCGCGGTGGACCTCCGCGCGCATCCGTACCGGCTGCGCGGCGCGGAGGGCGCGCACGAGTTCGCCGACGCGCTGGCGGCCAAGCTCAGCGATCCCGGCGACGGCTCCGCGGTGCCCTTCGCCGCGACGGCCGGCGCGCTGGCCGCGCTGACCGGCCTGCCCCGCGGCGAGGTGCCGGGCATCCGCGTCCTCGACAGCGGCTACTTTGACGTCACCAGCGAGATGGGCAGCGAGCAGTCGATCGAGCTCGGCGAGATCCTGGATGGGCAGGACCGGCCCGTCGGGACGTTCCGGGTACCGCTGGAGACGCTGAACCGGCACGCGTTCGTCACCGGCGCCACCGGGGCGGGCAAGTCGCAGACGGTCCGCCACATGCTGGAGCAGCTCACCTCGGCGGGCGTGCACTGGCTGGCCATCGAGCCGGTCAAGTCCGAGTACGCGTCGATGGCCGGCCGGATCGAGGGCGCCAGCGACGTCACCGTGATCAACCCGGCCGACCCCGGCGCCGTGCCCGTCTCGGTCAATCCGCTGGCCCCCGAGCCCGGCTACCCCGTGCAGGCCCACATCGACATGGTGCGGGCGCTGTTCCTGGCCGCGTTCGACGCCCATGAGCCGTTCCCGCAGATCATGTCCCAGGCCCTGCAGCGCGCCTACAGCGACTGCGGCTGGGACGCGGTGACCGGCTCCGGGCTGCCGGGCGCGGCCGCGCCGCCGACCGTCCCGACGCTGGCCCGGCTGGAGGCGGCCGCGCTGGACGTCATCCAGGAGGTCGGCTACGGCCAGGAGCTCCAGGCCGACGTGCGCGGGTTCGTCGGGGTGCGGCTGCGCTCGCTGCGCACCGGCTCGGCCGGGCGCTTCTTCGAGGGCGGCCACCCGGCCGACATCAGCGCGCTGCTGCGCCGCAACGTCGTGCTGGCCATCGAGGACGTGGCCAACGACGAGGACAAGGCGTTCCTGATCGGCACGCTGATCATCCGGATCGTCGAGCACCTGCGGATGCGGGCCAAGAGCGGCCCGGCCGGCGGGCTGCGCCACGTCGTGGTCATCGAGGAGGCCCACCGGCTGCTGCGGGCCGGGCGGGAGGGCGCGAGCGCCCACGCGGTCGAGCTGTTCGCCAGCCTGCTGGCCGAGATCCGCGCCTACGGCGAGGGCATCGTCATCGCCGAGCAGATCCCGGCCAAGCTGGTCCCGGACGTGGTCAAGAACACGGCCCTCAAGGTGCTGCACCGGCTGCCCGCGGCCGACGACCGCGCCGTCGTGGGCGCCGCCATGAACCTGGACGAGAACCAGTCCCGGCAGGTCGTCTCGATGCGGCCGGGCATCGCGGCGGTCTTCGCCGACGGGATGGACCGGCCGCTGCGGATCAAGGTGCCCCTCGGCGAGTCCCGGGAGCGCGCCGGGCCGGCCAACGCGTCGCACCCGCCCATCCGCGGCCGCCGCTCGGCGGCCTGCGGGCCGACCTGCACCGCCGGCCGCGCCTGCACGCTGCTGGAGATCCGCGCGGCGGACGTGCTGGCCAGCTCGCCCGACGACGCGTGGCTGCGGGTCTGGGCCGAGGCACTGGTCCTGGCCCACCTCACCAACCGCCCGCTGCCCCGGGTGCCCGCGGTGCTGCGGCACCGCTGGCTGGAGCTCGACGCGCGGCTGCGGGAGTGCCTGCTGGCGACGGCCCTGGACCGGCCGCTGGCCGGGCGGGCCACCGCAGTCCGGGCGTCCTACGACCCGGAGCGGTTCGCGGCGTCCTGCGCGGCGACCGCGCGCCGGCTCCTGGACGGCGGCCAGGGCGCCGGGTCGGCGCCGGGCGCCGACTGGGTCATCCCGCAGCTCCAGTGGCTGCACGAGATCGAGCGCGCGTGCCCGCTGGTGGGCCCGCAGCCGGACCCGTTCGCGGCGGCGCCGCGGCTGGACTTCGTGCTGCCCGGGCTCGCCGACCGGGCCGACGTGAAGATCGGCCAGCGGGTCAGCGGGCTGCGCCGCCACCCGCTCTCCATGGAGCTGGCCCGCAACCGCCTGCCGGCCTGGACGGTGCTGCTCGGCGACGACGACCAGCAGGGCTTCATCGAGGACCTCGCGGCCGTCGCGATCGGGTTCAGCCACCGCGGGCAGCTGCGCAAGGCGGCCGGCGAGATGGGCATCGCCGGCTGGCTGGAGCCGGTCCTGTCCTGGCCCCGCCGGTTCATCATCGGCGCCGATGACCAGGCCGTGGCCGACTCGGTGCGCCAGTCAGCGGTGAGTGCCGGATAACATCTGGCCCCATGAGCAAGCTTCCGCTGCGAGCGCGCCTTGCTACCGGGATCGGCGGCGCGGCCGGGCGGGTATCGCGGCTCACCGGCCGCGGTGACGGGTCGGTCATCGGCGGCGTCCTGGGCCTGCGGGTCGAGCCCGACCTGCTCCGGCTGCTGGCCGCTGACCGTCAGGTCATCCTGGTCACCGGGACCAACGGCAAGACCACCACCACCCGGCTGATCACCGCGGGACTCGGCGCGCTCGGCCAGCAGGTGGCCAGCAACGCGTTCGGCGCCAACATGGCGGCCGGCCTGGCCTCGGCCCTGGGCCGGGCGCCGCAGGCCACCTACGCCGTCCTGGAGACCGATGAGCGGTACCTGCCGGTGGTCATCGAGGCGACCAGCCCCCGGGTGGTCACGCTGCTGAACCTGAGCCGGGACCAGATGGACCGGGCCGCGGAGATCTGGCTCATCGCCCGGCGCTGGCGGGACGCCCTGGCCGATGCGCCCGACACCCTGGTCATCGCCAACGCCGATGACCCGCTGATCGTGTGCGCGGCCAGCTCGGCCAAGCGGGTCACCTGGGTCGCGGCCGGCCAGCGCTGGCACGAGGATTCCTGGTGCTGCCCGGAGTGCGGCTCGCACCTGCGCCGCGCCGGCGCGGACTGGCGCTGCCCCGAGTGCTCGTTCGGCCGCCCGCGGACGCCGTGGGCGCTGGACGGCGAGGCCGTGATCGACCCCCACGGCCAGCGCCGCGAGCTGGACCTGGCCCTGCCGGGCCGGGCCAACCGGTCCAATGCCGTGGTGGCGCTGGCCGTGGCCGACGTCTTCGGGGTCACCGCCGACCAGGCGCTGCCGCTGCTGCGCCAGGTCACGTCCGTGGCGGGCCGGTACACCGTCGTGCCCCGCGGCGGCTGCATGGTCCGGCTGCTGCTGGCCAAGAACCCGGCCGGCTGGCTGGAGGCGTTCGACGTGCTGACCCCGGGCGACGGCCCGGTCCTGCTGGCCGTGAACGCGCAGATCCCGGACGGCAAGGACACCTCGTGGCTGTGGGATGTCGACTACCGGGTGCTGCGCAACCGCCCGGTCTACGTCAGCGGCGAGCGCCGCCTGGACCTGGCCGTCCGGCTGGAGGCCGATGAAGTGGAGTTCGAGCTGACCGCCGGGCTGGATGACGTGGTCGACCGGATCCAGACCGGGGACCTGGACGTCATCGCCAACTACACGGCCTTCCAGCAGATCCGCACCCTCGTGGGCCGGACCGAATGAGCACCGGGTTAACGGGGCGCAGTGATGACAGTGAGGACTCCCTGATGGCCCAGCACCGGGCGCGCCACGCCGCCCCCTCCGGCGAGAGCCAGCTCCGGCTGGTCTGGGTCTACCCCGACCTGCTGAGCACCTACGGCGACCGCGGCAACCTGCTCGTGCTCCAGCGCCGGGCGCAGCTGCGCGGCATCGACGTCGAGGCCATCGAGGTCAACGCCGACCAGGCCGTGCCGGCCAGCGGCGACATCTACCTGATGGGCGGCGGCGAGGACCTGCCGCAGATCCTGGCCGCCCGGCGGCTGGCCGCCGACGGCGGCCTGCAGGCTGCCGCGGCCCGCGGCGCCGTGGTGTTCGCCGTGTGCGCGGGCTACCAGGTGATCGGGACGCAGTTCGGCGGGGTCGAGGGCGAGCCCGTCGCCGGGCTCGGCATCCTTGACATCTCCAGCGGCCGCGGCAGCGCGCGGGGCGTGGGCGAGATCGTGGCCGACGTCGACCCGGAACTCGGCGTCGACCGGCTGACCGGCTTCGAGAATCATCAGGGCGTCACCGCCATCGGCGCCGGCGCCCGGCCGCTGGCCAGGGTCGCGCTCGGCGTCGGCAACGGCGACGGCACCGAGGGGGCGTACGCGGGCCGGGTCCTCGGCACCTACCTGCACGGCCCGGTCCTGGTGCGCAACCCCGGCCTGGCCGACCTGCTGCTCCGCTGGGCCACCGGCCCGCTGGCCCCGATCTCCGACGCCGACGAGGACTGGGCCCGCCGCCTGCGCGCCGAGCGCCTCCAGGCGGTCTCGAGCGCCCCGTAGGTCCCCTCGCGGACCAAGCATGCCGGTTAGAGGAGGGGGCGGCCCCGGCAGAGTGGTGTGGGCAGTCCTCCGGGCCGCAGCATTGCCGTGCCGTGCCGCGGCCGGTCAGGTCAGTGCGGCGGTGAGGCGGTCACGGAGGCACTGGATAGCCCGGTTGCCGGCGTGGGGTTCGGTGCCGGCGAGGAGTTCGCGGAGCCGGTCGGTGACTCTGCTGGAGCTTAGTTCGCCGAGCAGCCCAAGGGCGGTGTCGGCGGCGGTGGCGGCGCCTTCGTACTCGCCCTTGATAAGCCGGGTGCGGGCGAGGCCGATGTGGTCGAAAGCGCGGGAGCGGACTCGTCCGGCGGGACGGCTGCTGATCGCGTACTCGATCATGGCGGCGGCGGTGTCGGCACTGCCGGGGCGGCTGGCAGCGGCGATCTGGTGGCAGATGCCGATGGTGGCGTAGAACTCACTGGTGTCGAAGAACTGAACCCAGTCGGGATCGGTACCTGGGTCGGCGTGCGCGTAGCTGTCCTCGGCGAGGCCGACGGCGCGGTCGAACTCGCGCATCTGCCCGGTGACGGCGAGGTAGCGGGCTTCGAGTGCGTGGAGCATGGCACGGGTGGTGGCGGTGGCATCGTTGCGGGCGCCGTACTGGGCAAGCTGGACGAGTTCGAGGGCGTCGGCGGGATGCTTGAGGTGGCCCATCTGGCGGCTCATGCAGTTGAGCAGGTGCGCACCGAGGGCCTTGTCGCCTGCTTCCTTGGCCGCGTGCAGGCCGAGGACGAAGTAGCGCTGCGCGGTCTTGTGCAGCCCGGCGTCGAAGGATGCCCAGCCGGCGACGGACGAAAGATCGGCCACGACGCGGAACAGCCCCCGGCCTGTCTGCTCGGTGTAGGGGCCGTCAAGCAGGGCGGCGGCACCCTTGAGCTGCCCGACGATCGCCTCTCGGGTGAGGCCGCCGCCGTAGAGGTTGTCCCAGTTCCGGAAGACCTTGGTGACCTGCTCGATCTGGGCGACGTCGGACATCCCGATGCGACCGTGCCCCTGCTCGGCCAGGTTCGGGAGCGGCTCGGGGACGGTCGAAGCCCAGGGCTGGACTGCGGCCAGCAGCTCCGGCCCGGCGGCCAGTTCGCTCGGGGCTTCGTCGCCTTGGAACGCGTGGCGGTCCAGCATCAGGTCACCTTTGGTCTGTCTGGTCAGGGCGCTGGCCGTGCGGGTGAGCAGCCACGGGAAGTTGATCTCCTCGCCAGGGCCTCGCGTGCCGGGCTGGGGGAAGCCGAGGTCGGCGGGGCTGACCGGAACTCCGAGCCGCTCGGTGAACACCTCGGCGAGCAGCCGGGGCACGGGAGCGCGGGGCCGCTCGCCTTCCAGCCACCTGCGGACCCTGGAGCCATCCGGGCAGATGTGCGCCTCGCCTGCTGCCTCCGCCTGCAGGGTGAGCGCTCGCGCCAGCTCCGCGTGGGAGAACCCTGAGCGGGCCTCATAGTGGCCAGGCGCCTGTTCGGTGCCCGGTCAGCTGCTGCCACGGCAGGCGTCCCCTTTCCCGGGCGCCCCGGGCACGGATACGGCACACGTCTCTACCGAGCGTACGACGGCCGTGACGCGGTGTCCCGCGAGCCGCAACGGGGGCGCTATTCGCCGGATATTCGCCTGGCCGCCGCCGGGACTGCCTGTTGCCCTGCGGCACCCGCGCGCCATGGTAACCGCTGGTTTTCGCATGACTCCGCCGCGTTGCCGCGCGCAGCGTGTCGTGGTGCCGTGGAGTGCAGGTGCCGGGTTGCCCGCCTGGGGTTCCCGGACTTACCAGAAGGGTGGTGCGTAATGGAGCATCAGGTGCTGGTGATCGCCCCGCACCCGGATGACGAGGTGCTCGGCTGCGGCGGGTCGATCGCCAAGCTGAGCGCTGCGGGCGCTCAGGTGCGTGTGGGCTACCTGACGTCCGGTGAACAGGGCAGCGGCGAGATCTCCGCCGGGGAGTTGGGAACGCTGCGGGAGCGGGAAGCCCGCGCCGCCGTCTCGGTGCTCGGTGCCGACCCGGATGAGACATCGTTCCTGCGGATCGGCGACGGGGCCATCGACCCGCACGACCTTGCCCAGGCGGAAGCCGTGATACGGCTAGTGCGCCAGGTTCGGCCGGCACTGGCCTACCTGCCGCACGAGCACGACGGGTCATTCGACCACCAGGCCGCGCACTATCTGGCCGTCCGCGCGCTGGAAATGGCTGGCAGCCGGAACTTCGCGCGCCTAGGAGATCCGCACTGGGTGCCCGCCGTGCTCGGCTATGAGGTCTGGTCGCCGATCACCCGGCCCGCCTACCTGGAGGACATCAGCGACTTCACGGCAGCGAAAAGCGCGGCTCTCGGCTGTTATTCCTCGCAGGCTCAGAAGGGCGCGGGTCAGGCGTCTCACGTCGGCCCGGCGGGCCTGGCACTGTCCGCGCACCGGGGCGCGGCTACGACCGGCGGGCACCGTGAGGCATTCTCCGTGCTGCGGATCGGCCGGGTGCTGCCGTGAGGACGCTCCAGGCGGCCGGGTGGATCGCCGCGTTCGTAGTGGCGGCTCGCGGCGTGTCCGGCACGGTCAACGCCGCGTCGTCCCTGCGCTGGCTCGGCCAAGAGCTACCCGCCGAGCCCGGCGCGGGCACGCGGTTCGTCCTCGTGGTGCCGCTGCTGCGGGAGCAGGCACTGATCGGCCCCCTGGTCCAGGCGCTCGCCAGCCTCGCCGCCACGCATCCGGGCACGAGCATCGCCCTGGCCACCACCGAGGCCGAGAACACCGCCCGCCTACTGGACCCTTGCAGGGTAGCCAGCCTGGCCGGAGAACTGGCCGCGGGCGTCCGGCCGGGTCGGATCGTGGGGAAGTACCTAGGCCTGCTGCCCGCCGCCGAACTGGAGGCCCTGGCACGCCAGGCACGCGGACAGGACCGGCAGCGGTGCGCCGAGCTGGTGGCTGCCGCTCTGGCGGCCAACCGCCCGACGCCGGAGCTGGCCGCCGACCTTGCCAGGCGGGCCGGGGACAGGGCAGTGCGGCACTGGCACTACCCGGAGCGGGACGGCGGCATGGTCCAGCAGCTCAACTACGCCATCCGCGGTGAGACGGAGCGGGCGCTTGCCGAGGGAACCAGTCCGGAAACGCTGTTCTTCGTCATCTACAACGCGGACTCCCGGCCGCACCCGGGCACGCTGCGCTCAGCCGCCGCTCTGATCGCCGCATCTGCGGATGCTCCTGGCGGCCCCGCGCGGCTGATCCAGCAGTCCGCAGTGTTCACCGCGAACCTCGCGGACCTGCCGCCGGGCCTTGCCGGGGTGGTCCTGGAGGGGGCCGGATGGCTGCAGTCCCGGTGGACGATGTCGAGGGAGATCCCCCGGCTCCGCCGTCAGGCCGGCTACGCGCGCCGCCATCGCGGCGGGACGCTGATGCCGCTGGCCCACTGCGTGGGCCACGGCCTGATGATCCGCGCCGACCTGTTCGCCGAACTAGGCGGGCTGCCGGAATCCACCGGCAACGAGGACCTCGCGCTCGGCTACCTGGCCTGCGCGGCCGGCGTGCCGATCGAACCGCTTCCTTTACTGGAGGAGGCCGACACGCCCGTCACGCTGGGGTCCTGGCTGAGCCAGGCCCGGCAGTGGTTCCGGTCTTACCCGCAGTACCCGGCCGCTGCCGCGCTCGCTGCCGCAGCCGGTTACGGCACCCCGGCCCGGCGCGGCTGGCTGACCGTCCAGGGCCTAGTGCGAGGTGCGCTGTGGCTGGGGCAGTCGCCCGCCGTCGCGCTCGTCATCGTGCTGCCTGCGGTGGCCAGCCGCCGGCGGACGGCGGCTGTGCTCGCCGCCGGCGGGCTGGCCGGCTATTTCGCGGTCCCGGCCTGGCTGGCGGCACGGGCGGCCGGGCGGCCGGTCCGCCCTGGCCGGGCGCTTCCCGGCGGCCTGGCGGCGATGCTGCTGTCCAGCATCGGACCGTGGAGGTCCCTGGCCGACGCCGCCGCGCAGGCAGCGACCGGCGACCGCCCCGCGCACCGGAAGACCGAGCGATGACCGCCCGCCCCTCCTGGTACGGCGACCCCAGCCCCGCCCAGTACCGCGCGCTCAGCAAGCTAGCCGCCCTCCCGGCCGATGACCGGTTCACCACGGCGCTGGCCAGCCAGGCTGGCGGCGGCCTGGTGTCGGCGATCATCCCACCTACAACCGGTGCCCGTTCGATCCCGCAGACCGGATGGCCGACAATCCCCTGTACTGGGCGGTGACCAGCCTGCGCGGCCAGGCTGGCGGCATGCTCGCCGAGATCGTCGTGGCCGACGACAGGTCCAGCGACCACACCCAGGCGGTGCTGGACCGGCTCGCCGCCTCTAGCCACCCGGTCCCGGTGCGTCAGGTCAGGTGCGCGGACCACCAGGGCGCCTGGCGGGCGCGCAACGCCGGCGCAGCGGCTGCCCGGAGCACCCTGCTGTACTTCGCCGACGACGACTGCGTGTTCCCGCCGCACACGGTCGCAGGGGCCGCATGCGCTCTTGCGCTGCTGCGCGTCGGCGACCCGGCTGCGGCTGCGGTGAACACTCCGTTCTACTACCGGGCGCTGCGGCCCCGAGCGGTGCTGCCGACCGGCCGGGTCGGCACGCTCGACGTGGAGGCGGCCACGTTCAGCACGGGCTTCCACGCCATGCCGTCCGGCTACCTCGGCGGCCGACCGCCGCTGCGCGGCGCGGCCGGGCTGCTCAGGCCGCTGCGCGTCCAGCTCATCGGCGGCACCGCGCTTATCGACGCCGCCGCGCTGCGAGCCGCCGGCGGGTTCGCGGACCTGTCCGCCTGGGCCACCGGGTACTCCGACCACCTGAACCTGTCAGCGGACCTGGGCGCCGCCGGCGCTCACCTATACCACTGCCCCGACCCCAGGCTCGGCGCCGCCCACCTGAAATTCGGCGCGGCTGGCGCCTACCCCCTCGACGACGGCGACCTGGACGCGGCTGTGGGTGCGCTGGGCAGACCGTTCGGCGACCTGGTGGCCCTGTCGGCCGTGCCCCGGGCCGGCTCGGGGCACCGGGTGGCGGACGGCGAGTTCTTCCGGGAGCAGATCGGGTCGTTCTTCGCGTTCTTCGCCGCCCGGTCCCTTGCGGGCGGCCGGGCCTGGGCGGTCAGGTCCTGGCAAGAGTTCGCCGTCGGCGGGCAGGTTCCCACGCTCGCGGTCGGCGGCGTCCCCGGCCCGGAGGCACGGGCGCTGGCTTGGCGGGAAGGGATCGCGGCCGGAGCAAAGACACTCGTGCGCTCAGCGCGTCACGGCCTCGGGCGTGACGTGGCGGAGGGACTGCTGCGGGAGGTGAGCGATGCGTGCGAACAGCCCGCCATCACCGGCTGGTAAAGCTGCCGGTGACCTCCTCCCGGTGCCCGGTCCACCACCACAGCAGCGTGCTCGCCGACCTGAACAGGTGATCACACGAGCTGTCGCCGGCGATGTAGTGCCGCTTGAGCTGCCAGAAGTCGCAGACCCGCTCCCACCACAGGCGGGCGGCGGCGAACTCGACCTGCTCATCGGTCAGCGGCATGACGGCCCGGTACCCGTCGGTGAACGCGGCGACCAGGTCAGCGGCGAGGCCGCGCTCGTCGCCGTGGCAGAACGTCAGCGTCGCCGACCGGACCAATTCGAACGCGTACGGCCTGGGGGCGAGCCGGTCGAAGTCCACCACGGCGGCGATGGCGCCGCCGTGCCACAGGACGTTCAGGTCGTGGAAGTCGCCGTGCGCCCAGCCCGCCGGCTCCCACCAGGCACCTGCGTCGGGCATGTCGTGCCGGACTGTTTCCAGCAG
>Ga0193728_1001811_pt1 | contig 11006 bp, 6 predicted proteins | sample U1c1metaG_FD_143037 | JGI IMG/M metagenome (GOLD analysis project Ga0193728, IMG submission 143037) | Soil microbial communities from a riparian zone of the East river system, Colorado, United States - U1c1 | ecosystem: Environmental > Terrestrial > Soil > Riparian zone | place: USA: East River... | reverse complement strand
GCGATAACGCTTCCATGCGCGCGCTTTCTCTGCTGGGTCCGTTAATTGCTCGACGAAGTAAGTAAGAAGCCCGACGTCGCGTTTCTGCCATAACAACAGACAATCCGCGGGCTCACCATCGCGTCCGGCTCGGCCCGCTTCCTGGTAATACTGCTCAATCGATTTCGGCAACGACAAATGGATCACCGCGCGTACCGCTGCCTTGTTTATTCCCAAGCCGAACGCGATTGTTCCCACCAGTACCCGCACTTCGTCGCCCATCCATCGTTCCTGATTTTTTCTTCGTTCGGCACTGTTCATCTTCGCGTGATATCCGATGGCTCCGATCCCGCTGTGTTTCAGGAATGCGACGGTTTCCTCCACTCGTGTGATCGTCGGCGCATAAATAATAATATTGCTTCCGGCGTACTGCGCTACTGCTCTCAGCAGTAATGCACGTTGATTCTTCGGATCGCACTGCTTCACGTGATAGCGCAAATTTGGGCGTTGGAAGCTGGCGATGTACTTGTCCGCATCGCGCAACTGCAATTGCTCGACAATATCGTGGCGTACCTGCCGAGTGGCGCTCGCCGTGAACGCAGCGATCGGCCGGTCCGGAAATTGTTTCCGCAAGAAATGTAGTTGCCGGTATTCAGGACGAAATTCGTGTCCCCACTCCGAAATGCAATGAGCTTCATCGATCACAAAATAAGAAATGGGTGTGTCACGCAGCCAGGTGAGCGCGTCTTGGCGTGCCAGTCGCTCTGGCGAAAGATAAAGTAGCCGGTACTTTCCTGTCCTTGCGTTGCGCAAAATCGCAGACTGCTCTGCCGCACTCTGCGAGCTGTTCAATACCGCCGCAGGGACGCCCATCTGTTCCAACTGAGCAGTTTGATCCTGCATCAAGGCAATCAGCGGCGACACAACAATTGCGGTGCGGCCGGGCGTCATTGCGGCAGGCAACTGGTAGCACAGCGATTTGCCACCTCCGGTGGGCATGACCACACACGCATCACGCCCCGCCAGCAGACTGTTCACGACCTGTTCCTGAAGTGGACGAAACGAGGAATACCCCCAATACTGCTGCAGCGCAGAAAGTAAAGGTGAGGACATAGCGGCTGTGTATAACTAAGGAATCATATCAGTCCACGATAAATAACTTGGCGCCAACACGACTGACACTCTGATGCGGCGGGTCGCCATCGCCGACGTGATAACTCATCCCCGGCTTCAGTGTAAAAGTCCGGCCGTCAGCCAAGCGTGTTTCCAATTCGCCTTCGAGGCACAAAAGCACATGTCCCTTGGCGCACCAATGATCCGCCTCGTACCCCGGAGAATACTCGACCATGCGCACGCGAATCTGGCCAAAACTCTGCGTCCGCCACAACGCCTTCCCAGTATCGCCAGGATGCTCCGTCACCGGAATTTCGCTCCAGTGGGTAATCGAGAAAGCAGAGGCAGGCATTTTCATGTGCCGAGTATAGCTGCACTTCGTGAGTCCATGCGCAGGTGTTGGCTAGGCACCTGAGCTCAAGAAGCCCCGCTGTCAATTTACCGCGATCTGTGCTACTCTGTTTTTGCGCTTATCACATCGGTTGTGTTGTGCGGTCCCTCGGTTGTTTGTTAAAGCTTCATCTGAGAATCCCCGCCTGCAGTTTCCTCCGTACGTTATCAGCGTAATTCAAAACTAAGGCTGGCTTTGTGAGTTGCCACCTGAGTACGCACCTAAGTGTGTGTGCCGTGAGCAACTCCACCAGCAAGAAAGCTAAACTACTCAATGCAGAATGTTTCCGTACCTTTTTCAGAAATGCCGCTATCTCCTTACATGAAGGAGAAGCTGACGTCGGCAAAATTTTCCATGCCTACGCCGGTGCAAGCCGCGGCGATTCCGCAGGCGCTCGCTGGCAAAGACGTGCTCGCTACCGCGATGACCGGAACCGGCAAAACGCTGGCCTTCCTCATCCCCGTGATCGAACAACTCTTGAAGCAAAATACCCCGGGCATCAATGCCCTGGTGCTCGTGCCCACGCGCGAACTCGCCATGCAGGTTGTGGCGCAGTACAACGCCCTGCGCGGAAAGCAGCTTATGCCCGCGGCTCTCGTCGTTGGAGGCCTATCCGAAGGCGCACAGCTCCAGGCCATCCGCAAAGGCGCCCGCTTCGTGGTGGCAACTCCCGGCCGTCTCGAAGACTACCTGGATCGCAAGCTTTTCCACTTTAATTCTTTGCGCATCCTTATCCTCGATGAAGCCGACCGCATGCTGGACATGGGTTTTCTTCCCGCGATTCGCAGAATCGTTTCCATTCTTCCCAAAGACCGTCAAACCATGTGCTTTTCCGCAACTATGGAAGGCTCCATGGTTCGCGTCGTGAAAGATTACATGAAGGAGCCCGTGCGGCTTTCCTTCGGGTCTACTCTCAAACCTTCCGAGAACGTTCGGGTGCAGGCCTTTGAAGTGGCCATGGACCGCAAAATGGAATTGCTGCAGCGCTTGCTTGCCAAGGAAACCGGACGCTGCCTGGTCTTCGCGCGCACCAAACGCGGAACCGAGCGCATCGCCGACAACCTCAACCGCAAGGGCTTCTCTTCGGCCATGATTCACGGCGACCGTTCGCAATCGCAACGCACCTCAGCGTTGGCGGGATTCCAGCAGGGACGCTATCGCATTCTGGTAGCTACCGACCTAGCCTCGCGCGGAATTCACGTCGAAGACATCGCGCACGTCATTAATTACGACCTCCCCGAAGTAGCCGAAAATTTCATCCACCGCGTTGGCCGTACTGGCCGCAACGGAGGGCACGGCGTAGCTTCCACGCTGTTCGTCAAGGAACAACGTTCCGAACTTTTCCAACTGGAACGCACACTGGGAATCAAAATTGAGCGTATGCGCGCCGATGACGGCACCGCTGCTCCCATCGTGTCTCACGTTGGTTCGCAAGGACGCTTGCCGGTAAATCTTCCGCGCATCGCCAGCGGGCCGAAACCAGCACGATTCGTGCTTCCCGGCGAAGTTCTGCAAGCTCAGTAAGAGCAAGCGAATTGAAGATGATAAACGCGCCGCAGGCCTACAGCCCCGCGGCGCGTTTTTTCCGTTTTACCCAGCTGGTCTACTGAATTGGTGACTTACCGGTAAGCGCGAATAAAGAAATAAATGGTCATAAGCGTCCCGACGGCGATCACGAATCCTCGAATCCAGCTTTGCGACAACTTCTGCGCGTAGTGCGCCGCTCCATATCCACCCACAATCGCGCCTACCGTCATCACTCCCGCCTGCGGCCACAAAATAAATCCCGTAACAATAAAAGCCACCGCTGCAACACCGTTAATTATCGAACCCAGAATCACCTTCAGCTTATTCATCGCGTGGATATCCGTCATACCCAGCGCAGAAAGCATGGCAAGATTCAGGATCCCCATACCCCCGCCGAAGTAGCCACCGTACAGCGCCACAGCCAATTCGAAAATTGTGGCTCCGATCATGGAGCCCCTGCTGGCCTCGCCCGACATTCCCGCGGATATGCGCCCGGTCAAGCGTTTGCCGAACGCAAAAAGCAACGTCGCGCCCAGCATCAGCCATGGCAAAACCTTGAGAAACGTCTGCGCTGGCGTTTTGATGAGCAGCAGTGCGCCCGCGACGCCGCCAATTACGCTGGTCACAATGAGCGGAATCATTACCCGTCGGGGAATATCCAGCTTCATGCGGTAAGCGCCGCCACTCGCTGTAGTGCCCACCCATAGCGCCAGTGTGTTCGTCGCGTTCGCTGGAACCGGCGGCACGCCCGTAAATAGCAGCGCCGGAAACGCCACGAAGCTGCCCCCGCCCGCAACGGCGTTGATCGCGCCACCGACGGCTCCAGCAAAAAAAAGAAAAATTGCCTGCTCTACTGTCACGAGTGAGTTTTAACACGAATGCTTCTAGCCCCCTAACCGCGCCCTTCTTCGACCACAAAGTCCATTCTTGACAACTTGACCCGGCCCATATATGAACGGTGCGATTCTTGCCTTCAGCCGCTGTAATCCTGGCTCGTCTTCATCATTGCCAGATCACCGGAGGAGGCGCGAAGAGAAATACCACCAGCGTCCCAAAGGAACGTGTCGGCTAAGTTCATTCCCGGCACCAACCCGGTACCAGCTCGCGTCAACAGGAGGAAGTATGGCCAGCCGGACAAATGTCGTAACAGGCGGTGTTGCCGAATACAGCATCTGGCGGGTCATTCTCGCCTCCGCAGTCGGCACCATGATTGAGTGGTACGACTTCTACATCTTCGGCAGCCTCACCGCGGTTCTGGCGCTGAAATTTTATCCGCCCGGCAATGACACCTTCGCGTACATCGCCTACCTTGCAACTTTTGCAGTTGGATTTCTGGTGCGCCCCTTCGGCGCGCTCTTCTTCGGACGCATCGGTGACATCGTTGGCCGCAAATACGCCTTCCTCGTCACGTTGAGCATCATGGGCGGCGCTACCGCCCTCATTGGCCTCTTGCCCACCTACAAAACGGCCGGTTGGTTCGCGCCCATTATTTTGATCATCATTCGCGTGCTGCAAGGCTTGGCTCTTGGCGGCGAGTATGGCGGCGCGGCCGTATACGTCGCTGAGCACGTACCCGATCACAAGCGCGGCTTCTACACCAGCTTCATCCAGATCACCGCCACCCTCGGACTCTTCGTCTCGCTCATCGTTATTCTTCTTACTCAGCAATCCATGACTAAAGAGGCTTTCCAGGATTGGGGCTGGCGCGTTCCCTTCCTCATCTCCATCATCCTGGTGACCATTTCGCTGTATATCCGTTTGAAGATGAAAGAGTCGCCCATCTTCACGCAAATCAAGACCGCCGGGATGACTTCCGCGCAACCTCTGAAAGATGCCTTCGGCAAATGGGAAAATCTGAAGCGTGTTTTGATTTCTTTGTTTGGAGCTACCGCCGGTCAAGGTGTGGTTTGGTATACCGGCCAGTTCTACGCGCTTTTTTATCTGCAAACGATTTTGAAAGTCCCGGCGAAAACCGCGAATATCATTATCGCGATTGCATTGCTGATCGCCATGCCCTTCTTCACACTCTTCGGTGCGCTCTCCGATCGCATAGGCCGCAAATGGCTCATGATGGCGGCCTGCTTGCTCGCCGTGCTTACCTACATCCCCATATATAAAGGCATGCAAGGAGCCGCCGGGAACAATATCGTTGGAGTGAGCTCAGCGAAGAACAAAGTTACCGGCGCAACGACGCTCACCGCCATGACACAGGATCCCGTTACCGGAAATCGCGTGCCGGCCAAAGACGCTACCAACGCCAATGTGCCCATGCTGGTGTTTCTTGTCTTCCTGCAGGTCATCTACGTTTGCATGATCTACGGTCCCATCGCGGCTTACTTGGTGGAGGCTTTCCCCGCCAGAATTCGCTATACGTCCCTGTCGCTTCCCTACCACATAGGCAATGGAGTTTTCGGTGGGTTGCTGCCGCTCATTGGATTATGGTCGTGCGCAGCTACTGGAAATATCTATGCTGGCTTGTATTATCCGATGATCGTCGCCTCGATCACATTCGTAATCGGCAGTTTGCTGCTGCGCGAAACTCACGGCACGAAAATCTGGAGCGAAGTCGGCACTACACCCCAGGTCGCCGCAGGCGACTTAATACCTTAGTCCCTGGGGCGCCCCTTATAAAAACGATGAGGCGCCGATGTAATCGACGGCTTGCAATCTTGCCTCGTACGTAACCTTGGCCTCTGCCTTGAGGAGCCACCTCAAGTGGCGTTATGCTCGGTGACGGCACAATCGCATATTCTTCATGGGAGTCCGTAACATGGCCAAAGTTCGCGCAAAACCGCAAGAAAAACCAAAGCAGTTAAAAAAAGATGAAAATCACGGCGGCGCGCGCATGCTGACCGAAGCGCAGATTGCCGTACATTGGAAGGAAGAAGAATACTTCCAACCGTCCGCAAAATTCATAGGCCAGGCCAATCTGAACGACCCCGCTATGGTAGAGAAATTTAGCGAGAAGCATTTCCCCGAATGCTTCCGCGAATACGCCGACCTGCTTGACTGGGACCAGTATTGGCACACCACGCTGGATACCAGCGAGCCGCCTTTCTGGAAATGGTTTGTCGGCGGCAAATTAAACGCTTGCTACAACTGCATCGATCGGCATCTCGAGAAACACAAAAATAAAGCCGCGCTCATTTTTGTTCCCGAACCGGAGCAAGAATCCGCCACGGTAATCACCTACCAGGAACTTTACCGCCGCGTGAATGAAGTCGCCGCCATGTTGCGCGATTTTGCCAAATTGAAAGCTGGCGATCGCGTCACCATTCACATGCCCATGATCCCGGAGCTGCCCATCACCATGCTAGCCTGCGCGCGCCTGGGCGTCGTGCACTCTGTGGTCTTTGGAGGCTTCAGCGGAGAAGCCTGCGGCTTGCGCGCCGCGGATTCCGGGAGCCGCGTACTCATTTACGCCGATGGTTATTTCAGAAACGGCAAGTGGGTCGATCACAAAGGCAGTGCCGACATCGCGGTGCAAACGGCGGAAAAAGAAGGCCAACACATCGACAAAGTTCTGGTCTGGCGGCGCTATAGCGGAAAATACAATTCCGAATCGCCCATGATCATGAAGCGCGATTATTTCGTCGATGAAATTTTAAAGGATTATCGCGGGCACATCGTCGAACCCGTTTCCCTGGATGCTGAAGCTCCCCTGTTCCTGATGTACACCAGCGGCACCACCGGCAAACCCAAAGGCTGCCAACATCGCACCGGCGGCTACCTCGCTTACGTAACCGGCACCTCAAAGTATTATCAGGACATTCATCCCAGCGACGTGTATTGGTGCATGGCCGACATTGGATGGATTACCGGCCACTCCTACATTGTGTACGGCCCCATGGCCCTCGCTGCCACCAGTGTTTTGTACGAGGGAGTTCCACAATTTCCCGATGCGGGACGACCCTGGCGAATCGCCGAACGCCTGGATGTCAACATTTTTCATACTTCCCCAACCGCAATTCGTATGCTCCGTAAAGCGGGCGGCGATGAACCTAAAAAATATAACTATCACTTCAAGCACATGACCACCGTGGGCGAGCCCATCGAACCGGAAGTGTGGAGGTGGTATCACCAGGTGGTCGGCAAAAGCGAAGCCGTCATCGTCGATACCTGGTGGCAAACCGAAACCGGCGGTTTTCTGTGCACCACCAAACCTGCGCTCGACCCGATGAAGCCCGGCAGCGCAGGCCCGGCCGCGTTGGGAATTTATCCGGTAATTTGGGATGAGAACGGCAACGAAGTCACCGCCGGTTCCGGAAATGCCGGAAACATTTGTATCCGCAATCCCTGGCCTGGAATCATGCAGACCATCTGGGGCGATCCGCAACGCTTCGTCAATCAATACTACAAAAAATATAATAAGAATCCGCAGAGCAAAGACTGGCGCGACTGGCCCTACTACGCGGCCGACGGTGCAGTATTGCCCGCTGACGGTTATTATCGGATTCTTGGACGCGTCGATGACGTTATCAATGTCGCTGGGCACCGCCTGGGCACCAAGGAACTGGAATCCGCCTGCCTTACGATCTCAGAAATTGCGGAAGCCGCGGTCGTGCCAGTAGTGGACGAAGTGAAAGGCCGCGTACCCGAAGTTTACGTTTCATTGAAACCGGGAATTCCGCCCAGCAAAGCGGTGCAGGACAAGATCATGTCCACAATAGAAACCATGATCGGCAAAATCGCGCGCCCAAAAAAGATCCATATGGTGCCCGATATGCCCAAGACCCGTTCGGGCAAAATCATGCGACGGGTACTCGCTGCCATTTCCAATAATCTGGATACCGGCGACATCACCACGCTCGCCAATCCCGATATCGTCGCGCAAATTCGTGAGCTAGTGCAGGGCCGTGGAGTCGGTCCCTTGAAAGATGGCCCGGAAGACATTAAGCGTTTCGGCGAAGAGACCTAAACTAAGCGCAGGCTATTCGCGGCCGGTTGCCGCGGTCCGCATCTTTTCCTATTTATTGGGACTCAGAATCGTTTTTCGCGGTGGTGTCTGGCTTTGCTTTAGATTTTTCTGGTGCTGTCTTTTTCGCTTTCGCAGTGCTTGAGTCCACCGGCCGCGCATCCTTCTGCTTCGGCTTGGGCGCATCTTGGGCGGCAATCTTAAGCTTGCCCTTTCCCGCGACCGAATCCCTCAAGGGAGCCTCTGTGGTTTGTGTCGGCACGGACGAAAGTTTCAATGCGTCGGCCGCAACGCCAGTAGCCGTTGTCGTTTCAGTTTGAGATGGGTTCACCGGTGCCGCCGGCTTCCCTACGCTGACACTAGCCCCCGGCGTACCGCATCGCGCCTGAACCTGGCTCAGCAATTCTGCGTCAAGCAACGCATCTTGCCACCGCGCGGAACAAAGTTGCCCCACCGATAAACCGCTCGCGCCATGCATCTCCGCTCCCGCAAGATTTGCACCGTCAATTTGCGCGCCACGCATCAGCGCCCCGCTCAGAAATGCCCCCCGCAAATCGGCGTTTCTCAGATCGGCATCCAACAGCACCGTGCCCTTCATCTGGGCTCCGGCAAGATTTCCTCCGCCAAGCTTCGCAGAAGACAAATCCGCATCCTGCAGATTTGCAAAAGAAAGCATGGCGTTATCCATTTTCGTATCGCGCAAATCCGTCCGTGATAAGTCCGTTCTCAGCAATCGTGCGTTCCGCAACGTAATCCCATACATCGTGGATCCCGAAAGCTTGGCATTCGACAAGTCCGCATTGTCGAAATTCCCATACGAAAGATCGGCGCTGCGAAGATCCGTGGAAACAAATTGAGCGCCAACGGCATTTGCCGACACCAGAACTGCCCGGTTAACCTGCGCGCGATTGAAATTGGCTGAACGCATCGTCGCTTCCCGCATATTCGCGCCGCGTAAGTCCGCTTCCGAAAGGTATGCGCCCTCCAAATCGGCCCGCCAAAGCTTGGCATTCATCAGAAAAGACCTGTAAGCGCGTGCAAAGCGCAAATTCATCTGATTGAGTTTCGCGCCCGGCGCGTCCGCCATCCCCGCTTCTGTCCAAGTGCCGGCGGCTGGCGGCGTGGACATAACCGCCTCGGTCAGGTCCGCATAAGGACGATAGCCCACGCTCTGAAATAGTTCCGAGGCCCACCGCCGAATGTTTGCCGAAGAATCGTCAGAAGCAATGTCTCGATCCGCCGGCAATCCCCGAATCACGCCCAGCGAAATCATCAGCAAGACACCGCCGGTGATCAGCGCCGCGCGCATGGTCAACAGCGCCAGGCGAAAGAAAGTCTTTGATTTTGCGACGCGAATTTCTCCAGATCGCAACACGCGAGAGACAATATCCGGCAAACCCGTGGCGGTCGCCACTGAAACGGTGATGAGCAGGACTTGCAGCAGTGTTCCTCGAAAATCCTGACGCACCAGGTAGCGCACCCAGAAAAGCAGCAATGTGCCGGGCACTACCCAATAGCCCAACATCATGGAGATTCCAGTCTCCAGCACCGCCAGTGGCGAACGGCCATCTCGCGGCCATCGAAAATGCTTGCGTATCAGTCCCATCAAGAACCACGGACCGTCTCGTTCCGGAGTTTGTCCATCCGGAAAAACGGCCGGAAGTGCTGCGATACTTCCCCAAAGTCGCAGCAGCAAAAAATGAAACCGCAGATACAAGGCAAATAGCACCAGCGGCGCGCCAAGATAAAAACCTGTCATAGGTAGCGCATTGCCCAGATGTAGAAGGGGTAAAGCGGACCCATTCAGCAGCAGTCGCACATCCGTGGTAAAAACAATCATCAAGCAGCAAATCACGCTCACCGCCAGCGTCGTGAAATAAAAAACTCTCGCTATTTTACTGGCTTCCGCGATCGGGTTCGTGCTGCTGAATTCCGCGACCGATTCCGGCAAGAGCGCATCGAAAAGATTCGTGCCGCCAAGCCTGCCAACCCACAGTCCTTCCGCACCGTATAGAGTCGCGCCCATAAGGCTAGCGCCGCGCAGCTCGGTGCCCAACAATATCGTCTCGCGCAAATCGGCGTGAACGAGATTCGCTCCTCGCAGATTCGCCATCGATAAATCCGCGCCAGCCAAATTCGTCTTGGTCAAAATTGCGTCTTGCAGGTTTACGCCGGTCAAGTCCGCGCCTGCGAGATTTGCTCCCGTCAAATCAGCTTTTACGCCGGCCTCACCCCCGGATTCCACCCACATTTTGTGTTCGTCCAGAATTTGAGCGAGTTCAATCAGTGGAATGCTAGATGGCTGTATCGCCTCGGAGGTCAAATCAAAAGCATGCGCATCAGAAGCCTCAGAAGGATGAGCGTCAGAAGCATGATTCGTAGCAGCCACGTGATCTCCGGCGGCAGAGACTTCCGCGGCAATCGGCTTCGCCGGCTGCTCTTCGAGCGCCGCTAACATTTCCAATTTGTCGATTTCGCTCTGAGACATTTCGGGTTGATCCGGCTCCTGATTTTCACGAAGTGTTCCCGGCTTCGCGACAGGCTCATTCACAATAGACATCTTTCTCCCCATTCGTTTTCCGTTCCGCCTGGTTCATCATCTCTTAAGCGCACTCCCATGTCGCCTGACCAAAAGTACAGTAGGCGCACAGGTAACAACTCACAATCAACGGCCGGCCGGTAGTGCTAGGAATCGAGGTGGGAGTTAAAGCGAGGTGGGATCGCGCAAGAAAAAATAGAGCCGGGGCGCTTCGCTGAGGGGCCAAGGAGCCCCGGCTTATCCTGCCCGCCTCCGCAGTGTGCGAGCAAGAAACTTGTTACCGCAGAAAGCTTTCAAACCTGGAGAGCCAGCAGTAGGGGGACTTCGTCTGCTTGCTGAATTTTCGTTGCGCCGGAGAAAATTGCGCAGCGTTGCCGCCGCCTTTCCGGAAAAAAGTTAAACACCAACCTCAATCATTAGAGGCGCTCTTCTTCACCGCGCAGAAATTCGTAGCGCTCAATTGCAGCCACTACGCCTACGGCGCCCTCTTCACGTGGCTCGGTACGTTGCACGCGTCCGAGACACCGCACGCGCACTGGACC
>Ga0193728_1001810_pt1 | contig 11007 bp, 14 predicted proteins | sample U1c1metaG_FD_143037 | JGI IMG/M metagenome (GOLD analysis project Ga0193728, IMG submission 143037) | Soil microbial communities from a riparian zone of the East river system, Colorado, United States - U1c1 | ecosystem: Environmental > Terrestrial > Soil > Riparian zone | place: USA: East River... | reverse complement strand
CTGTAGCTTCGACAACCGTGGTGGCATCCGCGGAGGCGAAACAGTCGTCGAGAGGCAGGGGGACTACCGCTCTTATTGGCACCGTCTCGCGCCCCGCGGCGCCAGTCGTCACTGTAGCGAGTTCGGCCCAGACTACAATCGTTAAATGGGTCTAACGGCATGGCGAATCGGTATGGCTCCGCCACGAGATTTGAGATCCAGCAAAGCCACTGGAACCGCCGATGGATTCGAAGGCGATCGTGCGCACGCTCGCGCGACCGAGGCCACGTGGTCGCTGCGCCCAGTCCTCGGCGCGCCTTTAACTGCGCCCTCATTTCCTGTTCCACGTCGGCGTGGGCTTTCTGCTGTTCGGCGGTGAGCAGCGCGTTGATCCTCTTGTCGCTATCTTCGAGGATGCTTTCCAGTTGTTCGACGACAACCAGAATCAGCAACAAAATGAGGGCTTCATATATGTGATATCTCCGGCCCGCTCACCGCGGGTATTAGACCTTTGGCGAGTGAGGACTGAAAGGTATTCAGGTTGACGGAGGATCGACGACCCAACTAATATCCGGCTTACTTTTTTGACTTATGTTCGGCAGCGTACAGACAGCTTTCCCGGCAGCTTGAAAACTTCACTTGCGTCAATTCGCTTTTCTCGCAGGGAGTGCACCATGGAAGAAGTCATCCGATCCCGGCAGCCCGTGAGCCCGAAGCCTGATCGGCATTCGCACCAATCAGCGCTGTTCCACGTTCCACTTTCTGCTTCGTGCGCGGCGCGCTCGGCAAAAAACATCTCGGAATGGAATGCGTACTTGCCGACGGCATGCGTCAGGGAAATGGTCAGAATGGGTTGGGACTATACGACCTGATCTAAAGGTCCGCGGGATCTCTAAGATTCGGCTGACTTGACAACGACACTCTTTTAGTCTGTAATGTCTGTCATGACAGAAATGACAGATGTAACAGTCTTGCCGGGCAATATTCCCGAGGCGGTGCGTCGCTTTGTCTTGGAGTGGGGGAATCTTGGCGAGCGCTGGGGGGTAAACCGTTCGGTGAGCCAGATCCATGCGTTGCTGTATGCCTCGAAACACCCCCTGGCGGCCGAAGATATCGCGGACACGCTTGGAATCGCGCGCTCCAATGTGTCCAATTCGCTGCGCGAACTGCAGACGTGGAACATCATTCGTTCGGTTCCCATTCTCGGCGATCGGCGTACCTTTTATACGGCCGAAACGGACCTGTGGAATCTCGTGTCTCGAATTGCAGCAGGGCGCAAGGCGCGCGAACTCGACCCGGCGGCCGCCGCACTGCGCGAATGCGTGGAGATGACGCGGGACGATAAGACCGTGGATCCCGTCGTGCAACTTCGTCTGTTGGAGATGCTCGATTTCGTCGAACGCCTCAGCCGGTGGTACGACCAAATGATTGCTCTTCCCCGCTCGACCATCGTAACGCTCATGAAGTTGGGCGGCGGAATCGCGCGCTTGCTCGATCGCAGCGCGAAACGGAGTCGAGATCTAAGTTGAGGACGAGGAGGTATCGTGTGTGTCTGGCTTTGGGGCGCTGATGCCTCGTTGAATCATGCGCGTCGTTGTCATCGGCGGACTGGGTAACTTCGGCGCGAGAATCTGCAGGCGCTTGGCGCAAGAGCCTGGGCTCGACATCATCGCCACCAGTCGTCGGGTCAAGACTGGCGCACTCGGAAGCACGGTGGCCGCACTTGATATCGAGAATCCCAATTTCGCCGCGCAATTGCAGACTCTCGCGCCGGATCTGGTGATTCATTGTGCGGGACCCTTTCAAGGTCAGGATTATCGGGTTGCGCTCGCCAGTCTTGCCTGCCCCGCGCATTACCTGGACCTCGCCGACGGCAGAGACTTTGTCTCAGGGTTTGTGGCCGCGGTGGGACCCGCCGCACAGGCGGCGCAGCGATTCGCCATTACGGGTGCGAGCACCCTGCCGGCACTTTCCTCGGCGATCATCGATTCGCTGCGCGGATCCTTCGCGGCCTTACACACGATCGAAATCACCATTGCTCCCGGACAACGTGCGCCGCGGGGCGCCGCCACCGTGGCTGCGGTCATGGGATACGCCGGTCGAGCGTTTCAATGGTGGCAAGACGGCGCCTGGCGCACCGTGTATGGATGGCAGGAGCTCAAACGCGAGAGATTCTCCTTCGGCAGTCGTCTCGCCGCGGCGTGCGATGTGCCGGATTTGGTGCTGCTGCCGGATCGATATCGCGGGGTTCAATCGGTGACTTTCCGCGCGGCTCTCGAAGTATCCGTTCAGCATCTTGCGTTGTGGACGATCGCCGCCGGTCGGCGCGCCGGCTTGCCGATTCCGCTCGCGCGATGGGCCGCCCTATTTGACCGCATGGCAATGTGGTTGAATTGGCTTGGGACCGACATCGGTGGCATGACGGTCCGCGTAGCAGGCACCGATGGCCATGATCAGCATCATTGCCGAGTTTGGGAACTCGTTGCCCGAGGCAACCATGGGCCGGAAATTCCGTGCATGGCGGCCATCATTCTTGCCAATAAACTCCATGGCGGCGGCGGCTTTGTCCCGGGCGCGAGCGTGTGTATGGGGTTGCTTGCGCTGAGTGAATTCGAGCAAGAGTTCGCTCGGTGGGACATCACAACGCAACTCGAGGAATCGCCTTTTTGAACCAACACCCGCTGGACTTTCGGATGACGCCCTATCTTGAGTCGCTATTGCGAGGACGGCCGGCTGATGACCCATTGAGTCTGCAGTTCCTGCCCCAGGAACAGGAATTGACTGCGCTTTCGCACGAGACGTCGGACCCGATTGGGGACATCCCCTTCACGCCGCTTGCGGGAGTCGTGCACCGTCATCCCGATCGCGTGCTCCTCAAGGTGGCGCATTCGTGCCCGGTGTATTGCAGGTTTTGCTTTCGTCGCGAGACCATAGGGAGCAAAGGAGAGCCCCTGCAAGGGCCCATGCTGCATGCCGCGATTGCCTATATACGCGCGCACCGGAAAATTTGGGAGGTCATTTTGACGGGCGGCGATCCACTGTCGCTTTCCGGCAGACGATTGCGCGAGATCTTAAGCGATCTGGCGGCCATCCCCCATGTCGGCGTCTTGCGAATTCACTCGCGTGTGCCGATCGTGGCGCCGCACTCAATTGACGATTCTTATATAAGAGCCTTGCAGCATCCCCTGCCGGTCTATCTCGCAGTGCATGTAAATCACCCGGACGAAATCACCGAGGCAGTCGTTGCCGCGATTCGGCGGCTGTTGGAGGCCGGAATTGTTCTCTTGAGTCAGACCGTGCTGCTCAAGGGCGTCAACGATGACGATGTCGTACTGGAAACATTATTTCGCAGGCTGGTAGCTCTGAAAGTTCGGCCGTACTATTTGCACCATCCAGATCTGGCGCCTGGCACATCGCATTTCCGAGTTCCCATCGAAGTGGGACAACGCCTGATGCGTTCCTTGAGAAGGACAGTCTCCGGATTGTGCCTGCCCACCTACGTGCTCGACATACCGGGAGGATTCGGCAAGGTTCCAATTGGGCCGATGTATGTCGGCGCAAGAGATGCGTCAGGGTGCAGACAGATCGAAGATTCTGAGGGAACTTCGCATTCTTATCCCGAATGAGATCAGGCATGACGTGCTACGCGCTAATCCGCGACAATGCAAACGCACCGAAGGCATCGCCTCGCATTCCAAGATTGCAAGGCTGATGGCCAAAATAAAAAACTTCTTTTCGCCGGCGGCCGCGAGTGCAGTGCACACAGCGCATACTCCGCGCCCTTAGCCGCATACGAGCTGAGTTGGCCGGCGAATTTTCACCGGCTATACGTCGAGGGTTTATTTATGAGTCAAGCAAATAGCCAAGAAAACAGCACCCGCAACACTGCGCCCGCAAAGAACATCGTCGACACGGCGATCGGTGCGGGAAATTTCACCACTCTGGCCGCCGGAATCAAAGCAGCGGGGTTAACCGATATGCTGGCCGGTAAGGGCCCATTCACGGTCTTTGCACCCACCGACGAGGCTTTCAGAAAGCTTCCGACCGGCGCCGTGGACGCGCTCCTCAAGGATTCAACGAAACTCAAGGCAGTGTTGAATTATCACGTGATCGCGGGCCATGTCTCTGCTAAAGACATGAAATCCGGCGATGTGATGACACTGCAAGGCAGCCCGCTGACGGCGGTCGTCGCGTCCTCTGACGTACAGGTCAATGGAGCCCACGTTAAGAGGCCGGATCTGGTTGCGACGAATGGCGTCATTCACGCGATCGATGCCGTGATCATGCCCAAGAACTGGCAATTGTTGGCGGCCTGACGATCGGTTCCAGTTGAGAGCATTTCGATGCACAGGAAGGCCCCGCTCGCGGGGCCTTGCTGTTGCGCCTTTGGAGAACAGTCCTCAGGCTTGATGCGACAGATTGGCAATCAAAGATTTGATTTGGCTCGAGACCCGGCAATCTGTCTAGAATCCAAGCGGCAGATGCTGGGGGGGATGTCATGCGACGGCTGGGTCTTTCTATTTTATTGCTGGCGTCGGTGATGGCGCACGCCGCGGCCGCGCCGCCGAACGGCAAGCAGCAAGTGCTGTGGGATCACCTGCGAGAGGCCGTCGTCGATGTCGAGCAGGGGCTCGACGGTGTTCTGGGTGTCGCCATCCTGGACCTGACCTCCGGACAGCAACTTCTCATCCATCCCGACGAGGTATTTCCGCAGGCGAGCTCGATCAAGATCGCCGTGCTCGCGGAGCTCTATCATCAGGCCGAGCAGTCGGCGCACGGGTTGAGCGGTAAGGCGACATTGAAGGATCGCTATGTGGTGAGGGCGGCGGATGTCGTCCCTGATAGTGCCATCTTGGGTGGCCTCACGCCGGGTGTGAGCGCTCTCACGAACCGTGATCTCGCGACGATCATGGTCGCCGTCAGCGACAATTCAGCCACGAATGTGCTCATCGATCGCGTCGGCATGGACCAGGTCGTGCGTTTGACCGAAACGCTGGGGCTTGCCCACACGCAGCTGCGCCGCAAGATGATGGATCTGAAGGCGGCGGCGGAGGGACGGGAGAACATTTCCACGCCGCGCGAAATGATGGTGCTTTTGGAGCAGCTCTATCGGGGCAAGGTGATCGGGCCGCCGCTGCTCGATGATTTCTTCGCGGTGTTGGCAACGCGCAAAGAAAGTTGGATATCCCGAGATCTGCCGGCGGATCTCAAAATCGCGAACAAGCCGGGAGAACTTGAAGGAGTACGCAATGACTCCGGCATCGTGTTTCTCAAGAATCGCCCTTACGTGATTTGTGTCATGACCACGTATCTTGCGAACGAGCGTACCGGCGAGGAGGCGATCACCCGGATTTCGAGCCTGGCCTACGGCGTATTCGACCGTCTCAGTCGTGCCTCCGATCTAGGCAGGGTGATTTCGCCCGGTAATGGCGGGGCGCGGTAGGCCGGGATTCAAAATATCCCAGCCCCCGCGCGTTGCGACTCAAGCCTATCGGCGTCGACCATCGTCTCGATCGTGGTGATCCGAGCGGCCTCGATCATCGTGCCGTCCGCGATCGTCGTGGCGGTCGCCCCAATGGCCCCGACCGTAGTACACCGTCGGGGGAGCATAGTAACGAGGCGGTTCATACACCACCGGCGGGGGCGGTCCCCACCAACCGAACGGATTGACTTCGACTCTGACGCGTGCGTCGGCGTAGGCGGCGGCGCTCGCGGTGAGCGCGAGCCCGGCCAAGCCAAGTGACAGAATTCTATTTTTCATGAGCAGTTCCTTTTGAGCGCCGCGCGGTCGATATGGCCGCGGTGGCAAGCTTCATTTATCGATTGGCGACCTTTTTACCTTCATGGTTGCGATGACTGAATATCTCGTCCGCCTCCTTTTTCTGGTCGTCGGACATCATGGAATACAGCCCTGAAAAGGATTTCGCGAGCTTCTTGACGCCGTTCGCATGGGCCTGCGCAATATCCGCATAGGCATTCAAATCATCGATCGCCGTCGCGCTTGCAAGCGATGTGTCGCGCTTGTCGATGGCCTTATCCATGGCTTTTGCGTTCTCGCGCATCGTTTCCGCGACTTCTTTCCACTGAGACTCCTCGGCAGGCGTGATCTTTAGCTTGGCATGCAGATCGGTGATGTGGTGCTCCACAGCGTCATCGCGTTTCGCGTCTGCCTTCATCATCGTCGAGCGCGACACATCTGCGGAAGGATGCGGGCTTGCGGATGCCGCCGGTGATTCTGGCGATTGTGCAATTGCACTGCCAAACGCAAACGTGGATACAAGTACTGCAATGATCATTTTCATAAGATTTCTCCGTGGGGATAGGTGCTGTCCGCAGGCACTGGATCATGGCTACCGCCCGCAGTGCTGCGGCACCCGCAAATGGGGCCTGAACTCACGCTAACGCAAGATCCGGAGCGACACAGTCAGACGCGGGCGCTATCGGTCACGTCGATGCGCCTACAAGGTACTTTGTAGGGCTTCCGGCCCGTTGATTAAGAGATTTTCATGCCCGCGCGGCGCCAATTCGGCCAATGCGGAAAATCCCAATTCAGCCAGATGCGCACCGCGTGTCCGACCAGGTTTTGCTCCGGAACGAAGCCGACCATGCCGAATCGGCTGTCCTCACTATCATTGCGATTGTCGCCCATGAAAAAATACTGACCCGCCGGCACCGTGGCATCGTAGTCCGTGGATGGCAGATCGGCAGCCAACATGATCACATGCTCACGACCCCCAATGGTTTCGAGCTCGAGTTCAGAGCCCGTGAAGTTGCTGCCCACAAAGTTCCCATCGGGTTTGAGCGCAAGCGGCGAGTCATTGATGTAGACCTGGTTGTTGCGCACAGCCACGTGGTCGCCCGGCAAGCCGATCAGGCGCTTGATGAAATGCACGGACGGTTTCGCGGGCAGCCGGAACACAATCACGTCGCCACGCCGGGGCTGACCTGTGGTCAGCACTTTTGTATTGATGATAGGAAGCCTCAGGCCATAGGAGAACTTGCTGACGAATATGAAATCACCATCGATCAGGCCGGGCATCATGGACTCCGAGGGAATCCGGAACGGTTCGAGGATGAATGAGCGAATGATCAACACGATCAAGATCACGGGAAAGAAAGACTTCGCGTATTGCACGATCCGTGGTTCGGTGACACGGGCGCCAAGAGCGGCACGGTTGCGATTGGCTTTGTAGACTGCCGCATCCACCAGCCAAATGAGGCCCGCGAGTGCCAGCAGCAGCGCCAGGGCAGCGGAAAAATCCATCAGCAACCGGTGCGCATGAAGCAGGGGTTCTGGGAGTCGGCACGCGTCAGTGTTCCCACACCGAGGGCGATCACACCGGCCAGCATCACGGCATTGATGACTCGAAGCAACGTTTTGGCAATGTGCTTCCACGGCGCTCGCTGCACTGAACGTATTCGAGCCGACAGGATGGCCACAAAAACTTGCCGCCAGCACCATGCAGCCGAGCGGCCGTGGCGGCATTGTTCGATCACGTCTCCCGCCAGGGATTCTCGGTGATAGGGTGAACCCCAGCGATCCAGCAAATACAGGGCGAGCTGTGGCGGCGGCTTGTTCACTTCGACCCACTGTTGAATGCGGCCAGGCCGGATGCGAGCTTTTGCAAAGTGCTCTGCGCCTCGCGCGCCTCTGCGACACCCAATGCGGTGGGTTGAAAGTAGGTACGTGCTTTGCCACCGCGTTCGGGCGAGGGCAATCCCCGCGCTGAAGTGACCAGACCCTTTTTCTCGAGCCGCTCAAGCGCCGCATACACACTGGCGAGAGCGACCTCTCGTCCGCTCTTTTCGGCGATTTCCCGGCTGATTTGTACCCCGTACGACTCTTTCGACGGTCGAATCACCGCCAGCAATACCATCAATTCCAATTGCCCCAAGTGCTCACGTCTTCGCATATCTTCTACAATAGTGAAGTTATATGGATTTGGCAAGCGCCCGAGGCAACGCTATTTTCTCAAGCTCTGAACACGAGTACGGAACACCTATGACTTATCAATCGACAAATTTTGCCCAAAAGTTTGAGTTGTTCACGGAGCAATGGCAGCCCAAGGTCATTGCTGAAATGAACGAATATCAATTCAAGGTGGTGAAACTCCAAGGCGACTTCGTTTGGCACGATCACCAAGACACCGACGAAACGTTCATTGTCATCGACGGGAATTTGCGGATTGATTTCCGTGATGGCGCCGTTCATGTGGCGGCCGGGGAGATGTATGTCGTCCCCAAGGGCGTTGAGCACAAGCCTTTCGCCGAGAACGAAGTTCGATTGTTGCTGATCGAGCCGCGCGGCGTACGGAACACGGGGGATCAAGGTGGCGACAGAACGGCTGAAAATAATGTCTGGATCTGACTCACATGTCGCCGCCGTCCAGATACTGGCGCATGAGATTCTTTATGAGCTCGGCATGCCGGTATCCGCCGATGTCGTGTCGAGGATATCCCGGCGAATTGACGAAGCGGTGAGTCAACTCGTCGGCCGCGAACGCGAACGATGCGTGCAGCTTTGCAAGAAGCGGGCGGCCTTGTGGAGTAACACGACGATGGCATCGATGCCGATGGGGCGCGAGGAGAGCCGAGCGCGCGCCAATGAGGCCGGTTATCTCGCGGACTCAATCGGCAGCGAATAGCATCGAGCGTTGCGCCAAGGGATGGCTATCAAGACATCTCAAGCGGCAGGCTGAATTAAACCCGGATCGTCCGGTACGGTGGAGTTGATGCGTGGGCTGATCGGATAGGCTTGCATGCTACGTTGGCTGTACGGACGTAGCGCCTCTTTCGCCGCGACCGGAGTTCCGCGCAGCCAGGTTTGATAATCTTTGCGCCGCAGGATGGCCGGCATGCGCCCGTCCGTGTTGGCGATGGCTATCATCAGATCATTCGGTGGCACGCAAATGATCGAGCAGCTTTCGATCACATCGCCATCATCGCTCTCGGATCGATCCCAGATCGCCGCCAAGCCAAAAACGGAGCGGTCCAATAGGCGAATGAAGAAGGGCTGCCGGTATTTCGCGTCGGTCAGTTGCCATACATAGAATCCGGCGATGGGCAGAATGCAGCGTTGGCTGTTGAGCCAGGGTCCCCGACATATCGGCGAGTCCAGAATCCCCTCCAGGTCAACGGTGAGGGGTGCTTGGCCGGCACGACCTTCTGCCGCCGCGGGTATCAAACCCCATCGCATCATGACCGCTTCGGATTGAGCGTCGTGCCAGCGAATGGCCGGTACGTACTGCTGCGCAGCCACATTGAATCGGGCCGTGAAGCTCCACCATGCCTGTGCAGGCAGGAATTCCCGTTCCGCGGTGGCCTGGTCCGGAAGCACGTAGCGCTCACACATACCCCGGACATTACGGGAGCGCTCATGACAAAAGTGTGACGGAGCTTTGGTTTGCAATAGCTGCAGTGCGGCGACGCGAACCGGGGGCCGTAGAGGCGGGAATTGCGCGGGCCCTGGGGCCCTCACTGAAGCGCCGATCCAGCGCTTAGAATTGGCCGCTCCATGGTTATGGGGTGTCTAATCTTGCCGGGCCCGCCCCGATGAGTGCAAGATCTCGGCCTTCTTGAGACCAGAGGAACAAGTAATGTGCGAACAAGACGATCTGAAGGAATTTGCGCGACGCTCGAGTGAGCTGACACGAAGGCAATTCGGTGCGATGGCACTGGGTGCGGGACTGGTGGCTACCTTGCCGAAGCTGGCCAATGCCGCTGAGACTCAAGGAGCGGATGTTGAAATAAAAACGTCTGACGGCACTGCAGACGCGTATTTCGTGCATCCCACCAAGGGCAAACACCCCGGCGTGCTCATTTGGCCGGATATTTTCGGATTGCGCCCGGCCTTTAAACAAATGGCGACCCGGCTGGCCGAGTCGGGCTATTCGGTTCTGGTCATCAATCCCTTCTATCGCACGAAGAAAGCGCCGACCGCGGCTGAACACGCCGACTTCAACGATCCCGCGACCCGTCAGGCACTCATGACGCTGGCAGGCACGTTGAGTCCCGCGACCGCCGCGACCGATGCCAAGGCATTTGTCTCGTATCTCGATGAGCAGACCGCCGTCGACAAGAAACGTAAAATCGGGACAACCGGATACTGCATGGGCGGCCCATTTGTGTTTCGCACGGCAGCAAGTTTTCCGAACCGCGTCGGCGCAGGCGCCACGTTTCACGGCGGGGGTCTCGTGACCGACAAGCCGGAGAGCCCACATCTGTTGATCCCGGAAATGAAGGCGCACTTTCTCATCGCGATTGCTGAGAATGACGACAAGAGCCAACCGAAGGCCAAGGATGTGCTGCGCGATAGTTTCGCCAAGGCCAAATTGCCGGCGGAAATTGAGGTCTACGCCGGTACGTTGCACGGTTGGTGCCCGCCGGATGCGCAGGTGTACAACCAGACCCAGGCCGAGAAGGCCTGGAGCCGGATGATGGCGCTGTTCAGCAGCTCGCTGGCTTGATCTCGCCGGCCGGCTGACTCATTCGAAGATACCTAGTGCTTGGGCCAAGGAGGGCCCTCGCCTAGCCGCCGAACGGTGCTGAAAGACCGAGAAGGCTCAAGTGCTCAAATCCTACAAAGACGTTGCGCTGCTCGTCCCATAGACGATGGGTGAGGCATTTCAGACTCGTCAACAGCGTGAGCGGCTTGATCGTCTTGAAGAAGGGATCCGCATCATGGCATTGCTGAAGATGATAGTTCGGAATACGCGGGCTCAAGTGATGGATGTGGTGGAACCCAATATTGCCGGTAAACCACTGTAGGATTCGGGGCAGCTTGTAGAACGAACTGCCTTGCAGGGCCGCCGCCGTGTAATTCCAATCCGCGGAACGCGCCCAATAGGCCCCCTCGAATTGATGCTGCACGTAGAACAGCCACACACCCAGCGCGCCGGCGAATGCGGACACCGTGAGCTGAATCAACAACAATGCTTTCAGTCCGATGACCGCGCTCATCACCAGCACCGTCGCCAGCAGCGCCCAGTTCGTCAGATGAACCGACCGGCGCTCGCGCTGGGGTGCTGT
>Ga0193728_1001809_pt1 | contig 11008 bp, 3 predicted proteins | sample U1c1metaG_FD_143037 | JGI IMG/M metagenome (GOLD analysis project Ga0193728, IMG submission 143037) | Soil microbial communities from a riparian zone of the East river system, Colorado, United States - U1c1 | ecosystem: Environmental > Terrestrial > Soil > Riparian zone | place: USA: East River... | reverse complement strand
CACTCGCAGTGGGCCAAAAGGTGCCTGTACAGCTATGCACTGCAAGGGAACATTACTGCGTGAGGAACCACCCATCGATGACTACGATATCGCCATGCTTGATCAACCCTTTTCCATGTTGATGGCGCAAGAACATTCAGCCCAGGTTCCAGCCAAAGAGCGCGAAAAGATTGAGGACGAGTTCAAGAAGCCTGAAGGCAAGTATAATTGTCTTGTCGCCACGCCAACCCTGGAAATGGGCGTCGATATTGGAGCCCTTGACATGGTCCTGTTGCGCAATGTTCCACCAAGACCAGCGAACTACTGGCAACGTGCGGGCCGCGCTGGTCGCCGTCATCGTATGGCCGTCATCTATACCTATTGTCGCCGCAGTAACCACGACAGCTACTTCTTTGACGATCCGACGCGCATGCTAGATGGACGCATCGAGACGCCGCGATTCAACCTGCCGAACTCATTCCGCTCTCACGTCAGAGCAACAGCGAAAATGGACTCAGCGAGTTCGGCCTAGCAGAATTACAGCAAGCCCGAGAGCAAGCCTTCCCGAACTACCTGATCACCTACCTCTTTGATGAAGGGAATATCTACCGTCAGCATCCCTACCAGATTACAGAACTGGGAACAATCATCAGCAAGCATCAACAGCACTTGCTAGATACCGTCCGCGAAATCTTTGCGCACTACTGGCCTGACGCTGATCGCCATGTCGTCAGTGAAACAGCCTTGGAGCGTTACATCGAAGAGTTACCAGCGCGACTCCAGGAGGTGATTGACCGTTTGCATGCACGGCTCATGTGGGCAGTGCAGGTCCAAGAGCGGCTACTCACAGCACAATTGCATGGTTTACTGGAGCCGGACGAGGATCGTCTGCTGGCACGTTGTAAACGCTATCTCCAAAACCTTGCCCGCAAAGATATCAGCACCTATACCCTCACCGTTCTAGCAGTAGAAGGCTTTCTGCCAGGATATGGCACATACGAAACAGGTATCAAGGCATTTGCCAGCCGCGCTAATATCGGCGTGGGCGTCGAGAAGAAACGCGACTTCGAACTCACACGCATTCCCTTGATGGCATTGCGTGAGTTCGTGCCAGGTAACCTGATCTACGCCAATGGCGGACGCTTCAAAACAGTCCTGTACCATTTCCCGGTTGGAGAGCGTCAGAGCGAGATGGAACGCTACCAGGTAGACATCAATCACGAACGTATCTCTGAGGTGGGTACGACGAAGGGAGCAACGCAATACAACGGAGGGAACCAGCACGCGCTTCTCACCGGACTGCCGATCAGCGATGTCGACCTCTCGTACGTCTCGCGTATCAGTGACGAAGAAGCGAATCGATTCCAACTGCCGGTTGCAGTGCTAGGTTACCTCAAACAGACGCATCGAGGCGGGCAGGTCTACACGCTGCCCAATCAAGAACTTCAGCATCGTTTTGGTCAACACGTGCGACTGGTCAATGTTGGTCCGGCGGATCGTGCGAAACGGGGAAATTTAGGCTTTCCGATTTGCACTGTCTGCGGAGCTGTACGCTCGCCTTATGCATCAGAGCGCGAACTCGAACACTTCCAACAAATCCACCGTGAGCGCTGTGGCAAAGTCCCCGAATCGATTGCTGTCACAACAGATAGCCATGTGGATGGCATTCTCTTCCAGGGCTTACAGGATCGGGAGGCAGCAGTTAACCTAGGGGAAGCACTACGAATTGGTGCAGCACAGGTCCTGGAAATGGAGAGCCAGGATCTCCAACTCTTGCTCCTGCCACAATCAAATGGCGGCTATCATCTGTTTCTTTATGACCCTATGCCTGGTGGTTCAGGACTGTTGCAGCAACTCCTTGACCAGTGGGGAACTATTCGTGAAGCGGCCATACAGAGCCTGGGAGCCTGTGAAAGCTGTTGTAAAAAGAGCTGCTATAACTGCATGCGTACCTATCGCAACGTCTTCTATCATGACCTGCTTGATCGTCATAGCGCGATCCGGCTCCTGGATGATTATCAGGGGGAGCCAAAGCTCGAACGAGAACTGCCTCCAATCCAGGAAAACACCACAGGGACAGGGAAGCCAACCAATAGAGGAGAACACGCACTCGCAGAGATGCTGGTTCAAGCCGGATTGCCACAGTTTGAGCATCAACGCAGTATCGATCTTGGCAAACCTCTGGGGACAACAACGCCAGACCTCTTTTTTGATGATCCAGTTCGTGGGACTCAGCTTGCCATCTACCTGGATGGGTTATCGAAGGGCATTCACGGCAACAAAGACCAGCACCAGATCGATCGAATGATCCGCGAGAGCCTTGAGGAGGAGGGAGTAGACGTGATAGAGATAGCTTCGTCGGATTTGGATGATCCTGAGGCTATGAAACGGCATTTAAAGCGTATTAGCATGAAGTTAAGAACGAGATAGTAAACGTCTTCTTTTTGGGTGGGTACGTAATGCTTATTCGGAAAACACTTTTAATTTTTTGAACGGAGATAGTTGTAGAGCTATGCAAACCATTCTATTGATTCATCATGGGGAAAGTCAATCAGATGCAGGACTGCCAACCTCACACCCCGAAACTATAGCGCTTACACAGTCAGGCATAAAACAAGCTGAATGTATTGCTGAATATCTGAGATATCATTTCTCTCTGGATCTCATCGTGACTTCATCCTATCAACGCACAAAGCAAACAGCTGCACCTACGAAGTTGTTTTTTCCATCTATCCCCGAAAAAGAATGGCCTGTGCAGGAATTCACCTATCTCTCTTCGATGCACGGTGAGGATTCAACAGTTGACGATAGGCGACCGTTAGTGGATGCCTACTGGGAGATGTGCAATCCAGGGTATTTTGATGGACCAGGATCTGAATCGTTTGAGCAGTTCATAGAGCGCACACGCGATGTGATGATATATCTCCAACATGGAGAGGAATACGATACCATTGCTATGTTCAGCCATGAGCAGTTCATTTGTGCTCTCTTATGGCTATGGCAGCGAAATCCGGTAAACCTATCCCGGGAAACAATGCAGGAATTTAGAAGTTTTCTAAACATGAACTCGCTGGTCAATGGCGCTATTGTCCGTGTACAATTTAACAGTGGCGACGAACCCTGGCGATATGAGGTTATAACATCTCATCTGGAAAAACTGGAACCCATTGTTTCGGAGCTATCTATTATAGATAGTGGTTGGAAAGAGAATGACAAAGCGGAGCCAGAGCCCTCTAACCTTAACCGAAGTCTTCATTCTTTATCAAAGGAATTATACGATCGGCTCTACGAAACTCTTCTAGTCTGTGAGGAGTTTGACAGTGACATGCACCTGCAAATCTTTATTGCAAAAGGGGAGCTAGCAGTATATCATAAATGGTTTACTGAACACGAGTATGCAACGAAAGAAAAGCGGATCAAGAGTACAATCGCATATCTCATCAGGCAACGCCTACAAGGGACAAGGCCAGCGCTCCCACACTTTTTAATGGCATTACATAGCACTCTGATAGAAGGTGATGCTTTGCGTGATGAGCTAGAGGATCTTTGTAAAGAAGTGGAACATGAGCTAGCAAGACTACCGCGTTCTCATAACGCACCGTCACCTCTACCAGCTATGCAGGAATCCGAGCCATCTATTATAGATAGTGGTTGGAAAGAGAATGACAAAGCGGAGCTAGAGCCTTCTAACCTTAACCGAAGTCTTCATTCTCATATGAAAGTTGTTGGACATCGTGGTGCGGCAGCATTAGCTCCAGAGAATACCTTTTCAGGCTTCGATCTTGCTCTACAAATCGGTGTCACCGCGATAGAAACTAATATCCAACAAACAAAAGATGGGAAGTTAGTACTTTTTCATGATGGATATTTAGATAGAACAACGAATGGATCAGGAGTTCTAAGAGAAACCACGTGGGAACAGTTACAACGACTTGACGCTGGTTCATGGTTTGATAACAAATATGCAGGTGAGCGAGTACCGCTACTCTTAGACTTTCTGGAGAAGTACGGAAAACGTACCTTACTTGAACTCGATATAAGACAGGCTGGTATCGAATATGAAGTTTTGAATATAGTTGAGCAATTTGGCCTTTTAGAACGTGTTATCTTTACTTCTTATGACTTTTCAACGATCTGTAACATTAAAAGGAAAAACCCACGCGCTCAAGTTGGCTATTTAACAGCGGACTTCACAGAAGAAAATATACAAAGAGTCCTTAAGGAAAATATAGAGTGTTTTTGTCCAAAAGCGGATGAAGTGACTAAAGAGCTGGTCGAGTATTGGCACTCTCTGGATCTCTTTGTGAGGGCTTATGGAGTAAAAACACCTGAAATAATGAGACATGCCATTCAAGCTGGCGTGGATGGAATGAGTATCAACTTTCCAGATTTACTTCTAGAAGAGTTGGCCCATGGTCAAAAAGGGAATGACAAAGCGGAGCCAGAGCGTTCTGAAGATGGTTCTAATCTTAACCGAAGTCGTTATTCTCAAGAGAACCACCACCAGATTAAGGTTCGACTGGAAATATTGCCGGAAAAATGGAGCATTGAAAATACAGCACTAGCAAACGAAATCGCAAATGATATCTTTAAGCACCTCGATCAAACACATACTGAACTTTATCACACATACTCAGGGGAAATGGGAGGAGGAAACGAATTTTGGATCTGGATTGTTTCAAACATTGACCCACTCATCGGGGAGGCATTTACAGCTACAGTGGCAGAGAAAGTAGCCGACCTTATCGAAGAAATCTTTAAGAAAATCAGGAGAGGGAAACACGGGGAACTAGAGGCTGATGTCAAAGTTCAATCTCTCCCTGTTGGTGGTGAACTAAATGTACAAGGATCTTTTGATAAAGCAGTAGCTGATCTGAAAAACATAGCAAAGCATTTAGAGGAAGTGGCTCCTAGTCCGAATATACCTGTAACAACGGAAAGAGAAATCATTATTAGCATAAAGGTTTCGCGTGACCATCCAATGTCTGGTGTGAATGATAGTAGTCTCGCGTCAGACACTTCCCAGAAGAACGAGAGAAAGAAATATGCGCTGGTAGTGGGCATCAATGGTTCTTCTAGGACGTATGGTTTGTCAGAACTCAAGTATGCAGAAAGCGGTGCAACAGGTATTCGTCATCTTTTGGAAAGAAAAGAGTGTGATTTTACGTTTTGCAGCTCCGCATTGATTGGCAAATCGGTCAGTGCACACGATGTACGCGAGGCAATTAACTTTTTGATTGACGGCAAAGGCGAAAACGACTTGCTGCTATTCTACTTTGCTGGCTATGGTTATCCAATCGAGATTGGGGGAAAGTCTAAAGTCTATCTGGTAACTTCTGATTTCGATCCTTATCATGCAAGGCTCGATCCAAATATGTATCTTTCTCTGGACGAAATACGGAGAAGACTCTATGAGCACCAGAAGACAGCAAGTATCATCAGTATATTGGATTGCTGCGATGCTGGCTATATATTGCACCCCCCCTCTCCCAAGGAGCAATTCGTGCAATCGTTGAAGGCATTTGCTACGAACATTCAGAACGCAGAAGAGTTGCCTACCTCACCTTATCGAACCTGGGCAGTTCTGGCCTCATTCTCCGTAGAGGTCGATGCCTACAAGTACATCAACGCCCATGGCGAGGGCCATCCGCTTATGACGGGCTTGATCTTGGACGCGTTAAGCGGAAATGCATGGGATGCTCTGGATAGGAATGGAGATTTGACCCTGTACACACTGCACACCTATTTGCAATTACGAATGGAAAGGCTGGGATCTGGAAAAGAGTACTTCATAACGCTAGGACAGTTCCCTAGCCCCTTGATTCTGGCCCACCACCCCTCGGAAAACCCTGTACTGAGAAGTCCTGAAGACTATCCCAAATCTCCTTTAAAACAGCCCTTTGATATGGATACCAGCCCAGCAACTTTTGATGACTTGGATCTTGAGCAAGTCCGAACATTTCTGCAAAGGGAGTGGGTTCAGTTTCAGAAGGATTATCGGGCAAGTTTCAGTGAACAAGATCAGATGCAGGCATTGGGCCTGACGCAGGGTGAGCATCCTAGCTATGCAACCTTGCTCTGTTTTGGGCGCAATCCCTCGCGTCAGATTGCGGGTGCTTACACACGATGCATTTATTGGGACGATACCGGAGACTCGGACAGTCTACTAAATGCTGACAGTGAGGAATTTAGGGGAAACTTATTACAGCAATTCAGGCAGGCGAGTGACTTCTTGAGAAACCATCTTGGAATTAGGCCCGATGGCAGTAGCGAACGACCAGAATTTCCTGTTCGAGCGTTAGATGAAGCATTGGCAAATGCACTAGTCCACCGGGGGTATGTCCCTGAACGTGACCGCATGGTCCGAACAGAAGGTGTGCTGGTGGAGATTTTCAGTGATCGCATCGAAATTACCAGCCCCGGTGGACCACCTGCAGAACTAGATGGTAAAAGTCATCCCAGAAATCCCCAGATTATGCGAATCTTTTATTTGTCTGGGTATGTGGAGATGGTAGGCGTAGGCCTGATGCGCATGCGAGATCTGATGCAGAGAGCAGGTTTGCCAGATCCAGATATCAGAACGGATCAACAAAGCTTCACTGTCATTTTATACGGGTTCCAACGACCTCCTAGCCAGCCCTCGGATCATATCAGCCACGATGAAGCATTGGCACGAATTGAGTTTGTTCGGAGAGATTTGCTTGAACTAGATGTCGATGCCTTGGTCGACCCTGTAGGGACATATCTAGTAGATACAGGATCTATAGGGGGTCAGTTAATTGATCGGATTGGCTCAGAGCTATACCAGGAGTTGCGTAATCAGGAACCACTGAAATTGGGTGAAGCGTTTGTAACAGGTGGTGGTTTATTAGCAGCTCGCTACTTGATACATACGCGGACGGAGAATAGTGAAGGCCGCCGATTTACCACTGAAAGTATCGTTAAAGGTGCAATTGCTGCTCTTCATAAAGCAGAAAGTCTGGGTGATGTCCGAACGATAGGCATCCCCGCTCTCGGTAGTGGTCACGCAGGCCAAGACCCAGTTGAGATAGCTCCAGAAATACTTCTGGCTGTTACGAGCTATCTGAAGCAGGGAAGCCAGCTGGAAAGAGTCATGTTCGCGTTTATCAATGAGGCTCCTTACCAAGCTTATATCGATGCCTACCGCTCTCTCGGCGGTAGAGTTAACGAGAAGGAGGTACGCAATACTTACCATATGTTTATTAAGACCACACCGAATCCCGTGACCTTGGGTCAGCGGATGCATCTCTGCGTAGAACTACTCCCCGTACAACTGTCACAGGATGAGGATAAAGGGGTCATCGAGCTACCCCAAGGTATAGCCGAGGTCTACTGCTTCGTCAGGGCCAATGGTCTGTGCATCCTCAATACGGATGTGAAATCCATGCCACTGAACTCTCGCACTGGGCAACTTGCTCCAGCACACTTCGAACTACAAGCCCATCTGCATGGGTCTCGGGACTATACTATTGAACTCTTCACTACAGAACCCAATACGGGTCGTACACTCATCTTTCAACAGCCAGGGCAAGTGACTGTGACTAAGTCGAAGATGAGGGAGGAGCGCTTGTCTATCCTGCCTGCTCTGGATATCCGTGTCGGTACTCGGCCCGATTTCGTCCTGCAGGTCGATTCCGAACAGCGTAGTGATGAGTGCGCCCCGTACGAATTGACATACCGTCTTTCCAGTCGGCTACACGACCTGCAGTTTCAAGATCGAACAGTCGGACAGGTTGTGTTGCATGCAGAAGAACTGAACCGCATGCGAACGCTGCTCAATCAAAGGCTACAATTGGTTGGTCACCTTCAGCCTGAGGATACTCGCGCACAAATGCATGCTTTAGGGACCTATCTGTTTGACCGGCTGTTCCCCTCTGATAGTGCAGCCGCTTTTCGTGAAGTGTTCTGGAAGGCCGCTGATCAGATTACTACTTGGCTGATCATCGAAGCTGGCGAGACCTGGATACCTTGGGAACTCGTGGCACCGTACCGAGCAGATGATGATGCTTTTCTGTTCTTCCTTGGGGAGCGGTATCAACTCAGCCGATGGATTGTAGGCTATGGCATACCCCTCTATAATGAAGTGCCTCTTGGAGCTATCTCCCTGATTCACTATCAGGACTCTGTATCTGAGCCAACGCAACAGAACGAGGAAACGCAGGTTTGGGGACAATTGCTCAGAGCCCACTCCATTGCGCAGAGCGTTCTGAGGTTTGAGGAGACCAAGGATACAGGCCAGGATAAAGAGCCTGTCCATGAACTACACCTACTGCACTATATCGATCAGCTTGTCTCTCAACGTGACTTGGTCTTGCGAGATCACTCGGCTCTAGCAGCATCTCTTGAGCAGGAGACTTTACAAGCCCGACTCAAGTTGCGGTTGATGCGCCCGGTAGTGACCCTCAGCATCCTCCTTCGGGCTCGTGAGAGAACTCACCTTGGTTTCAATGCCAATGATGGTCAATTGTTGCTTGAGCGAGTATTACCCTTCCTGCAGGCTGGGGCAAGTGCAGTAGTGGGTCCTTGGTGGCCAACTTCTGAGGAGGCCGATCAGCTCTTCTGGCCCACCTTCTACCGCGTGCTCAACCAGCGAGTAACCCTAGGTGAGGCATTATGGCAAGCACGCCTCACTGTCAAGAATGCCCTTCCCCACTTATCGGATTGGTTGGCCTATACCCTCTTTGGTGACCCTTGCGCCCGCCCCTATCGGCCTGAGCTGAGCGAAGGCTATACCACTCTAGAGTGCCTCAACCCTGAAGAACCACTGTGTCCTGGGAAGATCTACTACTTCCGGGCGAGTATCAGGAGACATCCACCAATATGGCATCATGAACGGCTGATTCGGACTGAAGGCTTTCCACAGCGGCCACGCGCACTCTTTCTGGCTCCTGGACTGCAAACAGGCATTCCAGAGCCGATGGACATGACGCCTCGTGGGCGAGACATGCTAGAGGCAATTGTGGAATTGAGGCCGAAGGAAGCGGGGAATTATCTGCTCACAGTTCGCCTGCTTGATGGAAGAGAACGTCTGCAGTCACTGCAGCTTAGCCTTACCGTTGGTTGGGGAAACAGTTGAAAGAGAAGGGTTCGGTATGGCATTGACCACAGCAACAAGTAGTTCTCTTGGCCCCAGGCGCAGAGATGCACGCTTTGCAGTCGATATCGATATGTACGACGACAGCCCTAAAACCATCAGAGTTTCTAATGTGCGATTTTCTGTTCATAATTATACGAAGGATGATGTGGCATCATGTAATGAAAGATTTATAGATACTCTTAAAAAGATTCGGGAGAAAATCGAGAGATTAGGAGAAAATGTGAGACAGCCTCTGCCCGAGGGTCTCAATCTCCTAGAAGAGCTACGAGAGGTTGGAGCAGATGCTTTCTCACTGCTAGGCGAGCGGGCTACCGAAGAGATCAGAAAGATCGAGGAAGATGTGAAAGATCGGGGAATTAGCCTCGACTTCAAATTTCCCCCCGAGATGTCATGTTTATGGGAACTCATGTACCCTGGTGATCCATTTAGGAAGATGGACCATCAGGAAGATCCTCAGAAGTTCTGGGGATTTCGCTATCCTATCGGGCGTTCATACGACAATATTTCCATGAGGGATCGAGTAAGGCTACGCAAAGGAGTTTTTGCTTCATCACATAGTCAACTCATCCACACAGATGAAGAATTAACACAACTGAAGCAAAAAATACATACACTACGGGATCTGCTGGACTTAGAGGTCTGTTTCCAACGCTTGGAAGAGGCTATTCCTTCCGATACTCTCAATCTTTCTGAAATCATGGGCTTTTTCAGTGGGGATAAATTTGGCTATGGTGTCGTTCACTTTGCCTGTCATTGTGTTCATCCAAGTTCTCAAATAGCCGACGCTGCACAGGCATATCTCCTCTTTTCTGCCCATCAACAGGACGTGCAAATCACAGTAAACAAGTTTCAGACTGCCAAGCAGCACAACTATGGTTTTCGGGAACATCCGCTGGTCTTTTTGAATGCATGTGGTTCTGCCACACCGCAGTATCTTCAATCGCTCAAATTCCCAAATGTGCTCATCGACTTCGGGGCAGGTGGTGTAATCGCCACCGCTTGCATGGTGCCGGATACATTCGCCAGTGCATTCGCCAGTGAGTTTTATAGCCGTCTGCTCGACAAATATATTGCTGATGCACAGATTGCCAAGCAAATCGACACACCGGAGGCATTGCTAAACGTACTTGAGAGACCAACCTACATCAGTGAGACCTTGTTCGAAACGCGGTGGCATTTTTGGAATACCTATCAAAACCCCTTAGGTCTAGCATATGGCTTGTATGCCCAGTCAGATCAGCAATTTTGGCTAATTTAGTAGCCTGAGGAGGGATCATTTTGCCTATAACGCAGATTGAAATAGAGCGAATGCTAGCGACCTTGAGATCGCTACTGGGCGAGGTTACATCGCTGCGCCAGCAAGCCATCGATATCCAGGCCAACCTCAATATCATTACACACGACTATGATTTGAAGCTGGGTAAGCTCGATATCGAGGTCAGTCAACTGGAGAGTCGTATAAAGCAACTCCTGGCTTTACTAACTAGGCGACAACACGTTCCACATACCGTATCTTCCCAGGTTGTGCAAGACTCACTGGCAGAGGTCACCAAGGTCCCTGCGGGAGGCTCACAACCACTCACACCTTTGCCAGAGAGTCCGCGTACGAAACAAAAGCGTGCAGTTGCTGACCACATCTTTTTATTTGTTGCGAGCGATCAAGAGAGTATTGTTATGCGAGACATCAATGCTCTCTTGACCGATGATCGTAGAAATGTAGGGGATATGCTGGAAATCCTAAACTGGGGAGCAATCTGGACTTCATGTGCTAGCTGGGAAACTCCCGAGCATCAGTATGATCGGCTGTATGGATGGTACTCAGCGCTGCAGGAGCGTTTAGCCTATTGGCGCGATGAAACTTGTCAGCTGAAGGAGGATTGGCGTTACGAATTCTGGGAGAAGAAGCTCTCT
>Ga0193728_1001808_pt1 | contig 11009 bp, 8 predicted proteins | sample U1c1metaG_FD_143037 | JGI IMG/M metagenome (GOLD analysis project Ga0193728, IMG submission 143037) | Soil microbial communities from a riparian zone of the East river system, Colorado, United States - U1c1 | ecosystem: Environmental > Terrestrial > Soil > Riparian zone | place: USA: East River... | reverse complement strand
TTTTGAGACGAAAAAGAGGTCAAAGGCCCAATGATTGTTCTCATGAGAGTTCGCATGAGCATCATTTGTTCTGAGAATGGGCTCCTTGTCTGCTCTCATGGTCCTCTGGAACTAGCACAAAGCGTTAGTATCATCTACCGCCGCCAGGGAAAAATAGAAGAAGCCCTACGTCGCTGTAAAATTGCTTGGCGCATTCGGCTTGAATTATTTCAAGCGGGCAAAATTAGTGAGGTCCTAGTTGGTTTAGGCTTGCACACCCTGGGGACGATTTATCTGGATGCGGGGAATATCCTTGAGGCAGATCAACGTTTTCGCGAGGCTTTTGACATCTTTCTGCGTGCAAACTATAAAGCGGGAATGGCAATAATATATAATCGTTTTGGGCAAGTTCAGTTACTGAAGGGTGAGTTAAAAAGTGCACGGGAACAATTCGTAAAAGCGCAGGAGGCTTCTCGTGAGGTTGATAAAGAGCAGTATATCAACAGTTTGAACAAACAAGGCCGTGTTTGCGTACTACAGGACAAATGGGAAGAGGGAGTGACATTTTTTGAGAAGGCCGTCGAAGAAGCTCAGTCAGTCCCGGATTATTATCAACAAACAGAAAGTTTGATTGATCTTGCTGATGCACTACAATACTTAAAGGAGGGAGAACGTGCACAGAAACTCTTGCAAGAGGCAGAAAATATTGCTACTAAAGAGAACTATGTATTCTTGCTAGGACTTCTCGAAAAGAGCAGAGGGCAGATATACTACGGAACCAGGGATTACCAGAGGGCGTTTGAACATTTTGTCTTGTACTGCCACCATATGGCAGATTATAACTTTTCTGCGTTTAGTACTGCCATACAGAAGGTCGTTGATGTTCTGCTTGACATACCCAAAGGTGAAGTCCCTGTGATAGTGAAAGAACTTCTCACCTACTGGACAACTCACCAGTTAAACGAAGAATATCCTGAGTTGGTTCAAACATTTGAGGAGATAGACAATCTTATGGTATTGTAAACGTAATTCATGATGCAAACGAGCTAAGTAGAATGTCTCCTGAAAAGAAGTGATATTGTTGTATTAGCATTTTTGTCGCAAAATGTAGCGATGCTGCTGTTATCTCGACTGTGGGTGCAAAGAGGCACTTTTACAATTGTATTTCCTTGGAGCAGTATTCAATGTAGAGCAGTATTCAATGTAGCGCGGTAGTGCTTATTCTCACAGGAAACTTCTCTATGAACATTTGGCTTGATACAACCCTACTTTCTCAATACTCAACTAATGAATACGATAGAGGCTGTCCAGATGATGGTGCTGATAGTATTGTAGGCAGCGGCTCCATTGGCTTTGATAGTCCCGTTGTCCTTCAGTCTACGGAAGAGAATATACGCCGTCTGTACATGCACACCTTCATTTGCTCCAAAACATTGCATATACAAGAATGCTGCGGTGTATACTGGCTTGTCTGCAACCCTACAGGACAAGGAAAGATTGCTGTGCTAGATGCAGAGGCGTATGCACTATTAGCATGTTTTCACGCTCCAAAAACGCTACAAGATGTTATGGAAGGCGTATCCTTGTGCCCTTCAGGTACAGCGAGGGCAGTTGCACTTTTTAGCAGCTTAGGTTTTTTGCAGGATCTCGACCAGTCTGCGCCCGTTCCTGATCAGGGGCAGCAGCAGACGTTATCAGCTTGGCTGCATGTTACGAATGCATGTAATTTGCGCTGTCACTACTGCTATGTGCAAAAAACCTCAGAACATATGGCCGATGAGACAACCAAGCGTGCAGTAGATGCGATTATACGCTCGGCAACCCAGTTTAGCTACCAGCACATTCATGTCACATATGCAGGTGGTGAAGCCACACTTCGCCTGTCGCAGGTGATTGCCACCCACGACTATGCGCTCCAACAAGCCCAGGAGTATGGATTGAGCCTCTCTGCTAGTATTGTCAGCAATGGTGTAGCTCTGCCACAACGCTTGATTGAGCAACTCAAGCAGCGTCAGATTGGATTGATGATTTCTCTGGATGGTGTTGGTGAGAACCATGATCAGCAACGTCCTCTCCTCAACGGTCAGGGCTCTTTCGCATTTGTGGATCGCACTATCACACGGCTCCTTGCCAGTGATCTGGTTCCCAGCATCAATGTTACTGTTACCCTGCGAAACCTGAATGAACTCCCTAGGTTGCTGGAGTACATTTTGCAACGTGACCTGCCTTTTGGGTTGAGTTACTATAGGGATAATGAGTGTTCTGCTCACTTGTCCAATCTTCAATTCACTGATGCTCATATGATCAGTGGCATGTGTGCTGCTTTTACCTATATTGAACATCATCTACCTAGAAGATCCTTGCTTGGCTCGCTGATAGACAAGGCCAGTATGTCTACTCTACGTCAATACAAATGCGGTGTTGGGCGTAACTATCTTGTCATTGATCAGCGGGGAGGAATTGCCAAATGCCATGCAGATATTACTAGGACTGTTACTACAATAGATGCAGATAACCCGCTTCAGGTGATCAGAGAAGATCGCAAGGGGATACAAGCTGTTGCTGTCGAGGATAAGGAAGGCTGCCGGAGTTGTGAGTGGCGCTACTGGTGTAGTGGAGGTTGTCCTATGCTCACTTACCGCCTTACTGGAAGGAATGATATTAAATCGCCTAACTGCGCTATTTACAAGGCGCTTTTCCCAGAGGCTCTGCGTCTGGAGGCATTGCGTTTGCTCAAATATGAGGAACCAATCGTGCTGTAAGCAATGAAGGATAGGGCATTTCCTATGGCTATACCCACGTTTCACTTGGTACGGCTGGTAATAGCCCGCACGGCGGCGAGCTTGACCTTTATTATATGGATACTTACTTGGCTTTTTGGTTTTCTATGGTGTATACTTCTAGATATCCACAACTCAAGATGCTTTTGAACCGTATAGTAATGTAGCTATGGTCATTGTTCAGAAGTAGGGTTCCCTCCTACTTAATCACATAAGGGGGAAAGACATGCAGCAACCACCTAGAAAACAATCTCCTCATGGTGCTAAAGCTATTGCTCTTGATCTAGACAAATTATTTGCACGCTATCGGCTGTTCCTATTGATCTCTATGATTCTTGCCGCAGCATTGGCTTTTGGGATACATATCATCTTTGGTCGTTAGAGCCACGTTCTGCGAGAAACAGATAGAGGGTTGGCATCTTCTTCCAAGGTGCCTTTTTGTTTGCTGGCAGTCCTATCTACTACCTCTTGCTCTCTGTCGGTAATTCCGTTGTATATTGTCAGGGACCCCATGCCTAAAGGCAGGGGCTTGCAAGAACCCGTAAGGGGACTTGCGGCTTCACCTGACCAGACTCAGCTCGGAGGCTTGTCCTCCAAAGCTACGTTCATTGCGAATACATAGGTACCATAGGGTGCGAAGCCAGCCCGATGCTCTACGGTCAGTGGTTAAACAGGATTACAAGGGTTAGTGCCAGTGCTACTGACAGATAAAACCGCTTTGAACATTGTCGAGGCTACCATCACCTACGAAAGTAGAGGCTCCTCGGAGCAACCAAAAATATGAGCAACGTTTTCGTATTAGACACGAATAAGCAACAATTAAATCCTGTACATCCAGGGCGAGCAAGAGTACTTCTTGATTCTGGGAAAGCAGCAATCTTCAAAAGGTTTCCTTTCACCATAATACTCCTGAAGGTTGCCATTGATGATCCGGTGGTAGCAGAACTCAGGATCAAGATTGATCCAGGCTCCAAGACCACGGGGATAGCAATCGTCAATGACCAGTCTGGTGAAGTGGTCTTTGCTGCCGAGCTTACTCATCGCGGACAGCAGATCAAATCAGACCTAGACGACCGTCATGGGGTACGAAGAGGCAGACGCAACCGCCATACCAGATACCGCAAGCCAAGGTGGAGCAACCGTCGCAACAAGAAGAAAGGGTGGTTACCACCATCGATGCTCAGCAGGATGAGCAACGTCATCACCTGGGTGCAGCGACTTGCAAGAGTCTGCCATATCACGGCTATCAGTATGGAGCTGGTCAAGTTTGACGTGCAACTCATGGAAAATGCTGAAATACGTGGTGTTGAGTACCAACAAGGGACTTTAGCAGGATATGAACTGCGTGAGTACTTGTTAGAAAAGTGGGGGCGCAAATGTACCTACTGTGGGAAAGAAAACATACAACTTCAGATAGAGCATATCGTGCCAAAAGCAAAGTATACCGACAATCGTGTGAGCAACTTATGCTTAGCATGTGACAAGTGCAACAGAGCAAAGGGAACCAAGGATATTACCGTGTTCTTGAAGAAGAAACCGGATCTTTTGAAAAAGATCGAGGCCCTTGCAAAAGCACCCTTGAGAGATGCTGCTGCTGTGAACTCGACACGTTGGGAACTCTTCAGACGGTTAGAAGATCTTGGATTGCCGATCGAGTGTGGTTCTGGCGGGCTCACCAAGTATAACCGAACCACACGTGAACTTCCCAAGACCCATTGGTTAGATGCAGCTTGTATCGGCAAATCCACTCCAGAAGCTTTGCTGGTTGAGAGTGTGCGGCCACTTTCAATCACGGCTTATGGGCATGGGTGTCGGCAAATGTGTTTGATGAACCGGTACGGCTTTCCTCGCACTGACCCGAAAGAGAAACATCCTCAGCACGGCTTTAAGACGGGCGATATCGTGAAAGCCATTGTGCCACAACACCTCAAGCGTGCTGGTACCCATGTTGGCAGAATGTCAGCCAAGGCGAGTGGATCTTTTACGATTGCGACGAAGTCAGGAACGGTTTCTGACGTTGGGAAAAATTATTGTCGCAAGCTCCAACGATCTGACGGGTACGGGTACACCCAAAGAAGTGCATGAGGAAGGATTTTCCGGCGAGGCCGCGCCGCTTTCTTTCACCCCCATGGCTCAAGCCAGGGGTACCCAGAAAGGGACGGAGATGAGTGTGCAAACCCACCTACACAAAATCTCTCGAAGGAACTAGAGATGCTTGATTCTGGACGACGTACTACGCAAATGCCATCAAGACAAAAACCTACCGAGCAGAACCGAGATACCCTCATACGAGTTTTGCGTCAGGAGTATACTAGGCAACTGGAGCACTCGCTCCAGGGAGCTGTGATGATCGCTGTAGGACTGCATGAACGCACGGATGATATCCGTTCTTCTGTACAACTGGTCTTGCATGGGTCTTCAACTACCGTGGATGATCCTCTTCCGTCTTATACCTCCATCGTCGAGGCCTATGATCATGCTGAAAAGCGTTTGCTCATCCTGGGGGAGCCGGGAGCGGGCAAAACGACACTTTTGCTGGAACTGGCCTGTGAACTGCTTACTCGTGCTGAAGGTGATCCTACGCTTCCCATTCCTGTCATCTTGAATCTCTCTTTGTGGGCAGGCCAAAAACCGCCCTTGGAAAGTTGGCTGATTGACCAGTTGCAACTAGCCTATAATGTCCCGTCTCGCTTGAGCCAAGCATGGCTTGAGCAGGATAAGTGGCTCTGGTTGCTCGATGGCCTGGATGAGGTGGAGGAAGCCTTGCGTCCGGCCTGCATTGAGGCCATCAATACCTATCGAAGAGAAGAACATTCCATGCCTCTGGTCGTCTGTTCGCGTAGCCACGAATACCTAGCTCAGGAGTCGCAGCTTACTGTCTCCAATACTGTCGTTGTGCAACCCTTACAGGAGCAGCAGGTCACGGAATATCTCGAGCAGTTGGGCGAATCTGTGGCAGCTATTCGTGAGGTTGTGCGCAGTAATCCGACACTCCGGCAATTGATTACCACTCCTCTCATGCTTGATGCTATCATCCTCGCCTATCGAGACGAAATAGCGATAGATCTGCCTCAATCGGGTTCACCAGAGGAACAACAACGACGGATCTTTGACCGCTGTACAGAGCGAATGCTGGAGCAGCCAACCGCCCGAGAGGGGTTTACAACACAACAGACTCGGCACTGGCTCGTCTGGTTGGCTCAGCAAATGAAACAGCACCATCTCACGGAATTCTATCCCGAAAGGCTGCAACCTACTTGGCTGACCACGGACCGCTCTCAAAACCAGTATCGGTTGTTTTACATGCTAATCTATGGACTGCTCGGGGGACTGATCTATGGGGCGATGGGTGGCGTGATCTATAGGCTGATCGGAAGGCTGATCTATGGGCTAGTCTTAGGGCTGGTCCTAGGGCTAGTCTTGGGGCTGGTTCTAGGGATGCTGGACGACATAAAGACAATCCGCCCGGCAGGAGTTTTGACGTGGTCGTGGAAGGCTGTGTGGCGAGGGCTTTTCGCTGCGCACGAGATAAAGAGGATACGCCCTCTAGAAGGTTTGAGTTGGTCATGGAATAGCATTTGGCAAGGGGTGATTGTGGGAGTGATCGTGGGGGTGATCAGTTGGCTAACTGGCTCAGGGCTAACCGGAGGGGTGATTATGGGGCTAATTGGGGGGATGCTTGGTTGGCTGATTGTGGGGCTGCTCGGCGGGCTGATGGCTACGCTGATCTATGGGCTAATCATAGGGGTGGCTCGTGAGGTGTCCGGTGAGCGAATCAGCAAAGACATGCGCATTAGGCCTAACCGGGGAATACATGATTCAGGATGGAAAGCTCTTGTCTTCGGGCTAATCGCAGCGCTACTAGTAGGGTTGATTATTGGGCTAATCGGGGAGTGGGTGGGAGGACAGGTGCAGGGGTTGACTTTGGGGATTTTCTTAGGAGTTTTCTTAGGGATTTTGATTGCTCAGATCGTTGGTGGAAGAGCATATGTTTGTCACTATATCCTCCGCTACATCCTCTACCAAAATGGGGTTATGCCCTGGCATTATATTCGCTTCCTGGAGGAGGCTACTGAGCGCAATTTGCTCCAACGAGTTGGAGGAGGTTACCGCTTTATCCACCCGCTCTTTGTTGATTACCTTGCCTTACAGGAGACCAAATGCATGGAGGCAGCGGATGCGATAAATCGGGTCCCTACCTTTTCTCGCAATGAATTGCGATTAAGGGACTATTAAGGCATAGCAATTTATTGCGTGTGTTGTAGGGACCCGATTTATCGCGTCCGTTAGGCAATTTATTGCCCGAATCGCACGCTTGGGCTGCTATTTCTGCAGACCCCAGCGCTGGCGAACGACTCGCTCCAATGGTCCGAAAATTATACTATTAATGAGTACTCCAAGTACGATGATGACCAGCATGATGGCGAACATCAGCGAAGCATCGACAAAGTCGCGTCCGTTCTCTAGCAGTCCACCTAGGCTGAGTGTGATGTAAAGGAGTTCAGCTGCCATCAGCGAGCGCCAAGCAAAGGACCAACCTTGTTTTAAGCCTACGATTATGTTCGGGAGAGCTGCTGGTAGAATAACCTGAGTAGCCAGAGCAATACCGCGTGCACCCATGTTGCGAGCTGCTTGAATATAGACTGGCGGCGTGTTCTTGATGCCCGCATCAACACCAAGAATGATAGAGAACAGTGCCCCCATGACAACTACGAAAATCATAGCTTGCTCGCTCAGACCAAACCAGAGTAAGGCAAATGGTGTCCAGCACACGCTTGGCAGAGCTTGAAAGCCTAGGACCAGAGAGCCCACGGTCTCATCGAAGTAGCGGTTAAGGCCAGTCAGCAGGCCCAGAATGATGCCTAAAACCAGAGAAATCGCGTACCCGATCGCAAGGCGGCGCAGGCTGACAGCAATGGCTATGATCAGTGTGCCATCTTGGAAGCGTTCAACGAGTGTGCTCCACACATCAAGAGGACCGGCGAAAGTGCCAGGACTCCAGAGGTTGCTGGTAGCAAGCTTGTGCCATATGAGTAGTAGAACCAGATAAAATGCGATCTGGCGTAGCGCTTTTGTCCACCATTGAGGAGTTGAGTGTTGTTTTGCCAGTTCCAATCTTGATTGAGTTCCCCCCACCGTTTCACTTACCATTGTTTTCTTCCTCTTCCTCTTCATTGGCGACCATTTCACTACGCAATACGTGCAGGATTTCTGCTGATAGGTCAACGAGGTTGTGATCTTCCAAACTGCGCGGACGTGGAAGATCAATGTGGAATTCGTGCACAATACGTCCGGGGCGTGGGGCAAAGACGACAACACGATCACCGAGAGCTACTGCTTCACGGACATTATGGGTAACAAACAGAATAGTCTTCTGTGTTTCGGCCCAGATCGATTCCAGTTCAGTGTGTAGGCGATCGCGAGTAAACGCGTCTAATGCACCAAAGGGCTCATCCATCAACAGAATGGCTGGGTCGATGGCCAGGGCCCGTGCAATAGCAGCCCGCTGGCGCATGCCACCGGAAAGTTGATGGACGTAACTGCATTCAAAGCCCTTCAAGTGCACAGTTTCGATGAACTTGCGAGCAATGATGGCACGCTCACGAGCCTTGATACCAGCTTGCCGCAAACCGAATTCGACATTATGCTGGACATCGAGCCAAGGGAAGAGTGCTGCTTCCTGGAAGAGCAAGATGCGATCGGTGCCAGGACCTTTGACTTGTTTACCGTTGGCCCAGACTTTGCCAGTAGTAGGTTCTTGCAAGCCAGCGATAATGCTCAGCAAGGTAGATTTGCCGCAGCCACTAGGACCAAGAAAGCAGACAAACTCGCCTGCGGCAACCTCTAAGTCGACCGGACGTAGCGCCTCGACTATACGCCCTTTACTAATAAAAGTCTTGCTTACATCCTTGACGTGCAGCGCGACATCGCTTGCTGGGAGGACTTGGATGTCCCCCCCACGATGCTCAAAATGCTGGGATGTCGTCATTATTTGTTGACCCATAGACCATTCCCTCTCAGGACGCTGAAACTTTAGGTAACCCTTTATTTACGAGGATTGCGTTAAGAAGATCGAGATCGTAAATGCTCTTATCGGGTTTGCTTTTCAAGAGCTTCAATGCATACGCATCATCAGCTGCTTGAAAGAGTGTTGAAGCAAGCGGATCGTAGGTAATGTCCAGATTCTTCAAGGCTTGATCTAATACTGCTGATGAGAGAGGCTTACCTGTGAGCGTCTGAAGCTGGCTATTGATCAGCTTCTTAGCATCGTCAGGATTGCTCTGAATATACTGGACGGTTTCTACATCGGCTTGTAGGAACTCCTTCACAATGTCGGGATGCTGATCAAGGAATGCCTTACGTACAACAACGTTGGTCGTCACAAATTTGTGATCAGGCCACAGAGTGCGCTCATCAACAAAGACCTGCCCATGGTCTTCCACAATAAGGCGTGAGGCATAGGGCTCAGGTACCCATGCGCCATCGATCTGACCCTGCTTAAATTCCGTTAAAATGGTCGAGTTGTCGGTAGGTATAATCTGGATAGTTCCGCCTTGATCAGTCGTTTTTAGACTATTCTGTTGCAGATAGTGGCGTAGGGAGATATCCTGTGTGCCGCCACTTTGCGGGTCCGCAAGCTTTTTGCCATTCAAGTCCTGTGCACTCTTGATGTTAGCCCCTGGCCGGACAATCAACAGAGCACCACCACTGGAAGCCCCAGAGATGATCCGTAGACCTCCATGGCTGGTGATATAGCCGTTAATAGCCGGATTGGGACCAACATAGCCGATATCAATCGATCCTGCAAGGAGGGCGTTGATTAGATCGGGGCCAGCATTGAATGTTTTGGTATCGAGATGATTTAATCCAATGGCCTTCTGGAAAGTGCCACGTGCGACACCAACTAGCGCAACGGCGTGGGTGAGGTTAGGAAAATAGGCCAGATGGACAGTAATTGGTGTGTTACTCTGATTGTTACCGCTGGTCGTGCTGTTGCTGGTTGTGCTATTTCCGCATGCTCCCAATGTAAGTGAGAACAATAGGAGAAGGATAAAGCTACGTAGATAATGCCGAGAAATGGCTTTCATTAAAATCTGTGCTCCTTTGAAAGAGTGTGTATAAACAGGGTGTCCGTTAACCCATCTATCTGAAATGAGATTCGCGCTCAAGATCTCAGTTTAGATGAGCAAGATTCCCAGTTTCCTTGACACCCTGATAAAGAGTATGTGTTTGATATTCTCCCTCGACCGTGATCAGTAGCGGATTCCTATGCGAGATGTGCAATCTGACCGTATGCCGAGTCATGACACCTTCATTTAACAATACCACAGCATTCTTTGTTATGGAAGGTTATTAATATCATTAATTTTTGTTATACTATGTGCAAAGTTGACATAGTTGACTAAGAAAGTCAATAATTGTAGAGATTGATGTCAGCAGATGGGTTTTCACTCTCAAGTTGTCCCCCTTTGTCCCAAGGCGCAGGGTCTGTACTCTCTTTGCTCTTTCCTCAAGCATCCTCTCCTAGCGATGATTCACAGACCCTGTTCATGTCCCTAGAGTATTGAGTATTGATCGTATTGACAAATCTGACTGGTAATGCTACTCTAATTAAGATATTTAACTCCAAGACTCAAGTTTTGTATAATAGCGTTTTTAGTTTAGATATGAACTACGAGTAGTGACCCTTGAGAGCTGATCTCCTTAGCGTACTTCCCTTCTATACTTGGTGTATATGTAGAATTATCCTGCTGCCCATCCACAGGATGTAGCAGGAATTATCCCTTCAGGAGGTAAGACCTTGAATATGAGTTCATCGGCAGGCCCTCAACGTCTGGGCAAATACGAGCTGCGAGAAAGGCTTGGGCATGGTGCCGTGGCAGAAGTGTGGAAGGCCTTTGACCCTGAATTACAGCGCTATGTTGCAATTAAGCTCCTTCATACCAATTTGCGAACAGATCCCGAATTCATGACACGTTTTTCACGTGAAGCTCGCCTTATTGCTGCCCTGCACCATCCGAATATCGTCCAGATCCATGACTTTCAAAGTACTCGTCCTCTCCAAATGAATACCCCTATTGCTTATATGGTCATGGATTATGTCGAGGGAGAGACGCTGGCCGACTACCTTTACGCGACATCGCGAGTTGGCAAATTTCCTGCTCCCACTGCTATTCTCTCTCTCTTTGCATCCATCAGTAAAGCCATCGATTATGCTCATCAAGAAGGTATGATTCACCGAGATATCAA
>Ga0193728_1001807_pt1 | contig 11011 bp, 15 predicted proteins | sample U1c1metaG_FD_143037 | JGI IMG/M metagenome (GOLD analysis project Ga0193728, IMG submission 143037) | Soil microbial communities from a riparian zone of the East river system, Colorado, United States - U1c1 | ecosystem: Environmental > Terrestrial > Soil > Riparian zone | place: USA: East River... | reverse complement strand
AGCTGATCCTGGAGATGGGGCGTTTTGGCATGGGCTTGGTTTTCTCGGTGGTTCAATTACCACGCGGTTGATGCTGAGCCGTTGAAGTGCTCGTGCTCCCAGGCCAGGCAGACGGCGCGTGATTTGGCAATAAAACGAACCTTGCCTCTCGTATCTTTAACTTCCCATTTTTGAATCTGGTTGTTGAACTCGATGGTGGAAGCGCGTTTCACTTCCAGCCGGCCCAGTTCATGGAGGGGCACGGCTTCAGTCCAGAGACAGCGGGCGGTGCCGTCGGTTTTGAAGGAAATTGCGATTGTATTCATAATTTAGAAGGGGAATGGCTCTTGGTTTAAGGCATTTCAGCCGATTCAGGGCAGGCGTTACCAAATTTGTATTGATGGCGAGAAGGCGTTTTTGTTGTCAGCTGTCCAAGCGTTTCCATATTCTGTGTCTCTATGCCTGATGCATCAAACACTCAGAATCAGGGTCGGCCGGGCCAATCACCACCTCCCGAGTTGCCTCCGCCGATACCGGAAACACCAGAAACCGCTTTGCCCAATCAGCAGACAGCATTGGATTTCCTGAGTAGCGAACCGGGAGCAAATGGTCCGGCTGACCTCAAACCCGCTATTACAATACCGGGCGGCTCAATTACGATTACCAAGTCCGCCGAAGACCTCTTCCAAGCCATTGCTCCCAAGAAGAAATTGTTTTATCGTGGCGGGGTGGTGGTCGAGTTGGTCAACGAGGGGGACGGCTATACTGTGCAAGTCCTTGACCCAGTGGCAGCCCAGTCCCGGTTTGAGAACTTTGTCCGATTCTTCAAAAACACCAAAGTGCATGAACGCTTCATGCCCTTGCCGACTACTATCAGCGAGAGGATAGCGAAGCAGTATTTGAAATCCGAGGCCTGCCGAGCTCACTTGCCCAAACTCAATGGGATTTTGCATTGTCCATTGTTGGTGGAGCACGAGGGGCAGTTGCATCGCGTCGAGCAGGGTTACAATGAAGTCACCGGCTTTTTTGTTGTATCAGCGCAACGACCGGAGACGGTTGATTTAGAAGGCGCCGTCGAGCTCCTCTCGGGGCTGATTGACGATTTTGATTTCGTCACACCTGGGGATCGGTCCCGCGCCATAGCGTCGCTCGTGACCCCGGCCTTAAAGCTGGGGGGATTGATACAGGGACCGGTGCCCGTGGACGTAGCGGAGGCCAATGCCAGTCAGTCAGGTAAAACTTATCGCCAGAAGTTGGTGGCGGCGCTTTACAATCATAAACCAGCGGTCGTGACCAAGCGGGCTGGCGGGGTCGGCTCCATGGAAGAGACGTTCAGCGATCATCTGCTCAAAGGCAGGGCTTTTATCCAGTTTGACAATGTGCGCGGTAAATTCGACAGCCAATATGTGGAGTCGTTTGTTACGGCGGAGAGTTCGTTCCCGGCCCGTATCCCTTATCATGGCACAGTCATAATTGATCCCAGCAAGTTCATCCTGTTTATTTCGTCCAACGGATTTGAAGCCACGCCGGACTTGGCCAACCGCTCTTCGATTATTCGTATCCGGAAACGTGAGAATCACCAATTCCGCACCCTCGATGGCCTGGATGTGCTCCAATTGACGTATCTGTGGCAATCGATCCTGATGGGGGCCGTATTTGCTGTTGTTCAAGAGTGGCATCGGCAGGGCAAACCCAAGACCAGTGAAACCAGGCATGACTTCCGGGAGTGGTGCCAGTCTTTGGATTGGATCGTTCAGAACATCTTTCATGAGGCACCGTTGATGTCGGACCATGAGGATGCCAAACTGCGGGCTACAAACTCCGCCCTAAGCTTCCTTCGTTTAGTGGCCATTCAACTGAATGAAAAACAGCGGCTAAATCAAATCGTTACTGCAAGTGACATGGCTGAGATCTGCCTGGAGGAGGATATTGCAATTCCAGGGTTATCAGCGGAAAACCAGACCGTCGAACAGGGACCGCAGCAAATTGGCAAGATCATGGGCCAGTTATTCAAGGAGAGCAATGAAGTGGTTATTGAGGAGTTCAGGTTGGTGAGAGCACAGGAACAGAGCAGAACGGAGGCGGGCAATCCTCAAACGTTGAACCGTTATACCTTTAGCATGGGCACCCCTGGCCAGACGCCTACGCCACCCCCTGGACCAACCAGCCCGCCACCAAGCTAACCCCGAGCCCCGTAGTGACGACGTTTCGTAAAACACCCAGAAAAAGCCGATCAAAGCGATAAAGCTGACCATTCCCAAAATAATAACAGAAGAGAGAGAGCTTCTACTTAATGTTAGAAACCTCGGCTTTATCGGCTTCGATCGGCTTTTTCTGGGCTTTTTTGATGAATCGGCTTGGGTGCGTACCCGAATGCTCTCAGGCCAGGGGTTCGGGGTGCCGGGTCCAAGGTTCCAATCGGGGCGCAGCCCGAATTGACGCCTTATACCCGTGACGCCCTTTGCACCCTCACGCCTCAACGGCCATTAGGACGTCGCATGGCTATCCGAATGACTGCCAAAACCGCAAGACACCACAATATGGAGTGGCCGGTATTTTTGCCTTCAGCCAGCCGACTTGGCTGGTGCGTCTGGGGTGCTCTGGGTGTTCCTAGCTGGGGGTCTGCTTTTGCTTCTGCTGCTTTTTTACTGCTTATTTCGCCGTGCTCCAAGCGAAGCGCCAAGGCCGAGAGCAGAATCCCAAGAATCAGGCACAGAAATCCCCACAAACCCGCGTGATAATACCATGCGTGGTATTTTGGCGGCTCGCCTGCAAACGACACAAAGCCGAGAATCTGAATCATTGCATCAAGACGAAGCGCCTCCAAAGAAATAAACAATCCGGCCATGAGTTCCAATATTAGCGATGCCCAATGGACTTTGAGTTTGAGGCTTAAATCGTTCCGCATCTTGGCCCCAGCCTGTAGTGGTTTCATCCCAAATTGTCAACCAAACGGATAAGCATGGGAAGTCGTTGCCCCTGTGGGTTGGTTTGCCGGTACCGAATTTGGATCAGAAACCAGCCCAGGAGCGATCCTGCCCAGGAAGGAGTACTGGCACAACGGAACGAAGGGGCGATCGTTCCCTGGATCATTCCTGACGCATTTTCGATCAAATGCCCGTTAATGTAAGATAGGGCTCGGTTATTGTATATTTGGCCTCAATCTTGGAATGAGTATCAGGGTATCAGGTCTCAATCCGGGCGTAGCCCCCCATTGAACGCCTGACACCCCGAATACACCGGATACCACATGCACACAGCCGCTCATCCGCCCAGCCGCTGGTGATTCACTTTTCTGGCTTGCTGGTGATATTCTGGCTTCTTGGTCTTTTGCCCCACCACCCCCAACGCCTCTTCCAGGAATGCAGTGGCTTGCTCGCAGTCGGCTCCCTTAAAACCGATTGCGTTTATGGAGATCTCCCCCTTCGGACTGACCATTACTTCAATAGTGGTTTTCATTGTTGTTGTTGTTGCTTGGTTAAGGAACGTAATACCCGATCAAACTGGAATTCCGTCCGGTTCCAATCCCGGGCGTTGATGGCGTTTTTCAATTGCTCCATCCGCACGAGAGTGACGGCGATGGCCCCTTGTTGCCGGCGGTGAACGGGACAGAACTGGATTCTGCATGGGTCAGCTCTTGTACCGGTACCAGTCTGGCAGCCACAGGCGGGACTTTCGACATTGATCACGCGGCGATGAGGAGCTTGATAGTGCCATCCTTCTGTTGCGATCGACTGACGAAATGGCCTTTCTTCCTCGCTTCGAACATGGCTTTGTGGACGCCGTAGAGTTGCAACAGCCTGCCGTAACCCTGGCCGACCTCCTGTTCGACGTGGCCCTGCCAAAGATCGGCCGTGACGCCAAAGGTGCCGTCCGGTTGTTTGTTGACGGCGATGTCATACGGCCCTTTGAGCTGGATGACGTAATCGCCTTTGATTTTGTTCTCGTAATACCCCCGGGCTTCGCTGTTTCGGAGCAGGGTCAACCCCATCTCCTGACAGGCAGTGCGGAGGGCCTCGATGTCTTTGATTTGTGTTTTTATTGTGGTGAAGTGACTCATAGTTTTTGTTTGTGTTGGTATTAAGAATTCCGTCAATGAGGTTGGATCGCTGCAATGTCTTGCCTCCCCAATGCCTCCAATTATAGTGGGCAACGTGAACAAACGGATTTGGATTCCGTTGGTCGTATTGCTCGGTGCCGTCGTTGGCCTATTGATATTTCCCCGGCCCGATTCTCCACGAGCTTCTTATCATGGAAAGTCCTTACGGGCTTGGCTGCTGCAACTCGTCCGCAATTCCTCCCCTCCACACCAAGATCCGGTTGCCGTGTTGGAGGCTGAACGAGCCATCAATCAGATTGGGACTAATGCTTTTCCGATTCTGCTGGCATGGGCTGCCATGAGAGACCCACCCTTTAACGTAACAATGAAGGCTCTCCTGGGCGATTCGCTGGCCCTCAAACTGAACGTTTGGTCAGCAGAGGACTACCATGCCTTTGCAGGATGGGGGTTTCACTTGCTCAACGCTTCAGCAAAGCCTGTCGTCCCAGAGCTTATCCTCCTATTAAAGGATCCCGATCCATCTATTCGAGCCGGCGCGGTTTATTGTCTGGCTAAGATCGGACCAAATGCTGAGGAAGCGATATCGCCCTTGATTCAGAGCCTGGTCGATCCCGATGTCCACAACGATTCGCTTTCCGCCCTGAGACTTATCGGTGTGGCGCCCGATGTGATGGTGTCAAATTTGATGGGCTTTCTCTCATTGAACAATAGTGGACAGAAAGGTTGGGCAATATTACGTCTTGGCGCCTTTGGAACCAATGCTCAGGTTGCCATCCCCAGTCTTGAGAGGCTGCTACCCGATCCCAACCCCTATATTAGTGGCGCGGCCAGCAATGCTCTCGAAAAGATCGATGCTGGCAGATGAGGACCGGGTCGAGCCTGTGACAGCCCGACCCAGCCTCGATCCTCAGCAGGTTTGGTTTGTGGTCAGAGCCGTGGTTCCGACGCCAGCGTTAAGGCGGTCTGTTCGGTCAGCCAGGTTGCCGTGCTCATGGTTTTGATTGCCTGGGCGGTGATGATGGCGGCTCCCCCGCCATAGGCATCCACACGCGGTTTGGAGCAATCATGCGACCACTCGACGGCAACGCAACCCTTTGAATCGAATTTCTGGAGCAGATGTTGAATGAACGCGCACACCGCATCGACGCCCCCTGTACTCGAATGCAGCCACAATCCGGGTTGGGCGCCAGAGTTGTCAGTTGCCGTCTCGAAGTCCCAGTCCTCGATCAAATGCACAAGGCCCTTGGGGAAGTCGTCCGGCAATGAATCTCCCTGTTGAGCGCGGCTGGCTTTATGAGCCAGATCAAGGGCATACGCCTGTTCGGTTTCGTTTGCCAGGTTGATGACGATACTAAAGTTGGTGAAGTAATCGGCCATGATGGTTCCTTTCATGGGGTTGAAGGTTGAAGAACGACGACGGAACCGGGCCGAACCTTTTAAAGCCCGACCCAGTCCCCAGTGATTAGTTTTTCCAGCTCTGATGAAGCTGGATGATGCCCAATCCGTCCCGGACCATCGAAACCTCCTCGTGCCAAAAGACGCCCATCTGGCCCCATTGTGGCAGGTTCACCTGGAAGACGATTTCGGGTGCATTCTTGTCCGGCTCGATTTCGATTACCGTGGCCAGACCGCCGGGATAGTGGCCCCAGGCTTGCGTGTTCACTTTCTGGCCAATGAGTTTTGTGCCCAGCTTTTGCACTAATGCCTTTGCTTTCATAAAGAGTCACGCAGCCAGGTTGAACTTCCTTCGGCCCATTTCCCCAAAGCGCTGGACAAGATCCGTGGCATCCTGCCTGGCAAGCTGTTTCGCTTGATTGGCCAGTTGTGACAGTCCTTGCTTCAGGCGAGCACGGGCAACGGCACTATCTCGGTATTCCTCGGCTGTTTTGGAGAGCAGCTCCTTTTTCACATTTTCCAACTGCTTCTCCATCACCTGGTCATTTACGAAGTTCATGGACTTGAATTGATCGATGAACCTGACCAGCCGGTTCAGGGTCTTTTGGTGCACGCCCGTCTCACAGGAGTTGATGCTGCTCAACATGTCCTCACAGAGCTGAGCGGTCTGCTCCCGTAACGAAGCCACACAGTCGGCCACGAAGGATTCCACATCGCTGCGGATCTTCTGGCCGGCCTGTTCGGCTGCCTTCTGGCGCGCGTCAATTACCGCTTCCCGTTCTGCGGCCGTGACCAGTTCAGCCGCCATGTGTTGAGGCATGGCCATCTGGAAGAGCTGCACGTCAAATCCGTAATAGCGGCCCATTTGATTGGGAAACGGGAATGAGGCTTCAATCGTGGCAACCAGGCGTTCCGGGTCTTTCACCAGTTTTTCCGCCATCTTTCGCCATTCCTTCGACGCGCTCTGCCGCAGCGAGGAGTATTTTTCAAGGAACTGGGCTTTGGCGTTCCAGAACTCTTGTTCCAATTCAGCGAGTTTGCCGGTTACATCCGCCAGCTTTGAATTGGGCAGGAAATGGCCAAGCCCGTTGAGGAAAGGAAACGTGTTGGCTTCGACCAGGGCGTGAGCGCGGCCTTCCACGAGGGCCAGCCCCGCCAATGCCTCCTTGGGCAGCAATCGTTTGTGACCCAAGCTGATTAACCGGTCTGACAGCTGTTTTTTCTCGAGCCCGATATCCTCGGCCTTCAACTTCTTGTGACCTCGCCAATACGAAACGCTGACTTTGATTAAAACCCCTTCCCGGGTCAGCAGCGAGAGAAGGTCCTGATTGGTTTCCATTGTTAAATTCCTTTCTTTGTGGTTTTACCGACATCTCCCGCCTCCATTGCGATTGTTCCTTTGATATTCCTGATACAAATGCCACGCCCCGCAAAGCGCCAGGAACATCACGATATAGGGGAAAATCATCCAGAGGATGTAGAGGGCGAGGACACACCCAACGGCTTGGCAGAGGAGTTTGGCGATCTGTTGTTGCTTCATGAACCTTCCTCCAAATGAAAGAGCCAGGCACCATGAAAGATGCCTGGCCCTGGTTAACCGTGATGGCCGCGGTTCAGATGGTGACGTTCTGAATCTGGCGGAGCTTGGCGCGGATAGCCTCGACCTCTCTATCGGTCGTCCGCTTCTCCTTTTCGGCCTGCTTCAGGGCATCGGTCACTTCGCCCAGATTACGGATCACGTCTTTGAGCGTATCTTTGATCTTGTCGATATGCTCGACCACTGACTTCACGGCAGACCCATTGCTCCCGTTGCCGTTGGTGTGATGAGTCTCGACCGGTTCAGTTTTGGTGGTTTCCGGGATTCGGCTGGTTGTTTTGGTCATTTCTGTCCTTTCTTTTGCCTCCGTTGGTGTTGGAGGCGGGGTTTGTTGCGGTTCCTCAGTTGTCTGATTTGGGGAAGGTGTCTGCTCGGGCGGCGTGGCCTGAGGTTTGTCGGCCTCGAAACGGACCGGCATGATCACCATCTTGCGTCCTCCCTTGCTAAACAGGATCGGGCTCAACTCGTCTTCGATCTCGATGCGATTGAGGCCAAAGCGCATGGCCTTCATTAGGTATGTTCGGTTCAGACAAGTGACGACGGGACGGTTGTGGACATTGACGGTCTGCACAGGAACACTCGTCCATTCCTCTTCGTCCCGGTTACGACCGGCGAGCACCAGGTGGCGATCAGCCGAAAGCCGAATGGGAAAATTGGTCACGTCGGCCCCGGGCAGATTTGGAATGACCTGGATGATTTCCTTGATGGCTTCCTCGCTCAACTCGATAACCGTCCACTTTGCAGTTGGCAGAGGGACAACTTGTTTCCAATTGGGGAACTGGCCCAGGATCTCCCTCGTGATAAACGTCCAGCGAGGCGATTCGAGCTTTACCCAGCCGGGCACAGCTTCTTTGGCGGGTTGGTCATCCTTTGCCTCCTGTTGCTCTTGACCCGGCTCGACGCTGAGGAAACAAGGCTGCTCATCCATCAGATCAGTCGCCGAGAGGAATTTTGAGTCAGGAATGATGACCGATTTTTGCAGCGTGAAGCAGAACGAGTTTGCCGAGTACAACGCCCGTCCATTGGTGCCCACCACGTAATGAAACTTCTTCTCGGAGACATCCAGGCAGGCGCCGTTTAGAATATAGCGCGAGGTATCGTCACTGGACATTTCGAGCGCCTCCTTCAACGCCTTGCCAAACTCAGGTTCCAATTGAACGCCCGGCTGTTTCACTTTCGGAACCTCAGGCCATTCTTCTGGTGGCAAAGTGGTGATGGTCTGTTCCATGGTGCTGCCTGCAAGCGGCCGTTGGATCCGGGCTTTGTCTTTCGATTCAGGAGTCAGGGTGATGCTGTCCTTGGGTGAGGTACCTTTGACCGCTTTAGCCAGGTGTTCCAATGGCACGAGTAGATCCGTGGCTGGACCTGGGTGATTGACGCCCATCGTAAAACTGACGAATGAATCCAAGTCGGTTGCGTGGAGGTGGATCTGCCCTTCAGGGTTGCGGGTAATGCGAACCGATTGTAAAACCGGCAACGTCCTGGCTCTTCCGATGATCCTGGTGAGGCCAGGCAGGGCAGTTTTCAGCTCCGATACCGGCAAGGTGATTGCTTTATTCATGTGTATAATTTTCCTTTCTGTTGGTTGAAAATGGGAAAGCCAGCCACACCCTGTTGGGCATGGCTGGCGGGTTGTGTTTTTGACCGTGCCAACTTGGCACACTTTTTATTGTATGGTTTTGCCCTTGGATGGAAGGCGCTGCACGTGGTTCCTGATGAATTCCTTCAACTGGCCCTCACAGAGGAGGAGAAAGTCACCGCTGACGCGGGTGAACTTGTGCGCCCTGCCCTTGGCCATCTCCAGGGCAAATTCCTTCACCTTTCGCTTATTGATCAGCATCCCTCGTCCTCCCCGCCGCCGGCCTTGAATTTAAGCTGAGAGAGGACGCACTCATGCTGTTCCACGTCCTGACGTGGCCCCAGATAAACGGGCTGATACAGGGCGTTGCTCTCCTTGAAGGCGTAGAGATAACGGATCTCCACGACTTCACCCACGGCCGGGATTTGGAAGTTGGCAGGAATGGTGACGTTTCCGCAGGGAATCCAGCCTTTGCAGTTCAACAACCGGACCTCGACGCTGCGCTTTTCATTCACCTGCGCAACCACCGCCGACAGGGTGGCGTAGAACTTGTGCTTGAGTTGAGCGCCTCCACTGTTGGGCCGGCCAGGGCTGTAGGGGGCATTGAGCCGTTTAAACACAATGCCCTCCTTGTTCTGCTGCCGAAGATCCTTCAGCAGTTGCACCTTCTGTTTGGGAGTGAATGCGGTCTCGGCCAGGATGATGTTCTTTTGCATGGCTGCACCCAGCACGTTCATCAGCCGTAGATATCGGGTGTGGTATCCATTTGCCCGTTGATCGCCCTCGGAGGTTTCCAGTAGATCAAAGGCATACAACACGTCACCGACGCACTCGCCGTCGATGACGAAATCGCCCGGGATCGATCGGGTGGATTGGAACACTGGCTCAGGCACTCCAATCAATAACCCCTTCCGATTGATGCCATGGATTTCAGCACCATGCTTTCTTATCAAAACCCGGCGCCCATCGAATTTTTCCTGGGCACAGTGGTCCCGATCGTGCACGAGTTGGTTGGCTTCGGATTCTTCGATTGCATTGAGCAACTGCGGCAGGATGCTGGTGACGCGGTCTGCTTTGTCCGTGTGCTGATAAGGCGTGCCGTCCGGGCCTGCGGTGTAACCCTTGGCCATCTTCTCCCGGACCAGCTTGTCGTAAACCCTCTTGGCCGTTTCGTAATCGACCGGGGTGGAAGTCTTGGAGCCGGTTTGCAGTGTGCTGCCGCGCCGGCCGTAGGTGAAGTTGACGAGGAACAGGTCGCCACTGGGTTCAATGCTGACCTGATACACTTTATTCGAGGACCCCTCGCGATAATACAGGGTGACTGATTCTGGTTTTTCTATGGTGTTGGCTGCATTCATGTTTTTGGTTTGTTGATGGTTGATGTTGTGGTGGATTGGTTGTGATTCTGTCCGTTTGCTGTTTTCATCGGACGGACAACTGGCTACGTTTTGGCCTTCAAAAGAAAGGACCAGCCATATGCAGATCACAGATGCTCAACGGAAAAAGCTCGGCGAGATGATGTATTTTGCCTTCCTGGAAATTCGTCTGCTCGGCTGGGCGGGTAAATCAGAACAGGCAGCTGATCTCGCGGACGCGTTTCATAACCTGCCGAAAGGAATGTGGGACAAGGGTTTCGTTCTTGAGCATTTCCGTGATGCGTTCCTGGCAGCTTACCAAGAGAAATATCCGGAGAGGCACGGCAGGGATTACGTTAAAATGGTCAACAAGATCCTGCGCATGAGACGTCGTGGCTTCTCCCAAAACTGAAATCTATGGAGACATCAGAAGGAGAAATAACCCTTTGTCGGATGCTAAAGTGTTTACCGCTCGAAAATGTGGACGCGCACGATTTCTCCGACATCGTTCTTCACGATGAGCACCGGGACGCCGGGGAGTTCGGTCAGCAGTTTTTTCTCACGCTCGCTCATGTCCGTTGGAATTACATCAGGCTCGACGGCTTCGCCAACCTGAGAAACTTTGACGTAGCCTTGTCGTGATGAAGTCTTGGCAGCTTCCGGGGGACTGGCTGCACGGACAATATCTTTTGTGGCTTCATGGCGGGGCGCGCGTTGGGAAAACCAAGTTCCGACAGCTAGCAGCGAGACGGCAAGCATGGCTGCAACACGAACAGCGTTCATCCGCATGCGTTGTCGTGCGCGGGCTTGAGCGGCAGCGGCTTGGGGAAGCGCATACGTTTCTTCGACGAGCGATTTCAACAGTTCGTCATTGGGTTCGGAGGGAATTTTCATTGGATTCGCAAAATAATCTCGCGCAATCGTTGGCGCAAGCGGGCGAGGCGGTTTTCGATGGTTTTGGATGTCGTATGCGCACCGGTAGCAAGCTGGTCCACAGTCCAGCCTTCGTAATACTTCAAGCGGAGCAACTGCGCATCCTCGGCGGG
>Ga0193728_1001806_pt1 | contig 11011 bp, 3 predicted proteins | sample U1c1metaG_FD_143037 | JGI IMG/M metagenome (GOLD analysis project Ga0193728, IMG submission 143037) | Soil microbial communities from a riparian zone of the East river system, Colorado, United States - U1c1 | ecosystem: Environmental > Terrestrial > Soil > Riparian zone | place: USA: East River... | reverse complement strand
TCCAGAGCACGGATAGCGGAGATCCTGCCCAGGATCACAGCCAACACCAACGCTCACATCGTGCACGCCACTGAGCTCGCTCGCGGCCACCGTCGTCGTGACCGTGCCGTACCCGAGGTTGCGATAGTCGTAGTTCGGATCGCTCTGCCCCGTGTGATCGACCCACACCTGACCAAACCCGTTCGCGCACTGCCCGTCCTGAACCACACACGGCCCACCAAAAGCATGCAGCTCGAGACTGTAGGCGAGGATCGTCAGACCCGCAGGGACCGTATAGGTCATCGTGTCGCCATCACCGTTGAAGTATTCGCTCGTCGGGTCCGAACCCATCGTCAACCCGAACACTCCCTGACCAGCAGCAGCGCAACTCGAACCAAACGTGATGTACTGCCCGTTCGACGCCGCTACTCCCCATCCTCGTGTCCCCACAGCGTTCCCGGCCGCGTCGTGACAACTCACAACAGTGAACGTACCCGCCGGCGCCGGGGACGGTGAGAACAGGCCGAGGAAGCAGACGATAGCCGCCACAACCGCACTCGTGAACAGCGCTACCTTCAACGCCAAGTCGCCGCGCATCCTCCGCACACCTCACTTTCTGAACCGCGGCCGCCTATAAGCACCTCCTTTCCCTATACCGACGAACTGGCCCCAAACGGGACACGGGACTTTGACTTGCGGGCCACGCGCCGGTATGAGCGACGCGTGGCCCTAGTCAACAGGGCCTCAGCGTCCTGGCCACCAATGGTGGTGCGGGTGGTGGTGTTCGTGTGGCGGTGGTGGCGGGTTTTCAGCGGTGGGGAATTGTTCGCTGGCGAGGACCGCTTTTGCGGTGGCGAGCCTGTGCGTTCCGGTGAGGATCGCGGTGTTGCGACCAGCTGGGGATTCCAGGCCGAGCGTTTGGTCGATCCGCGTGTCGAGGATCGACGCGAGGTGCGGGTTCGCACCGCAACCTTCGGCTGGGGGTATCGAGAACGAATTGTCCACGAGCGTGGTGTTGGTGGTCGTGTTGACTTCGTAGCCTCCTTCTTCGGTTGTCCCCAATTCGCCGACTTTCCCCGTGATGGGCTGGTTCGGGGGCGGAGGGCTGGTCGTGGCGGCAGTGAAATGCAGCTCGATAGGGTGCGCTTCGGAGCCGATGAAGCATTCTTCGCCGAGCAGCGCGTTTTTCAGGTGCAGCCTCCCGGGAAAGACCAGGCCCGTGCCTTCTTCGAAGATGAAGGCCGCGAGGTCCAGGATCGCGGGGTTGCTCTGGTTCGCGACGCCTTCGAGCGTCATCGTGACCCTGTCCCCGTGCTCCCTGCCATGAGAGAACCCGTGGCAGGCATCCCGCCCGAAGTGCGTCCAGTAGGAGCCCCTGCCCTTGCTGTCCGGACAGCCGATGATGGTCCGCAGACCACCGGGAACGTCCAGTTCGGTGGGAGAGATGCTTTCGCCGTTGGCGGCGGGCAACAGGAAGTACAGGTTGAGCCTGCCCGCCGGGAACGTCCCCCCCTGCAAGACGATAGTCTTGTCGATCGGCACCCTCACCGACCCTATCGTCAGTTCCCCGCCGGTGACTTCCGCGTACTGGCAAAGTACGACACCGGGAACGCTCGTGGGGCATTGCGCGAACTTCGCGAAAATACCCTTCGGTGCCGCGAACACCGACGACGCAGCGATACTCGAGGACACCAAAATACTCATCACGACCGTGACCACGACAACCAACGAACGCTTACCGACACTCACCCTACTCACATGATTCATAGATAAATCTCCTCTCCATTGCTTGACTTGACCGTTTTCAACCCGTCCGCTTTCTCCTCGCCGTCCGCTTCTTTCGTGTCTTTGCGTGTTTCACACATTTACCGTGACTGAGCTTCTTGCCCTTGACGCACCTAACCGGTTTCTTTGTTTTCGCTTTCACGATCACAACCGGCGACGAGGATGGAGACGAGGCCGGGTTGCCCGGGCCCTGATAGGTCAAGGAGCCGGGCGTCTGATCTTCCGGCGGGGCGCCGGGGCTCTGGCAGGCATCGCCTTCGCAGGCCGGCGGGGGCGTGGGCGCTTCGGGCAGGCATGGCGAGGCAGCACTGCAGGCATGGGCGTCGTATACGTCGAGGCTCGTGTCGAGGTCCTGGCTTGGCAGCAGGCGCTGGCCTGTCAGGAAGAAGATGTCATCGCCGCTTTCGCTGGCGTCGAGCAGCACCGATTCTTCCTTTGCAGTGCCTGAGGAGATCGGCTCTGCGCAGCCGCCTGAGGCGGGGCTGAAGCTCTCGCGTTTGCCGTTGCAGCCGCCGGTGGCAGCCGGCTCGTACTCATAGACGTCCATGTTGCTGTTGGTGTCCTGGGGCACTAGCGCGTCGGCGCTGTTGAACAGCACGCGCCCTGAGTTGCTGAGGTAGCGCGGCTGGTAGAGGGCAAGGCCCTGAACTTCGCTGAGCGTCCTCCAGCCCGGCACGATCGCGGCGATCCATGCCCCCGCCGGCCAGATCCTCGAGCCGCCTGAAAGGCCCCCTTCGGCTGTGTCGATCTGCTTGTATGGCACTCCGTGCGGGCGCGCGCCGCTCGGGTCACACGATGCGCAGGTCAGGGCGCCCTGCCCGCCGCCTGCGGAGCTGTCATAGAGGAACACCTCCTGGTCTGGCTTGCCGCTGACTGCGTCGCGGTTGTCATAGCCGCTCAACGCCCGGCGCGACATGAACGCCAGGTAGCGCCCGTCGGGGGAGGAGCGGTCGCTCAGGCTGCGAAGGCCGTGCCCTCCCAGCGACCAGTCGGGGGAGTCGGCTCCCGAGAGCACCGCCACGAGCCGTGTCTGACCGCCGCTTCGCTCATACAGGTTGCAGCGCTGTGGCGCCGTCACCGATTCGCTATCCGAGCTCTGGGTGTTGCCTTTGCAGCTCCCCGCCACCGCCGCTTCCCCGCGCGCGTTCGCTTCTGTGCTGAGCCTACCGTTGGCTGTGAAGTAGATCGAGGTGCCCTCTTCAGAGGCGCCCGCCACGAGCCCCAAGACACCCGCTTCTTCTGCGCCGGGCTGCGGGGTCAGGTCGCTCAGCCTGCAGTGCAGTTCGCCTTCTTCGTCTTCTTCGATCAGGCATTCATATAGGTCTGAGGCGCCCGAGCTCTGCGTCAGCGGCCGGCTGTCTGTGAAGAAGATCCGCGAGTCATCCGCTGAGGCGATCTGGAAGATCGGCTGGGAGGTGCCTTTGCATTTGACCGTGCAGCCGGCTTCGGGGCTGTCGAGTGAGATCGTCTGCTCGTGCCCGGCGGCGGTGTCTCGCAGGTAGAGGTGCTGTGCCCCGGTCAGGTGATGAGAGCCGTCCAGTTCGCCTGCAGACCACACCACGCGGCTGCCGTCGGGGGAGATCGCGTGCCTTGCGATTTTCACTCCGCCTACTTCGAGGGAGGAACCGAGCGCCGGTTTGGTGTCGGCCAGGGCCGCCTGCCCGCCCGGCAGCACGCTCACAAGCGTGAGCTTGCCGTCGGCCCACTCATAGAGGCTGCCCGTGCCGTTTGTTTCTTCAGGCGGGGCGTCTTCGGTCAGCCTTGCGTATGCCGTGAAGATGACGTGGCTTGCGTCAGGACTTGCCCCGAGCAAGGACGGAGCGCCTTTTTCTGTGCCGAACTTCGTCCCTTCGGGCACGTTCGCGGCTTCCTGGACCGCCGGCGGGCACGGTTCTCCCCCTCCCGGGCAGCCGCTTGTGAGCGGCCGGTAGCAGGATGAGGTGCAGGGCTCTGAGGGATCGCCTGCCGGGAAGTTGCTTCGCAGGTAGATCGTGCGTTCTGAGCCCTGCGGTGAGACCGCCTGGGTGAAGGGGCCGAACGGGCTCAAGAGCGCGCTTGAGAGGTCCTCTGAGAAGAACTGGTACTCGTCGTCTGTGGCTATCGAGACCCCCACCGCCGCTTCGTGGGGCGTTGCGATGTCCGCTGAGCGCCAGGACGCGGAGGTCCGCCGCGAGAGGATCTGCACCGCCTGGGAGAAGCCCGCCGGGTTCGCTTCACTGGGCGCGTTTGCCAGGTAGCTGATCGCATCGCCGCCCGCGGCCGCCTGGATCGTGCCCGACGGCCGGATCGCCGCGCCGTGCTTATCAGGCGGGGAGACGAGCTCCCATTGGCGAGCGTCGGGCAGGGCAGGGGAGCTCGTGCCCTGCGTCGTGAAGATCACCTCTTCGCCGAAGGCCTGCCCGTGGGAGTTGCGGGCCTCTACGCGCATGTGGTAGACGGTGTGGGGCTGAAGGCCCTGGGGGTGGGCTGAGATCGCATCCGGTTCGTAGTTGGCCGCGAGGATCCCCTCCGGCGCCGGGATGCTCTGGGGGTATTCAGAGGGGCAGGAGCTCGCCGATTCACAGGGGCCGTACTGGAAGGCGTATGAGGTCGCTGCTTCGTTTTCTTCGCTGCGCGGGTTGACTTCCGCTGTGAAGCTCGCGCTTGAGGCGGTCACGTCTGTGACGCCCGTGCTTCCTTCTTGCACGGTTGGGGCCCCCGGGGCTTCCGGGCCGAACACGTCGATCCGGTTGGCGGTGGTCTCGGCGGCGTATACGGTCAGCGTCGCGGAGTTCACGGCCACGCCGCTGAAGCTCGGCGTGCCGGGGACTTTGCTGAGGGCTTCCAGGGAGCTGCCACTTGGGCCCACGCGGTGCACGTTCGTTTCATGGCTTATGTAGACGTCGCCGCTTGCGAGTTCGACTGCCACGCCCGTGGGGGGTTCTTCGTCCACTTCGGCGCTGATCAGTTCGGCCAGCGCGCCTTCGCCTTTGGTGCTGAACTTGGCCAGGCGGTCGTTGGTGCCAAAAGTGTTGTGCACATAGAGATTGTCTTCGCCGTCGACGGCGAAGCCGGGGGCGGCCACGGCTGATTGGGCGTCTTCGGTGCTGTGAAACGCGACCCAATTGTTCATCAGCGCGTTTGTGTAGTTGCTCGCGCCATCGGGCGCGCTGCCGAAGTTCTGAGCCTCGACCCACACCTCCCCGCGCGGGTCGACGGCCACGCCGAACAGCTGGCGGAAGCCGCTTTCGCTGAACGGATTCCCCGGTTCGAGGTTGCGCGTGATCTGCCCTAGGTATTTGCCGCTTGAGTCGAACTTGTCGATCACCATCCGTTCTTCTTCGAGCGTGCCGCCTTTGTGCCCAGTGGTGTCGACCACATACACATCCCCGTTTGAGGGGTCTTCTTCTTTGCATTTCGGTTCGGCCAGGTGGCGCAGCGCGCAGGAGTTGTCGACCGCGATCCCTTCCGGTTCGTCGAACTTGCCGGTGGGCACTTCTTCTGGAAGCCCGCCGCTGCCCGCCGCTGCTCCTTCGTTTGCGTGGAGGCCGCTGCCGTCGAATTCGCCGATGAATTCGCTGCCCGAGGCGTTGAAGATCTCTACGCGGTCATTGTTCTTGTCCACGACATACAGATTCCCCGAGGCTTCATTCACGGCGATCGCGACGGGGTCGTCGAACTGGCCTTCGCCGTTGCCCGCTGCGCCGGGCTGGCAGTTGGGGGCAGGTTCGCCCGCGCAGTGCTGCAGTTCGCTTGCCCCGTTCAGCACCCCCCAGCCGAAGGCGCCCGTGAATTCATGGCCGCGGGCGGCGAGGGCCGATGTCGTGGAACAGCCGGTTGCGCCTAGAGCGAGAAGCAGAATGAGCTGGGCTCGCTTCATTATGGCTTCTTTCCGCTCTTCTTGGCGTTGTGTGCTGACCGGTAGCGTTTGCGTGCCGCGCGTTCGCAAGCGGCGCGTTTGGCGTGGTTCTTGTTCTTGTGGCGGCAGGCTTTCAGTGCCGCCGCGAGCTTCTGCGCGCGGGTGAGGGTCTTCTTCTTAGGGCATCCGCTGACCCCGACGGGTGTGGTCCGGTGCAGTACCATGCTGTTCTGGGCGACGAATTCGGTCGGCATCGCGAGCTTCTGTGTGCAGAGGTTCCCGAGGGCTGTCAGTGCGGAGTGGGGACCCTCGGGTAGCGTCAGTTCGAAGCTGCCGACGGGCTGGTCGGGAACGGTCTTGAACGTGCTGCTGGTGATCCCCTTTTTGCTGATGAACGTGCTGCCGACAAGGTCTATCGTGACGCCGTAACCCTGCAGCACCATGATCAGGTTTGGGAACGCTTCTCCGCCGTTTGAGACGAAATAAGCGGGGCCTTCCAAGGGTACGGGTATCAGTGGTGTGGTTGCTTTGGCGTGACCGATCACCGACGCCGGAGGACAACCTGCGGGGTTGGTGTTGAACTGCGCGGCGGTACAGGCCTTCTGCAGCGTCGTCAGGCGTGAGGGCAGCTGCTTCGGCAGTTCGACTTTGACCTGCCTGATGTTCGCCTGGGTACCGAGCGAACCCTTTGGGTAGGCGAGGTTGACGGTGAGGCTGGTGCCGTTTGCTTTGCTGTTCTTCGCGGTCGTGGACGCGGAGAACTTCGGGGCGAACCCCAGGCTCGCGCAGTTCACGGTCTGGAAATGCGAGGAGACTGTCGCGCTCTGACCCAGGTTGCTGCTCAGCGTGCTGGAGATAGCCATCGGTTCGCAACTGGTCGGGTTCAGCGTGAAGTTTGGCCGGTCGATGTAGACACGAATGTCACGCACGTGCGTGACGATCCCCTGGATGATCGTGGGTATCGGTTCTGAACTGGCCGGGTCGACGCTGACCTGAGCGGTATGCGGATCGATCCGCAAACCAAAACGAATCACAACGGTCCCGAGATCGAAGGGACCGACCACAGCGGAGGTGACGCTCACGATCGAGAACGGATCGCCCTCATATGGTCCGGCTAGATAGACCTTCCCGGGAACATAGGCCAGTACCGCGCCTACGCCGGTGCCGACGAGGGTATGGCCGATCTGGCTCGAGGGACAGATCGGCGCGGCTTCCTCCTGCGCTCCCGTTCTCGTGCGAGCTTGTGCGATTTCTGTGTCCGGGCAGAACGGGATACCGGAGAGGTCACCGGTCAATCCTGGGGGTAGGTTGGTGGAGAAGGAGGAGATCTCGGCGTCCGCGTCGTTGCGCGTGAGCTGCACCACGAGCGGACTGAACGATCCCGCGTTGTCGTTCAATGTCCCGGCTTTGATCTGTGGAGCGAACGGCACGCCCGCGGGGCATGGGCCGCCGTCATAGCCCTTGGTGATCTGAAACGTGGAGGTCTCGGTGATCGGTTCGGTGGGATCGGCCCACGGCGCCAATCCTGCCGTCGTGGTGTAGGTGCCACACGTCGGGGGGCTCACCAATGGCGCCTGTTGCCCTTCACGGAAATGAAAGTTGAAATGGTCGAACGCTAGCTGCGGGTTGTTTTCGAACGTCGTTGTGAGCCTGCCCGTGACGGGGTCGGGGGTGACCTTTCCCGCGAGCTTGATCAGGATCCCCTTTTCCGGATTCTTCAATACCACATACAACGCCACCAGCGAACCGAACGGGTTTTCATGGGGTTGCGCGATGAACAACGAACCATGGATCGCGACAGGCAACAATGGCGTGTGCACTTCGACGGTGCCCAGCTTGGAGTCGTTCGGGCAACCAGTGCCCGCTTCTGAGCTCAGCGTCTCCCGAGCATAATCCGCGGGGGTGCAACCACCCAACCCGACACCCGCCGACGGGTTGATCGTCAAACCTTCGGGCAACGCGACAGAGATGTCCTTCAACTGCGATTGCGCCAGCCCTTCCGTGCCCGTCAGTCCTTCATCGTGGAAGTCGAGATTGAAATCAAGGCCGCTTGGCGCGGACGCGCGGTCGGTGCTCGGTTTTGCTTCTATCACTGGACTGAACGGCAACCGGTTGCATCCATCCAGTGCCTGCAAGGGTTCCCCGGGCGAGAACCTCTTGAACTGGCCTGGCGTGTTCCACCAATCGACCACGCCCGCGCTCCGCAACGGACCATCACAAGAAGTCGGCATCGTCAGGAACGCCGGTGGATGTCTGTCGATCGAGGGGACGCACAGGCCGTGTCTAACGCCCTCCGATTCAGAGAGGCAGGCCCAGCCGCGCGAGTTGTCGTGGCGGGGGTCGCCGGGTACGCCCCACAACGTCACGTTCGCGTCCAGCAAACCGACCTGCTGGGTCGTGTTCACCGAACCGACCGTGATCCCGTAGTCTTCGCCGGGGCCGCTGCGCAGGAACGTATCCAAATAGACCAGCACCCCCCCGATCGGGATCACGAAACCAAAACGTGCCGGTTCACCAAACGCCGGTTCGAGATTGAACACCGGCACCGTGAAGAGCGTATAGCCGATCAGGCCAGGTTCCTCGATCGTCACCGCCGCCATGCCGATCGCGGTCTGAGCCGGACATTCGTTATCTTCGGCGTTTTCGCCGCCGCCCACTCTCAGGTGGGTGAACTGCGAGATGGTGCAGATTGAAAGCGGCGTGGGATCGCCGATCAAACCCGGTGGCGACTCACCACTGATGTTCTTCGCCATCCCAACCGGGAAAACTTCCGGCTTGCCACCGCTGGGCTTTTCTTCCCCCTGATTGAAAACAAACGAACCAGTCACCTGAAACGGATGCGAACCCGCCTGCGTGCTCAGCGCACCACCCTCTTCTTCAGCACGAAACCCATAATCATCAACACCAAACGGCAACGCTTCTTCAGAGACGACAATCGGCCGTTCGATCGAACCAGCCGACGCTCCACCACCCAAAACCGAAACACGATTCATCTCACCCGAATGCGCGCCCGCTTCGACCTTTACCCTGACCCGCACTTCCATCTGCTGGTACGGCGCCAGCGAGCTTTCCAGAGTACACGTGAGCGCAGGCAACGAGCAGGAAAGCGGCGTAAATGAGTTACCCAACCACTTCACGCCGACGATCGAGACCGGTTTGAGCCCCGCAGGCAGGACATCGACGATCCTCACCGGAGACCTTTCACCATCGACCCGCACATCACCGAAGTTCTCGACCACCGCCACGACCGTGCCTTCACCTTCGGGCTGCAGATAGGTGGGACGGGTATTGGTGCTCACATGCCACCACGGCTCAGCCGCAGACGCCACAGACACACCCACAAACACAACCACGAAACACACCGCAAAGAGCAAGAACACAAACCTCTTCAACATTGTTACTTCCTCCTCTTAGCGGATCTCTTGGCCCGTTTCTTTGTTTTGGCGTGTTTCACGCATTTACCGTGACTGAGCTTCTTGCCCTTGACACACCTCATCGTTATCTTTGTTTTCGCTTTCACGATCACAACCGGCGACGAGGATGGAGACGGGGCCGGGTTGCCCGGGCCCTCATAGGTCAAGGAGCCGGGCGTCTGGTCTTCCGGCGGGGCGCCGGGGCTCTGGCAGGCATCGCCTTCACAGGCCGGCGGGGGCGTGGGCGCTTCGGGCAGGCACGGCGAGCCAGCACTGCAGGCATGGGCGTCGTACACGTCAAGGCTCGTGTCGAGGTCCTGGTTCGGCAAGAGGCGCTGGCCTGTCAGGAAGAAGATGTCATCGCCGCTTTCGCTGGCGTCGAGCAGCACCGATTCTTCCTTTGCAGTGCCTGAGGAGATCCGCTCCGCGCAGCCGCCCGAGGCGGGGCTGAAGCTTTCGCGTTTGCCGTTGCAGCCGCCGGTGCCCGCCGGCTCGTACTCATAGACGTCCATGTTGCTGTTGGTGTCCTGGGGCACTAGCGCATCGGCGCTGTTGAACAGCACGCGCCCTGAGTTGCTGAGATAGCGCGGCTGGTGCAGGGCAAAGCCCTGAACTTCGATGAGATTCCTCCAGCCCGGCACGATCGCGGCGATCCATGCCCCCGCCGGCCAGATCCCCGCGCCGCCGGCAAGGCCCCCTTCAGCTGTGTCGATCTGCTCGTATGGCACTCCGTGCGGGCGCGCGCCGCTCGGGTCACACGACGCGCAGACCAGCGCGCCCTGACCGCCGTTTGCGGAGCTGTCATAGAGGAACACCTCCTGATCTGGCTTGCCGCTGACTGCGTCGCGGTTGTCATAGCCGCTCAGCGCCCGGCGCGACATGAACGCCAGATACCGCCCGTCGGGGGAGGAGCGGTCGCTCAGAGCGCGCAGACCGTGCCCTCCCAGCGACCAGTCGGGGAAGTCGGCCCCCGAGAGCACCGCCACGAGGCGCGTCTGCCCACCGCTGCGCTCATACAGGTTGCAGCGCTCGGGCGCCGTTTCAGATTCTGACGTGTTGCTCTGCGTGTTCGGCGTGCAGTCCCCCGCGAGCGCTTCTTCACCGCGCGCGTTCGGCGCTTCACTCAGCTTCCCGTTGGCCGTGAAGTAGACCGACGTGCCGTCTTCTGAGCCCCCCGCGATGAGTCCCAGCACATCCGCTTCTTCTGCCCCCGGCTGCGGGGTGAGGTCGCTCAGCCTGCAGTGCAGTTCCCCTTCTTCGTCTTCTTCGATCTGGCATTCATAGAGGTCTGAGGCGCCAGAGCTCTGCGTCAGCGGCCGGCTGTCTGTGAAGAAGACCCGCGACCCGTCGGCTGAGGCGGTCTGGAAGATCGGCTGGGAGGCGCCTTTGCATTTGACCGTGCAGCCGGCTTCGGGGTTATCGAGCGCGATTGTGTGCTCGTGCCCGGCGGCGGTGTCCCTGAGGTAGAGGTGCTGCGCGCCGGTCAGGTTGTGGGAGCCGTCAAGTTCGCCTGCCGACCACACGATGCGGCTGCCGTCGGTGGAGATCGCGTGCCTTGCGATCTTCGCTCCTCCTTCGAGGGAGGACCCGAGCGCCGGTTTCGTGTCGGCCAGGGCCGCCTGCCCGCCCGGCAGCACGCTCACGAGCGCCAGCCGCCCGCCGGCCCACTCATAGAGGCTGCCCGTGCCGTTCAATTCTTCAGGCGGGGCGTCTTCGGTCAACCTTGCGTATGCCGTCAGGACGACGTGGCTTGCGTCAGGGCTTGCCCCGAGCAAGGACGGGGTGCCTTTTTCTGTGCCGAATTTCGTCCCTTCGGGCACGTTCGCGGCTTCCTGGACCGCCGGCGGGCAGGGTTCGCCCCCTCCCGGGCAGCCGCTTGTGAGCGGTCGGTAGCAGGAGGAGGTGCAGGGGTCAGAGGGATCGCCTGCCGGGAAGTTGCTTCGCAGGTAGATCGTCTGTTCAGAGCCCTGCGGTGAGACCGCCTGGGTGAAGGGGC
>Ga0193728_1001805_pt1 | contig 11013 bp, 9 predicted proteins | sample U1c1metaG_FD_143037 | JGI IMG/M metagenome (GOLD analysis project Ga0193728, IMG submission 143037) | Soil microbial communities from a riparian zone of the East river system, Colorado, United States - U1c1 | ecosystem: Environmental > Terrestrial > Soil > Riparian zone | place: USA: East River... | reverse complement strand
CGCTCAGGAGAGGCCCTTCGCGCGGATGTCCGCGAGCTGCTCGTCGATCCAGTCGCCGGGGTCGCGCGAGGTGACGATCTCGACGAGGCCGTCCGCGCGCCTGCGCTTCTCCTGCGGCGACATCGTCAGCGCCGCGTGGATCGAGTCGGCGAGCTCCTGGATGTCGAACGGGTTCACAGACAGCGCAAACTCGCCGAGCTCCTCGTGCGCACCGGTGTTCTCAGAGAGGATCGAGACGCCCTCGCGCTCGTTGACGATCGGACCCTCCTTGGCGACGAGGTTCATGCCGTCGAACATTGCGTTGACGAGCAACACGTCGTAGTGCTTGTAGGCCGCTACGGCCTCATCCAGATCGTCTCTGAGCTTGAGCTGGACCGGCATCCAGTCGGGTGTGCCGTGGCGGTGGTTGACGACCGCGACGAGCGCCTCGATCGCCTCGAGATACTCGGCATACTGCGGCACGTCCGTACGTGAGGGCATCAGCTGGGCGATGAACGTGACCCGCTCGGAGAACTCCGGGTGCTGTTCGAGGAACAGGTCGAACGCCGAGAAGCCACGCAGCACGTTCTTGCTCAGATCGGCGCGGTCGACGCGCAGGATCAGGAAGTCGCGCCGGCGGCGCAACAGCTCCTGCTCGAACTGTCCGACGCGCTCGCGCTGGGCGATGCGACGCGTCGCCTCGTGGTCGATCGGCAGCGGATACGCGCGCACCCAAACCTCGCGGTCTTCTCCGGGAGCGATGACGACGCCGCGCTCGAAGTCGATCTCGAGGCCCATCAGATCGCGACAGCACTGCAGGAAGTTGCGGCGGTAGGAGCGCGTGTGAAAGCCGATGATGTCGTTTGCCAAGAGGCCCGTGAAGATCTCCGCGTCGGCAGCACGCGCCACGCGTCGGACTGCGTCCAGGGGATGTGCACGAAGTGGTGCAGGAAGGCGTCCGGACGCGCCTGACGGACCAGCTTCGGCAGCGTGTAGAGGTGGTAGTCGTGGACCATCACGACCGGTTCCTCAGCGCCCTCGAGCTCCTCGACGACCGCTTCCGCGAGGTCCTCGTTTACGGCGTTGTAGCCGAACTCGAACGCCTCGATCTCCTCGCGGCGGATGTCCGGCGCGTTCGACAGATCCCACAGATAGTGCTGGATGAACCACAGCATCGGGTTTGCGACGACGTTGTAGAAGCGGTCGTACGCATCTGGGTCTGAGACGACGAGTCGCACCTTGAACTCGACGTCGCCCGCCGGTGAGCGCACGGGGAACGGTCGCTCGCCGTGCTCTTGGGAGGCCTTCACGTCGTACTCGCTCATCGCCGAGGCGATCCAGATCGCTTCGCGATGCGAGGCCAGCCCCGTGAGTGCCGTGACGACGCCGCCAGAGCCGCGCTGCGTCTCGCCTCGAGCGTCGAATGTGACCGGGCCGCGGTTGCTCACGAGCACCAGCGGAACGTCCGAGCTCATGCTTCCCTTAGCTCGTTGAAGATCCTCAGGTAGTCGCGTAGATAGCGTGGCATGAGGAAGTGCGTACGCACGTGCTCCTTGCCGCGCCTGCCCAGGAACTTGCCCAGGGCCGGATCCTTCAATACCTCAAGCGATCGCTCGGCGCACTCCTCTGCGCTTGAGACGAGAAAGCCCGTCACACCGTCCTCGATCTGCAGCGGGATGCCGCCGACGTCACCGCCGATGAAGGGACGCGCCTTCCAGATCGCCTCCGCCACGGTCAGGCCGAAGCCCTCGCGCGTGGACTTCTGGATCAGCACGTCTGAATGCGACTGGAACGCATTGACCTCGATCGCCCCAACGTTGTTGAAGTTGTTGAGGATGTGAATGTCGGGATCGCCATCGGCGTGGGCGATCGTCGCGTTGAAGAAGTCCCAGCCCTCCGGATCGTCACTGGCCATCGAGCCGACGAGCGCGAGCTGCACGTCGGGCATTGACTCCTTGACGATGCGATAGGCGTCGATCACGCCGAGCGGGTCCTTCCACGGGTCAAAGCGCGAGACCTGACACATCAGCGGCCGGTCGAGGTCGATCCCGAACTGCCCGCAGACAAACGCGCCGTCCTCTGGTGAAAGCGCCATGTTCTTTGGCGTCAGCGGGTCGATCGCCGGCGGCACGACATTAACGTGTCCGCCCATGCCCTCCGGCACGTACTCGCGCATGTGGAACAGCGACTGCGGATAGTCCTTGATGTACGGAAGCAGTTGGCGGATCGTGTCCGGGTTAGGCGTCGAGACGTCGATGTGGCAGCGCCACACCCAACCCTTCGCCTTCTCCGGCACGAGGCCGAACAGTGCTGCCGGCTGCGGGTCGTGCACGAGGCACACGTCCCAGCCGGCGGACAGCTCGCGCGCGTTCATCTCGTTGTACTGCTTCCACGTCGCCCACTGCTCCTCATCGAGATCCTGCGGCGCGCCCTGCAGCGCGTTGTGCATCAGCTTTGTCGCGTTGAAGAACTCCTCACGTCCGTAGATCACCTGCCGCTCGCAGTCGAGGCCGACGTCGCGCATCAGCGGCACGAGCGTGTAGAGGATCTCCGAGACGCCGCCGCCGAAGGCGGTGGCCGAGATGTGCACGACGCGGCTGCCCTGCAGCGGCTCGGCGAACTCGCGAATTTCAGCGATTAGCTCACGGCCGCAGATGTGCGTGTAATCGGCGAGTGTCTTGTTGCCAACGGCGACAGGCTGGAGCACGCGGCCGCACGATACCTAACACCGCACGCGTCCTTGGCCTGCTCGTGAGGCCGCGCGCCGAACTATGGTCTACCGATGCTAAACGGGCGCCTCTATCGGGCGGCGTTCCTGCCGTTCTTCTTCGCCCTGACGATCGCCGCTTTCTCGCTCACGGGACGGCCGGCGCCGCTGCGCTCTTCGCTCGCTCCAGACGCTTTCGAAGGCGAGCACGCGTTCGAGGAACTGGGCAGCCTCGCGAAGCGATTTCCGGACCGCCGCCCCGGTAGCAGCGGCGATCAGGCGCTCGGCCGCTACGTCGCGCAGACGCTGAAGGGTCTTGGCGGTGGCGCGGGTGGTGGCTTCACCGTAAGCGCGAGGCGCTTCAGCGCGCAGACGATCGACGGCGAGCGCGAATTGACGAACGTGGTCGCGCAGCGCCCCGGCTCGACCGGTGCGACGCCGATCGCGATCTTCGCTCATCGCGACGCGGCCGGACGAGGAGCCGCTGCGGAGCTGTCGGGGACCGCAGCGCTGCTCGAGCTTGCACGTGTGTTTGCTGCGCGCGAGACGCAGCGCACGATCGTGCTCGTGTCGACGAGCGGCGGAAGCGGCGGCGATGCGGGCGCCGCTGAGTTCATCGCACAGCATGCCGGCCCGTTCGACGCGGCGATCGCGATCGGCGATCTCGCCGGCACTGGGCGGCGCAGGCCATTCGTCGTGCCGTTCTCCGATGCTTTCGGCTCGGCACCGGTCGAGTTGCAGCGGACGGTCGCCGATGCGATCACAAAGGAGGCCGGCGCCGCCCCGGGGTCGCCGAGCAGCTTCGGCCAGCTCGCACATCTTGCGTTTCCACTGACGGTTGGCGAACAGGGGCCGCTGAACGAAGCTGGGATTCCGTCGGTGCTCGTGCAGCTCAGCGGCGAACGAGGGCCTTCGCACTCGGCACGCGTGAGCGCAGCCGGACTCGAAGGGTTTGGCCGCGCGGTGCTCAGCGCCGTCGATGCGCTCGATACGAGTCCTGACGTGCACGTGTCGATGCAGACGGGGTTGCTGATCCAGCGCAAGACGATCCCGGCGTGGGCGCTGCGGCTGCTGTTCGGGACGCTCTTGTTGCCGCCACTGATCGCCGCCGCCGACGGTCTGGCGCGCGCGCGTCGGCGCGGTCTGGCAGTCGCGCGCTGGTCGCTGTGGACGCTGTTGTGCGCAGCGCCGTTCTTGCTCGCCGCATTGTTCGCGGTTGCGCTCGGCGCGATCGGGATCATCAGCGCCGCGCCGCGCTCGCCGATCCCGCCGCAGTCGATGCAGTTCGACGGCTCGGCCGCCGCGGCGCTGATCGCCGTCGCGCTCGCGCTCGCGCTCGCGTGGTTGCTATGGCCGATGGCGCTTCGCCGCCTTGGGCTACGCGCCCGCCCCCAATCGGACGCAGCCGGCGTCGCGATGCTGCTTGTGCTGCTGCCCGTTGCAGTTGTCGTCTGGCTGCTCAATCCAATCGCCGCGCTGCTGCTGCTGCCGGCTCTGCACATCTGGCTATTGATCGTCTCGCCCGAGCTGCGCCCGCGTGCGCCGCTCGCGCTCGCGCTCGTACTCGGCGGGTTGCTCCCACTGGCGCTGCTGATCGCGTTCTACGCCGATCAGCTCGGGCTCGGCGTCGGCCGCGTCGCGTGGATGGCCGTCCTGCTGGTCACCGGCGGACACGTCGGCGTGCCCGCCGTGCTGCTGTGGAGTCTCGCGTTGGGCTGCGCCGCAGCCACGTCGCTGCTCGCGCTGACGGGCGCTTCGGCGAATCCGGGGGAGGATGGTCGCCACTCAGGTGAAATCACGATTCGTGGGCCGATGTCCTACGCCGGTCCAGGCTCGCTTGGCGGTACGCAATCGGCTCTGCGACGATGACTCTCCATAAAACGGCGTGATGACGATGTCTGAGATTCCCTCCTCCCCTCTCACCAGGAGCGGCTCGCGCTTCGCGGCTAAGCGACGCTCGCGCAGGTCTCGCAACGCAATGCGCGGGCTCGCGGTCGTGCTGATCCTCGCCGGCACAGTCGCGCTGATCGATGCCGGTGTCACGCTCGTCTGGCAGGAGCCGTTCTCGGCGCTCTACGCAAAACTCCGCCAGGACCATCTGAGCGGTGCGCTGGCAAAGGTCGAAAAATCGGCGCCGTCGGCGGTCGAAAGCCGCCAGCTCGTAGACCTTTCAGACGTGCGCCGCCGAATCGCCTACCTCGCTGGCGGTCTCGAGGGCCGCGCCAAGAACGGCAGCCCAGTCGGGCGTATCCGGATCCCAAGAATCGGCGCGAGCTTCGTCGTCGTGAAGGGGACGGACACTTCAGACCTCGAGAGCGGACCAGGCATCTACCCCGAAACGGTCTTCCCGGGAATGGCCGGGACGACGGCGATCGCCGGGCACAGGACGACATATCTCGCGCCGTTTCGCCACGTCGATGCGCTGCGCGGCGGAAGCGTGATCCACCTGGACATGCCATACGCGCACTTCACCTACAAGGTCGTCGGCAAACGCGTGGTCGCGCCGACGAACGTCCGCGCGGCGGTCGGCAACGTCCGCTACTCGCGGCTCGTGCTGTCCGCCTGCACGCCGCTGTTCAGCGCAGCAAAACGACTGCTGATCTACGCGCGGCTGACGCGCACGGTGCCGGTTGGCGCCGGACGCGTGCCTGCCGCGCAGCGCCCGCCGGGCGCGCAGGAAGCGCTCGTCGGCGACCAACTCGAACAGCCGGCATCGGCGAGGCTCGCCGCGCAAGCGCCGGCGAAACCGCGGGGGGCGCTACCAGGTGTGCTCGAACCCGTCCAGCCGCACCTCACGTCCATCCCTGGCGACTAGCGATACGCCGGGCGCACCGGCGAGTACCTCACCGATCCACGTGACGCGTGTGCCACCCGCCCGCGCGAGGGCCGACTCGACCGACTCACGCTCAGCAGCGGGCACGCAGAAGCACAGCTCGTAGTCTTCGCCGCTGGACGCCGCTAGCTCTTGAGGGTCGGCGGAGATAGCTGCGCACACGTCGAGCACGCCGTCGGCGAGCGGCAGCCGCGCGAGCTCGATTCGCAGCTGCGCGCGACTTGCGTGTCCGAGGTGAGCAGCATCGCTCGCGAGTCCATCGGACAGGTCGATCATCGCGCGCGCCCCGGCGCCGGCGAGTGCCTGCCCCTCACGCAGTCGCGGTATCGGCGCCCGCGCGCGCTCGAGTACCGTGTCGCTGCCGGGGATCGAGCGGGCTCCACCCTCGCGGGCGTTCAGCACGGCGAGCGCGGCGCCGGCCGCGCCGAGCTTGCCCGTCACTCCGACGAGGTCACCCGGCTTGGCGCCGTCGCGTGCGACGAGCTCGTCCTCGTGCTCGGCCCAGCCGACGACCGTCACGGAGACGCTCAGCGCAGGCGCGAGAACGACGTCGCCGCCGGCGATCGTCGTGTCGCACGATGCGGCAAGCGCCGCCGCGCTACGGACGAGCGCGAGCGCATGCTCCTCGGGGAGTCCTCGCGGAATGCCGAGCGCAATGTAAGCCTCACCTGGCGCTGCGCCCATCGCGGCGAGGTCCGAGAGCGCCGCGGCGAGCGCGCGCCGGCCGACCTCTGCGGGCGTCGCCCAGCCCTCGCGCAGGTGAAAGTGGACTCCGTCGACGATCGTGTCGACCGATACGACGCACAGGGGGCGCGCACGGACGATCGCGGCGTCGTCGCCGGCCCCGCGGATCAGCCGAGCTGCGTTCGGCGCCGTGCCGGCCGAGCCCGCCAGCTCGGCCTCGATCGATTCGATCAACGAGCGCTCGGCGATGAGCGCTCGCTCAGCGGTGGCGGTAGACGATTCGCGCGCGATCGAGGTCATACGGGGAGAGCTCGCAGCGCACGCGGTCTCCCGGCAGGATGCGGATCCGGAAGCGGCGCATCTTGCCTGCGACGTGTCCGAGTACGACGTGGTCGTTGTCGAGCTTCACGCGGAACATCGCGTTCGGCAGGGCCTCGATCACCTCGCCCTCGAATTCAACCTTGTCCTCCTTTGCCACGTCTAACTGTCCCCCATCTCGGCGCGAGCGTCAGCTCGCCGCCGGTTATCTGAAGTCAACGCAGTTGAAACTACCAGCGTCCGTGCGAAAAGGCAGTCATCGGCGGGCTCGCCTGCGCTCGCTCGCGACCGCGTGGCGCTTAGCCAGGCGAGGCGCCGCCGGTCGGGCCCGCTTTCGTTTCTTCATGCGCCGCAGGGGGCGCCGGCGCTCCGGTGCCGCCTTTTTCGGGCGAATGGCTTTCGTGGTGAGCGTGGTGTTCGGACGGTTCTTCGCTGCTTTCTTCTGAGCTCTGGGACTGGCCGGTGGTCGCGAATTTGCCGTAGAACGGCGTGTATGAGATCGATTCCTTCGGCGTCGCGAACTGCGCACACGTCTTGCCTTCCTCGACGGAGGACATGTATGCGTGCCAGATTTCGGCCGGCAGATAGCCACCCTGTTGGGGCTCGCCGTGCACGTCGGTCATCGAGACACGTTTCGTCGGGTAGCCCATCCACACGGCCGTCGAGTAGTTCGGCGTGTAGCCGTCGAGCCACGCGTCGACGAGTTCGCTCGTCGTGCCGGTCTTCGCGGCGCTCGCACAGTCGATCGCCGAGCGCCCGGCCGTGCCGCCTTCGACGTTCTCTTTGAGGATCTGCGTCTCCTCGGCGGTGACGCCTTCGCTGAGCACCTTGACGCGGTGCGGCTTGCCCCAGTTGTTATCGACATGGCCGTCGGGGAAGACGACTTTCGTGATCGCGATCGGCGTGTTGCGCCAGCCGCCGTCGGCGAGCGTCGCGTAGACGTTGGCCATCTCGAGCGGCGTGACGCCGAGCGTCAATCCGCCGAGCGCCTCGGCGGCGTAGCTCTTGAGCGGGCTCGTGACGCCGAGTTTGCGCGCCATCGCCGTGACCGTCGACTCGCCGAGATCGGCTGCGAGTTGCGCGTAGACGGTGTTGTCGGAAGTCAGCGTCGCCGTAACGAGGTTCTCGGACTTGCCCAGCGATGTGCCCTCGAAGGTCCTCACTTCATATGTCGGATAGCCCGTCAGCCAGCCCGGCTCGAGTGTGTGCGAGAGGTAGTAGGTGCTGTTCGGGTCGACGCCGCGTGAGAGCGCGTCGGCGAGCACGATCGCCTTGAACGTCGAGCCCGGCTGGCGATGGCCCTGCGAAGCGAGGTTGTATTGCGACTCCTCATAGCTCTGGGACTCGGCCATCGCCTCGATGTTGCCGTTGGCGGGGTCGATCGTGACGATCGCCGACGCCGGGTCTTCGGGCTCGTTGAGCACTTCGGCGATCGCTCTCCGCGCCTTGCTCTGCATCGCGAGGTCGATCGTCGTGTGCACCTTCAGGCCGCCCTGGGCGACGGTTTGCGCGCCGTAGCGTTCGGTCAGCTTCTGGCGCACGTATTCGAAGAAGAAATCCTCCTTGCGCTCGGAGTAGAAGTAGCCGCGCTTGACTTCCAGGGGAGAGGCCTCCGCAGAGGACGCCTTTGCACGGGAGATGTAGTGCAGCTCTGCCATCTTCGCGAGGACCTCGTTGCGGCGCTGCTTGGCGACGTGCGCGTCGCGAAACGGGTTGTACTGCGAGGGCGCTTGCGGCAGTCCGGCGAGCAGCGCTGACTGCTGCAGGTTCAATTGCGATGCGGGCTTGTCGAAGAAGATCCGCGACGCCGCCTGTACGCCGATCGCCGTCTGGCCGCCGAGCGTGCCGTAGGGGACGCTGTTGAGGTAGCTCGTGAGGATCGAGTGCTTGTCGTGTTTCTTCTCGTACTCGATCGCGAGCTTCGCCTCGATGATCTTCTGCTTCAGCGTGTGCTGGTCGCCGCCGAGGTAGACGTTTCGCACGAGTTGCATCGTGATCGTCGAGCCGCCCTGCAGCGCCTTGCCGTGCGTGACGTCCTTGACGGCCGCGCGGAAGATCCCCGTCAGGTCGATGCCGTTGTTCTTGTAGAAGCGCTGATCCTCGATCGCGACGGTCGCGTTCTTCAGGTTCTGCGGGATCGCACTCCAGGTGATCGGGCTGCGCAGCTCATCAGAGGAGATGAAGCCGAGCCGCGTGCCGTCGGCGGCGTATACCTGCGAGGAGCCGCCGCCGATGATCGGCTTGAGCGAGGAGATCGCAGGCGCCGACTGCGCGACGTTGAGCACATAGCCAACGGCGGCGATCACGCCGACGATCAGACCGGTGACGAGCACGCCGCCGCCAATCAACACGAACTTGGTCGCGCCCTTGCGATTGTGTCTGCGCCTGCGCTGTCGTGCCTGTCGAGACATTTCCGGACCTTCGAGATTACCCGCCGGATTGTGATTTCCTGCCAGTTGCATCGTGTTGCCCTGACGCACGACGCCTTCGCCAATGACCCCGGAAACAGCCGAGCTCGCGATCGCCGATCCTGCAGGCGAGCTGCCGAGCACCTCGCGGCATCGCGCGCCAGGCGATTCGCAAAGCTCTCCGTCGCGTCGCCTGGCAGCCGCTTTGAGCGCGCTGCGCTCGCTCGATCCGGCGCGCGCTGCGGCCGTGCGCGACAGCTGGCGCGCGCTGTGGAGCTCGCGCCTGCTCGTCTGGCTCGCCGGCGTGACGACCCTGCTGACGTACGGCTACGGGCCGGTTCGCCATGCGTTCAACCCGCCGGGGCTGACACGCGGCTTCGGTCGACTCGGCGATCTGCTGGCAGCGCCGGCGGCTCGCTGGGACTCGTCGTGGTACCTCGTGATCGCGCACTACGGCTATCGCCCGGACCTCGGCGCGTTCACGTCCTCACGCGATGCGTTCTTCCCGCTCTATCCGCTCGGGCTGCGCGCGTTCGGCTCGCTCGGCGTCCCACTCGTGCTCGCCGGTGTGCTGATCTCGATGCTCGCGCTGGCGTTCGCGCTGTATGGGATCCACCGCCTGACTGCGCTCGAATTCGCACGTATCGGCAAGCCGGGAGGCGAGGTCGCGCGTCTGGCGGTGCTCGTCACGACGTTCGCGCCGATGGCGTTCTTCCTCTCGGCGGTCTACTCGGAGGCGCTGTACCTCGCGCTGTCGGTCGGCCTGTTCTATGCGGCGCGTCAGGGCCGCTGGGCGCTCGCTGGCGTGCTTGCGGCGCTCGCCGGCGCGACGCGCAGTGCGGGGATCGTGCTGCTGCTGCCGGCGCTCTTGCTGTACGCGTACGGTCCGCGCGAGGATCGCCCGGCAGACTTTCCGCTCGCGCGCGGCCTGGCGCTTCGCTACAGGCCACGCAAAGATCTGCTGTGGCTCGCGCTTGCGCCGGCCGGGCTGGCGCTCTACATGGGCTACCTCGGCCTCGCCGGTGGCGATCCGCTGTCGCCGTTCCACGCACAAGACGTCTGGGGCCGGCATTTCGCGGGTCCATATCTCGGCGTCTGGGACGGTCTACAGGCGGCGTTTGAGGGTGCGCGCCAGCTGCTCTCCTTCCAGCAGGCGCACGCGTACTTCGCGACGGGCGGCGAAAGCGCGTTCGTCGCGGCCGAGCACAACCTGCTGCTCGTCGCGTTTCTGCTCGCGGCGATCGTCGCGATCGTCGGCGTCGTGCGTACGCTGCCGCTCGCGTATGGCGCATACGTGATCGCGGCGCTTGCGCTGCCGCTCTCCTATCCGGTCACGGCGCAGCCGCTGATGTCATTGCCGCGCTTTCTCGTCGTGCTGTTCCCGCTGAGCATGTGGTTCGCGGCATGGCTTGCGGCGCATCCACGCTTGCGCCGGCGGCGCTCGTCGGCGGGATCGTGCTGGCGGCGGTCGGCGGGTTGCTCGTCGACATCCCGGCGCTCGTGCTCGGCGTCGACATCAACGCGTCGCATCTGCCGCCGGGCCTGTCGATCGCCGACACGGCGGTGCAGGATGCGGCGTTCGTCGCAGTCGCCGTCTTCCTCGCGCAGCTCGGCGGGCGCAAGGTGAGCGCGACGCTGTTCGGCCTGCGCCCGACTGCCTTGAAGCGCGCCGTCCGGCTGGTGCTCGTGACGGTGATCGCGTTTCTCGTGTTCAGCCTGATCTGGACGGCCGTGTTCCATGCGAAGGAAGAGAAGCTGCTCGAAACGCTCGGTGCGAACGAAAGCACGCTGCTGCTCGTGCTGAGCGCGGCGCTGACGTGCGTGATCGCGCCGGTCGGCGAGGAGTTCCTGTTTCGCGGGTTTATCTTCACGGCGCTTGCCAACTGGCGTGGGGTATGGACGGCTGCGGCGATCACTGGCGCGCTGTTCGGGCTTGTGCACGTCGGCTCGGCGCCGGCGCTTGACCTCGTGCCGCTCGCGGTGCTCGGCTTTGCGCTGTGCCTGCTGTATCGCGCGACGAGCTCGCTGTATCCATGCATCGCGGCGCACGCGCTGAACAACTCGCTGGCCTTCGGCAGTCTCGA
>Ga0193728_1001804_pt1 | contig 11014 bp, 6 predicted proteins | sample U1c1metaG_FD_143037 | JGI IMG/M metagenome (GOLD analysis project Ga0193728, IMG submission 143037) | Soil microbial communities from a riparian zone of the East river system, Colorado, United States - U1c1 | ecosystem: Environmental > Terrestrial > Soil > Riparian zone | place: USA: East River... | reverse complement strand
GTGAGAAGCGGAACGTCGGATCGAGCGCGCGTTATGTCGTGCGGATCGAGCGTGATCGTGAGAATCGTCTCGTCCCAGAGAGGCGCCTGCGCGCGAACATCGCCGTGCGGTCCACAGATGATGGATCCACCGACAAAGGATTTTCCGCCTTCGGTGCCGACAAGATTCACGAGCGCCACGAACACCCCGTGCTCCTCCGCGATATCGCGGGCGAGTCGCTCCCACCGCTTGAGATTGGCTGGAATGGGGCCTTCGTCCTCACGTGGCCAGACTCCGCGCGCCGGCGATGCGGACACGATGAACACCATCGTCGCCCCATCGAGCGCGGCCACGGTTCCGGTCAGGCTGTGCCAGGCATCTTCGCAGATCAGCATCGCGGCACGACCCCACGGGGTGTCAAAGGCGCGAACCTCGAAGCCGCGGTCGACGAATCTCTCCTCGTCGAACATTCCGTACGTCGGCAGGAAGAGCTTGCGATGCACGTGGCGGATTGCGGGCTGGTCGCCTCCCAGCGTCACATAGAGCGCGCTATTATAGAAGGCGTTGTTCCACACCTCGTAGAACCCAATGCACACATCGAGTGTCCGCGGTGTAGTAACTGCGGAAGCGTATTGCGCCTGAAGGTCTCGGGCAAAGGCGCCCGCCGTCAGGGCGACATCGCGCACGCCTCCCTCGACGAAATACCCGGTGAGCGCAGTCTCCGCGAAGACGGCTACATCGGGGCGAGGGTCCAGTGATTCGATTTGCGAAAAAACGCCGGCCAGGCGGGCGAGATTTGTTGCATAGTCGCCCTTGCGCGGCTTGAACTGAACTACGGCGAGATGAATAGAGCGATCCATCCTTCTGAAGTTGCCATAGCGCAGAGGTACAATCAACCGCTGTGCGGCCTTGTCCTGGGCATGCTGTTGTTAATGCCGGCTTTGGCGAGCGCGCAGCAACCAGTCGCCAATGATACCGAGCCCTGGACGATCGTCCCGATGCCCCAGGCATCGCTGGTGCTCGCTCGCGACGGCTCCCTGATCGGTGAGATCGGGAAAGAGATCCGCATCAACGTTCAGATCGGCTCGCTACCGAAATACCTGCCGCACGCGTTCGTTGCCGTCGAGGACCACCGTTTCTATCAACACGATGGAGTCGATGTCGTTGGCATCGCGGGTGCCCTCAAGGACAACATCTTCGGAGAGCGTCGCGGAGCGAGCACTATCACGCAGCAGCTCGTGGGCAACATGCATCCGACGCTCATCGATCGAACCGACAGGAGCCTGGGCCGGAAGCTCGCGGAGCAATCCGCCGCGCGCGAGATGGAGAAGCACTACACCAAGGACCAGATTCTCGAAGCGTACCTGAACCAGATTGGATTCGGGCACGGCTGGTATGGAGTCGAGATGGCCGCGCGGCACTACTTCGGGAAGAGCGCCGCGAAGCTGTCGTTGGCCGAAGCAGCATCGCTCGCGGCGATGCCGAAAGGGCCGGCGCTCTACGATCCGCTCAAGTATCCAGATCGCGTGCGGCAGCGCCGCAACGTCGTGCTCTCCCTGATGGCGGATCAGGATTACATCACACGCGCGCAAGCCACTGCGGCACAGGCCGCGCCCCTCGTCACGTTTCCGAACGCGGGCTACTCCGCATATTCACCCTGGTTCGTCGATGTCGTTCGCGTTCAGGCGACGCGGGCGGGCATCCCGGTCGCTCAGGGCGGCTATCGGATTTACACAAGCCTCGATCCCGTGCTCCAGAACGCGGCGACAAGCGCGCTGGCCGAGGAGACCGCGGCGCTCGAGTCGCAGCCCGACTACGCGCACCCGAAATACACTCCGGGCTCGACACCTGGATCGAAATCCGGCCGCCTGACCGGCTATCTCCAGGGAATGGTGGTGGCGCTCGATCCCACTTCCGGAGATGTCCGCGCACTCGTAGGCGGACGCGATTACAACGACTCGCAGTTCGATCGTGCCGTCGATGGAATGAGGCAGCCCGGATCGTCGTTCAAGCCGATCGTGTATGCGCTTGCAATCGCCGACAGCATCTCGCCCAATACGATTTTCCAGGACACCGCGCTCGCGATCACTCTGCCCAATGGCACCGTTTACAGTCCGGAGAATTCCGATGGCCAGTTCCTCGGCCCGCTGACCCTTCGCGAGGCGCTCGCCAAGTCGCGCAACGGCGTCAGCGTACAGCTCGGGCAGAAGCTTGGAATCGACTCCATCGCCAATCTTGCGCGTCGGATGGGTCTGACCTCGAGGATCGCTCCGTACCCATCGAGCGCCATAGGCGCCTCTGTCGTGCAGCCGCTGGATCTGGTTGCTGCTTACACGACCTTCGCGAACCTCGGCACTCCAGTGGAGCCCCGCTTCATATATCGCGTCGAAGACCGGAATCGAAAGATCGTTCTCAGCCGCGAGGTGAAGGCGCTCGCTCCCGCGCTCGATCCTCGCGTGACTTACGTCGTGCGGGACATGATGCGCGACGTCGTCGAGCGCGGCACCGCGGCCAGCATTCGACGGTATCTGCCGGCATCGATTCCGGTCGCCGGAAAAACTGGAACGACCAATGACAACTCCGACGTGTGGTTCATCGGCCTTACACCCGATCTCGTCGCCGGCGTGTGGCTCGGCTTCGACAAGCCGACATCCATCACGGCGGGTGCGGCGGGCGGATCGCTGGCCGCGCCGGTATGGGGCAAGATGCTCGCGCGCTACTACGCCGCCAAACCCGAAATTCTTACATCGCGCGCGGCCGAGCAATGGATTCCACCCATCGGCGTGATTTTCGGCGACGTCGATCGCGCGACGGGTGAGCTCGCGACCGAGCAGACTCCAGCAGATCGCCGCTACACGGAGTACTTCGTGGAAGGAACGGAGCCGGCGCCGCTCAAAGCTGATCCATGGAAGCTATTTGGCTGGGGCCCTATAATTTTCTAAGCGAGACCGGCGCCGTAGTTGTCGGCAGCGCAGACTCTATAGAAGGTGGCGGATTCCAATCCCCATTATTATGTTCGCGCCCCACCAAAGTTTTCGGATTACCTGCTGTGAATGAAGCCGTTGCGGCGCATAATGAAGAGGCGAACCTCGTCGCCCGTGTTCGTGGTGGTGACGAGGCCGCGTTCGAGTCGCTATACCTGGCTCACCACAATGAGCTGTGGCGGTTCGCCTATACCTACGTGCGCTCGCGGGACGTAGCAGAGGAGTTGGTGCAGGACGTGTTTCTCGCGATCTGGGGAACGCGCGCGACGTGGGAGGTTCACACGCGCGTGCGAGCGTGGATGTACGCATCGGTTCGACATCTGGCGCTGAATCACCTCCGGCACGAGGAGTCGTGACTCGCTCGATTTCCGCGGGACGCCATGCGGCCTCCGAGACTGAGCATGCGGCTGGAGCCTCCTCGCTTCACGAGAGGACGATGGGCGAGCCTCCCATGGATCAGCAGCTGTCGCTCGAGGCCAAGGAGATCGACGAGGCGGTCGTTCACGCCATCGCCGAGCTTTCCGAGCGACGGCGTATAGCCATGACGCTGCGCTGGAAACACGACATGTCCTCGCTCGAGATCGCCCGCGTGCTGGGGACCAGTCCGGAGGCGGTGCGGACTCTGCTAACCCGCGCTCGCGCCGACCTCGCCCTCCTGCTCGACCGCCCACGCCACTAGAGCTTTAGCGCGAAGCCCCCAGCCGCTCCGCCGATAGCTCCAGGCAGGGAGTCATCAGTTGCAGTTCAACGGGCCTGTAACGCCAGTGTAACGCTAGAGGAACTCGCGGTACGTACATGCGTGGATCATGTACAAAATCACAGTCTGAGCGTCGAAAAGCGTGTCTGATCGCGTGCCCGGCGAGGGCATCGATGCCGAAATGCTGGATCGCTATCTAGCGCACGAGTGCTCCGAGGCCGAGGCAGCTCTCGTGCGGCGCCATCTCATGGCGCGTCCCGACATCGCGAGAGCGTTGGCGTCGTTTCTATCCGAGCTGGAAGACGAGAGGTCGCGGCCCGCTCCCCCTGACACCCGCGAATCCTGGCAGCGGTTGCGAGCCCGGCTTCACGAGACTGACGATGATTCGCACCCGGATGCGGGACTCCGGGAAACCCGCAACGTCGAAGGCACGAAGCCCCGTCATCTCTTCTCGCTTCTTCCAGCCCGCCGAGGCAGCTCGGTCTGGCGGCGAATCATGTATCCGACACTCGCCGCCGCGCTCGTGGCCGCTGTCGTAGTTCGTGCGAGGCATCATGACCCCGTGGCGGCGCCACCGCTGCCGCCGGAGGAAACCTTCGCCACCGCCAATCGGGAGCGGGCCGAGCTTCGACTGTCCGACGGAACTCGCATTCGCCTCGCGCCGGCGAGCCATATACGGGTCGCCGCTGACTTCGGCGACCGGGGGCGCGCGGTATATCTCGACGGCCAGGGGTATTTCGAGGTGGCGCACGATGTGGATCGCCCGTTCACTGTTTACGCAGGGAAGACGATCGCGCGCGATCTCGGGACCGAATTCGCCGTGCGCAACTATTCTGAGGACCGCGCCGTGCAGGTGGTGGTCCGCAAAGGAGCGGTCGCCATGAGCGGCGTCGGTCGTCTCAACGCGGGCGATGTCGGCCGTCTCGAAATCGATGGCACTTCGAGTCTCACCCGCGGGGTTGCAGTCGACTCACTCCTGACCTGGCTCGATGGCCGTCTCGTCTTCCACGACGCGCCGCTCGCGACCGTACTCGCGGAGCTGCGGCGCTGGCACGACGTCGACGTCCACCTCGCCGACCCGGCACTCGGTACGCTGCCGTTCACCGGCGTCCTGACCGACGCCTCCTTTCGTTCCTCGATCAGCCTCGTCGCAGCAACGCTGGGTCTCCGCGTTCGAAAGACCAGGGACCGGGTCACGCTCGACCGGATTGGCGGCCTGACGCCGTCCTCTCTCTCACCCGCCACGGCTCACCGCGCGCGATAACGCAATGTCCACTCACGCTGTCCATCACGACCATCGCGATCTACGGCACCAGAATTCGGGAGGAAGCTACATGAAGTATCTCACTCGTACGACACTAGCAGCGCTCGCGGCGATCATGCTGCTCGGCGTTACCTCCGTCGCCGCGGCGCAACAGCCGTTCGTCGCGCGACAAACCACTTATATCGTCCGCTTCGCCTCGGCAATCGACGAGAGCGATGCGCCGGTGCTGCTGCGACAGGCCATCACGCTGCATCTTCGCAAAGTGACGCTGGAGCGCGCACTCCAGGAAATCGCATCCCGAGCCGGCGCGCCGCTCTCGTATAGCCGGGCCGTTGTGCCGCTCGATCGCATCGTCTCGATCGACGTCCGCGATGGCAGCGTGCTGCAAGCCTTCTATGAAGTCCTCAGCGACATCAACGTCGAGCTGTGGGTCTCGACTGACGGACACATGGCGCTCGTACCAGCAGCAGTGGCGGAGGCTTCCACCGAAATGAGCGGCACAATCGCCGGACGCGTCACGGTAGCCGGGACGAGCGACCCGGTGTCTGACGCGACAGTTTCGGTGGGCGACGCGCGACTCCGCGCCTCGACCGGCGCCGATGGCACCTATTCGATCACAGGCGTGCCGGAGGGTGCGCATAAAGTCTACGTCCAGCGCATTGGATTCTCTCGCGACAGCGCCTCGGTTGTCGTGACGACCGATCAGACAGTGACTGCCAACTTCTCACTGCGCGCGCTGGCAGTTAGCCTGAACGAAGTGGTCACCATTGGGTACGGGACGCAGCGGCGTCGTGATCTCACTGGTGCCGTTGGATCAGTGACCTCGGATCAGATTCAGAGCACCCCCGTTACATCGGTCGAGCAAGCGCTTCAGGGCAGAGTCGCCGGCGTTCAGGTAACCACCGGCAGTGGCCAACCCGGGTCGACAGCAGCGGTCAGAATTCGCGGCGGCAACTCTATCGCGGCGGGCAACGATCCGCTGTACGTCATCGATGGGGTTCCTATCGCAGCCAGTGCCGACGGCACGAACACCTTCACGCTCGAGACTCAGGGTGTGAGCGGTATGAATCCCCTCGCCGCGCTCAATCCATCCGACATCGAATCCATCGACATCCTGAAGGATGCGTCGGCAACGGCGATATACGGCGCGCGCGCCTCTAACGGTGTGATCCTCATCACCACCAAACGTGGTCGCGCCGGAGAGAATACAGTCACATTCAACGCCTACCGCGGCACGCAGACGGTGCGGCATCAACTCTCGCTTCTGAACGCGCAGCAGTTCGCCGATTATGCCAACGCCGCCCGGGTGAACGGTGGTCAACCGCCGCTCTATACGGCGGCAGAAATAGCAGCGCTTCCGAACACCGACTGGCAGAATGCAATCTTCCGTTCTGCTCCGATCACGAACGTAGAGGCATCGTTCTCAGGCGGTGATAACGACACGCACTACTACGTTTCGGGAAACCTGCTCCGGCAGGACGGTGTCGTGCTGAACACCAATCTCAATCGTGGCTCGGTGCGCCTCAACCTCGATCAGGACATCAGCCGCAGGTTCCGGGTCGGCAATCGCTTCACCCTGAGCCGCTCGCAGTCGCAGCTGATGCCGAATGGCGGCGGTGGACAGGAAGTATCCTCCGTCCTGCTCAACGCGCTGACTGCACCGCCAACGCTCGGCGTGCTCGGGTCCGGCAACGAATATTTCATCGGAGTGAACCCCGCGACCGGCCGAATTTTCTCGAATCCAGTCGGCGCAGCCAGCCTGATCGTCAACCAGGAACAGCAGAACCGCTTCGTCGGCAACCTCTTCGGCGAATACGACCTGCTTCCCAAACTGACATTCAGGACGTCCTTCGGAGCCGACTACCTGTCCTCGATGCAGGACTTCTATTCTCCATCGACGACCTATCCCGGAGTCACCACCGGCGGCTATGGAAGTCGCGGCTCTCTCGCCGTGACAACGTGGCTCAGTGAGAACACGCTGCACTTTACTCCGGGGCAGATCGGGATGCTGCGGGCCGTGGATCTCCTGGGCGGTGTGACCCTGCAGCGCACCAACTCAGACAACGTGTCGGGCACGGGGCAGAACTTCGTCACCGACGCGCTCGGACAAAACGGACTCAACACCGCCGGAACATTCATCGGGGTCTGGACGGGAGCGCCACATTCATCGCTCGCCTCCTACTTCGCCCGCGCGAACTGGAACCTCGTCGACCGGTTCCTCTTCACCGTCACCGAACGCGTCGATGGGTCCTCAAAATTCGGCTCCGGTAACCAGTACGGTTACTTCCCGTCCGCTGCAATCGCCTGGCGCTTGTCGGACGAGTCATTCATTAAACGATTCGGTTTGTTCGACGATCTGAAGCTGCGCGCGAGTATTGGAAAAACCGGAAACCAGGACATCGGTAACTACCGGGCGCTCGCGACGCTGGGCAGCTCCACTTACCTGTTCAACGGCGTCAAGGTCGTCGGCTACAGCCCGAGTACATTGGCCAATCCCAATCTCAAATGGGAGAGCACCAGTCAGGGCAACATCGGACTCGACATGGCACTGCTGAGAAGCCGGCTGTTGCTCACCGGGGATGTCTACAACAAGACGACCCGGGATCTTCTCCTCGAGGTCGCCGTCCCTGCCAACCTCGGCTACAGCTCGCAGCTCCAAAACATCGGCAGCGTCCGCAATCGCGGCGTCGAGCTTTCGCTCAACACCGTGAACACCACTGGCGCGCTCGGCTGGACATCCGGGTTCAACATTGCCTGGAACCGCAACAAGGTGCTCAACATCGGGGCAGACTCCCAGATCGTGGGGCCAGTCGGAGTAGGCGCGGGAGCAAATCAGAATCCCACCATTCTCAAGGTGGGACAGCCGCTCAACTCGTTCTACGGTTACGTCTACGACGGCATGTCGAACGGGCAGCCGACCTATGCCGACCTCAACGGCGACGGCGTCATCTCGACGGCGGACCAGAAGATCATCGGCAGCGCCGAGCCCACCTACACGGGCGGGTTCACCAACAATCTGACCTTCAGGAACTTCGATCTCTCGGTCTTCATCCAGTTCTCGCAGGGAAACAAGATCTACAACATCACGCGAGCGCTGTTGACCAACGATGCCGGGAACAACAATCAGCTCACCGACGTGCTGCCCGCCCAAAGCAGCGGCGCCAACGGCATCCCAGTCCCGAAAATCGGCAACACTTACGACACGCGACCATCGACGCTGTTCGTCGAAGACGGCTCCTATATCCGCGGCAAGAACCTCCGACTCGGCTACCGGCTGCCGGCATCGCTGCTCGGATCCGCGCGGGCCGGCCACCTTCAGAACGCCGAGATCTATATGAGCGCGCTGAACTTCTTCACAAAGACCAATTACACCGGGTACGATCCGGAAGTGAGTGAGTATGCGACCAGTGTCCTTGCTCAGGGCATCGATTTCGGCACGTATCCCCAGACACGACAGTTCATCGTCGGCTTTACAACCGCCTTCTAGCGCGACGGAGTCACGCGAATCCTATGCAAACCAATAATCTTCTCAAAGCATTGCGCCGGAAGACCGCGATTCTTGGCTGTCTCACCGCGCTTTCGGTCGCGGGCTGCGATCAGTTCCTCGAGCCCAAGCCCACCGATGTTCTCGCACCCGAGAACTTCTACCGGTCGGCCGCCGACGCGATCTCGGCCGTCAACTCGGTATACTCGCAGTCACAGTGGGTGTACTTCTGGATTTGGTACGAGTCCGACGTTGCCTCGGACGACGCTTTCGCCACGCCGAACTACGGGGCGGACGGACACCAGCTCGCATCCTATACCTTCGATCCTACGCTCTGGTCGATCAACGACCTGTGGACCAATGCCTACATTACGATCAACAAGGCGAACATCGTCCTCGACCGGGTACCACCGATTGTAATGGACGTAACCGAGCGGAATCGTGTGCTCGGCGAGGCGCGCTACCTGCGCGCGCTGATGTACTTCCAGCTTGTCCGGATGTTCGGCGACGTTCCGCTGATGGAGCACGAGGCGAAGTCGGTGGCCGATGCCAAGATCCCCCGAACCCCGGCCGCTCAGGTCTATGCTCTGATCGTGAGCGATCTCCAGACCGCGATGACCGACCTTCCGGCGTCCTACTCCGGATCGGACCTTGGTCGGGCTACTTCCGGCGCCGCGACCTCACTGCTAGCCAAGGTCTATCTCAATCAGAAGGACTACAACAACGCGGCGAAGTACGCGGGGCAGGTGATGTCCTCCGGCAGTTACTCGCTCAACGCGCGTTGGCTCGACAATTTCAAAGTCTCGGTTGAGTACGTAAACCCGGAGAGCATCTTCGAGATCAACTACGGCGCGCCAGAGCAGACCCCCGGCGTCGTAGGCAGCGTTCAAACGCTGTTCACTCTTCCTTCCGGATTCCCGGGTGGGGACGCTTACGGCCTGATCCAGGTGAATCCGGACCTGATAGCGCTTTACTCCGCGAACGATCAGCGTGGGAATGGCGCCACCTACATGACGTCACCCTATACGACCGCGCTGGGTGATGTCGTGACGTGGGGAGTGCCGAACGGCGCGGCGTTCCACAAATGGATCGACGAAACGGACAGCAAGGACATGACCGCCCGCTCCTGGCAGCAAATGCCGAACAACTGGATCATCCAGCGGTATGCTGACGTTGTACTGATCTACGCCGAGGCGGTGAGCTCGGGTGGCGCCGCCACAAACGGCTCGGCGGAAGCGGCGTTTAACCAGGTTCGTGCACGAGCTGGCATTTCCACCGTGTCCGGCCTTGGTTCGGCCGCGCTGACCGATTCAATTCGCGTCGAGCGCCGGCGCGAGTTCGCGTTCGAAGGCCAGCGCTGGTTCGATTTGTCGCGGTGGGGAATTCTCGACGCTACGTTCAAGGCCAAGACTGCTGAAATGCAAACACTCTTCCCAGGCGAGACGGGAGTTCATGGAGCTCCAAGCAATCTCTTTCCCATCCCGGATGGCCAGATCAACAGCAACTCTCTCTTGACGCAGAACCCCGGTTGGTAACGATGAAGGAGTACCTGCGCGACAGGCGCCGAGGGGTGGCACTCAGTCTGGTGCTGCTAGCGGCGCCTCTAGCGCTCGCGGGATGCGGGCACAACACCGCGGTCGAGCCTGGTGGCAATGGGCCCACGGGCGCAGTCGCACAGGTGTGGCTCACGACCGCGGATCAAACGCATCTACTCTCCGCGCAGCCCGACGTGCAGATCCGCTCCGCGGCGGACGCATCACCCATCGTCATCGATGTAGACGAGGGAACGAGCTATCAGGAGATGATCGGATTCGGCGCCGCGATGACTGACGCGTCGGCGATTCTGATCCAGCACAGCCTTGGCGCTCAGCACGACGCAATTCTACGCGAGCTGTTCGGCCGCAACCCGGGCATCGGATTGAGCTTCATGCGCGTGCCGATGGGTGCATCGGATTTCTCCACGCACGACTACAGCTACGACGACATGCCGGCGGGCCAAACCGACTCGACGCTTGCACACTTCTCAATCGATGAGGATCGCGTCGACAAGCTTCCAGCACTGAAGGCAGTGCTGGCGATCAATCCGCAGCTAAAGCTCGTGGCGTCACCGTGGAGCCCGCCCGGCTGGATGAAGTCGACGGGTAGTTTGATAAAGGGAACTCTGCGTCCCGAGTTTTATGATTCCTTTGCCCAGTACTTTCGGAAGTTCATCGATGGGTACACGGCGGAGGGAGTTCCAATCTTCGCCGTGACAATGCAGAACGAGCCCGCGTACGAGCCGAATGACTATCCCGGAATGCGGCTCGATCCGCCGGCCCGCGCCGAAGTGATCGGCAAGCACGTTGGACCACTCTTCGAGAGTGCGGGCATTCAGGCGCTGATTTTCGACTGGGATCACAACTGGGATGTGCCGGAGTCCCCTCTCGCCGTACTCGCCGACAGTGCCGCGCGAAAGTATGTGAACGCCGTTGCCTGGCACTGTTACGCCGGCGATGTGAGCGCACAGGAAAACGTGCACGCGGCCTATCCGACGAAGGACGCCTATTTCACAGAATGCTCCGGAGGTGCCTGGGCGCCCGTGTTTGGCGATAACCTGAAGTTTTTGG
>Ga0193728_1001803_pt1 | contig 11020 bp, 15 predicted proteins | sample U1c1metaG_FD_143037 | JGI IMG/M metagenome (GOLD analysis project Ga0193728, IMG submission 143037) | Soil microbial communities from a riparian zone of the East river system, Colorado, United States - U1c1 | ecosystem: Environmental > Terrestrial > Soil > Riparian zone | place: USA: East River... | reverse complement strand
ATCTTCAGGGGAATCGGCTGAACTTGATCGGGTAGAGGTGACGCGAAAGCTTGACGATCTTCGAAACAAGAAGGGCCGCATTCTGGACACATTTTTCGAGGGAGTAATCGATCGGGTTCAACGAGATGAGGCACTTCGAAATGTTGATCGCGAAATGGGCTCGTATAATATGTTGCTTGGAGCTTCTTCGGAACGTTCAGAGCCCCGGCCTGTCCCATCACTAGATTGTCTCTTGAAAGCGATCGAACCGCTTGCCGATTGGGAGTTCCTAGGCCGTGACGATCGGCGCGCCCTCTTGCGACAACTGTGCCCTAGCATTTCTGTTTATCGTTACACCGTGAAGTCTTTGACACTTAACCTCGGCCCTGCTGTCCAGTCTGATGGTCGTCACACGGGCAGCCATTCGAAAGAGGTTGGCCGAAGACTCGCGCATTCGACTTGTTGGAGCAGTTTCTAGTTTTGCCGCAATGATGCAAATGATTTCGGATTGCAAGCCGGAGGTATTGCTGCTTGATTTGCATTTGCCAGAAGAGCGTCACTTCACACCAGAGTTCATAAAATCCCAACTTGGATCAGTGCCGCACACTTTAGCCGTTTCGTTGTCCAACAACGCAGAAGCTAAGGCTCTCGCCGTCAGCTACGGTGCCGAATCATTGCTGGATAAAATGAAGCTCTATGACCAGATGATCCCGGCGATAATGAGCTGCTGTAAAGCTCAAGAGATACGATATCCTGGCAGAAAACATCCGAATCGGTGTTGAGACCATCGGATCCTACGCGATTCGTTCCAAGCGATCTACAAATTACGATGAAATGCTGATTGTCACGGCCAGTGACTTTTGGTACGGTAACGCGCGTAAGGTGCTCTCCAGCGTCGGTCTGTCACCAGTGCACACCTGAGGTGACAAAATGACCAAGTCCATTCTGATCGTAGATAACAGCCAGGTATTTCGCAGAACTACGCGAGATTTCATCGAATGCCACACCCCGTTCGGAGTGTGTGGCGAAGCGATCGACGGATTGGACGCTGTCGATAAGGCACGTAAGTTGCGCCCGGATTTGATTATTTTGGACGCTGCGATGCCCCGGTTGAATGGGTTGCAAGCTGCCCGTGCCATCAGAAGGATTAGTTCCGTCCCGATTATTTTATTTGCTCGTTACGCTGAAGCCGTTCGTGCTCAAGACGTGTTATCCGTGGGCATTGATGCTGTTGTTCCTAAGGCGGGAAACCTATCGTTGTTAGGAAAACAGGTTAATCTCCTGCTCAACAACGTTCAACAAAAGAAACTTTTCGCGGGCAGACGGCCGGAGTATTTGCCTAGCGGGGCAACATCGAATGTGGATGTGCTGAATAGAACAGTGTCGGCCGGAGCCAGACGATAATATGAAACGAGGGGAAAAAGCAGCATGCGCGAAAAACTTCATAAAGGCGCGCTGGCCAGCATCAAGGAAGAGATGGCGTTGTCTCGCGTGTCGGCATCAGCAATAAAAGCAATCTGTCGGCAGGAAAACACCTTGATCCTTGACTATCAGGGGCCGGGCGGGCGTACGCCGGGGAAGATCATATCTGCCTTCGCTGGCGTATATGCCAGAGTCGCGAACAAATTGAAAGTAAGCCCCTCTTTTGTGAGCAAGGTGGCAAGTGGATCGCGAAAGTCCTCGCAGATTGAAGAAGCGCTGCGTGACGAACTGAGAATATTGAAGAAAGACCTAGTTACCTATTGAGAGCCATACCTCAGGAGTTCGACACGCCCTGAAACGATTTCAGAAGCCATTCACGCAATAGATTGCCGCTTTGCAATGATAACTTTTGGAAAATTAGCCCCATCCAACGATTTCGGTGCGTATACATAACCTTGGCCATGGCCTCAAAACATTTAGACTGGGGGGAAATTTTAAGGAGCACAGTATTGGCAGCGGGCAAGGTATTCAGAGTAAATACGTAACAGCCATACGCACTGAGTTTCCTGACCTGTGTCAGCTGTCTATCCCATTTCTTGTCACAGAGCTCGGCGGCTGCGACAAAAGCAATCCTTGAGTGCGACGTCTCTGATTCACTGAACATTACCGCCCTTCGAGAACATGGCATCATCGACGTCGACTCAATTTTGCGACGGGATGCTCTTCGCCGAACTGCTCTCAGTTCGGGAGTCCGATCGTGGTTCCCGCTTTTAGGAGCTTCGCGAATTGGGAGGCAGGTACCGGACGGCTAAAGTAATAGCCTTGTCCTTCGTCACAACCGTGGGCCTGCAGGAATGCGACTTGCTCCACCGTTTCCACGCCCTCGGCGATTACGCGGTGATTGAGATTACTCCCCATGTTGATCACGGCGTTGATGATGGTAGCGTCGTCAGTGTCAGCATTGATTCCGTTCACAAAGGATTGGTCTACCTTCAGAGTATCAATCGGAAATTGTCTCAGATAACTTAAACTGGAATAGCCGGTTCCGAAGTCATCGATGGCCAGTCGTACGCCCATCGCTTTCAATTTCTTGAGCACCGGCACAGTGAACTCGGCATGCTGCATGAGCACGCTTTCTGTCAATTCAAGGCCCAAACAATGAGGACTCAGGCCAGTCTCTTCTAGAATCGCCCTGACACCTTCGAGGAAATCCTCGTTGCGGAACTCTACAGAAGAAACGTTAACTGCCATTTCAATAGGCCGCAATCCGGCATCTTGCCATTCCTTCGCTTGTCGGCACGATTCGCGCAATACCCAGTTGCCGATTGGCAACATCAAGCCACAATCTTCGGCAACGGAGATGAATTGGAGAGGACCAATCAGTCCCCGTTCTGGGTGTTGCCAACGGATGAGCGCCTCCACTCCCGTAATCTCCCCAGTCTTAAGGTTTATCTTGGGCTGGTAATGCATTACAAGTTCATCCCGGTCCAGCGCGAAGCATAAGTTTTCTTCGACCGATTGACGCTCCAGAGCTCGAACGTTCATGTCCTTCTCAAAGAATTGATAGTTGTTACGGCCGTTCTCCTTGGCTTGGTACATGGCCAAGTCCGCGTTTTTGATCAGCATCGCCGTTTCCTGACCGTCCTCCGGATATGTGGTCACACCGATACTCGCAGTAACACGCAGGTTGTGTTGGTCGATCTCCAAAGGTGCGTTTAGCGCCGTCAAAATTTTTCCGGCTTTGACTCCCGCATCTCCCGCATGCGCAACCTCCGAAAGCAATATTACAAATTCATCTCCACCGACGCGGGTAACAGTATCCGAGGTGCGTACCGAAGCCAGCAAACGCTTTGCGACCGACTGAAGTAGCCTGTCGCCAATCGCGTGACCCAACGAATCGTTGATGTGCTTAAAGCCGTCCAAATCCACAAATAGAACCGCGATTCGAGTGCCGTTCCGCCCGGCGGTCGTAATCGCCTGACTAAGTCGATCTTGCAGTAAGGTTCGATTAGGCAATTTAGTGAGGGTATCGTGTTGCGCCAAATGGGACATCTCTGCTTCGATGGCCCTGGCCACCGACACGTCGTGAAAAACGATTACCGCTCCGGTAGTCGCCCCGTGCTCATCATGGATTGGGGCGGCAGAATCTTCGATGGCAAACTCGGCCCCGTCGCGTCGAATCAGAATGCAGTGTGGGGTAACTCCCACAGTTTTGTTTTGCTCGAGCGCCGTTTTCAACGGATTCAAGCAAGGTTTCCGTGTACTGCCGTCGATAATTATAAACACGTCGTCGATGTCCTTGCAGGCGGCCTCCTCCCGCGTCCAACCAGTGATCTTTTCGGCCACAGCATTGAGGTACGTAATTCTGCCTTTCAGGTCGATGCTCAGCACCGCATCTCCAATGGAGTTAAGCATCATTTGCGCGCGTTCTTTTTCAGCAAGCAACATTTCTCTTGCGGTCTGCCGCTCAGCCATGTTCCGTATAGCACGGACGAATGAGTCTCTGTCGAGATGGTCTTCCAGCAGGTAATCTTTGGCTCCATGCCGCAACGCTTCCAGGGCAACTGCTACGTCCTTGGTGCCAGCTAGGATCAGCGTTGGGATGCCGGGCGCAGCGAGCAACAGGCTGTCCAACGTTTCGAGGCCCTGACGGTCGGGCAGCGACAGATTGACAAAGACTGACCATATCCCTCCCTTCTGCAATCTGTCGATACCTTCGGAAAGATTCGTAACCCATTCGCCTTTATATGGTCCGTCAATCGCGTTCTCTACTGCGTCTATAAACACGTCCGCATGATGGGAGTCAGCGTCGATTAGAAGTAGAGTTCGGAGTTCCGTCATGTTCGGTACCATACACAAATGTGCATTTCCTTGAACTACGGAAACTGTTCAATTATGCACAGTTGCGTAATTAGTAAGTAAGTATGAATGAACAGCCTCGACCGGTGGAACCACTAGAGCGAACAAGTTCGTTCCGGGATTGGTCCGCCTGGTCCAGTTGAGCCGGACACTTGAGATCAACACACTTGAGATCAACCCTATCCAGGTGGATCAAGAATACGCCTTATCAGCTAACAGTAAGTTAATACTCCACTAGTACTAGATGGTTGATATTTAACAGACCGTAGACGCTGTCTTCAGCGCAAAGAAAAGTTTGAGCGCACTTGCCGCACCGTACTCCATAGATCAAAAGCGCTTGGACATCAACGCGAGCATTTGGGGTCTGTACCTACCCCAGCGATGGTCAGGACACCGAGACGTTGATTCAAAAGGCTGACACCCCCCTGTATGACGCCAAGAAGCTCGGCCGCAATAGTTATCAATTTTTCAGAGCAGATATGCAGGCTCGTGTTTTGGAGCGGCAGCGTTTAGAGAGTGGCTTGCGTTCTGCCCTGGGCCGAGATGAGTTGAGGGTGAATTACCAGCCCAAGATCGATCTCAAGACTGGGGAGATCACCGGCGTGGAAGTGCTGCTGCGCTGGCATCATCCCGATCGCGGACTGATTCCTCCCTCGCAATTTATTCCCATCGCCGAAGAGTCCGGATTAATTGTACCGATCGGCCAGTGGGTGCTGCTCGAAGCGGGCCGTCAGGCCCCCGGGCCTGGATGGACGCTGGGCTTCCGCCCGTACGAGTCGCCGTCAACGTCTCCGCACTGCAATTCATGGCGAAGGATTTTCTCTCATGTGTTCGCGCTGTGCTAATTTCAACTGGGGTGGATCCTCACAACTTGGAACTCGAGCTAACCGAGACGGTGCTTATGCAAGACGCCGAGTCCGCTGTAGACAAACTTCATGCACTGAAAGCGATCGGGGTGCAGCTGGCGATGGACGATTTCGGGATCGGCTATTCCAGCTTTAGCTATCTACGACGCTTTCCCTTGGACGCTCTGATGGTCGATCGTACGTTCATCAAAAGCCTTTCAGCCGATGCTGGCGCGGCCACTATAGTCACTGCGATGATTAACATCGGCAAGAGCCTTCATCATCGTGTTATCGCCGAGGGTGTGGAGACACGCGAGCAGGTCGACTTTCTACAGAAGCAAGGTTGGGGCGAGGGTCAGGGCTATTTCTTCTGCCATCCGGTGATTGCCGAAAAGTTCGCCCAATTCCTGGAGTTTGGTCTCAGAGAATCCGTCGTCCACTAAATCGGCTCGCCCTTCGCAAGAATCACCAGGCCTTTCTCTTACGGCACGATTGCGGCCCAGCTTGGCGTGAGTAAAGATGCATTAATCAACTCTGCTCGGATATTTCGCGATGGTCATCGAAGCAACATGTCCCACGGGCCTCAATGCAAGCCAGTCTTCCAACGACTTGACGTTACGAAAAGTTTTCGAATGCAGCTGTGTGGGAGCGGTTTCCCAGAATACCGTTGCGCTATTTGTCAGACTGTCGATGCACAAACGCTTGTGAACGCTCGTGTTCGCATCCGGTGTTACTTTCCTGAACCACGCGGCGCTTCCATCGTGCGATTCACCAACCTCGATGAAGCCATTCTCGCGAACAGCGGATCGTAACTGTTGAAGGATTTCCATAATTTCAGTTTACGCGCCTCAGACTCCCAGCACTCATACACATTCGATTGGGTTTCCAGCAGGTGCTAACGTATCCGTCGTGCCTGGTCCACCTGAAAACTGATGCTCAACCTGTTACAACGCCACGGTCGGGAGATGGAAGTGCGCAATTGTCCGCTGTCAGAAGCAACGAATAGGAGATTGGTCCTGAGTAACGCGGTAGTCTTGAGTGGTCCGATCACCTTGAGGAAACTATGATTAGAAAATTTGATGTGATCGCAATCGGAACAGGATCGGCCGCCTCGACGATCGCTTCGCGCTGTCGCGAAGCAGGATGGCAGGTTGCAGTCGTGGATTCGAGGCCGTTCGGAGGTACCTGTGCCCTACGAGGATGCGATCCAAAGAAAGTGCTCGTCGGAGCTGCCGAAGCCGTTGATTGGACGCGTCGAATGAAAGGAAAGGGAATTCAGGCCGCGAAACTTCAGATTGATTGGCCGGAGTTAATGCGCTTCAAGCGCTCCTTCACGGAGCCCGTTCCCAAACGGCGCGAAGAAGGGTTCGCGAAAGCCGGCCTCGCAGCGTTCCATGGTCGGGCGCGCTTCGTCGGCCCAACCGCAGTACAAGTAGGGGAAGAAATATTGGAGGGACGGTATGTCGTTATTGCGGCCGGCGAGGTACCGGCGAATTTAGAGATTCCCGGCATTGAACACCTTACGACAAGCGATCAGTTCCTGGAGTTGAACGAACTGCCGCGGAGGATTCTCTTTATTGGAGGCGGGTATGTGGCCTTTGAGTTTGCGCATATAGCCGCGTGCGTGGGATCGCAGGTCACCGTTCTACAGCGCGGCCCACGTCCTCTTGCCCTTTTTGACCCAGATCTTGTTGATCAGCTCGTTGAGCGAACTCACGAACTTGGCATTGACGTTCACCTCGGGACCGAAGCGATCGGGATCGAAAAAAGCTCCGCTCAGTTAGATGTCCAGGCATTGGCCTCCGGACAGACAAGCACGTTTCAGGCCGAGATGGTTGTACATGCGGCGGGTCGCGTGCCTGAGATCAACGATCTGAATCTAGATGCTGTGGGGATCGAATGGGAGGAGCGCGGAGTACGAGTCAACGAATTCTTACAAAGCGTGTCGATTCCTGGTGTGTATGCAGCGGGAGATGCTGCCGCCAGTAGTGGCCTGCCACTGGCTCCTGTGGCCAGCTACGAAGGGCAGATCGTGGCGGCAAATCTCTTAAAGGGAAACCATCAGAGACCAAATTACCTAGGCATTCCGTCGGTCGTGTTCACGATTCCCCCGCTGGCTGCAGTCGGTCTCAGGGAACGCGAGGCCACTGAACAAAACCTTAAGTTCAGGGTCAAGAAAGACATGACCTCAACCTGGTATTCGTCTCGGCGGGTTGCGGAAACATATTCCGGCTACAAAGTACTCATTGAAGAACGCACGGACCGCATCCTGGGCGCTCATATTCTAGGGAGCGAGGCTGATGAAGTCATCAATCTCTTCGCGCTTGCCATCCGTTCGGGGATGCGGGCCACCGATTTAAAGCACATGCTGTTCGCATATCCGACGAGTGGCTCAAATATGGCGCGCATGCTTTAGGAAGGTCGAAAGGAGGCCGTGATAGTGGAAGGATGTCGGACAGCCGGTTAGCTGTCCTCGCTCATTTGTTGTTGCGGTTACTTCTTCGCTTCGGCTGTGACGGTAACCTCAACGTGAGCGCCCTTTTTGAGCTTCACATCATCGCCGTGCTCGTCAGTTAGCGCATTTTCGATACGGAGATCTCGGTACCGGTGGTCGGCCCCACCAATAGCAATTTGCGCCTTTTCCGGTTGGCTGGCACCCGGGGACGGAATGATTTTATCGACGGTTCCGGGCATGGTAGTACTTGGCTGCTCTCGAATTCGCGCCGTATCCAGATTCAGTTCCGTTATTCTTGCGGACCTGGCCGTCCGCGGCGTCGCCATTTCCTTCTTGACGCTGGCACGTATCGCGTTACCGGATTCTTTGTTACTTTTCTTATGTAGCATGCACCCATCATGACATCGAGATCCAAGCCATGCAGTCCCATTTTGCACGGTTGCGAAATATACCGCCGGTACCTGTCGGTAGCATCACGTTCAATTCGTACAGCATTCGGTACGACTCAGGACGAAGGTCCTCGCTCGGCTAAGCCCGATTCTCGCAAATGATGGCGATAAAAAACTTGCCTGCCAAAAATGTCGAAAAGACCAAAGGATTCAAGCTTCTGAAGAGGTCCTTCGGGATCTTGGGACCTGGGTTGATCATCGGGGTGGCCGACGATGATCCGTCGGAAATCTCAACCTATTCCGTTGCTGGAGCAGCCTATGGATATGCCACGCTGTGGATCGCGCTGCTCACGTTTCCGTTGATGGCCGCGATCCAGCTGATGTGCGCATGGCTGGGTATGGTTACGCGGAGAGGGCTGGCAGCCGCGGTGCGGATCTATTATCCCCGCGGGGTATTCTGGGGATCGTGCTCCATTCTCGTCGTCGCCAACGTCATCAACATCGGTGCTGATCTCGGCGGCATGGCGGAGGCCACGCAACTCATCACGGGGATTCGAGCACTGATCTAAGTCCCGTTCTACGCGCTGTTCATCTTTGGACTGTTGATTTGGACTTCCTACCAGCGGATCGCGAAGATTTTCAAATGATTGACGCTCGTTCTTGTTTGCCTATGTGCTTGCATCGTTTTACGCTCACGTCGATTGGAGGTACGCGCTGGCTGTGACGTTCGTGCCCCATACAGCACACACGTCGGATAGGGCCTGAGAAACACGTTAGGCATACAAGTGCCGTTCACGCGCAGGCCTATTTTGAGGGCGTATCGTCGGCCACGCGAAAATTACCCAGAACGGGGTTACGGTCCCACTTTATGACTGTTCCCAACTGGACAGACATTCGTCCCGAATATCGTCATTATCGTGATTGGATTCGATGGAACGCATGGCGGCCATGTCCCTAGTGGAGTGACTGCACACGGTAGTCCGGGCGGACCTTTGCAGTTTGGCCGCTTGGAAGCTACCCTTGCCGCCAAGTTCCATTGAAATGTCACGCCCCTGCCCTTCGTGCAGCCGCGTTGATTTTAGGTCGAAGCCAGTTTGTAGCAGAAAGGAAATTTCGATGTTGCTGATCTTGTTGATTATTGTCCTGGTACTCGTGTTCGGGGGCGGCGGGGGCTATTACGGATATCGGAGATGGGGAACGGGCGGAGGTGTAGGGATTGGCGGGTTGATCCTGATTATCGTGTTGGTTTTGTATCTATTCGGCGGATTGCGTCTGTGACGTGACGGCGATTTTAGCACCTGCCGGAATGCACCGTGCAAATCGTCACATCGCCGGCAGCCTAGGGATACATCCCTGAGCGGTACGGAATCGATTCGTTCCAGCAGCCCCAGACGCGACGCTAGACGTGTTCAAGAAGTCGGCTAAGGAAGGAACAGAATAATGACTAAGCCGAAGGATACTACCCCAATAAAGAAGACTTTTTATCAGGAAATCGCAACCGCGATTGCCAAAGCCCGCGATGGCGGGATGACCGTACCTGAGATACTTGAGGCGTTCAAGGAACACGTCGGTATGACTCCCAACGAAAATTCGGACGGCACCGTTACGTATCGACCACTAACAGAACAGCGGAAAGCGAGCACCTTGCCCGGACCTGAAACGCCCGCTTAAATCGGCGAAAGACATCAAGCGGAGTTAGCCGCCTAACACGGCTCCATTTTCCGACCAGTTACATGCTCTCCATATGTTGAAAGCACGGCTCCGCGAGGGTATAGACCCGGGCATAAACCGGATTTACCGTTGGTAAGGAGTCTGGAGGAAAAGCTATGGCTCATGACTCGCATCAGAGAGCGGCAGAACTACACGAGCAGGCTGCACACGCACACCGAGCTGCAGCGGCCCATCATGGAAAGGAAGAACATCAGAGCGGCCAAGAGCACTCGAAACAGGCGATGGAACATTCCGCGAAAGCACATCAACAGTCACTGGAAGCGGATAAACAATCCGCTTACTTCGCCACGAAGCACGGCAAGAAGAAAGGCTAAACCTACCGATAGTTATCAAGACCTAACTGGAGGTTGGCGGTTAGTTGTACTATTCAGCGTCAAAAAAGGTCGGCCGCGAATTTTCGGTGGCGGGTGTTCGGAGTACGCCTCGCCCCCAAGGTCATGAAGCTTCGGCCTCGCTTTGGTGTGGTTTCATTGAAGGCCATAGCTCTTTAGGCATCAAGTGGCTTAATTAGTCGCGCGCTGAGCTGTTTAGGACAGATTGCAGACAGCCATCATGCGACCTTTGTGAGACTGATGAAGAGTCAATGCAAGGGAACGTTGCGATGAGTGAAACTACTGCTGCTGCCGCTGTTGAAAGTGTGGCGAACGTTCTAGACCGGGAACTGAAGCCTCTAATTGCAGATTGGCTTGAGCGAGTAGAAGAGGTACCGGACCTACCCCGCATCCCGCTCAACCGTGAGGAGCGAATGGGCCATCTTACGCACGACGTGACTGCGCGGGTGCGTTTGGACACAGAAGCGAAAGCTACAATTTCGGAGTCTGCGGGCCACCACGGAGAATTACGAAATAAATAAGGCTACACTGTAGAGATGCTGATTGAGGAATCGCGGTTATTACAAGTCTGCATTTTTACCATACTGCACGAAAACGTGAAGTATTTAGACTTCAACTTGTTGCTTCCTGACATTGTGACCATCGCGGATGAAGTGGACGCGCAATTGAGGCAACAGATGCACTGCTACAAGGTTGCAAATATTGCGAAGATAGCTAAGGCCAACTGAAAATCAGCGCCACATTTTCCCGGCCATGGATACATCAAGCATTAACTCATCGAAATGTATAAAACCACACAGTACGATTCACCAATCGGTGCCATGCTTTCCATATGTTGAAAGCGCACGAAGCCCCCACGAAGGCAATGGCGGAACTAACAATGGAGATGAATAAGCCGCGCATTGCAGCATCGGTCGCGCTCACCGGCTACGCCTGCAGTCGATGCGGGTGCCAGTTCCCAGAGACACGTCCGCCCAAAGGCCGCACCGCGGTTGAGTCGCCCCCTCG
>Ga0193728_1001802_pt1 | contig 11022 bp, 10 predicted proteins | sample U1c1metaG_FD_143037 | JGI IMG/M metagenome (GOLD analysis project Ga0193728, IMG submission 143037) | Soil microbial communities from a riparian zone of the East river system, Colorado, United States - U1c1 | ecosystem: Environmental > Terrestrial > Soil > Riparian zone | place: USA: East River... | reverse complement strand
ATCGTTCTGCTTGTCGTCGAGCACACCGAACTGCTGGCGCATGCTCTCGACAGCTACTTTGAAGTGGCGCGCGATCTCGCTCCCGACGAACGTGCCCAGTTCTTTGCGAAAGGCTGCGAACTCGTCTCGCATTTCGGATCGAAACGTCGAGAAGTCCGCACGCATTTCGGTTCGAAACGTTGTGAGCTCTTCCTTGAGCTCTCCTCGGGTCACCGGCGCGGTCATGTCTTCAGTCATCACACTACCTGCTTTCGCGCGGGAGCGAGAGCACGATCGATGCCGCGCGTAACCATGCGAGAGATCGCGCGCGTGTGCCCGAGCCGTCCGGATGTCCGGCCGAGTCGCGGCTTCAGGTCCGGACAACTTAACGCCGCGCGCGCGCGAGCTGCTCGAAGCGTTCGAGGATCGGCGCGGCGACGTTGCGTTGCTCGAGCTGTGCGATGTGGCGGATGCCGGTCGGCGACGTGATGTTGAGCTCGGTCAGCATGCCGCCGATCACGTCGAGCCCGACGAGGATCTGGCCGTGGCTCGCGAGGAACGGCGCGAGCTCCGCGACGATCTGGCGATCGCGCGCGTCGAGCTCGGACTTCACCGCGCGTCCGCCGACGTGCAGGTTGCCGCGCGCCTCCGCCGAGGCCGGCACGCGCAGCACCGCGCCGATCGGTTCGCCGTCGACGAGCACGATCCGCTTGTCGCCTTCGCTGACCGCCGGCAGGTAGCGCTGCGCGAGCGTCCATCGCGTGCCGGCGCCGGTCGAGGTCTCGAGGATCGACGAGGCGTTCGGATCGCCATCACCGACGACGAAGATGCCGAGTCCGCCGTAGCCGTCGACCGGCTTGACGACGATCTTGCCGCCCTGCTCCGCCTGGAACGCGCGCAGGCGCTCCGGCGAACGCGTGACGATCGTCGGCGGCGTGAGGTGCGGGAAGCGCAGCACCGCGAGGTGCTCGTTGAGCTCGCGCAGCCCGCGCGGATCGTTGACGAGCAGGGTCTTGCCGCGCGCGTGATCGAGGATCCACGTCGCGTGCAGGTACATGACGTCGACCGGCGGATCCTTGCGCATCAGCACGATGTCGAAGTCGGCCAACCGGCGCGCGGCGCGCTCGCCGATCGTGAACGCATCGGCCGGGGTCGCCGCGTCGCGGATCGTCGTCGGGACCGCATCGACGACCGCGTCGTCACCGACCAGGCCAAGGTGCTCGAGCTGGCACGTCCACACGTCCCAGCCGCGCGCGGCGGCTTCGAGCATCAGGCCGTACGAGGTGTCGCCGGCGAGCCCGAGGCGTTCGAGCGGATCGAGGATGAACAGAGCCTGCACGCGGCGACTATAACTGGATCCGCCTGGTAGCCACGTGCACGTACACGTACGTCGACGTGGACGTGGTTACCCCGCGGACACGGGGCCGGAGCCGGGCTCGGGCTCTTCGGCGCCGACCTGGACCTTCGTCGGCAGCAAGTGCTCGAGGCCGTGCTTGCGCAGCCGGTAGTACAGCGTCGAGCGATTGATACCGAGCTGGCGCGCGGCGCTCGCGATGTTGCCGCGCGACTTTTCGACCGCGGCGACGATCTCCTTGCGCTCGCTGTCGAGCAGGCGCTCGGCGAGGGACTTGCCGTCTTCGGACGCCGGCGCGAGCGTCGGTCCCGACGAGCTCGCGGGCGTGACGAGCGGCACCGAGCCGGACTGGTTCGCCGCCGAGGGCATCCGCCGTACGAAGTCGAGGTGCTGCGCGCCGAGTGCGGTACCCCGCGCGAGGATCATCGCGCGCTCGATGATGTTCTCGAGCTCGCGCACGTTGCCGGGCCAGTTGTAATCGCGCAGCTTCGCCATGCCGTCGGGCGTGAGCCCCGCGGGCGGAGTACCCATCTGGCGCGCGAACTTCGTGACGAAGTGATTCGCGAGCACCGGCAGGTCGTCGAGCCGATCGCGCAGCGGCGGCAGGTTGATCGGAAACACGTTGAGCCGGTAGTAGAGATCCTCGCGGAAGTCACCTTCCTCGATCATCTTCTCGAGGTTGCGGTTCGTCGCGCTGACGACGCGGACGTCGACCTTGATCGTCTCGTTGCCACCGACGCGCTCGAGCTCGCGCTCTTGCAGCGTGCGCAGCAGCTTGATCTGGACCTCCATCGGCAGGTCGCCGACCTCGTCGAGGAACAGCGTGCCACCGTCGGCGAGCTCGAAGCGGCCGCGGCGGCGCTCCATCGCGCCGGTGAAGCTGCCCTTCTCGTGACCGAACAGCTCGCTCTCGAGGATGCCGGGCGCGAGCGCCGCGCAGTTGACGCGCACGAACGGCTTCTCTTCGCGCGGCGAGTTGATGTGGATCGCGTGCGCGACCAGCTCCTTACCGGTGCCGGTCTCGCCGCGCAGCAGCACGGTCGAGAACGTCGGTGCGACCTGCTCGACCTTCGCGAGCACTTCGCGCAACGCGGCGCTCTCGCCGATGATGTTGCCGAAGTCGAATTCGCCGTGGATCTGCTGGTTGAGGTAGCCGGTGTACTCGGCGAGCTGCGCCTCGAGCCGCTTGTTCTCGGCCTGTAGCGCGTAACGCTCGATCGCGTACTGGAGGACGCCACGGACCTCTTTGGCGTCCCACGGCTTCGTGATGTAGCGATAGACCTGGCCGAGGTTGATCGCTTCGATCAACACGTCGACGTCGGTGAACGCGGTCAAGATTATTCCGACGGTCTCGGGGGTCTTGGCACGGACCTCGCGGAGCAGCTCGACCCCGGTCATCTTGGGCATCCGCTGGTCGGTCACGACCACCGCGACGTGCTTCTCCGCGAGCACTGCGAGGGCCTCGGCGCCGCTCGTCGCAGTCACTATGTCGAACGTCTTCCGGAAGTTGAACCGGAAGGCGTCGAGGTTGTCCTGCTCGTCGTCGACGACGAGGATCGGGTACCGCTTGACGTCCAACGTCATGAGCCATCTTTGAGTTACCACGTTTCCCCGGGGGGCCGGGACAGCATGTAGGAAATTGGCGGCCGAAACCGGCGTCCTCTAGCATTTCGCAAATGCCAGTCGCGCGACGTACACGACTCTCTGGGCGGGCCTCCCAGCGCGGTATCTCTGCTCTCCGGCCGCCCCGCAAGCCGATGGCCATGGTCCGCCGGGTATCGCTGTTCGAGCGCGAGGTCTCGATCCGGCTCGCGCCGGTCGCGGTCGACCTGCTGCACGACGCCGCACGCGTGCTCCACGAAGGCGAGCTCAGCGGCGACATCTACGCAGGCTCGACGATGCTCACCGTCGACCTCGCGGCCACCAAGCACGTGATCAGCGATCCGCCCGACGCGTCGACCGCGCAGCGCGTCGCGTTCCTCTACGCGAGCGACGAGCGCTGCCGCGAGCACGCGCGCCGGATCGCGGTTGCCGAGGCGCGCCGCGTCGCCGGTTGCGATCTCACCATGTCTCACGTCGATGTCGAGAGCCGCGCGAAGGGTGCCCACCTGCACCTCAGCCTCAACGTCGAAGCCCAGCGCCAACGGAGAATCCCATGATCGAGCTGTACAGCATCCGCGATGTCGCCCGCATCCTCGCCGTCCAGGAGTCGCGCCTGCGCTACTGGACCCAGACCGGTTTCGTCGGCCCGACGGTGCGCAAAGGCGGCCGGTTCTATTACACGTTCACCGACCTCGTCGCGGTGAAGTCGGCGAAGGACCTGCTCGCCGCCGACGTCTCGCTGCAGACCGCGCGCAAGGCGGTCGAGGCGTTGAAGAAGGCGCTGCCCGGCGGCATGCATCCCGCGTCGAAGCTGCGCGTGTGCTCCGACGGCAAGACGATCGTCGCGCTCGCCGACGACGCCGCGTTCGAGCCGATCGGCGGCCAGGTCGTGATGGCGTTCTCGCTCGCGTCGTTCGGCGAGCACGTCGCCGAGGTGCTCGCGATGCCGCGCGTCGATCCGAGCGCGCCCCACGAGGTCACCGATGCGCCGACCGAGGCGAACGGCGGCACGACCGCGTATCGCCACTTCGTCGAGGCGTGCGCCGCCGAGGATCGCGGCGACTCCGAAACCGCGGAGCACCTGTTCCGCCAGGCGATCGATCTCGAGCCGAACATGTCGGCCGCGCTGACCAACCTCGGAAATTTGGTCTATCGCCAGGGCGAGCTCGAGGAGGCGCGCGGGTTCTACGAGCGCGCACTCGATCACGATCCGATGCAGGCCGAGGCCCGCTACAACCTCGCCAACCTCCTCGAGGACCTCGGCGAGACCGAGCTCGCGATCGCCGAGCTCCGCCGGGTGTGCGCCGCGTGCCCCGAGTTCGCGGACGCGCACTACAACCTCGGCCTCATGCTCGCGCAGATCGGTGGCACCGCGCAGGCCGTGCAGCACCTCGAGCGCTACCTCGAGCTCGACGCCGGCTCCGACTGGGCGAGCCACGCGCGCAGCTATCTCGATCAGATCGCGGTGTAGCGCACTACAAGAGCCCAGCCGGCCCGATGCCGCGCGCGAGCAAGTACGCGTAGACGTACGGCGCGATGAACAGCACCGCGTCGATGCGATCGAGGATACCGCCGTGGCCGGGCAAGAGCGCCCCGGAGTCCTTGACCCCGACGGAGCGCTTGATCAGCGACTCCGCGAGATCGCCGAGCTGACCGAGGATGCCGCCGGGGATCGCGAGTGCGAACACGTCGATCCAGGTCATCCACTTGGCGAAGAACAGCTTCAACACGACGACGCCGAGCACCGAGCCGGCGATGCCGCCGTACGCGCCGGCCCACGTCTTCTTCGGCGACACGGCCTCGTAGAGCTTCGCGTTGCCGAGGAAGCGGCCCGCGAAGTAGCCGCCGGTGTCGGCGACCCACGCGATCAACAGCACGATCAAGACAGTGTCGCCGCCGTGGTTCGGATCGATGAGCTTGAGCTTCGCGAGATACGTCGCGAGGAAGCCGCAGTACACGATGCCGGTCACGGTCGCGGCGAACCGCGCGGCGACGGTCGGGATGTCGCGAAACTTGAACAGGAACCACAGTCCGGGGACGACCACGGCGAACGCGGCGGCGAGCGCGTTGCCCTCGACCGACAGGCTGAGCAGCGCGTGCGGATACGCGTCGGGCTTCGCGACATACATCAGCGCGAGCGGATCGAGCCAGTAGAACGCGAACGTCGCGATGCCGCCGAGCACGAGCGCCGCGCGGCGATCCTCGACGGGCAACGTCATCGCGAAGAACTCGCGCATCGCGATCAGCGACGCGACGAAGATCAACGCCCACGTCGGTTCCGAGCGGTGATAGTGCAGGACGAGGAGGAGGATCGGCACCGCGACGACGGCGACGAGGAAGCGCTGCGCGAGATTGCCGAGGGCCAAGAGGCCGCCAGCTAACTACACGTCCGACGATTCAGCAAGCTGTGCCGACGTGAGGCCGAATCGCCGCTCGCGCGTGCCGTAGCTACGCAGGCACTCGTAGAGGTGCGCGCGCCGGAACTCGGGCCACAGCACGTCGACGAACATCAGCTCGGCGTACGCGACCTCCCACAGCATGAAGTTCGAGATCCGCTGCTCGCCGCTGGTCCGGATCAACAGATCGAGCGCGGGTAGCTTCGCGGTGGGCAAGTACGTTCCGAGCCGATCGGCGTCGAGCTGCTCGGGCCGGAGTGTCCCAGCTGCGACATCTGCGAGTGCCGCACGTGCTGCGCGCGTGATCGATTCGCGACCGCCGTATGACAGCGCGAGCGTCAGGACCATCTTGGAATTGTGCGCCGACGCTGTACGTAGCTCTTCGAGGGGGTCGCGTACGAGCGCCGGCAAGCGCTCGATCTCGCCGAGTGCTTCGAGCCGGATGCCATTGTCGAGGATCTCGCTGCGCTCGTCGATCAGGAACTCGCGCAAGAGCTCCATGAGTCCGGCCACTTCGTCGGGCGGCCGCGCCCAGTTCTGCGACGAGAACGCATACAGCGTCAGCGCTTCGACCCCGATCTCGCGTGACGCGCGCGTGATGTCGCGAACGCTCTCCGCGCCGGCGCGATGGCCCGCCAACCGCGGCTGCCCTCGCAGCTGCGCCCACCGCCCGTTGCCATCCATGATGATTCCCAGATGGCGTGGGATGGCGTCGGGTAACTCGGGCGCGGTCATCGTTGCGGGTACTCCATTGATCTCGTAGGCTCGATGGAAGCCATGGGCATCTTTTCCAGACTCGGCACGCTGATCAAGTCGAACCTCAACGACCTCATCACGAAAGCGGAGGACCCGGAGAAGATGTTGTCGCAGGTCCTCCTCGAGATGCAACAGCAGCTCGTCGAGGCAAAGAAGGCCGTCGCGATCGCGATCGCCGACGAGAAGAAGCTACAAAAGCAATACACGGCGGAGACCGATAAGTCGAAGGAGTGGGAGCGCAAGGCGATGGTTGCCGTGCGCGCGGGCGACGACAACCTCGCCCGCCAGGCGCTTGCACGCAAGCAGGAGCACGAGACGATCGCCACGCAGTTCCAGCAGCAGTGGATCTCGCAAAAACAGGCGGTCGAGAAGCTCAAGGACGCGCTGCGCCTCCTCAACAACAAGATCGAGGAAGCGAAGCGCAAGAAGAACATCCTGATCGCGCGCAAGAAGCGCGCGGAGGCGCAGCAGCAGATCGCGAACACGATGCAGGGCCTCGGCGACACCAGCGCGTTCGACACGTTCGATCGCATGGCCGAGCGCATCCAGCTCATGGAGGCGGAGGCCGAGGCAGGCGCCGAGCTCGCCGGTGAGCTGTCGGGCGATACGCTCGAGTCGAAGTTCCTGGCGCTCGAGTCAGGCCCGGGTGGGTCGGACGACGACGCGCTCGCCGAGCTGAAGTCGAAGATGGGCCTGCTCGAGGCGCCCAAAGGCGATGGCGCGAAACAGCTCCAGGCGGGTGCCGCGGGTGCGCCGGCCGGTGCAGGCGGCGATGGCGCGCACAAGAGCGAGGACAAGTCGGGCCCGACGGGACCGTCGCTGTCGGCCGAGGATCTCAAGGAGCTCGAGGACCTCGACCTGTCCGACGTCGAGGGCAGCAAGTCGGCCGATAAGAAGCCGTCGTAAGCCCGTTCTGCGCCAGTCCTGGCGGCAGGCTGTGAATAACTGGCCACGCCTCGTAACATTCACCTAGCAGTTTCAGGCGGTTGTCGCGTCGATCGTCTCTCTGGGTCGAGGATCGGCGTTTGCACTCAGCGCACGCATGCGTTTCGCGTTGTCGGTCGCGTCTGTGCTCTTGCTCGGATCTGCCGCATTTGCCGAGGAGGCGTCGCCTCCCCCGGCTCCGACACCTGCGCCGGCACCGGCACCAGCGGCGGCGGCCAAGAAGCTGCCGCTGCGCGTGGTCCGCGTGCTCGAGGACACGCAGCAGGCGCTGTTGTTCGACAAGGTGAAGGGCACGCACGTGCTCGTCGAGACCGGCAAGCAGATCGACGGGTTCACCGTGACCGAGATCGACGAGGATTCGGTGACGCTGACCGCCGAGGGTGGCCAGCAGATCGTGCTGGCGGGCCCGGACCCGAGCTGGCGCGGCCATCGCAACGGGCAGAAGCCGGCGAAGTCGGCCGCCAAAGCGGCGGCCAAGACCGAGGCGCCGGAGGATCCGTACGGGTTTGCGGCACCGATCGATCCGTACAGCGATGACGAGGTCCGCTCGGTCGCGGCGCCCGACGCACCGGCGACGACGAGCGCGCCGATCGCGGCGGGCGAAGGTGGTGTGCGTACCGCCGAAGCGCCGGTCTCGGGCGCACCGAGCGAGAGCGTCCGCAGCGCGGAGGCTCCGGGAACGCCGGCGAAGGTTGTCGTTTCGGCGGCGATTCCGAGCTCGACGATTCCGACCGCGTCGACGTCCACGTCGCCGTTGCCGTCAACATCGACGTCGACGGTCACGCCGACGACCACCACCACGACCACGCCGATCGTTTCGACGGCGCCTGTCGCCGAGCCCGTTGCCGCTCCCTCGGCCGAGCCGACCGCTCCGATGGATACCTCGTCGAGCGCGGCGTGGTCGACGACGCCCGTCGATCCGGAGACGGCCGCGATCGTCGGCCTGTTCACGGACACGAAGCCCGCCACCCCGACCAAGGCAGCGCCAACCGCGAAGTCTGCCAAGACCGCCAAGTCGGCCAAGTCGGCCAAGTCGATCGCGACCGCGGTTCCGAGCGTCTCGGCGACCGGCACCTCGGCTGGAACGGCCACGGCTGCCGCGCCCGCGGACGGCGCGACGATCATCGCGAAGGCCGACGTCACCGCCGCGCTCGGCAACTTCAGCGCGCTCGCGGGCGCCGTGCGTGGCTCGTTCAGCGCCGACGGTGCGCACCTCGACGCCGTCGCGCCGGACTCGCTGTTCGCGAAGGCCGGGCTGCAGGCCGGCGACACCGTCACGGCGATCAACAACCGGCCGCTGCGCTCGCTCGATGACGCGGCGACCCTGTACGCGCGCGCCGGGTCGATGAAGGCCGCGACGATCCAGGTCGTGCGCGCCGGCAAGCCGCTCTCGCTCCGTCTCGCGATCCAGTAAGCCCTGCGGTACGATGGCGCGGTGGGAGCGGTACGGCTCGAGCTCAAGCTCGGCAGCCATTCGGAGTGGATCAAGATCTTCGATCCACGCGATTGGACGGTGTTTGTCCCGACGGAGGAGCCGATCGACAATGGCTCGAGCTTGCGCATCGACCTCGACGTCGGCGGCTGGCTCGTCACGCTGCGCGGCACCGTCGTCGGCGCGCGCGAAGATCCGAACGGCGTGACCGTCGCGCTCGGCGCGGCGGAGCGCGAGAAGATCAACTACCTCAACGGCTTCGTCCGCGGCGGCCTCCTCAACCTGCGCGAGAAGCGCCGGCTCCCGATCCGGCTGTCGGTGACCTACGGCGCCGTCGAGGGACCGGCGAACACGTTCACGAAGGACATCAACGAAGAGGGCGTGTTCCTGTTCACCGACAAGCCGTTACCAGAGACGTCGCAGGTCCACATGCTCGTCGCCGTTCCCGGCAAGCCAAATCCATTGTCACTCGTCGGCAAGGTGTCTCACACCATCCTGGCGGCCGACGACGAGCCGCCGGGCATGGGGATCGTGTTCGACCTCGACGAGGCACAGCGCGAGGCCCTGCTCGCGGTGATCAAAGAGCTCGAGGACGCGCTGCTCAAGGGCGGCCTGCCCGGCCCCGCGATCGAGTAACGGCGCAGCGCGACCAGGTTCGCGGCGACGGCGAGGACGAACGGCACGATCGCGAGCGCCAGCGGCATACCCGTACGACGAACGGGCGCGGCCGAAATCGACTCCATCCCGTTTTTTGCTCGTAAGTGGCGAATATGTCACGGTGCAGGCGTGGCCCCTCGTCCCCCTGCGCGCTCGCAGGCGCCGGTTACCTGGCGCGACGGCGTGCACCTCACGGGCACGCCGATCTGGTGCGATGCGCGCCGGCGACGCGACGTGTGCTTCGTATCGGCCGCGGATCGCGTGACGGCGGCGGAGCACGGCCAGCTGATCGCCACGCCGATCACGCTCGCGCTGGTGGCGCCGCGCGCGGGCGGCGGTGCGGGCGCGGGACATCTCGCGGTGCCGTGGCGACGTCCGTTCACGCTCGGCACGCTGCGGCTCGAGTTGTTGCCGTCGGGACGCGGGCTCGGCGCGGCGGCGCTCCACGTCGACTCGCGCGGCCGCACCGTGTTGTACGCGGGGCCGGTGAGGACGACCGCAGATCGCGATGCCGCCGAGGTTCGCACGAGCGATGCGGTCGTCGTCGCCGCGCCGTTCGGCGAGCTCCATCACGCGTTCGCCGCGATCGACGATATCGCCGCGGAGCTCGTGACGTGGGCGCGCGCGCAGCTCGCGAACGGCATCACGCCGGTCGCGGTCGTCGACTCCGCGCTCGACGGGCTCGAAGTCGCCGCGAAGCTCGGCGATCATCTCCCGCTCGCCGGCTCGCGCGCGCTGCGCGACGCGGCGCAACGGCTCGCGAACCTCGAGACCCTGCCCGAGCTCCGCGCGCCCGGAAAAGATCCGCGCCTGCTCATCCGCGTCGCGAGCGATCGCGCCGCGCTGCCCGCGAAGTCGATCAGCGCGCTGGTCTCGGGCCGCGTGCTCGATGGACACGAGGGCTTCGCAGCCGGCTTCGCGTGGCCGTTCGCGGCGGGCCGCGTGCAGCTGCTCGCGTGGATCGAACAGACGCGCGCGAAGGACATCTTCGTGACCGGCGCGTGCGCCGAGACGATCGTCGCCGCGCTCGGCAAGCGCGGGCGCGTGCTCGGCCCACCTCACCAGATGACGCTGTCGCTCGGCGAGGCGTCGTGACCCCGGTCCGCATCGCCAACCGCCGCGACGGGGGTTGGTGGTGGCGGCTCCCCGTGCTCGCGGTGATCTGGCTCGTGATCGCGGCGCCGATCGTCGCCGGACTGACCGTCGCGATCACGCTGAGGCGATGGGCGCACGACCTGCCCGAGGTCCCCGATCTCGACGCGTGGCGCGCGCAGGCTCACCAGACCACGCTGATCGTCGCGGCGGACGGCACCCACCTCGCCGAGCTGCCGTTTCGCGACGGTGCCGTGTTCGGCCATCGCAACTTGGCTCCGCTCGACGCGATGCCCGCGCAGCTCGTGCAGGCCGTGCTCGCCGCCGAGGACGTGCGGTTCTACGAGCACCACGGCGTCGACTATCCGGCGATCGTGCGCGCCGCGAAGATCAACTACCAGGCGGGGCGCGTCGTCGAGGGCGCGTCGACGATCACGCAGCAAGTCGCGCGCAACTTGTTGCCCGCGGACATCGGCACCGCGCGCAACCTGCGCCGCAAGGTCCGCGAAGCGCTGCTCGCACGCGCGATCGAGAAGCGCTGGACCAAGCGCGACGTGCTCGAGACCTACCTCGACTTCGTGTTCCTCGGCGAAGGTGCCTACGGCATGGCCGCCGCCGCGCACGCGTACTTCGCGAAGGACGTCGGCGCGCTCGATCTCGCCGAGTCCGCGCTGCTCGCAGGCCTCATCCAGGCGCCGGGCCGGCTCGATCCGTATCACCATCCCGACGCAGCGAAGGCGCGTCGCGACGAGGTGCTCGCCCGCATGCAGCGCGCGCACCTGATCGACGAAGCGACGCGCGCACGCGCC
>Ga0193728_1001800_pt1 | contig 11035 bp, 6 predicted proteins | sample U1c1metaG_FD_143037 | JGI IMG/M metagenome (GOLD analysis project Ga0193728, IMG submission 143037) | Soil microbial communities from a riparian zone of the East river system, Colorado, United States - U1c1 | ecosystem: Environmental > Terrestrial > Soil > Riparian zone | place: USA: East River... | reverse complement strand
TGTTTCAATTGAAAGTCGCCCAAACTCTGTCGAACGCTGCCTTCGACGGCATCGGCAGTGTTGATGTCGCTCGCGTCGAGATAAAGCAGCAACGGTTTTGGATCGCCGTTTTCCAGACTTTCATTCCACCCGGTTGGAATAACGAGCGTTGCCTTCACGCCATGGCCGAGCAAATCGGATTCGCTACTTGGGTCAGGCGATCCGCGCTTCCATTGGAACGTTTTGTTCTTTGAAATGATGTCAATGAACTCCTGCGCGCGCGGCGTGTTGTCCCGATCAATCAACAGGCTGCGCACTCCGGTTAATTCGCCGGTTTCAAAGGCATGGCCGAAGAGCAGAGTAAAGAGCGGCGGCAAGGTGAGCACGAGCAGTAGCACCCGGCGGTCGCGATAGATGTGCAGAAATTCTTTGTAAGCGACGCTGCCAACCGCCTCGAATGACAACCATTTCATGAAGCCGGTTTTCTTAAAACTCCGTGGTAACCTTGCGAATACGCCGTGAAGACATCCTCCATGTCGGGTTCTACCCAGCGTTCGCCTAACAGGCGCAGATCTGGAAAGGGCCAGTTTTCGCGCCACCTGGCCATTAATTTCTCCGGTTCAGGTGCGTAAAGACGTAAGCTGCCACTGCGCAATGAGACCCCAAGCAGCTCCGGAACAGCGCGGAGGCGAACGAGCGCCGGCATGAGCGGTTCGACATCGACCTCCAGTAATCGCGTGCGAAAACTCGATTTCAAAGCGCGCGGAGGGGCTTTTGCCAACAGCCGTCCCTCCTCAATGAAACCGACTTCCGTGCAGCGTTCTGCTTCGTCCATGTAATGCGTCGTGACGAAAATCGTTTTCCCTTCATTACTCAAATCGTAGAGCAAATCCCAGATTTGCTGCCGGTGAACCGGATCGAGGCCTGCAGTCGGCTCATCGAAAAACAGCAGCGAAGGATTGTGCACGAGCGCGCAACCGATCGCCAGCAACTGCCGCATTCCTCCAGATAAATTTTGCGCTGCTGTGTTCCTTTTTTCTTCTAAATCAATCACACGAAGCAGGCGCTCTATTCGTCGCTCCAGTTCATCGCCGGGCACGCCGTAAGCGCCGCCGAAAAAGCGAAAATTTTCCATGACGGTAAGGTCCTGGTAAAGACTGAAGCGCTGCGGAACGTAGCCGAACTTGGTGCGGACCCGTTGCCGGTCTTTCCAGACGTCTGCGCCTTCGATGGTCGCATGGCCGCCGGTGGGATGAGTCAGGCCGCATAACATTCGCATCGTGGTTGTCTTGCCTGCGCCGTTTGGGCCGAGAAAACCGAAAATGCTTCCTGACTCGATTTGAAGGGAAAGATCCTGCACGGCATGAACGTTACCGAAACTCTTGCTCAAGTGTTCGAGTACGATCACCGGTTCGCTCATTGTGAAACCTTATTGCGATGATCCCCAAAATTTGCAAACATGCAGGGACAAATGTTGCTCATGAACCCAAAGACCCTAAGCTTCCAGCGGCACTTTTCGACGACGGCATGCAGCCTCTTGGTTACGGTGTCGCTTTTCGGCGTTGGAGTGACAATCGCACGCGCCGATCCCGTCTCCGAACTCGCCTCCTTTTCTGTCTTCGACAAAGTCGATTTGGCCCAACTGGCGAAAAGCGACGTCAAGACTGCGCACGGGCCGCCGATGCGGAACGCACGATTCCTAGCTGTGCAAAGCTGCTACGTCGCGCCGGGCTCGCCCGCTCAGCAAATTGAGGCGTTGCGACGATGGGACCCCACAAGACATCGAGAACTGAAGGTGTTCCTGCACTCCGACCTGCCGTCGAACCCCAGCCCCGCCAATTTTGAAAAGCTGAAAAATGCGCCTGGCAACTCCTCGGTCCGCTCGTTCGTCACGGCCACCGAAAAGCTCAGTCCTGAGCTCCAAATCAGCAAGGATGAGGCGAAGAAGTTTTCTGCGGCGGCTGGCGGAGGAGGCGCTATGCCTCCGGCGGTCGCGGCATTCTGGACAGATGTGCTAACCGCGCGAACGAAAACGTTTGTGTCCGGCGGAATGGCAGCAGAACCGCCGTACGATCATGCCGGTCCGTCTGTTCGAGCAAGTGATGAAGTGAATGGTTTATTGCGCGAGCAAGGAAAGATTCGCCAGCAGTTCTCGGGACTGCTTGGAGCCACGGGCATTGGACGAGGAGCTGGTTCGCTGCGTGCGGAACTTTACTGGGAACTTCTCGACGCGAATGATCAGGGCGTTGTGACGCTGGGAGCGTCTTACAGCCGCAGCGGAGCCGGCGGCACTTATCAATCCGCCGACGTCCTTTACTATGCCAGCGGTGGTTACTATGTCGCTCTCACGCTTTATCAGCTGTGGCCGGTTACGGTCGAAGGAAAACCTTCTACGCTAGTTTGGCGCGGCGACATGATCTCTTCAGCCGAATTGGGGTCGCTCCATGGCGTAGAACGGTTAGGCTCCGAATCGGTGATGATGAAAAATATCACCAAAGCGGTTACTTCCTTTCGGCGGGAAACCGGGGGCCGGTGAACGAATGAAAATGTCCGTTCTGCGATCGGTTATCTTTGTCTCGGCCCTGCTAATCTTCTTTGCAGGCCCAACCTTTGCGGAGGAAAGCAACGGTTTCTGGCCTCTGTCGGGCGAGTTTTCTGCCGACGTCACGTATGTTGGCGAAGGAGATGTCGAACGCGGGGGCAAACACGTCAACGATTTTGATGAGATCGATTCGGATATCCGCGTCGTATTAACGCCGCGATTCAAACTTGGCGTGCTGCGATTAGGCGCAGAATGGGAGCGGTTCTCATTTGGCCTTCCAGATGGCGCCGCCCTGCCCAATACAATGCAGTCCTTCAGCACGATCATCGGACTCGATGCGCAGTTGTCCGATTCCATTCTCATCAGAGCGGAAACTCAGCCTGGCCTGTACAATTCAGGCCTCGGTCATTTGTTTTGGGATGATTTCAACATGCCTTTCGTCATCGGCGGCACGTACATTTTCAGTCCTACCCTGCAGCTTATCCTCGGCGTGAGCGTCGATGTGGAACGGAAGTACCCAGTGATTCCTGCCGCAGGTGTTCGCTGGAAAATAGGGCCACAATGGTTGCTGGATGCTGTCCTGCCAACGCCGCGTCTGCAATATGAGATGACTCGCAATGTGTCACTCTATGCGGGAGCAACCATCACCGAGGCGACTTTCCGGACCGACGACGAGTTTGGCGACTCGCATGGAATTCCGCGCCTCAACCACGCAGTGCTAACCTACAGCGAGATTCGGACCGGAGCGGGATTTGACTGGAAGATTTCGCCGATCATCACGTTCACAGGTGAGGTTGGGTATCAGCCATACAGAGAGTTCGATTTCTATCGCGCTGACGTGCGCTACCACCACGAAGGCGGCGCGCCGTACGGAACGATTTCATTGCACGGCGCGTTCTGACTGTAGCCGGCATCGTTGATGCCGGCCCGGGGTCACCGACCCCGGCTACAACACGCTTCAACGCAACGTCCGATCCAGCGCACCGATCTTGCGCGTCTCCGGCCAGCGGAACGCAACCCAGAGTACGACCAGGATCGTTCCGATGCCTCCAGCGACAACCGAAATTACCGGACCAAACAATGCAGCCGTTAATCCCGATTCGAGCGCACCGAATTCATTCGATGTGCCAATGAAAATATTGTTCACCGATGAGACGCGCCCCCGCATTTCATCCGGCGTGACAAGTTGCACGATCGAGCCGCGAATGATCACGCTCACGCTATCAAACGCGCCGATGAGAAAAAGGACGCCCAGCGATAACCAGAACACTTTCGACAACCCAAACAGAATCGTCGCGATACCAAACCCGGTGACGCACCAGACCAAAGTTTTGCCTGCGTGTTTCATCGGCCGCAAATGCGCGACAATCAAAGCCGTCGCCAAGGCGCCAATCGCCGGCATCGCCCGCAGCCAGCCAAGGCCGACCGGGCCGCAGTGGAGGATTTGATCGGCAAAGATCGGCATCAGTGCCGTCGCGCCGCCGAGTAGGACCGCAAACAAATCCAGTGTGATCGTTGCCAGGATAACTTTTCTGCTAAAGACGAATCGGAGACCGGCGAGTAGACTTTTCCAGGTACTTGCCTCGCTTTGATCCAGCCTTTGCCTGCTGCCCCGGATCGGAAGGATCAGAAGGAAAAAAACCGACGCACACAACGCATCCAGCAGATATACAAACGGGAAGCCGATATACGCGACCAGCAACCCGCTGAGAGCCGGACCTACGACCGATCCAATTTGAAAAATGGTGTTGTTCCACGTGACGGCGTTTGCAAAGGCATCACGAGGAACCAGGGTCGGAAAAAATGAACTGCGCGCCGCCCAACTGAAGGTGCGCGCTGTTGCTCCGATAAAAAGAAGCAGATAAATCAACGGAATGGATGCGTCGTCGAAATGGAACGCAGGATGATGGCGCTCGAAAATTGCGGCAATGCCCGTCAGCACGCGATTGCCTCCGCGCAGGATTGGAAGTTGAGGAATCGAAAGGTGCTTCCAAGAAACAATGGCCAGCGCGGCCGAGGTTATTACGCTAAACACCTGGGACACCAGAATGATGTGTTTTCGACTGAATCGATCCGCTAAATGACCCGCGGGCAACGACAAAGTCACCACAGGGAGTGCGATAACAAGGCCAACGAGGCCGAGCGCAGTCGCCGAATGAGTAAGCCCGTAAATCTCCCATTCCACCGCCACGGCCAGCATCAAACGGCCGGTGATGGAGAGCAGATTACCCCCCGTAAACAGGCTGAAATCCCCGAAACGGAAGGCTGCGTACGGATCATGCCTTTGAGGCTCTCTTTCGACCGGCAGCGGAACGGCCGGGCGTTGCTGGTCCGGCGATAAGGAGCTTGAATCGATAGGATCAGGCATGCTCGAGCGCGTTCGGTCGAACACGCACAGGAGATTGTAGATTGAGCGGGCAGCACCGCAACCTATGGACATCGGACTGCCCTCCCTATCTGGCGCGGGCCGTGGACAGTCGTTTTTCGCCCGGCTGGGCTCCCAGCAAGAAATTATCAAAACCCCAAGAATTTTGCTTCCATTGGATACGGGAGATGCGGTAGAGTCGGCGGCCTCAAGGAAAAATGGATAACATCATTGAGGCGAGAGAACTGCAGATCGAGCGTAAGCATTTCTACGTGGAGCTCCGCGAGAACGACCGCGGGAGATTCTTGCGCATCACCGAAGAAGCTCACGGGCGCCGGAACAGCATCATAGTGCCCAGTACCGGCGTGGACGACTTTACGGCCACGATTGCTGAAGTTCTGACAAACGGCGAAACTGCGCCAGCTTAACCGCTGAACTGCTGACTCTCTTTCTGTAGAGGCAGCCGTGTCGGCTGCAACCTCTTCAACCCACAGGCGGCACGACTGTCCGGCAACGATCAATGCGTTGACACCGCGAGACCCGAATTTACTTTGGCGCTTCGCCCTATTGACACTCTTCCGGGCTCCTGAATCATGGTTACAAAGCGAAAATCCAGCACACGGAGAAAGATTCAGCGCACCAGAACAAGAGCGACGCCCGTTGTGCGCGCGCCGGCCCGCGAAAGGAGAAAGAAACAGCGACCCTACGTTTACTATTTCGGCGACGGCCACGCAGACGGATCAGGCAGCATGAAACCGCTGCTGGGTGGCAAAGGCGCAAACCTCCACGAAATGACGCGAATTGGTCTGCCGGTGCCGCCGGGATTCACCATCACCACGGAGGTCTGCAGTTATTTTTACGATCACAATCGCGCATATCCGCCGCAGTTAGAGGCCCAAGTCGGGGCAGCAATGGCAAAAGTCGAAAAATCCACCGGGAAAAAGTTCGCCGACCAAGAACGGCCTCTGCTGGTTTCCGTGCGCTCGGGCGCTCGGGATTCCATGCCGGGAATGATGGATACCATCCTTAATCTCGGCATGAACGACGAAGTGGTGGAGAACGTCGCCAGGAAAACGAACAACGCCCGGTTTGCCTGGGATTCCTATCGGCGCTTCCTGCAGATGTACGGCGATGTGGTTATGGGCATTCAGAAACGGCCAGGCGAAGAACACGAGCCCTTCGAGACGATCATCGAGCACCTAAAAGACGAGCGATACGGCAAACACGATTTCCCCGACGTCAGGTTGACCGTCGCGGATTTGAAAGAGCTCGTGCAGCGTTTCAAAGCGCTGATCAACGAGCGCACCGGAAAATCTTTTCCGCAGGATCCGCAGGCGCAGCTTTGGGGCGCAATCGGGGCGGTATTCGGCTCGTGGATGAACGATCGCGCAATCGTGTACCGGCGGAGGTACGGGATCCCGCACGAGTGGGGAACGGCTGTGAACGTTCAGACAATGGTGTTCGGCAACATGGGCGAAACGAGCGCAACCGGAGTCGCGTTCACGCGCGATCCAGCGACCGGCGAACAAGTTTTTTACGGCGAATACCTGATCAACGCTCAGGGCGAAGACGTCGTCGCAGGCGTACGCACGCCGCGTCCCATTGCCGATCTGGCGAAGGAAATGCCCGCCGCGCACAAAGAGCTGATGAAAGTGCGTAGGATCCTCGAGCGTCACTTCAAAGACATGCAGGACCTCGAGTTCACTGTTGAGGAAAATCGTCTCTACATTCTGCAGACTCGCAACGGCAAGCGCACCGGCCACGCGGCTGTCCGCATCGCGGTTGACATGGTCGATGAAAGACTAATCACAAAGAAGGATGCGGTGCGCCGCATCCCGGCCGACTCGTTGGCCCACCTTTTGGCGCCGATTTTTGATCGCGAATCGGCGAAAGCGGCCAAAAAGATCGGCAGCGGTTTGGCCGCCGGGCCGGGCGCGGCTTCCGGTCACGTTGTCTTTAGCGCGGAGGAAGCAGTGCGGCGCGCCGAGAAAGGCGATAAGGTCGTCCTCGCGCGCATCGAAACTTCGCCGGAAGATTTGCGCGGCATGATCGCCGCCGAGGGAATTCTCACCTCGCGCGGCGGTGTTTCATCGCATGCGGCACTGGTCGCGCGGCAAATGGGAAAAGTTTGCGTGTGCGGCGCCACCGAAATTCAGATCGATTACCAAAAACGCGTGCTGAGCGCAAACGGCACCGCGCTGGCGCAGGGCGATTACATTTCGATCGATGGAACGGCCGGCGAGGTTTTTGCCGGACAAGTCGCCACTGCGCCCTCCGAAATTGTGCAGGTGCTGATCGATCGCTCGCTCGACGCGAAGAAAAGCGAAACGTACCGCGAATATTCCAAGTTGATGAAATGGGCGGATGAGTTCCGCACACTCGGCATTCGCACAAACGCGGACACGCCTGAACAAGTGACGAATGCAATCGCATTTGGCGCCGAAGGCGTTGGGCTTTGCCGCACCGAGCACATGTTTTTTGAAGGTGACCGTATCGACGCCATGCGTGAAATGATTCTCGCCGGCACCAAGGACGAGCGCGCACGCGCCGTGGCCAAACTGCTTCCATATCAGCGCGGAGATTTCATCGGCATTTTCACTGCGCTAGGAGGTTTGCCCGCCACGATTCGCTTTCTCGATCCCCCACTGCACGAGTTTCTGCCTAACGATCACGCGCAGCAGAACGAACTGGCAAACAAACTCGGCGTGCCCGTTGAACAAATCTCTCGCCGTGTTCACGAGCTGCACGAATTCAATCCGATGCTCGGGCATCGCGGTTGCCGACTCGGGATCACCTTTCCGGAAATTTCCGAGATGCAGGCGCGCGCAATCTTTGAAGCCACCGCAGAAGTACAAGCCAACGGGATCAGGGTGCATCCAGAAATCATGATTCCGCTGGTGGGATTCCCGCGGGAGCTAAAGCTCCAAATCGACATTGTCCGGCGTGTCGCTGATCAAGTGGCAGGCGAAAGGCAGACAAAGTTCCGGTACCTGGTGGGGACAATGATCGAAATTCCGCGCGCCGCGCTTGTGGCGGACCAGATCGCGCGCGACGCCGAGTTCTTCAGCTTCGGCACCAACGATCTCACGCAGACCACGCTGGGAATGAGCCGGGACGATTCCGGCAGTTTCCTTCCTGCGTACGCAGAGCTCGACATCGTCGATTCAAATCCGTTTGCCTCGATTGATCAGAAGGGCGTCGGCCGCTTGATGGAAATTACCCGCGACCTCGGACGAAAGACACGACCAGACATCAAGCTCGGAATTTGTGGCGAACACGGCGGCGAACCGACTAGCGTTAAGTTTTGCCATCGGCTCGGTTTGGATTACGTGAGTTGCAGCCCATTTCGCATTCCCATTGCGCGATTAGCTGCCGCACAAGCAGCGCTCGAAACTTAACACGCTTGGTCACATTTCAGGATATCGAGGCGGCTCGAAAACGCATTGCGGATGCGGTTTACTACTCGCCATGCTTGCCTTCGATCCCGCTGAGCGAACTGACGGGGACCCAAATTTTCTGCAAACTGGATAACTTGCAGCGGACCGGAAGTTTTAAGGAACGCGGCGCACGCAACGCGCTCGCTCAATTGCCGGAGGAACAGCAGAAGCGCGGGGTGATCGCAGCTTCTGCGGGCAATCATGCTCAAGCACTCGCTTATCAGGGCAGGTTGCTCGGCATTCCTGCCACAGTCGTGATGCCAAAGTTCGCGCCACTTTTGAAGATCACGAATTGTCAGAAACTCGGCGCGACAGTCGTCTTGCACGGCAGCGACTTCGGTGAGGCGAGAGCGCGCGCGGATGAAATCGCGAAGGAAAAAGGTCTCGCTTACATCGACGGCTACGATGATCCGGCCATCATTGCAGGCCAGGGAACGATGGGCTTGGAAATTGTTGAGCAAATTCCCGATCTTGAGGCGGTGATAATTCCGGTCGGCGGCGCCGGCCTGCTGGCTGGCGTTTCTTTAGCCATCAAAACTTTACGGCCAAAGGTCAAAATCATCGCCGTTGAAGCCGAAAATGTCGCGAGCTTTTCAGCAGCACTCGAAACAGGTAAACCAACGAAAATTGATATGCGTCCGACGCTCGCGGACGGCCTCGCAATTCCAAAGGTCGGTTCGAATGCATTTCAGATCGCAAGACCGCTTGTCGATCTCGTCGTGATCGTCAGTGAGGAACAGATCGCGCTGGCGATTCTGCGCTTGATTGAATTGCAGAAGAGCGTCGTCGAAGGCGCGGCTGCCGCGACGCTCGCCGCGTGCATGTCCGGAAAATTGAAGGAGCTTCGCGGAACGCGTGTGGTTCTCTTGCTTTGCGGCGGCAACATTGATCCGAACGTGCTCAGCCGCGTGATTGAGCGCGGTTTGGTCGCAGATGGTCGCCTTGGCCGATTCACTGCAGTGATCAGCGATCGGCCTGGTGGTCTGGCCGAGTTGGCTGCGCAAATCGCTTCGACCGGGGCAAGCATCAAGCAAGTCGTGCACGATCGCGCTTTTGCCAGCTCGGATGTCTCGGCCGTGAACGTTCTATGCACAGTCGAAACGCGGGATCATAAACATCTCGCCGAACTACGCGCGCTACTGAAAAGCCGCGGTGTTGAAACATACGACGCGAACTAATTCAATGTGGCAGCAGCCTTAGTGCTGCGGACTCGTCGGGACACTGAGGTCCCTCCTACATTTGCAAAGTTGAAGCCCGCGTCACGATCCGTAATCTCCTCCAATGCAGACGCGCGAACAAAATGTCGATCTGAATTCATTCGCGCGTCGCCACATCGGCCCGAGCGAAGCGGAAGTAGCCGAGATGCTGAACGAGCTTGGCTTCGAAGGTCTCGATTTGCTCATCAATGCCGCTGTTCCAAAAAACATTCGCCTGGATCGGCAACTGAAGTTGCCCGAAGCGAAATCGGAAGCCGAAGCGCTCGCTGAGCTCCGCACGATTTCCAGGAAGAACAAGGTGGCTCGCTCGTTTATTGGCGCCGGTTATTACGACTGCATTACGCCACCGGTCATCCAGCGAAACATTCTCGAAAATCCTGGCTGGTACACCGCTTACACGCCGTATCAGGCCGAAATCGCGCAGGGCCGGCTCGAAGCGCTACTCAATTTTCAGCAGATGATCATCGACCTGACGGCGCTCGACATCGCAAATGCGTCACTCTTGGACGAAGCCACGGCCGCTGCTGAAGCGATGACGCTTTGTCACGCGGTTGTTCCGAATCGGAAAGCGTTTTTTGTCGCAGATGATTGTCATCCCCAAACGATTGCCGTCGTTCAAACACGCGCGAAGCCGCTCGGCATTGAGATCAAGACCGGCGATTACTCGCGTTTTCAATTCGACGACACGATTTTCGGCGCTCTCATTCAGTATCCCGCCACCGACGGTGCGATTTACGATTACGGCGAATTCGTTACGCGAGCGCATGACGCGGGTGCGCTTGTTGTCGTCGCGGCGGATATTCTAGCCCTGACATTACTGAAACCGCCGGGCGAATTCGGCGCCGATGTCGCGGTGGGGAATACGCAGCGATTGGGCGTTCCCCTGGGATTTGGCGGCCCGCACGCGGCATACTTTGCTACGCGCGATCAATTCAAGCGTCACATGCCCGGCCGGCTCGTTGGGGTATCACACGACACTGAAGGCCGGCCGGCTTACCGCCTTGCGTTGCAAACGCGAGAGCAACACATCCGTCGCGATAAAGCGACGAGCAACATCTGCACGGCGCAGGTTCTTCTTGCTGCGATCGCATCAATGTATGCGGTTTATCATGGGCCGAAAGGACTGCGTGCCATCGCCGAGCGCGTTCATCGCCTGACGAGCCAATTCGCAGACGGTCTGCAGGCCCTCGGCTGCAAAATTGCGCACAAAAATTTCTTCGACACAATTCGGGTGGAAGTTGAATCAAGCGAAGTCATCTTGGAGCACGCTGCAAAAGCCGGGTGCAACCTGCGCGCGCTCGGCCCGTGCGCGGTCGGCATTTCATTCGACGAAACGACGACACCGCGAGACATCGAACTGCTGATGTCGATCTTTCGCGGCACGACTGTCCGCGATTTTGCCGATGAAGAATTAGGAGAGCCGCCAATCCGCATTCCGCATTCCGCATCCCGCAATTCCCAGTTCCTCACACATCCGATCTTCAACATGCACGAT
>Ga0193728_1001799_pt1 | contig 11038 bp, 2 predicted proteins | sample U1c1metaG_FD_143037 | JGI IMG/M metagenome (GOLD analysis project Ga0193728, IMG submission 143037) | Soil microbial communities from a riparian zone of the East river system, Colorado, United States - U1c1 | ecosystem: Environmental > Terrestrial > Soil > Riparian zone | place: USA: East River... | reverse complement strand
CTATACCACAACGATACGTAATTAAAGCTCTATATCTCTAATACAGCCTCTTTACTCTACTATATATGCTATCTATAAGTAGCTAGTTATATAATAGCCTTATAGTAGTATAGTAGAATATTTTACGACTATACGCGTCTTACTAAAGCTCTGCAAAAGCCCTACACGAAGCTCTACTCGGAGCTCTACTAATATGCAGCACTAATATACTACAATCGGCCGTACGAACGCCCATACGACTAGTCGCTATACGATCGTCTCTACGAACGGCTCTATAAATGTCGCATGATTGCCCGTACAAACGCCTATATAATTAATCAATTGATTAATTAATTACCTATATAAGCGCCCATACGAACGCCTATATAATTATCTATACGAACGTCTCTATAAACGTCTCTATATATATCTACACGAACGCCTACACGAATACCTATATAGAGCTCCGGACAGGATCCGGATAGTAACTCTTAGTAGTAACTTTACTATCCAAATCTTTTCCAAATTAAGCGGAAACTTAGGTGGTAAGGTAGCCAAGACACTACTTAAGCACCTATTTTACTAGTAAAAGCTATATAAATATAATGTTCACCTAATACCCCCCCGGCACTACTATAGGCCTATAAGAAGCTAAGAAATAAAAATGCAATCGCGGTGATATAGGTAGCTATTTAATTAATTCCTCCTAAATACTTACTTAAACCGGAAGCTAGTAAGCACTAACGTAGCCGAAGGGTCAGTGGGCCAGATGGGTCAGTGGGCCACCCCACCAAGAATACTTACTCAAAAAGGCAATTATTTCAACAACGTATCAACTTATTATAATTATATATATATTATACAGTTCTTTAACGCTCTGGGCACGTCCTAGCATTATGCTTAAGCGACTGGCATACGCTACACTTTGGTGGTGCTCGTTGCCGTACCTAACTAGCCTCATTTTGAACAACCTCCGTACGACTCTCCTGCTCCTTTTTAATCAAAGATTAAGCCTCAGCCCTAGTAAGAATACCTCCCTTCGAAATATACGACCTCCGCTTTGCTCTCTTTCGTTTTTAACATTGGTTCTCTATACGTAGCTTCTTATTTTTATTTGTAAGAAGGACAGTGCTATATATTGCTAGTTGGCAACCCTTTACCAGCTAGTTAAAGGCTTAGTCTGTTGGGGAGGGAGGGCTATATATATGACGTTTAAGGTACTGCTTTAGGAGGTCCGTTTGGAGTTATAGCTCAGTAATATTATGCGGTGTCTCTACTACCCAGACCTATTGCTGCTCTGGTGGCTTTAGGGGTAATAGTGTTTGTAATTAAGTATAGAAGAGTGAGAGTATATAATCTGGCTCGTACGGAACAAGGCCTATAGCTACAAAACCACTTTATACGTTCTTCTCGTAAAGTACTTTAGCGCGTGCTTACTGGTAGAGAGGTAAGAACTCTTGCTTATCGATATGGTTTACGCCAAGACTTATTTTCTGCTTAACGAGGCGCCTGTACGATCGCTTAAGGACTGAGAAGTAGCCAACATTGAGTGGTTGTAGGAGGTATAATGAATGAGCAGGCATACAAAGCACGATAATTAAGTGCTCTATACAGTACTAATTAAATTCAGGAGATATATGACTACCGTGGCTATTAAGTATCAGGAGCCGGTAGCGACCAACGGTACGGCCCTTTGTATACCTATTAAAATGCTATAGCCACTAGAGGCCTATCTCATTAGTTATCTAGCTATTCTCGCTCACACTAATTGCCTAATCTGGTAGTATTATCCTATCCTCGTACTAAGCTGCCTAGTGTATTACTGCCTTAAAGATAATAAGCGCTGGGATTGTAAAGCCTCGCGTACAGATCGCCTTAATTACGGTAACCCATTCACGGTTACCCGGCTGCGTTATCCTCGGTTTCCCAGCCCTATCTATCCCTATAACTACCTTTACTATAGCAATTACACCTATCTAGAAGCCAGTCTTATTAAAATTATAGGTATCGTTATTAAGGATGCCGTATTTAGCTCTTATACGTTATACACGTTAAAACCAGGCTTAGATTAGCTCCGGATCTTCACATTTCGCTTACTGGTAGTTATACTTACGGTTATATTTTAATTAAAGTGTGTTATAGCGGCCAATAAAGCTTCGTACCCAGGTCTTGCCTACGGAGGCTTATTTCTTGTGCTATAAAATTAAAAGACCTACCATTTGCCGTACGGTTATTACCCTTGGTGGCATACCGCGTCAATCTATTAATAGGATCCATTCGGTAAGAGACTCTTCTTCGGTAGGTGTAAGGAGGCGCCCTATATGATTGAAAAAGGCCATTCTTAAAGGCTTGAATAGCTAGTTTAAGCCTTCCTTCTTTATATAAGGCTGCTTGCTGTTTTGATGTTGCCATAGTTAGTAAATGTTGGTGAACGCGACGCGATTTGGTGGGGTGGCCCACTGACCCATCTGGCCCACTGACCCTTCGGCTACGTTATAATACTTAGAACTTAGTAATACAGCGCTTTAATAACTACGTGTTCTCTTAGAGCCGCGAGCTCTGTATTAGTAGTGGCCGGGTTATATAGTAAGTCTATATAAGATATAGAGCTTATAGTAAAGAGACTTGTAATAATCGGAAGCTTATAGAGGAGGACCGCTAGTAAAAGGACGAGGGAGGTAGATATCTTGGGCGGCTAAATAGGAAGATTTTAAAGAAGAGCTGTCCCTATTAACTTTCCGCTTATAAGAATATAGTTAATAGAGCTATTGCCTAGCTTGTAAAGATTAACAACGATATATATACCTGCGCGGCTATACTAAATCTTCTTACTTTCCTAAAGTATAAGAACCGTTAGCTGGATTATATAGTAAGTGTAGTAGAGACTCTTAAATACTAAGCTGCTAATACATCTATAGGAGAGATACGGCGACTTCTATCCTCTAACAAGTTGCTACTAATTAGTAGTCGTAACTACTAGAATATAGGAGGGTAGGTTTGTTAAGGTATATAGAAGGCAGGTGTAATAAAGCAGGAGTAATTTAAGGAGCTGCGTTCGGCTCTCTAAGAAGCCGGCTTCTATATACGCTTACGTATCTATACTAAAGTTAATTCTAAATTAGGTAAGCTTATTACCTAAAGAGCCTCTATTAGCTCCTCTTCTGATAGTATAGATAGTGCGGTATTTTCCAATATAGCTAAGCTACTAATTAGTACTGTGGGCCTACTAAATACGCTATATAGCTGTGTAGCTTAGAGTGCCTAGATATTAAAGCGTTTGGGATATTAATTTGCTTTCTTACTACTAACTAAATACTAACTTGCCACCCCCCCTAGGTGACTATACCTCTTAAGTCCTCATCTAAATTACCTTCTTAACTCTATAGCAGATTACTTTTATATATTAATTTGCTTCTAGCTTCTATATCTGCACTAATATAACATTCTTAATAAACTAGCTCCGTATACTGCTATTAACTATAATAACTATAACGAATACTAGCAAGATAGTTCTAATTATGTACTTACTCGTCTTATCTAAGGCTAAGTAGGTGTTTAAAGAGATGCACGACTTTATAAACGAGTTTATGTTTTACAATATACCTGACCTAAAAGTTTATATTAGTAATTAGGGAGCTAGCTTTATATTAGCTATAGAGAAGCTTATAGAGGAGGACATCCAAATATAACTCTGTAAGTAGTACGTTACTAAAAATATTAAGACTATATTGGTTAACAGTGGCGGTTATACTAAGGAGAAGCGGAAGCCTTTAGAAGAGTTAATGTGGAAGTATATTAAGTTAGAGAATCCTATCGAACTTAAAGCCAATTATACTGTATTTATATATTAACTTAACTAGCTAGAGGCTCTTAAAGTTAAAGAATACTAGGGCCTAAAGGAAGCCTACTTTAATAGGGCATGTACGCGCCGCTACTATAATCTTAGTGCCAATACCTTATAGTAAGGGGAGTTAATTTACCTAAGGATAAAAGTAAGGCTATATAAAGAGCTTAGATTACTAGAAGTTGCTACCTAGATTAAGTTAGTAATTAATAAGGAGTTTAGAGAGTACGAGATACTAGAGTATAAGGATCGTAGGGAGTCTTTCTAGCTTTAAGATACCTATATATTCCGGTTACTACAGGGTTAGATAACTAATAAGGCTATTAGGCTTATACGAGACGAATAGGAAGTTGTTAAATCTAACTATAGGCGATTTGGCTAACTTAATAAGGACTACTAAAGATATAGACCGCTTAAGAAGAGTTAAGTTATTGCTCGTATAAGTTAGCGACTCTTAGAGTTCTATACGTATAGATTTAATACTAAAGACGGCCATAGTAAATACGGTTGCTATTTAGTATAAGGCGACTATAACCTTCCTATTTAATATAGCCTCCTATATTATTATTAGATGGAGAAGGCTATATAAGACTTAGCGTCGCTACTACTAGTCTTCTCTATCCGCGGTAGCTACTTAATGGGCTATCTACTATTGCGTTTAACTGGTAGCTAAGCTACGCTACCTAACTTAGCGCTAATAATAAAGCTACTACTAATAGTAATTGTTTTAGTAATGGTGGAGCAGATATAGCGTTAGGTGCTATAAGTATAGTCTATAACGTAATTATAAAGATATATCTACCCAAGTAAGCAGAAGTTCTTATAGACTTATTCCAGCGGTAGACTTAATAGCTCCTTCTTGAATTTAAAGAGCTATACAAGAAGGATAACCTTATACTAGTGGAGCTTCCTAATACTGTTTAAACTTTAAAGGTGGAGTTTAAGAAGAAGGGTAAGGCTGGAGGGCGTAGCCTTACTGGCCTTAAGTAAGCTAAGAGAGTAGTAAGAAATAAAGAGTAGGTAAAATAATATAAGAAGCGATAAAAAAATAGGTAGTGGCTGGTAGTAGGTATATATAAGGAGCTTAAAATATTTAAGAGTATAGAGTTAAATGCGCCGCCTATATTAACTGTACCTAGGAGGTTGCAGTGCTTACTATAAGACTTACCGCAAGTAGCTGCTAAGAAGCGGAAATATTAGTTGCTAACCTTACCTATAGCCTCTGGAAAGCCTACTAAGAAGCCTCTATTAAATAGCTTAGTTATATTATAGGGTAGCTTACCTAAAGCACCTGTATTAAGGGTAGAGCTAGAGTAGGAGTTGATGCTATTAAATATATTTGTTTGTCTACTAGGATTACCTTCTACTATAATATCCTCTAGCCAAGACTTTGATAACTCTAATAACTCTAACAACTCCCTTACACAGCTTAATACTTAGGATATTAACTTTAGGTCGTTATAGTTTAAACTAGGTAAGGAAGTTAGTGCAGTATAAACTAAGAAGTAAGTAATAGTTATCCTACCTATACGAACCTAAGCCAAATTAGGAAAATATACACTAGCTCGGAGTTAACTAGAGATATAGCTATTCGACGCCGTTTCGCAGCTTTAATAAATATGACCATTCCCAACTAATAGTAATGATTTATAGCTTACTACCTTACTCTATTAAAGCCGCTACCTTATACTATGTTTAATATATATATAAAGAAGTTCTCTACAACTTAGCTAGACCCTACTACTGATATTAATAATATTAGTAGGGGGTTATTAATTACGTCTATGGCAAGCTTTTTGGCGATATGATTTTTAATAATCACGACCCTTAATTATTTAGGGTGTCTCTATTACTGTAGTAACTACCGCAGTAATGGAGATGCCCTAAATAATTAATACTCCTAAAGTTTAACACCACCCTAAGTACTATAGCTCTCCTGTAGTAACTGAGCAGCCTTAACTTCTAATACTCGGCGCTAAGTCTTGTTATATCGCCGTAGAGCCTTATAAGCCTCGCTGTATCGCTATAGAGCCTTATAAGCCTTATTGCGTTGCCGCAGAGCCTTATAAACCTTATTACGTCGCTACTAAGGCCCTTGGCCTAATTAGGTAGTAGAAGGTCATGGGTTTAGTTCCTATTAGTGGTGTATTAAAAATATTAAAAAAAAAAGGGTTATTTCCTATTAAATCACGTATTAGCAAGGCTTTAAATTAATCTTATTATTCTTATCTTATTTTTTACGCCCCAAGTTATATTAAACCTATATATTTGCATTGTGACCTAATAGGTTACTTAAGAACTTTAGGAAAAGTGGTGTAATTATGTTAGGCTAGCTCTAAATCAAATTAAAGTAATTATAGAACTTACTATACCACTGTACCGCGGAGACTTTATATTGTAATACCTAAAATTTAATTAAATTATAACCCCTTCCTAAACCTTGCAATTAAATATTTTTATATATAATACTACGCCAAGGCTTATAATATAGATGCAGATCACGACTTAAGTATGGCTCTATGCCAATTAATTAATATATAGCCCTAAGATTAAGATCTATAATACTAAAAACAAGCTCTAAGCCACTAATTTTATACCGGCAGAATTGAACTTAGTAAAAGATTTGGATAGTAAATTTACTACTAGGAGTTACTGTCCAGATCCTGTCCGATAAAGCTCTGCTTAAAGATCTATATAAAGCCCTTTATAAGGCCTTTAAAAATAAGCCTAAATATAAGGTCTATATAGAGAAGCTCTATTAAAGCTCTAACCAAGCTCTGCTTAAAACTCTGCTTAAAGCTCTGCTTAAAACTCTGCTTAAAGCTCTGCTTGAAGCTCTGCTCGAAGCTCTACTTAAAGTTCTGCACTAACGATGGTTCTGGAAGAGTCCTCTCCGTTTATTTCCTACTTAGATAAGTAGATTCCCTTTAATTCCTTTTTAGACGACGTCCGTAAGCAATTACTTATAACTCTATAGGTATAGGCCTATATAAAGGCCTATATTCGTCATAGATAGATTCTATAGATTTATTCATTCATTCCAATATTATTCAGTTTATTATACACGAGGCTGTATACGAGGCTCTACTTAAAGCTCTATCAAAGCTCTACTCGAAGCTCTACTCAAAGCTCTATTAATACTCTGCACGGAGCTCTTCTTAAGCTCTGCTTAAAAGCTCTACGCGAGGCTCTGCTCGAAGCTCTACACGATATTTTAATCCAAGCTCTACTAATATACAGCACTAATATACTAGAAGACTCTATAATTGTCTATACGAACGGCCCTATAATTAATTGATTTATCGATTAATTGCCTATATGAACGCCTATATAAACGTCTGCACGTCTAGACATCTATACGTCTACACGCCTATACGCCGCATGTGGCTCTACATAAGGCTCTACGCGAACCTCTATATAAAGCTCTACTAAAGCTCTACACAAGGCTCTACCTAAAGCTTACCTCCTACTATAAAGCACGACGGAGGGATAGGATTTATAAAGCAAATCCCTACTAACTAGTATCTATAGGTTAAAAGTCATCTTTTACTAGCAGTTTAATAACTCTTCTATATTAAGGGAGTCTAATATAGGTATAAAAAGTAATAAGTCTGCTTTAGAAGCTATAATATTTAATAATTTATCTATATAATATTATAGTTAAAATTTTTTTAAAGGGGTACTAAGAGGATCTGCAAATATTACAAATATCGCTAATACTCGCCAATACTCGCCAATACTAATTAGTAACAATATTAATCAATCTAATTAGCAATATTGATGTTGAAAACCTTACTGTTACAAAGAACCAATATATATTTCAGGTGATAATGGCTGTAACATGCTCAACCTTTAACTTAATCCCGTTCGCGTAACCTATTAGTCTGGCATAAAGGAAATCCCAGCGGCTTTAAGTGACGAGATTTTATCGAAACTTGAGGGTTATTTGGAGGGTCTAGGAATTAGTGATCTTATTGGATTAGCGGTAATATGGCGTGGACGGCTGGATCCAATTTGCTTTGGTGGTGGATCTACTAATTTAATTGGTAGCGCGGAGTGGATCTTAAAGCTTTGGAGCTCCTAGAGCGCCAGTTCTATACCTAATTAAAAGAAGGAGGCTAAGGAGGAAGGATTAATAAGGTGTTAAAGTGTGGTGTTAAGCTAATTGGTAGAGCTCTATAATAACTCGGAGTTTAAAAATAGGAGTATTTTCTATATAATTTAGGAAGCCCGCCCATCTTGCTTTCCTTCCTGCGTCCTTTCTCTATACATAATTACGCCATAGCTCTATTTTGCCTCCCTTAATTATATAGAGCAATATTTTCCTATAAGCGCAGCCGCACCCACCGATAATGTTATACTTAGGCCTAAGTCAATTAACCTAAAGGCAGACGACTCTAAAAGCTTTAACAAATTTTAGCTATACGGCAAGCAGTATATATAGTATAGAGCTCTAGCAAAGAGGCTAAAGAATACTAAGTAACGAATATTACTAATCTAGCGTTAGGGGGAGGATATCTTTCTAAAGGAGTTGGACAGCAATACAATATTTTACTACTACTGGCTTTATAAAAAACAGAAGCAACTCTAAAAGCTTATAACGGTATTAAAGGGGAGGTATATAGCTCTAGATTACCTCTATTAAGATTATAATATAAATAGATCTACTAGCAAGCTTAAAGAGAGGCATCCTTCTAATTCGGATTAGCTAATAATTAAAGAGTATCCTGCTTATAAGTTGCTTAAACTAAGTCGCAATTTTAAAAGCTTTAAGCAGCTCTTAATTTAATAGATTATATATTACTATATTGCCTTTTTCTAATTTAAGAATAAGTATTTCTATAGCCTTCTCTTCTTCCTATATCTGGGCCTTAAGAAGCTTCTTCTAAAGGCTATAAGAATAATTTATAGCTGGGTAGTTAAGGCTTATAAAAGACGGAAGGAGGAGCTTAAGATTAACTTTTAGGAAGCTTAAAGTGCAATATTAATATCCTTTAATCTTTAGACGTTACTAAATTCCTATATAGTTCTTAGTATAGTTGCTTATTTTATTAATAAAAAAGGGAGGCGTTATAATATAGTTTTAGGCCTATAAGAGGTACTTAGTAAATATAGTAGTAAGAACTAAGCAGGCGTACTAGTTACGCTCTTTAAGGAGTATAGTATCTATAGTAAAATAGGATATTTTATAGCTAATAATATAGAGTTAAATAATACGTGTATTAATGCTATCCTTTAAGCTCTCTATTAAAATATATTAGTAAAGCAGCAAAAGGTATATTAACTATATTGCTTTAGTTATATTACAAACCTCTACACCTAGGCTTTTATTATAGGGAAGGACTCTAAAAAGATTTATAAGTAGATTTCTACTACCTATTACAATAAGAATATAGTAGCAGTTAAGAAGCTCTAGAGAAAGCGCGGAGCGGTTAGATTACTTTATAATATTATCCGGTTTATTCGCCTAATACCCTATTATTATAGCTTCTTTATAAGGATCTAAATAGGAGGTTTATTAGCTAAGTTTAATAGCTTGGAGGTATATTAGCATTTGGTATTAAGATCTAAGCTTTAATTTTCGCTCTAACGTTATAAGTAAGGAAGTTAATTGGCTTGGTTATAGATTTTCTATATACCGGTAGAAAACTACACAGTCTCTCTACACGGTTGTAATATTTAGATTATTTTAAAAATTAATACTAATATTAACTAGCTTATCTAAAATAATCAAATATATTAGAATTCTCTTTTTATAGCTATTAGTTGCTTTCTAAATTATAAGTAACGCGTTAAACAATTCTACAACACCTATATACCATCAGCCGGCTTAAAGCCTCTATTAAACGATAATAAGATCTAAGACTACCATTAGAAGGAGCTTAAATACCTATACGATTACCTAGAAATATTTTATAAGGCTACTATTATAGTAGAGGGTAACGTGATAGGCCTTATAGATTACTTTTAAATACTTAATTGGCTTTTAAATAAGCTTAATTCTATAAAGTAGAAGTTCTTAGAGCTCTTAGCTAAGAAGTAGAAGTACCGCTTGTGAGGCATATTTGCCCAGGTGTACAGTAGGGAGCAGGCAAGCCGAGCATGAGTCACGGAGAGTCGATGGAAGAGGACGAACCGATGAGGAGGGAAGGGCTGCAAGCCTGAGGAGCTTATAAGGAGGTGCCAAGCCTAGCCTTCGGCTAGGCCTTGGCTACCCCTGAGAGCTCCTAGGCGATGCAGCCGAGTAAGGGCCAAAATAACCCTTACACCGCTATACTCGCTAGGAAGCTTAAAGCTATAAATATCTTATAGGTAGAGCGGAAGCTACTTAGGTAAAGTATAAGAAGTATTACAAGAAGGCCGATAATACTAGGGCATACTACGCAGCAATTATACTTAACCTAACGCTTAAGATAAAGTGGTTTAAGCAGTAATAGGAGGACTTAACTAAGAAGCAGAAGTGGATCCTTATAGTTAAGAATCTAGTTAAGGAGCTCTAGCTTAAATACAAAGGCAAATATTTATTAAGCCTCTCGAATTTACCTACCCTAAATCCTCTACTACCTTAGCCGTAGTTAGTAAAGACGTATACCTCTGCTCAGGCTTATAAACGCCTAAAAGTCTCTTACCTAGTTTAGTTAATTAATTAACCTAATAAGGATAGCTTTAAATCCTACCTTAAAATAAACTGCGAGCCAGTTAGCGAAAACAAATAATTTAATATCTTATAATACTAGCTAAATCGCTATAAGAGCTAACCGGATTTAGCTCGCTTTGCTCTTAATATACTTATAGTGCCTCCTATGTTAGATAAATACAAGAGACTGTTTAGTAGTTGTAAGATTCTACTTAAAGATTGTCGGTCTCGATTGCGAATAGATATAATTAAGGCAAATGAGTGTCTTCGGCACTCGTACGGGCCTCCGCGAAAAGGAGCATTTAACAATCAGGAGGTTGGAGAGGTAGAAGGAGAGCCCGCAGCTCCTTTTCTATCGCCCGCACAAGCCTCTACCACTCGCAAGGCTGCAGAAGCTCTACCTTAACCACCTGAGGTAGTTGGTAAGGCTTGGGGTGATGGCCTTAAGGAAGAGTTTGACGCAATTAAAGGCTTTGGGGTAGAAGATATACTTGGCAATAAGGTGGAGGTTATTAAGGACGATGAGATTATAGAGGGAGGCTCGGAGGGAGGTGGTGAGCAAATCTGACACCCTTTTT
>Ga0193728_1001798_pt1 | contig 11038 bp, 13 predicted proteins | sample U1c1metaG_FD_143037 | JGI IMG/M metagenome (GOLD analysis project Ga0193728, IMG submission 143037) | Soil microbial communities from a riparian zone of the East river system, Colorado, United States - U1c1 | ecosystem: Environmental > Terrestrial > Soil > Riparian zone | place: USA: East River... | reverse complement strand
CCGATTGCACCCCAGACGTTGGTGCGCAGACCCAGGAACACCACGCTCGGGTCGATCCTGATCGACTCGAACCACACGCGGCCAATCCCATAGAAGATGAAGTAGAGGGCGATAAGCCTGCCCCAGCGCAGGCGATACTGACGCTCGATAAGCAGGAGCGCCGTCAGTACGAGCAGGTTCCAGATGATCTCGTACAGGAATGTCGGTTGGAACAGAGTGCCTGCCGGAAGCCCTATCGGATAGGCAGCATTACTCGACTCGATCTGGAGCCCCCACGGAAGGTTTGTGGGCTGGCCGTAGAGCTCGTGGTTGAAGTAGTTGCCGAAGCGACCAAGTGCCTGGGCGAGGATGAGGCCAGGCGCAAGTGCATCGGCAAAGCTCCAGAATCGGACGCCGGTGTAGCGGCAGCCGATGTAGACGCCGAGCGCTCCGCCGAGCAGCGCACCGAAGATCGCGATGCCACCCTGCCAGATATAGAACGCCGTCATCGGGTCTTTGCCGGGTCCAAAGTAATCGTTGTAGTGCGTGAACACGTGATAAACCCGGGCGCCGATGATGCCGAGCACCACCGCGGGAATGGCAATGTCGAGGACAACTCCCGGCTCCGCGCCGCGCGCGGTCAGGCGCCGGCCAGTGACGATGACGGCGACGATAATGCCCGCGAGCAGGCAGAGCGCGTAGGTCTTGATATCGAGACGGTACGAGTCGCTGACCGCCGGGATGATGTTGTGAATCCAACCGAGCGAAATGTAGATATCGGCCCACGCTTTTGGCGGGCTGGGAATACTGAGGGGCGCGAACAGCTGGGAAGCGAACAACGAACCGGTGCCTTTCATTGCTGGTAGTGCCCTTGGCCAGGAAGACGAGGACAGCCGTCAGTAGAACTAGGCCAGCCTAATGCGCTCACCGCTGTGTTTTGCCCGTGGCCAGGAGCGCGGCGGCTTTTGCGACGCCGCTCACTCCCCCATCGGCGAGTGCTTTGACAAGTAGGGACCCGACAATGGCGCCGTCCGCGTAGCCGAGAACCTCGCGAACCTGTTCCGGGGTGGAGATACCGAGCCCGACGCAGGCACTCGTTGCGCCGACCGAGCGTAAGCGCGCGACCAGTCCGCGGGCAGCGGCATCGACGTCGGACCGTGCGCCGGTGATTCCCATCGTGGAGACCGCGTAAACGAATCCGCGGCTCTGTTCGACCGCCTGCCGCAGCCGTGTGTCCGTCGACGACGGTGCGGCGAGAAAGACCCGGTCCAGCCCGGTGCGTTCCGACGTCGCCAGCCACTCGGCCGCCTCATCCGGAATGAGGTCTGGTGTGATCAGACCCGAACCTCCCGCTGCCACCAGGTCGTCCGCGAATCGATCCACTCCGTACTGCACGACGGGGTTCCAGTAGGTCATGAGGAGTACGGGTATGTCGACTCGCGCCGTGATAGCAGCGACAGCCTCGAAGCCGTGGTGCAGGCGGAAGCCGCCGGCCAGCGCCGCCTGAGTCGCCTTCTGGATGACCACGCCATCCATCACCGGATCCGAGTACGGCAGCCCTAGCTCTATCGCGTCGACACCGTTCTCGGCAAGAGCCACCGCGGCCTCGATACTGGTCGGGAGGTCCGGGTAGCCCACGGGCAGATAGCCGATGAGTGCGCCGCTCCCCTCGGCCTTCCTCGATGCGATGACGTCCGCAAGACGGCTCATTCGCTGGCCCCGGTCCCGAGCGACTCTGTTCTCACGGCCGCAATATCCTCCTGCGCGAGAGCCTCGGCGTCGAGAATGTCGAAGTACTTGCCGGCCGTCTCCATGTCCTTATCGCCGCGACCGCTCAGGTTGACCAGGATGGTTGCATCCTTGCCGAGTTCCTTGCCGAGCTTGATGGTGCCGGCCAGTGCGTGGGCGGACTCGATCGCCGGGATAATGCCCTCGGTGAGGCTCAGCAGGCGCAGCGCCTGCATGGCCTCGTCGTCGGTGATGGGAAAGTATCCCACCCGTCCGATGTCGGCCAGCCAGGCGTGCTCGGGACCGACGCCCGGGTAGTCGAGCCCGGCTGAGATGGAGTGCGACTCGAACGTCTGCCCATCCTCGTCCTGAAGGAGGTAGCTGCGCGCACCGTGAAGAACCCCAGGGCGACCGCGCGTAATGGTCGCGGCGTGGCGCTCGGTCAGGTGTCCTTCGCCCGCTGCCTCGTAGCCGTAGAGCTTCACGCTCGGGTCATCGAGAAACGCGTGAAAGATACCCATGGCATTGCTCCCGCCGCCGACACACGCGGTGACGGCGTCGGGAAGCGCACCCGTGAGTTCCAGGATCTGTGCCCGTGCCTCTTCGCCGATGATCTTATGGAAGTCGCGCACCATGACGGGGAACGGGTGCGGTCCGGCAACCGTGCCGAGCACATAGTGCGTGGTGTCGACGCTCGCGACCCAGTCGCGCAGCGCGTCGTTGATCGCATCCTTCAGGGTGCGTGAACCGGTGGTGACCGGGATGACCGTCGCGCCGAGCAGCCGCATCCTGGCAACGTTGAGTGCCTGGCGCTCGGTATCGACCTCGCCCATGTAGACGACGCACTCCATACCGAAGAGCGCGGCCGCGGTTGCCGTCGCGACTCCGTGCTGTCCCGCACCGGTCTCCGCAATGAGTCGCGTCTTGCCGAGCCGACGGGCGACGAGCGCCTGGCCGAGCACATTGTTGATCTTGTGAGAACCGGTGTGATTCAGATCTTCGCGCTTGAGGATGATCCGAGCGCCGCCGGCATGCTCCGCAAACCTCGGAACCTCGGTGATGATCGACGGACGACCCGTGTAGGTCTTGTGCAGATTGGCCAGTTCCTCCTGGAAGACCGGGTCGACCTTCGCCGCCTGATAGGCGGCGTCCAGTTCGTCGAGCGCGGCAATCAGGGACTCCGGAACGAATCGTCCGCCGTATTCGCCGAAGTATGGGCCGAGCTCGTCACGTAGCGCCATCAGATTGACCGAAATTCCTTGAGGGTGGCGACCGGGTCGCCGCCCGTTACGAGTGCCTCGCCGACCAGCACGACGTCTGCGCCGGCCTCACGGTAGTGGCCTACGTCTGCCGACGTCTTGACCGCAGACTCCGCGACTCGGATGACTCCCGATGGGATCGAGCCGGCCAGCGTGCCGAACAGTTCGCGATCGAGCCCGAAGGTGCTCAGGTTGCGGGCGTTGACGCCCACGATTGTCGCCCCGACATCAAGAGCGCGTTCAAGTTCTTCGGCCGAGTGGGTCTCGACCAGCGCGGTCATCCCCAGCTCCCCGATCAGGTTGAACAGTTCCTGCATCCTGGGTTGCTCCAGCGCCGCGACGATCAGCAGCACCATGTCGGCACCGGCGGCTCTCGCCTCGAACACCTGGTACGGATCCGCGATGAAATCCTTACGAAGCACCGGGATCGAGACCGTGGCGCGCACCAACTCGAGATCGTGCAGCGAACCACCGAAGCGGCGACGCTCGGTCAGCACGCTGATCGCGCTCGCTCCTCCGGTCTCGTAGGACGCGGCCAGCGCGGCAGGATCCGGGATGTCGGCCAGCGCCCCGCGGGACGGGCTCGCGCGCTTCACCTCGGCGATAATCTTGACCCGTTCGGCGGGCGCGAGGGCAGTCAGGACATCGAGGGCGGCGGGACGCGCGGTGGCCGCCGCTTCGATGTCGGCGAGAGGAACGGCAGCGCGGCGATCCGAAGCATCCTCAAGGGCTCCGGCAACCAGCTCGGCAAGCATGTCGTGTGAAATGGCCGGCTTAGGCGTGCGGTTTGGGTTGGTAGTGATCGCCGCCGACGCCGAAGCCCGCGAGCTTCAGGATCAGACCGACGATTGCCCCAAGTACGAGAAGACCCGCGGACGCCCAGACGAGCCACGGCACCACAAGCCAGAAAGCGAAGGTACCGATGATGAAGGCGACCAGCATGATGATGACAGCGGTCCATGCTGCGGGCGAGTTGCCGTGGCCTGGGATAGTACCTGCTGACACGTTTCTCCTTGGTTGACGTTGCGAATGGCCCACGACGGGACATAGCTACTTTACCGGCGAATGAGAATGCCGGTGGAAAGCGTACTCGGCGGGCGCGTCCGGATCGGCGAACTCGAAAGCGAGGGCTGCAATCGTCCCGGTGAGCAGGTCACGTCGGACGACCATCCGCTGCGCCGAGTACAACGGCACGACTCGTGTCTGCGCGAACGTCAGCGCGACTACGGCCTCGTCGTCACACCACGGCCGGCGAGAATCAGAGTCACCACCAACGCAATTGCAACGCTCACTGCGCGCCGTCGGCCTCCGGTCGCCGTCACTATTTCTCCCCGGTGGGATCCGTACCGTCGCTCAGGGCGTCCCAGTCCACGACGGTATCGCGTGGACCGTCGGCCGCCTCGAATCGCACGGCCTGGTACTTGCGCGATGCCGCAGGCCAGAGCCGAAAGGTCAGAAGCAGCCAGAGGCCGATGAAGAACGCCACTACTCCGAGCGCAATCGCGACAAATCCCCACGGGGTCAGCGTGACGCTCTTGATCAGCGCGTCGATTGAACTCGGGCCCGCGATGCCGGTCGCGGTCTGCACCGCCGACTCGGATGGCTGATCCGGGCGGGCGAGCGAAACGATCGACGAGAACACCATCGTGAACGAGATCAGAAGCTGCAGCACACCGAGAATCAGTCGAAATACCGGCCCGGCAAGCGCAAGCGCCGCCGCGAGCACCAGAGCACACAGCGACAGCGCGGTGAGTGCGGGAGCTGCGACAGTTCCCGCGATGGAAAGCGACTGGTGAGCGAGGTGAACGGTCCACCAGGTCTGCGTCGTCGAGATGAGCGTGAGGCCGGCGACAACCCCGATCGCCGTAATCGTGTAGAGGCGAAGCCGTCGGGCGCGCCGCTCCGGCATGGTGACCTCGATTGCGTCCTTAGTTGTCGCCATGCTCTGATCCAACCATCTCTGGCCGAGCCCCGGCTGAACCGATGACGAGGGCTAAGCCGCTCATAGAGCCGAACCAATCACAGGGCTGAACCAATGACAGGCTCGAGCGGGTCGACATCGAAGCAGGCGTGCTTGCCCGTGTGACAGGCCGGGCCGACCTGCTGGACGGTCACCAGCAGCGCGTCGCCGTCGCAGTCCAGCGCGGCTCCACGCACATACTGGTAGTGACCGCTCGTGTCGCCCTTGCGCCAATACTCCTGTCGGCTGCGTGACCAGAAGGTCACCCGACCCTCAGTCAGGGTGCGACGAACCGCCTCGCCATCCATGTAACCCAGCATGAGGACGTCGTTCGACCCCTCCTCCTGGATGATCGCCGGAACCAGCCCATTCGAATCGAAGGCGATCCGTTCGATGACCTCCTTCGCGCTGTCCGCACGGTCGGTGCTCGTGTCGCCCATTGCTCCATCGGTCATCTCGTCAGCACTCCCGCCTCGGCCAGCGCGTGCTTCACGTCGCCGACCGTCAGTTCCCCATCGTGAAATACGGATGCCGCGAGCACGGCGTCCGCGCCCGCCGCAATCGCCGGCGCAAAATCGTCGACGCTGCCGGCGCCCCCGCTGGCAATGACCGGAACCGTGCTGAGTTCTCGCATCAGCGCGATGAGTTCGAGGTCGAAGCCCTGCTTGGTGCCGTCGGCGTCGATCGAGTTAACCAACAGCTCGCCGGCACCGCGAAGAATGGCCTCGCGCGCCCAGTCGATCGCGTCGCGGTCCGTCTCGACCCGACCGCCGTGGGTGGTGACGACAAAGCCCGATGCAGTCCTCGCTGAGCCAGCCGACGTGCGCTTGACGTCCAGACTCAACACGAGTACCTGCGCACCGAAGCGGTCGGCAATCTCGTCGATGACCGCTGGCCTGGCAATGGCGGCACTATTGACGCCCACCTTGTCCGCACCGCTCGCGAGCAGCCTCGCGACATCCTCGGCGCCGCGGACACCCCCGCCGACGGTGAGCGGGATGAATACCTGCTCCGCCGTCGCGGTGACGACGTCGTACATCGTGGCGCGGTCATCAACCGTCGCCGTCACGTCGAGAAAGGTGATCTCGTCGGCACCCTGCTCGTAGTACCGGCGAGCCAGTTCGACCGGATCGCCTGCATCCCGCAGGTTCAGAAAATTGACACCCTTGACGACTCGACCGGCGGCGACGTCGAGACACGGGATGACCCGGACGGCCAGCGCCATGTCACAGCCTCGCCGCGAGGATCGACGTCACCAGGATCGCGCGTGCCCCGAGTTCGTAGAGATCGTCCATGATGTGGTTGGTGTCTGTGCGGGGCACCATGGCCCGAACGGCGACCCACTCCGGGTCGTGCAGTGGCGAAATCGTCGGCGACTCGATGCCCGGCGTGATCGCCGTTGCCGCCTCGAGCAGCCTCAGCGGCACGTCGTAGTCGACCAGAACGTACTGCCTGGCAACCAGCACACCCTGAAGTCGGCGCTGAAGCGTAGTGATACCCGGAAGTTCGGCGTTCGCGCTGATCAGTACTGCCGTGGATTCGAGGATGACCGGGCCGAAGATCTCGAGACCCTGAGCTCGCAGGGTTGATCCGGTGGAGACCACGTCCGCCACCGCGTCGGCGACTCCGAGTTTGACGGCAGACTCGACGGCGCCATCCAGCGAGACGAGTTCGGGGCTGACCCCGTGCGATTTCAGGAACGCGCCGACCAGTCCTGGGTAGCTCGTCGCCACGCGAACGCCGTTCAACTCGGACAGCTCGTGGAACCGACCCGCCGCGGCGGCGAACCGGAAGGTGGACTCCCCGAAGTCGAGGGTCGCAATCTCCACGGCGCTGGAGCCGGAATCCAGCAGCAGGTCACGTCCGGTGATGCCGACATCGAGGGCACCGGAGCCGACGTAGGTCGCGATATCGCGCGGACGAAGGTAGAAGAACTCGACATCGTTCCGCGGGTCGGCGACCGTGAGGGCGCGCGGATCGCGGCGACCGGTGTATCCGGCCTCGAGCAGCATCTCGGCTGCGGTTTCGCTCAGTGAACCCTTGTTGGGCACTGCAATTCTTAACATGTGTTCGTCTCTCAGGTAGCAACCGGGGACGGATCTATCCCTCTACCCGGTCAGAGTTAGTGGTCGGTAGGCACGAGTGACTACAGATGTCGATAGACATCGGCGGGCGTCAGTCCCTTCGCGACCATGAGTACCTGCAGGTGATAGATCAATTGGGAAATCTCTTCCGCCGTCTCGACGTCGGTCTGGTATTCGGCCGCCATCCAGACCTCGGCGGCCTCTTCCACAATCTTCTTGCCGATCGCGTGCACGCCGGCATCCAGCTCGGCAACCGTGCCGGAGCCCTCGGGCCGTGTTGCCGCCCGCTCGCTCAGCTCGGCGAACAGTTCGTCGAAGGATTTCACCCCTCAAGGCTACCGGCTCACCGCATCGCGCCCGGTTCGATGTTGGGCGCTTCCCCGAACCGCAGTCGCGTTACTTGACCCCGAGGAGGTCGATCACGAAGGTCAGGGTCCGTCCGGACAGGCGATGGCCACCACCGGCGGGGCCGTACGCGAGATGCGGCGGACAGATGAGCTCGCGGCGACCACCGACCTTCATGCCCGGAATCCCCTCCTGCCAGCCCTTGATGAGGTTGTTCAGCGGGAAGTCGATCGACTGGTTGCGACTCCAGGACGAATCGAACTCTTCGCCGGATTCGAAATCGACGCCGAGGTAGTGCACATCAACCGTTGATCCCGGCTGCGCTTCCGCCCCGGTTCCGATCTCAATGTCACGGATAACCAGCTCTGTCGGCTCGGGGCCGTCGTAGAAGTCGATCTCTGGCTTGGTCTTGTCAGTCATGGTTCTATCCAACCAGACGGGACTAGTGGATGTGAGCCTCGGCTGCGGCGCGCAGGTTGGCGATCGCCACGGTGGGATCGTCGGCGCCGAAGACGCTGGATCCCGCGACGAAGGTATCCGCTCCGGCCTCAGCGGCGACGACGATGGTCTGTTCGGTGATTCCACCGTCGACCTGAAGCCAGATGTCCAGACCGGTCCTGGTCACGACCTCGCGCAGTGCGACCAACTTGGGCATCATGTCGGCCATGAACGATTGTCCGCCGAACCCGGGTTCGACCGTCATGACGAGTATCTGATCGAATTCTGCGGCAATTTCCAGATAGTCCGTCACGTCTGTGCCCGGCTTGAGCGCGAGACCGGCGCGCGAACCGATATCGCGCAACCGACGGGCGAGACCGACCGCGTCTCTCGCCGCCTCCGCGTGAAAGGTCACCGAGTATGCACCCGCCTCGGCGTATCCGGGCGCCCAGCGATCGGGGTCGTCCAGCATGAGGTGAACATCCAGAGGCTTGGGCGTCACCTGCTGGAGCCGCTGAACCATGGGAAGACCGAATGTGAGATTGGGGACGAAGTGGTTGTCCATGACGTCGACGTGAATCAGATCGGCCGCGGCGATGCGCTGGAGTTCCGAGTCGAAGTTGGCAAAGTCCGCCGACAGGATCGATGGGCTAATCCGGACGGTCATAGTGACACCCTACTGAGCGATCGCAGGCGATTCGGCCTTCTCGAGAAGCTGGATGAACATCGCGTCGGTGCCGTGGCGATGCGGCCACAGCTGCACGTGTTCCGCGGGCGGAAGATCGAGCGGCTCACGAGTCACGGCGGCGAGCACGTCCTGGGTGTTGACGAGTGTCACCGAATCCCCGAGCCGGCGAACCGCTGATTGAACGGCAACCCGCGTCTCGCCGAGATGTGGTGAACAGGTCACGTACGCCAGGATCCCACCGGGTTTCAGCGCGGCGATGGCCGATTTGAGGAGCGCAAACTGCAGCTCGGCGAGATCCGCAACGTCCCTGGGCTGCTTCCGCCACCGTGCCTCCGGTCGGCGCCGCAGTGCGCCGAGACCGGTGCACGGCGCGTCCAGCAGGATCCGGTCGAAGGAAGCCGGCTGTTCATCTCCGATTGCCGTCCCATCCAGTTCGAGAACTTCTGGGATGGGCGAGAACACGGCAAGCGCGTTGCGAACCAGTTGCGCGCGCGCCGGAATCAGTTCGTTCGCAACCAGGGTCGCGCCGCCGATCGCGGCTTCCGCGGCCAGCAGGGCCGCCTTCCCGCCCGGCCCGGCGCACAGGTCAAGCCAGCGCTCGCCCGGTTGGATGGGTCGCGCCCGGCTGAGAGCGAGGGCGGCGAGCTGGGAGCCCTCATCCTGAACCCGAGCGGTTCCGCGTCGGACCGCATCCAGCCTCGAAGGATCACCCCGATCCAGCGTTGCTCCGACGGGCGAAAACGGGCTCGGATAGGCATCGAGGTCATCGAGCGTGGACTCGCCCGGCAGCGCGGTGATGCTGACCCGGGGCGCAACGTTGTCCGCAGTGAGCAGGGCCGAGAGTTCCGATTCGCGTCCCTCCGATACCAGCGCCTGGCGAAACGCCCGGACGACCCACTGCGGATGCGAGTACTCGACGGACAGCCGTTCGTCCTCCGTCGTGGTCGCCGCGAGCACACGCTCTCGCCACTCGTCGGCCGGAGTTCGGGTAATCGTGCGCAGCACACCGTTCACAAATCCGGTGGCCGAATTGGATCCCACGGTTCCGGCGAGCGTCACCGCCTCATCGACCGCCGCGTGTTGGGCGACCCGCATTGAAAGCAGTTGGTGGCAAGCAAGTCTGAGGACATCGAGGATGGCCGGATCGATGTCTCCGGCCGGGCGCCTCGCCGCCAGCTCGATCACCCTGTCGTAGTAGCCGCGCATCCGCAGGGTGCCATAGGTGAGTTCCGTCGCGAGACCCGCGTCCGCCTCCGACAGTCGAGCGCGCTCCAGCCGCACGGGCAACAGGAGGTTGGCGTACGCATCCGACTCCCGAACGGCGATGAGGATGTCGAGCGCAATCTGCCGGGCAGGCTGCGCGTTCGACCCGCGCCGCGACGATCGGCCGCGATCAGCCGAGCCCTGCTGGCTCACTCGGCGACCCGGCTTGCGTCTGCGGAACGCCCGCGCCACCAGTCTGCGGCGGACATTGGCTTCTTGCCTGCGGGCTGAACCACCAACAATTCGATCGGCTCCGTCGAGGTGCCGATCGTGAGTGTGCGTCCCGCGAGTGCAATTTCGCCCGGGCTCAGCCGGGGGGCATTTCGTGCGATCGCGGCGTCCAGCACCTTCACTCTCGCACCGTCCACCGTCGTGAATGCACCGGGCTCTGGAGTGACGCCCCGAATCAAGTTGGCGACGACGACGGAACTGGCAGTCCAGTCAATTCGACCGTCCTCGAGGGACAGTTTGGGAGCGAATGTCACGTCGCCGGCCTGGAGCTCGGAGCGCGCCGTACCGTCCGCGAGATTGTCGACCACACGCAGAAGAAGCGCCGCTCCGGTCTCGGATAGCGAGTCGAGGAGGTGACCGGCCGTCTCAAGTGCACCGACCGGCTGGGTGAGCTGACCGAAGACCGCTCCCGCGTCCAGCTCGGGTGCGAGTTGGAAGACGCTCGCCCCGGTGAGCTCGTCTCCGGCAATGATGGCTCGCTGGACGGGGGCCGCACCGCGCCAGCGCGGAAGCAGAGAGAAGTGAAGGTTGATCCAGCCGAGTCGCGGTGCCGAGAGCAGAGGCTCACGCACCAGCCCCCCGTAGGCGACGATCACGCCGAGGTCGGGAGCCAGCTCCGTCACGGCATCCGTCGGAGCTCCGGCCAGCCGATTGGCCTTGATCGTTCGAATTCCGAGTTCCGCGGCCGCGACCGCGACCGGAGTCGGAGTCAGGATGCCACGCCGCCCCTGCGGCGAATCTTCCCGGGTAATTACCGCGTCGAGCCGATGTTCGCTTCCGGCGAGCGCACGAAGGCTGGGAACCGCGGCCGCCGGGCTTCCAGCGAAGACAAGCGAGAGCGAAGGCACGGTCCCCATTCTCGCAGCCAGAAGCACGGTCGGGGTCCCGAGGCATCCCGGTTCCCGCTCTCGCTACTGCGCGAACGGCTCCACATCGTCAAATCTCACACGAAGATTCGGCGGAATCGGTCCGGATGCGCCCTTCGAGGCAAGAGACCGCCGGCGGCTCGTCGCGCTGCGGATGATCTCGGCGCGCAGCTCTGCGGCCACCTCCGTGCCCCTGG
>Ga0193728_1001797_pt1 | contig 11042 bp, 2 predicted proteins | sample U1c1metaG_FD_143037 | JGI IMG/M metagenome (GOLD analysis project Ga0193728, IMG submission 143037) | Soil microbial communities from a riparian zone of the East river system, Colorado, United States - U1c1 | ecosystem: Environmental > Terrestrial > Soil > Riparian zone | place: USA: East River... | reverse complement strand
GGGGGCAGCTAATATAGATACTAAGTTAAATCTGCTTAATCTAGAGATAAAAGGAGATAAAAGGTACAGTCCTTACTACGTCTTAATTGATTAGGATATTAATAGCAAGTTAGAGAAAAAGTAGGAGACTAGAGCAACTCTATAATTAAGATAGGGAGCGTATATTACTAACTAGGCGCTTTATAATTCTGCTACTATTGTAGAAGCTAGATTCTCTAAGTTTATACTAGGTAAAGAGCTAGAAAGAAGCAGATCTCCTTCTATTAGGCTTACTGCGGAAACAGCCCGTATATTCTGTAATTAGTTACTTAGGGGATTACCCGCTCCAACAGCCCGTTTATTACCTACTCGCGCAGGTTAGTTATTATCCGCTCGCGTAGGCTGGTTATCACCCGCTTATATAGGCCGGCGATTACCTATCGCAGACTAGGCTATTAATAAGGATTTTATATTTAAGAAATTTAAAGAAGATTACTTTATAATAATAGAAGTAAGCGATTTCTATAAACTTAGTCCTTAGGAAAGAGGGGAATACCTAGTAGTATAGAATATAAATAAGATAAGCTTAGGTTTTTAGGGTTTGGGTAAAGTAACCAAGTGAATTACGCTGCGCAGTCATCTATGCTTTGTTATTACACTTTCGTTTAGTTATTGCTAATTCTTATCTTTACATTAAGTTTATTAATTTTCGTATAACCTACACATTATATTAGTTAAGTAATTAATATTCCTCGTTTTATAGCTTTTATATAATCTAAGGTCGTATTTATACCTTTGTTAAAAACCTTCTTAGTATCCTAAAAATAAGGAATTAAAAAGGTCTAAATACTTTCCTTTAGTTATCTTTATATAAGTCCGTCTCTTAATAACCCGAGAGCCTATTACAATACCTATCTAAGACCCTCGCGGCTAGATTACTTACGGCTTTAGAATGAATAGGTAGTATAATAAGCATTTACTAATAATCGCACCTTAAAATACGGCTATACTTATTTTATACCTTAAGGAGTGACTTTATAGTATAGAGTATCTATATAAAGCTAATAGCCTAGAGGCACGCTACTTAATCCTCTATATCTCTTTTTCAATTTAGTGTTTTAAAGACAAATTATACTTAGAATTTAAGAATGCCTAGAGACTAAAAATTCTTAGAAAATAAGAATGCTTAGAAAATGAGAATGCTTGGAAAATAAGAGTGCTTAGAAAATAAGAATGCTTGGAAAATAAGAATACTTAGAAAATAAGAATGCTTGGAAAATGAGAATGCTTAGAAAATAAGAACGCTTAGAAATTAAGAATGCTAGACTATAGGCAAGGTATTTTACATTTTATAGTATAAGTAAGATTATTATCTAAATTTCGGGTAAATATAAAGAAGACGCATAATCTAATACTTTTAATTCCCCCTAAACCCCTAAAATTTCCGTTATTAATACTATATCTCTACTATAATACTTATACTTTGTCTTATTAGAATATAGGGACAACTTCTTTTAGAGGACACGAATTTATTTATCCTTTAGGGCTAACGCGTTAAGAACGAAAGTTAATAAGTAGTTAGACTGGTTTTTATTAGTTTATAAGGGTGGAAAGTATAGAGATATAGCAGTACCTAGGCTATAAGCCGCTAAATCTTAGCCCTTAGGTAATTGTTATCCGTAAGTATACGAGTGTAATCTTAAGTGTACTGCTAGAGCGTAGCGGTAGTATTGTTATACGCAGTATACTATACAGCGTTATCTATTAATAGTTAAGTTAACTACTACTCGAAGTTTATATATAGCTAAACCTTGGTATAAAGCGCGTCCTATATTTAGTTGTGCGACTAGATTTCGGCTTAAAGAGTTTAGGCTAACTACTTATACTACTTAGAAGGAGGGTATATCTAGATAGTTGCTAGTTTTAATAAGTTATACTTTAACTAGGATGGCTATACCTATTAGCTTTTATAGTTATCTAGCACTAGGGGTTTAGGGGATTAAATAATCTCGTTTTAAGTTAAGACGTTTAAAGGCGCTTTATCTGTAACTTTAATTAGGGCAGCCTTTAGACTTAACTCTTAATGCTAATAGGGAGGTTTAAAAACGTGCCCGTTAGATAGCTAGCTTAGGTAAAGTAGTCGAAGATAGGGATGCTGGGGTATACTTCTAGTAGGCATTAAAGGTGCAGAGTTAAAGATTTGTTAAAAAGCTAATAATAGTAGGGCAGCTTGCTATAAATCGAGGACTCTATTTTAAAGGTGCTTAGAAAATATTAAGCTTAGCTTTAAGCGTAAATATCAAAAGTTAAAGCTTAAAAGATGGAACCGTGTTCTAATCTTAATGACTAAGCTTCGTTTTATAAAAACCGACTTCGATTTCCTAATAACGGTTTCCCGGATTTTAGATTTACACTAGCGGATTCCTAATCTTATAAGGACATTTAAAATGCGCTCGCCTCTTACTATAGCAGATGCTTTCCCCCCCTATAAGCAATTATGCTACCGTATATGGATTCTAGCGGAGATGCGATTAAGAATACGTTCGCTAGGTATCCTTAACCGCAGAGAATACTGCACCTTAAGGAAAGTACTCTAATAGTTCTAATAAAATCCGCCCTTATAAAGAGAGCTAAAAGTCATACTAACGCGATCCACCAGTTAATTATATCTCTTAGCGTACTAATTCTAAAAGCCTTTTTAAATTGAGCGAACGCTATCGCTTCCCCGGAAGTCTTAGTCATGACGTTAAATAATACTTCTAGTATTGAATAGCTATAAGAGCTTATTACCCTAGGCACGCTTATATAGGGTAAAACTTAATAGGTAGTATATAGTTGTAAGTATATTCCTAGTATAATTATATCTAGGAAACTTAAAAAAGAGTATAGGCTAGTAGAGAAGGAGATACTTAGGTAAGTAGTATATAATAATATTATTAAGATTAAGCAAGTATTCTTAGAAGGCGAATATCTAAGAATTAGTATTAAATACTGTCGATTTATACTTAAAGAAATAATATATATTCGTGTTGGGCTAGAAGAAGTGTAGTTACAGTTTATTACGCATTTAGTATGTTTTTTAAGCTCTTTAACTTATAGTTAAGTACTAAGAGTTAGGTCTTTAACGCACTTAATTACCTTAGGAAGCTAGGAATTTTATATTACCTAGTCAGCCTTATATTAATTTGTGTATCCGGCTAAGATATATAAGTACTACTCTATAAGTTTTCTGCAAAGAGCTCTATTTACTATACTAACTTTAATATAGCGAACTTTAAAGAGGCTATTAAATATGCTCCTAATATTATCCTAAATACTAACTTAGAAGATTTAGGGTTTATATTACTAGCTTACATAGAGAGGCGCGCCTAACCGTAGCTTAGAGATATAAACTATATTTAAGAGCAAAGGGCCCTTAATAAGGTATTCGGGTTATAGAATCCTAAAAATTAGAGTAGCTATAAGCAATTAATAGATTTTTTGGATAATTTATTCAGTTTAAATAAAATAGTATCTACGAAATTCTCCAAGCCAGTAAGGGTATTTTGTTATTTTCTTACCTTAATTACTAATTATTATAGTATTATTTTATTATATCTACTAAAGGAGATAGGCGGTGTTTAGAGTATTATCTTAAGCTAGTATTATTTAAGTGTTTTATATTATAGAGTAAGGGCGGTAATAAAACGGGAGACCTAGTGTAATTTTAGAAATAGTCTTTACCTCTTTAAGTATCTATTTAAAAATCCGTTTTCTATTTTTTAATTCTAATATCCGTTTAATAAGCTGCGTAAAAAGTAAATAACTAATCCTTTTAGTCTAAAAAGCTAAATTGTCTTAGCTTATAATATAGCGCTTATTTTTTTTTACGTAAAACTAGAGGTCTTCTAGTAGGTTGTCCTTAGTAGATATAGTATAAAATAGCTATGCCTATTACTTTGATATATAATATATTACGTATACTAGCAAGCCTTAATATCTTCTATCTACTTATTAATTTAAGCCTCTAATTATTTTAAGAAATATATTATCTAACGCCTTAGACCTACGCTATTATAACCCTAATAAGACTCGCGACATCAATTATATATTAAACAACCCTACCCTATAGTCTCCTTCTTTAATAGAGCTAGCAAATTTCTGCATATCTATTCTACCATTCTAAAGCCACTTTAATTAATTAAGCAGTAGCTAAGTTAAAGCTTTAGAAGCTACAGTATTATAGCTAAAAGAGTAATATATTTCCTTAATTATTTAATAATATTAAGGCTAAAAAAAATTAGGGCCTTATAATAGGGAAAGCCAATAACTAAAGCGCTTAAACCTGTTGTTAAGTAGAAGCTTACTATATAGAGGGGAAAGCTAGAGAGCGTTAGCTTTGTAAAGGCCTAGATTTAGAAGACTAGGTTTAATAAGACAGAGATATAAACCTATTTATAGATAGTGTTTAGTATAATTTACTATTTCTAGTATCTACTTAAGGTATATAGGAAATAATTACATTAATTAGCGGGAAGAAGGGTTAGCTAATCTATAGAATTTTATATCTACTATATTATTAAGAACTATAGACCTACTAATTAATCTATATACTAGAGCTGGACTACCTCTAGGTCAATCTTTATCTATCCTTTAATGTTAAATCGAAGGACCGCTTATACTATTACACTAGTCCATAGATTTTAGACTATTACTTTCGCACTCTAGAAGCAGTTAGACTATTGTAGCATCCCTATATACTTTGGCTATAGATAATAGTGTTCTACCTAAGGAGTCCTTTAAGTTAATATTAATACCCCTATACTTAACTAGAAGTTATACCACTATATTATACTTATAATTAACTACCTATAATAGTAGTATCCGACTAATACGGTCTCTTATATTAATATAAATATTTTTATATTCTAGAAGCAGTTAAACTATATCTTTATACCCCTTTTCTACGGCTAATAATAGTAGTATCCGGCCATTTCCCTACTTATAGTTTATATTAACACTTTCTAAGAGTAGCTACACTACTGCCGTTTGCCTAAACCTTACGGCGCATAATAGCTTATATAAAGAGTCCTCTAGGTTAAGACTACTAAGTCTACTTCTAATTAACAGCCGTACCACTAATTTATATCCGTTCCTTACTGCCTATAATAAATCCGCACGCCCGTAGTATTAATATTAAGTCGCTACTCCAATTTTGGCAGCTTTAAGAGATTTTTAAGCAGTCGCATCTTATCCTCATTTCGCAGCCCATATAAGTGCCGTGCTATCCTTCCGTTTAACATTATAGCGATAAAGGTAGGGATTTAGAATACTATAGAGGCGGTCGTTTATCCAGGCGAAAGCGTTAATATCTCCCTCTACTTATAGGTTCTCGGCTATTAACAATAATATTTCGTTTAGCAGATTAAGCAGTAACATTCTCTATAACTAATTATTAGGACCGCAAGTAGTTATACTTAAACGACGAGGATACTTACTACTAAAGTAGAAACCTATATAGGAGCTTTAAAGTAGTAGTAATTGTTAATAGGTAAAGAGCTTTAGAGATATAAAGCGTGAAGTGGGAATCCTATAAGCTTATATAGATAATATAAGAATAACGCGTATAAATTCCTTCCTTATACCTACTCCTCGCATAGGGCATTAAAACGCCATATTCTTACTTAGAAAGAGGATACCTACAGCTGCTACTTTCTAGGGAAATCAAACTCTAGAGTTGTAATTCGGTTTCCTAAGCATGGTTAAAATATTAAATCGCGCATTTCGTTTTTCCAATCTAGCTCACGCTAAGCTAGATTCCAGATTCTAGATTTCGGATTTTGGATCTAGTATATATATAGAATTCGGACAGAGCGCTAAGATTACAAGCGTAATAGGCCCCTTTGGAAATATAAACAGCCGTCAGTCCCTACTAAACGGTAGAACTTAAGCTAATACTAGTTATATTTCTTTCTACCTAAGTATAAACAACCTACCCTAGATAAGAATTACCCACATAAGGAGTAAGAGCGTGCTAAGAGTTTATTGTTATGCTTTTAGGTCTCTTTCGTCAAAGCCTAATATAACTCCTTCCTTTATTACGTTAATTAGCAGATAAACTAAATCTAAGCTCCTTAGGCAAATCCTTAGCGGGAAGAACAATCTATCTTTAATAAGCTCCCACTATTAGGTCTACCTTTAAAGTAATTTAAAGATATAAAAAGATAACAGCCCTTTAATATACATTAACTCCAAGATCCATAATTATAGTTTATTAGATTCCGCACCTAGCCTATAGAACGGGTACGAAATAGTAAGATAGATTAAATGGTTGCAATTAGGCCATCGCTTAGCGAAAGAAATCGCAAATTCTCTTTCTGCTTATGTCCTTGCTCCTCTTTTAAATATTATATATTATTTTACTTCCGACCTAGGCGGGCTTTATAGTATATTAAAGCATTTAGCACGCTAAGCTACTAAGCCTCTACCGTATAACCTCCCTTAATCTACTCTTCCTTATATACTTATCGTTCTTAACACTTTATCTACTATATTTAACCCGTCTATTATAGAGGCCAAGCTCTAGACTAATATAAGAATAGTTATAAAAAGTATTAAGGAATACAAATAAGAAGATAATATTAAAAAAGACTTAGGTACCCATTTCTATAGTATTCAAGTCCTTAGATTAAATTAGAAATGGAGTTGCAGCATTTATTCCTCTATATTACGCAAACACCTTCTTTTAGTCTCCGCCAAGGCTATATAGGCCCGCCGATATAACAGATTTCTCTTTAATATGCGCTATTTTAAAGCGCTTTCTGCAATTATAATAGACTAGTTTTGCTTAGATAAGTCCTTTTTCTATTTTATTTAGTTATCTCGTCCTTAAGGATTTACTATATAAGAATTTCAAAAGCATCTATAAGAATTAATTAGTAAAATGCCAAGCCAGGCGTAGCTATAGCATTTTATAGTACCTTTAACTACTTCTACTTTACTACTAGCAAGTTATATACCAGGATCTTATTATAAGAGTCGTATAATATATTAATCGACTATTTAGCTAATCGGCATAGATTTCCTCCTATCACTCGTTTTTAATATACTTTTTACAGATACTTACAGAAACGCGATTTATAATTATACTATCTATAAAGATATATAATAAAAATTTGTTTTAGCCGTTTAAGAGGAAATAGAAGCCTTATTTATAAAAATAGTATCGCAGCCCGCTATAGAGAGTGCCTTACTTATATATTATTAACGACTTAAGTCCTTTTAGCTATAATTCGCGCTGTTTAAGAGCTATAAATCTTGCTTTTACTATCTAATAAGGATGCCTAAGAAGGTCTTTGACTGCGGCTATGCGATCTATAATATATATATTAAGATCTTTAGCCAAAAACCGAAGTCGGAGAAGCACACATTTATTATTTCTTCTTACTTACTTTATAGGGTACCCCAGAAAACATCTAGCTTCTAATTCATTCCACCTATAGCTAGTACTTATATTCTTTGCATAGATAGAGGTGGTATTTATAGCGTTATACCTCTTACTTTCCTTAATTACATTAAGTAACAAGTTTAGCATTTCGGTTACCCGCTCTAGGATTATTTCAACTATATTTATAGGACCTTAGTTAGTATATATTAGTTATTAGCTAGATAATTCATTTCCTAATATACTTTTAAGGCGGCCTAATCGGCATTAATATATACTTTATGCTATACAATCTCCAAGAGTCTCTCTATCGATTCAAGGAGCTTGCTAGAAAGACTTTTCCGCAAGATTAAGGACGTCTTTCCCTAATAAGAAAATTTCAAAGACTTATTAGCGCTCTTATTAGAGACTATTAGTATAATTTATCTACTATTAAGAGCACGTTCCAATAGAGTCTAGGCATTTCTCCTAAAATATTTAATCTACTAAAGAACGACACGAAGGTCGCGGTAACAACGACGACTGCGCAACTAACTATACCTTATCTAATATCAAACTATAATAGAGGACAAAGATCTTAAGGGTGCGGTATATAAGTTAGAGGCATTTATTTATCCGATTTTACTAATATTAACTTAAGGGTACTAACTTATTCGGGCTTAGCGACTAGAGTATAATATATTAATTAGTGAAGTATAAGTCTCTAGAGCCTACCTTCCTAACCTGAGTTTCCTACTAACTACGCCGGGAAAGTGCTTCCTGCACATCTACGGCTCTATAGTATTTTAAGCCTAAAGTACTTAACAACCTAGGCACTTACCAAGATAGTGGCCTTAAGTTCAATAATCCTTGTTTTATCGCTTTCTAGGAATGCCAATTTCTCTAGCCGGATAAGGGCTAACTGGATTTTATACTCTCTCTAGGGACTAGCACTTCTTCTACTTACGAATACAAGGTAGAAGTACAATCCCCAGTCACGGATTAATATATTTCGCGCCTAGTATAGGCATTTACGGCCAATTTAGATAGAGAAAGAGAATAGAAAAAGTTCTATAATAGCGTGCCGATAAAGGCGCGTAGTCAATACCATCGTCTTAATATATTTTTTAACGGTCTAGAGCCGAACATTAATAATTTATCTTTACTTAAAGATCTTAAACAATTGGTATATAATTCTATCACGTTTAGTATATAAGCAACCTTAGTAAAGGATTTGATCTATACTTCTATTTTCTACTTCAAGCTTAATAATATACCTTATTTTATTAATAGTAACTTCCAGTATTAAGGGACTATATTTTACTATTTAACTCTTAATCGTTAAGGTAGAGAGAACCTTTATTATACCCTTATTAGGGCCTTTTCCTTTTTCCTTATCTTTAGGCGGCTAGTAGCTTATATAGAGTCTATACTAAAGGGCGTTCTATTACTTAGGCGGCGTATATACTTTACTACGGAAAGTATAGATAAGGAGGTATATATATCAATTAGAGGGATTATAAGCAAGTTAAGGATAATTAGTAGGCTTCTAAAAACACTTTAGCAGTTAGTGATAATTTAAGGTCTAGATACCCTATTTAGCTGCATTAATTATTAAGCACCAAAGAGGCCTCTTCCGAGCATTCTATTAAAACGTAAACGGTAGAAATAGCTAGAATAGTTTTAAATAGACTAATGCTTACAATAACCTAATTTGCATCTATAGAAGTGATTTAACTATAAGGTAAAAAATATATATATTATCATATTGCTTAATATGGAATTCTATTTAAACTTCCCGTAACTCTAACCATTCTTAGCTCTTGTTCCTTAATAAATTTGCCCAAGTACTTAAGTTTTAGGTTCCTAGAAATAAAGATTGCAGAAAATATAGCTAGGGCAATTATTATAGTTAAAGGACCTATTATATCCCTTAAAACTAAAGGTTAATTTTTCTAGAGAATAAATTCGTATTAGCGTAAATTAAAATCTAGATTTTAAAGTTAATTTTCTAGAAAACGAATTCGGAATCTAGTTTAGTATATACCGGATTAGAAAAATTAAAATCTAGAAACTATACCTTAAATATAGGAGAATTAACACACTATTAGAGGTAGTGCTTAAGATTCCTCCGTATAAATGCTCTGGCGTTAACCTTCTCGTAACTATAGTACTCTTAAACTTTCTACGTTTTCTACCCCTAAGTTTTTTTGCTCTATCTACCCCTACCTACACCCCTCCTTATAGGGTTAATTAAGTTAACCTAACCCTCTCACTAAGTCGATAGCCTAGTAATAATCGCTTCTACAGCTATAGTGGCCCTTTACCTAGTCGACCTTCCTCTAGAACTCCTCTTTATAGTTATAGATTATCTCGACCTAGTAAGTCTAAGCTCACTTAGTTGGTTGGCGAAGCATCTATATATAGCTCTAATAGGTAAGCTTTATTTTATTACTCTTATATATACCTACAAGCTCTCTAGCTATCTAACGACTAGACTTAGTAATATTATACTCTACTACAGAGAAAGAAAAAGGGGGACAGTTTTAGAGTGGGCTGCTATTTATAACCGCACGTTTACTTTTAAATCCTTACTAAAAAAACTAAAAGTTAATATCTACCTAAGAGATTATTACGGAAATATATTATTATACCTCCTAGTAGGGTAAGGAAAAACAGTCTTAATAAAGCTACTGCTTAAGGCAGGAGTAGATATCTTAGAGCGCAACATTTCCGGCTTTACGCTATTACATTTTGCCGCTAGATAAGGATTTACGGACGCTATTTAACTTCTTATTAATAAGGGCGTAGATATCTCCGCTAATTAGATTAGGGATCTAGGGAGGGACTTTTAGGATATAAGCCTATTCAATCGAGGCGCTAATATACCACTACACTATGCGGCCAACAACGGACATATAGACGTGCTTCGGTTGCTTGTTAAGGCAGGTACTGATATTAACGCACCAAGTCAGCGTGGGCGCATAGCGGCGAGTAGCGTAAGCGTTGTCTTAGGTATAGCTAATATTCTTAAATACCTTATAGAGCTTAGGGCTTGTACTCCTCCTATAGTAAGAGTATTAGCTTATATACGCCGTTTAAGGGAGAATTAGATTAATTAAGTAGTGTTACTATAACTTGAAATAAATCCTTAGTCCGTAATATTTGAAGGCTATTTTTACGCGTAGCGTAAATATATATCGGGCGGAGTTTAAAAAACCCTCTAGAATAGTTTCGCTAATATCTAGTTTTTATATAAGTAATAAACTAAAAGGCAGCGTTAGCTAATAGTTAGGATACGGAAGAAATTTTTAGTAGGGTCCTTAGCGTAGTAGCAGTTTTACTAAAGTAGGAGGGCGAATCTGTTGGCTAGGCGATATAAAAGTTATATTAATTTCGGCCCTTTTAAGAATAAGGTATATCTAAAAATAAATTATCCTACGCTCTTTCTATAGAATTTACTATTAGTAGGAACCCTAACTATTTTTAGGTGGAATATACTTAAAGAGATATGTAGGCAAGTCTATAAAGGTATCTCTTAATAGTTCTATTAAAGTATCCTATAGACACAAAAATATCTAATAGTGCGATCCCGTAACTAAAAACACTTTAACTAAAGTATAAGAGTAATAAAACGCTCGCAGACTGTTACTAATATTAC
>Ga0193728_1001796_pt1 | contig 11043 bp, 9 predicted proteins | sample U1c1metaG_FD_143037 | JGI IMG/M metagenome (GOLD analysis project Ga0193728, IMG submission 143037) | Soil microbial communities from a riparian zone of the East river system, Colorado, United States - U1c1 | ecosystem: Environmental > Terrestrial > Soil > Riparian zone | place: USA: East River... | reverse complement strand
AGCTGTCGTCGAAGCTGTAGCGCTTGGTTATTTCGAGGTGACCATCGCTCCAGGAAAACGTCACGGTGGCGGGGGCGATAAATTCGTTCGGAGTGGAGTTGGATAAATCGAGAGGTTCGCTTCCTGTAGCTGGGTTAGCGGATGAGGTCACGCGCAGACGCGCAACTTGCGCCTGGTAGAGTCCGTTGTTGGCGGTTTTTTCCAAGTCGGCGTTATCAAGGATGAGCGAAAAAGGCCAGCCGCCAATTTGCTGCGCGGCCTCGGGGTGGACCAGGTCGAGGGGGCGTTGCGGTTTGTTGTCGTCCTTATATTTGGAGAGTTGCCAGCTTTTAACGACCGCGCCGCGATTGGAGAATTCCACGCGGTAGAGACCGTTCTTAATAATGATGTCACTTTGCCGGGAGTGGTTTGCGCTGCGGCCGCTGCCGAGCCTGAAACGGTGGATGGATTTTGCGGCGCGCTGATTACCGGCTTGGGTTGCGGAGGAACGGCGGGCGGCTTGGGCGCGAAAAACTTGATCCACAGAAGAATTACCAGCATGGAAAGCAGCGAGGCGCCGAGAATCCTCATCTCCGGCGATTTCACGCCGTTTTGCTGCGGAGCGCTCACGAATGCACCTCGTCGGGAATCGGGTCATAACCAAATCTGCGAGAAAAGGGATGACAGCGTCCGAGACGCTTCATACCAAGCCAGACGCCACGCGGCACCCCAAAGCGCTCGATGGCCTCATAGGTGTATTGCGAACAAGTGGGCTGGAAACGGCAATTTCCGGCGAAGAGTAGCGAGAGGTACGCTTTATAAAAACGCAGCGCGAGAAGAGCGGCTCGCACGGGATAGGATCGCGCGAATTTCTTTTCGGAGGCTGCAGGCTGCGTGTAGGCGTTCACGGATTCTGCAACAGGCGCAGCAGGTCGGCGGTCAGCGTGGAATGATTGGAACGCGCCACGATGTTCTTCGGATGAATGACAATGTCCCATCCTGGTGGAATCTCCAGACGATGACAACGAACGGCCTCCCGCAAGCGGCGACGAATACGATTGCGCACTACCGCGCCGCCGAGAGCCTTTTTAATGCTGAAGCCGAAACGGCTCTGCGGCAAGTGATTGGCGCGAAAAAAAGCAACGAAGTGAGAGCTGGAACGCCTTCGGCCGGCGCGATAGACAGCGTCGAAATCTCCGCGGCGCACCAAGCGCGCGTCACGCGGAAAGAGAAAGCGCGATGCATCATTCATTCAGGCTTCATACGGGCGTGAGGCGATGACGGCCCTTCTTACGGCGAGCGGCGAGGACCTTGCGGCCTCCCGCGGTTTTCATGCGTGAGCGGAAGCCATGCGTTTTTGCGCGGCGTCGTTTACGCGGCTGGTATGTGCGCTTAGGCAAAACAATTCTCCTTTAAGGCATGGCCGGACGAATGGCCAATGTTGATGATGCGTTCGCAAACCCGTTTGGTGCATTGTGCGGGTGGAAAGCGAAGTACTGGCCGCAGCGGCGTCTGGATTTGAATTATTAAGTGTATTCGAGGCGTGAGGTAGGGTCAAGAAAGCTACGGGTTATGGTTAGTCGAAAAGTGATACACCCCAAACTCGCGTCGCTAGAATTCGCAATTCGGGAACGGCTACGGACTCTATCTACTTTAACTTGCTATTTGAAAGGTGCTCCAAATTCTGTTTGAATAACCCAACGCGGAGTCACCATGAAAATATACAACATCACAGGCTATTTGATTATTTTTGCCTACCTGCTGGCTTGTATGTATTTCCCCCCAGCTCATTTGGGACCTTGGATTGGATTGTTGATAGGCGGAGTTTATTTTGTCTCTTGTTGGTTTCTTGGCGGCTTGTATTTGGCCGATGTTCTTCATTTGGGAATCGCTCATCGTTCGCTCGACTATAAGGAGTGGTTCATCAAAGGTGTCACCGTCTTGAATAACCTCTTCGGGCTCTACGTAGACCCGATCGCCTGGGTGAATCGTCATCGATTGCATCATAAACATGCCGACCATCCCGGGGATCCCAATAAACTTTCGGGGGATGGTTTTTGGCGAACCTTATATCTTTGTCTAATGCCGTATAAATGCAATGACAATTTGGCGGGCGACGAGATTTTAAAGTCTCGGACGTTTCGGGTGGTTGCGAACCCATTTTTTGCAATACTTTTACAAGCCTTTAGTTTTTATCTCTTGTGGAAGTTAGTTGGAGACCTGAAGTTTGCGCTAGTGATGTGGGTTGGGATACGAATTTTTGCAGCGTGGGTAAATATGATCCAAAACTATTGGACCCACACTCGAGGATTTGGATACCGGCGGTATAACGATGAAGAAGACAACGCCATGAACATCGGCGAGTGGCTACCGGTAACGGCGACCTTCAGCGCTTGTTTGCAAAATAATCATCACCACTATCCGGGACTTTTGCGATTAAGCCACGACACATCGGAATACGACTTTGGATTTATCACCGTCAAAGTTATGAAATATTTTGGTTTGGTGAAGGCAACGCCGAGAGGCGCCGAGATACCCAAGGACGTTCCGCTAGAAGCGCTAAATTTTTAGGGCGTTCCTTTTCTTTCTTGTGAACGGTTCAACGGTTTGCCTGAAGAAGTCAGGCGCGATTTCTTCGCCGTCCAGGCCGTAAAGCTCCGGCCACTCATCGGGGTAGTAATAAGTTCCAAAGATTTTATCAATCCACGGAAAATGAATAGCAAAGTTCTTATCGATGCCCTCTTTTTGGGAAGTGTGGTGCCAATGATGATATCTGGGCATGACCAGATACTTTTCGAGCCATTTAGCATTGGGACCGAAATTGCAGTGAGTCCAAGTAGCGTGGATAGTGACAAAAATCAAGTACGCCAGAATGATTGATTGCGAAAATCCAAGCATAAGAGGAACAAGGATGAATCCGCGCACCAGCGTGTCGTCTACGAAATGGGAGCGTGAGCCCGCGATCCAATCGAGCGCTTTCGAAGAATGGTGAACGGCATGGAAACGCCATAAAAAGGGCACTTTATGTAAAGCCAAATGAACAAAATATTCAGCAATGTCCGCAACCAGCACGGCCAAGAAAAACTGCAAACACCAAGGCACCCGAGCGATAGATTCTTGAAAAACCGGAACACCCAGATATTTAGTGGCCTGGGTCGCAGGCAATAAAACCAGAAAAGACAAAATTTGCAGAGGCAGATGAGTGGACATGAAATAAACCACATCCAAAGTCCACTCGTTCCTGAATGTTCCTTGTTTTGGATACTGGGGCCAGACTCTTTCGAGCGGCACGTAAATGAGCGCCATCAAAAACAAATCAAGCAAAAACCAGTCCAGGCCGATTGCTGGCCCACCTTGCAAAGTATCGTTAATCCGTACGCTGGATCCGCCCAAAGCTGTTGCCGCGATGGCCAGCAACATTCCACTCAATGCCAAAATCTTTTTCTTGCGCAGAATCGAAGAAATGATCCCGAATAAAATTGCGCCGACTATGAGGCATTGGATCAAAACGCGCATGATGTGCATTGGATAATGTGGACGCAGTTCAGGGGAGCTTAGTAGTTGAGGAAAATGCAGGCATAAAACTGCTCCGAAAGAGAGAGAGCCAAAAAATGCTGACAATACTCCACTCCACCAACCCGTTCCAAAACCGGTAGACTCGGCGTCGCCAAAGAATTCATTAATTTTTTGCTCGATCACGATGTTCCTAGTTTACGTACGTAGACCGCTGCAGGCTATAACTTTACCTTGAGCTATAGCCGTGAGGATAAAGGCCTATCATCGGATGGCATTAGGCTATAGACCACGATCGGCTTGCGGCTAATGGGCCACTCGGACTAAGGTAGCGGTCGCTTGATTCATACTACATGCGTTACCGGGGGCATAAAATGAGATTTGTGATTGCCTCAAAGTGGGCCACGGCGAGTTTGGTACTAGTGCTTTTAAGTCTAGTTTCCCCGTTTGAGTTTGGAACGCTTTTGTTGGCGCAGGAGCAACCTGCTGCGCAGGAGAAGGCGCATAAGGTGAGCCCGGAGGAAAGCGCAGAGCACAAGCAGCCCGCGACGCGGGCGAAGGAGGGGACGAAGCAGGCGGTGGAGGCGCGGTTGAAGGCGGTGGAGCATGCGAAGGCAGCGGGCGCGGCGGGGCCGATTCATGAGGTGGAGAAGACGCTGTTTGCGACGCGGCGATTTGAGCAGGCGGTGATTTCGCCGGATGGCACGCGGGTAGCTTGGGTGGAGACGTTGATTGGGAAGGATGGGGCGCCATCGGGGAATACGGCGATTTATATTTCGGGGATTGAGGCCAAGACGGCGCCAAGACGTCTTAGGGCTGGAGTTAGCCCGGGGGATCATGAGGAAGGGAATGTTGCGTGGTCACCGGACAATAAGCGGGTGGCGTTTTTGTCGGATGCGGTGAAGGCGGGGCAGCGGCAACTTTATGTCGCGAACGCCCCAGGCGCGAACGCAAACAGAGCAACGGACACTGCGAACGCAACGAACACAACGAACACAACAAACCCAACGACCGCAGTGAGCGCAAAAGGTGCAACAAACTCAACGGGCTCGGTGGCGAAGAGACTGACCAACGTGAAGGGATTTTTGGCGGCACCGAGCTGGTCGCCTGACGGGAAGACGATTGCGGTTTTGTTCACGGAGAATGCGACGCGGGCGAGTGGGCCGCTGGTGGCGGAGACTCCCGAGACGGGGGAGATAAAGGATGCGTTTTTTGAGCAGCGCTTGGCGGTGGTGGATGTGGCAAGCGGGAAGCTGCGACAAATTTCGCCGGCGGACACTTATGTATATGAATACGACTGGGCGCCGGATGGACTGCGCTTTGCGGTGACGGCGGCGTTGGGAAATGGCGACAACAATTGGTGGGTCGCGGAACTTTTCACACTGGAAGGCGCAAGCGGCTTGATGAAATCGATTTACAAGCCGCATCTGCAGATCGCTAATCCGGTGTGGTCGCCAGATGGAGAAAAAATAGCGTTCGTTGAAGGACTGATGAGCGACGCGGGATTGACGGGCGGCGACATTTTTTCCGTGGACGCCGGTGGTGGAGAAGCGCAGAACTTGACGCCGGAAATAAAAGGCTCACCGAGTTGGATTGGCTGGACTCCTGAGAAGAAAATAATTTTTACGGAATTTGTGGGCGGAGACGTGGGGCTCGCTAGCGTCGATCCGCAGAGCAAAAAGGTGGATGTGCTGTGGAGAGGGGGCGAGTATCTGGCCGCGGGCGCAGGAGGGTTCTCACCGACGATCTCTCTGGCCAAAGACGGAAAGACCATGGCGTTTGTGCGGGAGTCGTATGCGGCACCTCCGGAAGTCTGGGCCGGGAAAGTGGGTGAGTGGAAGCGGCTCACGCAGCGGAATGAGGGGGTTACGCGCGAGTGGGGAGAGGCAAAGAGTCTTGAATGGAAAAATGGCGGTTTTGAAGTGCAGGGCTGGCTGCTGTATCCGAAGGATTTTGATGCGCAGGCCACTTCGCAACCGATGCCCAACTCGGCCCTCCGCTGGTGGTTAACGTGCACGGAGGGCCGAGTTGGGCATCGGTTGCGAAGTGGCCTGCGCCGCATGGCTATGCGAGCGCGCTGGCTGGGGCTGGATACTTTGTGCTGAGTCCTAATCCGCGCGGAAGCTATGGCCAGGGCGAGGCGTTCACGCGCGCGAACGTAAAAACTTTTGGCGAGGGTGACTTCGCGGACATTTTGGCAGGTGTGGATGAAGCGATGCGTGTAGCTCCCATCGATGGCAACCGGCTGGGGCTGACGGGTTGGAGCTACGGCGGATTTATGACCATGTTCGGCGTGACGCAGACGAACCGTTTCAAGGCGGCGATGGCGGGGGCGGGGATTGCGAACTGGGAAAGTTATTACGGAGAAAATTTAATTGATCAGTGGATGATTCCCTTTTTCGGTAAGTCGGTGTACGACGATCCGGAAATTTACGCCAAGAGCTCGGCGATAAATTTCATCAAGAAAGTTAAGACGCCAACTTTAATTATCGTGGGCGATAGCGACGGGGAATGCCCGGCGCCGCAGTCCTATGAATTCTGGCACGGGCTGAAGGCCCAGGGAGTGGAAACGCAACTGGTGGTTTACGAACATGAGGGACACATGTTCGCGAAACCGTAGCACCAGCGAGACGTGATCGAGCGCACACTGGCGTGGTTTGATGCACATTTGAAGTAAGCCAAGCGGTGCGATCTCTACTGGAAAAAGCGCGTTTGATTGAATAAGCTATTGGCCCTTCGCAACACAACGGGAACGGCATTGTCGAAGTATCCGAAAACTTGGGTTCGGGGGTATGAAGTGGCGTTCAGTAAACACATCATGCGTTTCGTATTGCTGTTGCTGTTCGGCGCCAGCGCGACATTCGCCCAGGGGCTTGTCGAAGGCACGGTTCGGGATAGCCACGGTGCAGCGGTTCCCAATAGCGCCGTGGCGTTGCAGCGCGAAGACGGCAAGACGATTCTGACGGCGAAGACTGACGCAGAAGGGGAATTTCGCTTCACCGCCCTGGAGGCCGGTGAATATACGTTGAAGATTGACGCCGAAGGGTACTACGCGTCGTCGTTTCAGTTTGTGTTGCGGGCGCGGCAGCCGCTTTCGCTGAACCTGGATGTGGAACGCAAAGAAACCGTACGCGAGCGAGTGGAAGTGCAGTCTAAGTATCTGACCTTGGACCCCGAAAAAACCGGCAGCTCTTACGTGTTCACCAGGCAGGATCTGGAAGCCCTGCCCGACCCGCTGGTGGAAAGTACCAACGACCTGGCGAACAACCTGATGCCCGGAGCCAGCGACAGTCACGACAATTTTCTGGCGGTGCGCGGCACGGAGTTTTCGCTGCACGAATTCGTGAATGGCGTTTCGTTCCTGGACAATATGCAGCCGCAATTTTCGCCGGGTGTTAGTCCGCAATTGTTCGAGACCGTGGAGCTCATGACCGGAGGATTCACGCCGGAGTATGGGAACCGCTTCGGCGGCGTGCTGGATATTACCACGCGTTCGGGCGCCGACCTGAACGGCCACGGCGACGTAAATTTCCGTGGAGCGACGGTGCGAACCTACGACCTCAACGCTGACTACGGCGGGCAAGTCGGCAAGCTGGGCTATTACGGTTTCGTGGATGGCTTTACTTCCGGGCGATATCTGGATCCTCCCGAGCCGCGCGCGCTTTACGATTTTGGCAAGGGATCGCGGGCAGCAGTACAGCTGGACTGGGGCACGGGATCAAAGGATGCCTTCAAGCTGCTGCTGATGGGTTCGGGCACAAATTTTCAGCAGCCGAATATCACGGAAGACCAGGAAGCCGGCCGCGACGCGCAGCGGCACCTGCGGCAGGCCACCGCGATTCTGGGATGGACGCATACGTTCAGCTCGCAGGCGTTGTTGCATACCTCTATATATGAACGGACGAGTTCGGACCACGTGCTGCCGACTACCGATCCGGACACACCGTTATCCGATGCTTCGCGCACGCTGTTCACGCTAGGTGTGAAGAGCGATTTTTCGTATGCCATCAGCAAACACGTGTTCAAGGCCGGGATCGACCTAGTACATCTGCGTGAGGGAGAAAGTTTCTTTCTGGACAGCCGCGGCGATCCAGATGTATTTCCGCCATTCAGCGGATGGGCCACCGGCGGGCAGGCCAGTTTTTATGTGCAGGATCATTTCAAACTGGTGCGAAATCTGACGATTGACCTGGGACTGCGCTACGACCACTTCGACCTGGTGCGCGCCGATGGGCAGGTAAGTCCTCGCGTTGGCATGGCGTATCACATCGCCAGGACCAAGTCGGTTTTGCATGCGGCTTACAACCGGTTGTTTTCGCCGCCGCCCATCGAGTATTCGCTGCTGGCCAGCTTCATCGGGAACAGTACCGCGCAGCCCGGCGAGCGTGTAGGAAACGTGCGGCCCTATACGCAAAATTATTACGAAGTGGGATGGTCGCAGGAACTTTATGCGCGCGTCAGTTTGGAGATTAACGCGTACCTGCATACGGGCCACAACAGTTTTGAGAACCACGAAATTTCCATTTCGCGAATTTTCGCGCCGATCAATTTTGACGCCGCGCGTTCCAAGGGGCTGGAAGCGGTGTTGAAAATGCGGCAACTGGAGAAGATTGGGATCACAGGACGGTTGCAATACGCGCTGGCAAAAACCTATTTCTACGGGCCGATTACCGGCGGATTCGCGGGAGACGAGCCGCTCGATCCGGGAGAAAGGATTATTCCTGCGTTCGACCAGACGCATACGGGTACGGGACAGATTTTCTACAACAGCCGCGATACGCGGTGGCGAGGATTCTGGGCAGGCAGCGCGCTGCGATATGGCAGCGGAACGATTGTGGAGAACGGGCCGCGCCTGCCGCAGCACTTCACCGCCGATCTGGCGGCAGGAGTGAACGTGTGGAAGACGGAATCACGACGCATGGAGCTGGAATTTGACGTCACCAACGTAGGGAACAGCATTTACCAGATTGCGAAAGAGAGCGAAGAAATTCCCATTCAGTACGCGCCTTTGCGGACGGTGGGCGGAAGTTTGAAATTTCACTTCTAGGGCAGCGGCCTTCGTCTTCATTACCAAAGTCCCCAGACGTAACTGCTACGGGTGGGGCGCTCGAAGACTTGCCGGTTGCTGAATTCGCCCCTGATTCTTACGTGTGTTTGACCGTCTCGATTACGTCACCTAAAATCAGGAGGAAGTGCGAGCGCGGCTTGCGCTGGCGATCTTTCTGACCTTTTTACTCACACCATGCTGAGCGGGGAAAATGTTTGAAAATTTAACGGAAAAACTGCAGCGCACATTTAAAAATCTTCGCGGACAGGGGAAGCTGACCGAAGAGCACCTGGATGCGGCGCTGGTGGAGATTCGCGAAGCGCTGCTGGAAGGCGACGTGAATGTCGGCGTTGCCGACGAGCTGCTGAAGAACATTCGCGAAAAATCGATTGGCACTGAAGTGATGATGCAGCTCTCGCCGGACCAGCAAGTGGTGAAGACGGTTCGGGATGAGCTGACTACCCTGCTTGGGAAGCATGCGAAACCGTTGTTTGCTTCGAAACCACCTTCGGTGTGGATGATTGTGGGCTTGCAGGGCTCTGGTAAGACGACGACCACCGGAAAATTGGCGAAGTGGCTGGCGCTGCACGGGCACCGGCCGCTGGTGGTTTCGACGGACGTGTATCGTCCCGCGGCGCGGGAACAACTGTCGCAGGTGGCCAAGGCGGTAGGTACGGCGATCTGGCAAGGCACGGGAACGAACAAGCCGATTGAAATTGTGAAGGGCGCGATTAAAGAGGCGAAACTTTCCGCAAGTGACGTGATTCTGGTAGATACAGCTGGGCGACTGCATATCGATGATTCGCTGATGGAAGAATTGAGCACGCTGAAGAAGGAGCTGAATCCCAGCGAAATACTTTTTATTGCGGATGCCATGATCGGGCAGGACGCGGTGCGGTCGGCGGGAGAATTTCATAAGCGGCTGGGGCTGACGGGCGTAATCCTGACGAAGCTGGACGGCGATGCCCGCGGAGGCGCGGCGCTTTCCATCGGCAAAGTTACGGGTGCTCCAGTGAAGTTCGTGGGCCTGGGCGAAAAGTATGATGCGCTGGAAGGATTTTATCCCGAGCGCATCGTGTCGCGCGTGCTGGGCATGGGCGACATCATGTCGCTGATCGAGCGCGCCGAGCAGGCGGTGGACAAAAAAGCGGCCGCGGAGTTGGAACGCAAGCTGCGGACCGAGGGATTTACGCTGGAAGATTTTCGCGATCAGCTGAAGCAGATTCGCAAGATGGGGCCGCTTGAGCAACTGGTGGACATGCTGCCGAAAGTTGGGCCGCTGCAAGCTTTGCCGAAAGACGCGAAGGTGGATGAGGGCAAGCTGAAGCAGGTGGAAGCGATTATCAACTCGATGACGCACCAGGAGCGGCAGGATCACAACGTGATTGATGGGAAGCGCCGGAAGCGGATTGCCAGAGGCAGCGGGACTACCGTGCAGGACGTGAACCAGGTGATCAAGCAATACATGCAAATGCGGCAGATGATGAAGCAGTACGGGGCGATGGCCGCGAGAAGCAAGATGAAGGGCTTGGGGAAGCTGGCGGGGCTGTCGTAGTTCGATTTATACCATTACGTAAATTCACTGGGTAGTTATAAAACTGGTCTTTAATTTTATTGCTGTCCAGGTGTCGATCTGCTAAAACGAATAGTTCGGTCCCCAAAGATTTGAGGCTTAGCGCGGAGACCAATGTCGATCCAACAAATCAACGCACCGGCTGATCCATCCGCAGAGAAAAAAGTTAGCGAAGGAATCGACCGGGCGTACCAAATATTTGGTCCAAACCTTGCGACGTTGTTCGACGCAGTAAGAGAAGAAATCAAGAGCGGTGAGCGGAAGCCCATTCAACTGGATTTGCCGCTTATAAAGTCTAAATCAAAGTAGCGATCGCTTGATCGTTCCTGATCCTCAATTCCGCCTCAATCCACTTCGTTCCATTTATGTTTCAGGACTTATAGAGCAGGGCTTCTTGACCGACTTGCGCCCCGAATAATAGCTGTATGCGCGGACAGCCGCGAGCCGATCACCATTTTCATAGGCAGTCCGGGCGGAAGTGTCCCGATTGCTGAATCGCTACTCCGCCTTTTGCAATCGACCGATCAAGATGGATCGCCTGCGTGCCACCTTATTACAGCGGTGACGGGTAGAGCTGCATCCGCAGCCGCCGATCTTCTTTCTTCTGGTGATTACGCTATCGCATATCCGGAGTGCAGCATTTTGTACCACGGCGTTCGGACGTCTTTAAACGATCCCGTGACGGTGGAACTGGCGTCATTCCTTACGGAAAGTCTGAAGCTCAGTAATGATCGGTACGCCATGACACTGGCCAAGAAGTCCGAAAGACGGTTTATGTTTCGATTCTTTCTTTTGCGTTCCGATTTCACAGGCTACCGAGGCAGGGTGAACAAGCCAAATCTGACTGATCTGGAGTGTTTTCTTGGCTTGGTGAAGGAAAAGGTCTCTCAGACGGCGGCCCAGATATTGGATGTAGCATGGCGTCGGTATG
>Ga0193728_1001795_pt1 | contig 11047 bp, 6 predicted proteins | sample U1c1metaG_FD_143037 | JGI IMG/M metagenome (GOLD analysis project Ga0193728, IMG submission 143037) | Soil microbial communities from a riparian zone of the East river system, Colorado, United States - U1c1 | ecosystem: Environmental > Terrestrial > Soil > Riparian zone | place: USA: East River... | reverse complement strand
GTGGGGGGAAGCGGCGGCGGCCGTTCGCGAGGCTGAAGAAAGGGAACGCGCAGAGAAGCGAGCCGCGCAAGAGCAGCTGTTTCGGCAAATTGGCGGATTGATGCGCATGGCCCATGCCGCGCTCAAGGATGGAGGCACGCAAAGGGCGGCGGGGCTGCGCCGCGCGATCGAAGAGAAGTTGCCGGCCGCGCCGGCGCTACCCACCTCTCTTTCCCGCCAGCTGCTGCAGCTCGATGAGAAGCTGAACGAGCTCAAGCAGTGGAAGGATTATGCCGTAGCGCCCAAGCGACTAGAACTCATCGCGGAAATGGAGGCGCTGATCGGTTCGGCGGAACCGCCAAAAGCACTGGCCGACCGCATCAAACATCTGCAACAGGAATGGCGAACGATCGGCAAAGGGATCGTGAGCGAGGCCCCTGAGGAATGGGAGCGGTTTCAGCAGGCTTCGCAGGCGGCCTATCAACCCTGTCGTGAGCATTTCGAAGCGCAGGCAAAGCTGCGGCAGCAGAACCTCGACAATCGCAAGGCGGTGCTCGAGCGATTGATCGCTTTTGAAGCAACGCAAAACGGGGACAATCCGGACTGGCGCCTACTGGCGAATGTTTTGAGCGACGCGCCGAAGGAGTGGCGCCGGCATTTTCCGGTGGATCGCGAAGCCGGCCGCGCGATTCAAGAGGAATTCGAGGGATCGATGGGGCGATTGCAAGCCAAGCTCGATGCCTGGCATGAGCGCAACGTGGCGGACAAGCAATCGCTCATTAAACGCGCGCGTCATTTGCTCACGCAAGAGGATAGCCGTGAAGCCATCGACGCTGTGAAGCGGCTGCAAGTACTGTGGAAGGAAACCGGTCCTGCGCCGGGCGCTCAAAGCCAGTCTCTGTGGAATGAATTTCGCGAAGTGTGCGACGCGGTTTATCAGAAACGGCAGCAGGCATACGCGGAATACACCTCGGGACTCGAGGCCAACAAGCTCAAGGCCGTGGCATTGTGCGAAGAGGCGGAACGCGTTGCCGCGCTACACGGGGTTGCCCTGCTGGAGGGAAGCGCGAAAATACCTGAGTGGCGCAGCGCCTTTGAGGCGCTCGATGAAATGCCGAGGACCGAGGCTCGTGGGCTGCACGATCGGTTCGAACACGCCGTCGATCTGTGCAGGGCTCGAGTGGCGGAGCAGCAGCTGCGCGATACGCAGCAATCATTCACGAATTTGTTCGAGGCCTCGCGAAGCGTCAACGCCTATGAGCGGGCGGTGTTGCGAGGTGCCGAATCGTCCGATCGAGAAACATTGAAGCAATCCGCCGAGAATTTCATCGCGGGCGTTCGCCAATGGCCGAAAGAGGGCCACAAAGCGATCAAGGAGTCACTGGCGCAGGCCGGCTCCAATGACGATGTCGACTTTGGGGTCCGCGAGAAGGCGTTGAGACTGCTCTGCGTGCGCGGCGAGATACGAAGCGAGATTTCCACGCCGGCTGAAGATGAGGCGTTGCGCCGGGAGCATCAGGTCCAAAGGCTGATGCAGGGAATGGGTCAGGGCGTCAGCGCCGATCATGAGGAATGGAACGCGATGGCGCTCGAGTGGATCCGAATCGGTGCGGTGGCGCCGGATTTGCACGACAGTTTGCGGGAGAGATTCATGCGCTGCTGGGAAAAGAGGCCGATGGGCAGCTCTGCGCCCGCGACTTTCCCGCGTGATGGCGCCGATCGCAAATCTCATGACGGGCGGCCAGGAAAGACTCGCCGTGATGGCCGCGACCGGTCAAACGTGGAGAATAGGCGTTAGTTAAATCAAACACGTAAGCCAACCGACTTCGAGTCTACTGGAACGCGATACCACATCGCATAGAGCGCAGGCAGGAAAAAGAGGGTCAGGACCGTTGCGACGAGAAGGCCTCCCATCATCGCGTAGGCCATTGGTCCCCAAAAAACTTCCCCGGCAATCGGAATCAGCCCGAGAACCGCCGCCGCCGCTGTCAGCAGAATGGGTCGAAGTCTGTGTGCTGCGGCATCGACGATGGCATTCCAGCGGTCCATGCCCGCGCCTTCATTGGTCTGAATCTGCGCGATGAGCACGACCGAATTGCGGATGATCATGCCGGTGAGCGCAAACACGCCCAGCATCGCCACGAATCCGAAGGGCTTGTGTGAAATCAGCAGCGCCAGCGTGACGCCGATGAGTCCCAAGGGTGCCGTGAGCATCACCATCGCGAGCTTTTGCACGCTCTGAAGCTGCACCATCAGAATGAACAACATCAGAATGAACATGATCGGAATCACCGCAAGTACTGATTTTTGTCCCTTGGCGCTCTGCTCGACGGCGCCGCCATCCTCAAGCCGATAGCCGGGCGGCATTGAGGAGCGAATCTTCTCGATGGCACTATTCAGTTGCTGATTGACGGTCGCCGCTTGAATCCCCGGAATGATGTCTGACTGTACGGTAATGGTCGGCAGACGATCGCGCCGCCATACCACGGGCTCCTCGAGTCCGAAAGAAAAATTGGCAATTTGCGCCAGGGGGGCGGCATTTCCATTGGGCAACCGAATCTCGAGAGCGCGGAGCGCAGCAAGATTTTTACGGTCTTGATCGATGGCGCGCCCACGCACATCGATCAAATAGATATCATCGCGCAATTGGGTGACCGTCCGCCCCGAAAGGACGTCGTTCAATGATTTCGCCACTTCCTCGGAAGTCATTCCGACCAGCCGCGCTTTCTCTTGGTCAATGGTGACCAGCACCGATCGACCCATGTCGTACCAATTGAAGTTGATGGTGCGGGTATTTGGATTCGAGCGCAGCGCGGTGGAGACCTGATCTGAAAATGCGCGCACCGCGCCGATGTCCGGTCCGCCGACCCGGTACTGAATGGGCCAGTCCACCGGCGGCCCAAGCTGCAGCGGCTCGACCCGCGACAGCACCGCCGGAAACTGCTCATCGAGCGCATTCTGCAGTCGGTCGCGCACGCGGTCACGCACCTCGTAGCTCTTGGTGACCACCACAGCTTGAGCAAAATTGGCGTTCTCGAGCTGCACATCCAGGGGCAAATAAAATCGGATGGCGCCCGCGCCGAGATAAAAACTATGGGAAACGATGTCCGGGTCCTTAAGCAGGATCTTTTCCAGGCGCTCAACCTCGCTCTGCGTGCCGGCAATCGAGCCGTTGTGCGGCAGGGTAAGGCTCACCAGCAGCTCCGCCCGGTCGGCGGCCGGAAAGAACTGCTGTTCCACCAACGTAAAGGCAGCAATCGAGAGAAAGAACAACGCCGCTGTGCCGCCGACCACCCATCGCCGCCGCCGCAGCGCCCACTGCAGCTTCTTGCGAAACAGCAGGGTCATGCGGCCTTCTTGATGTGGCGCTTCGTGTGCGGGCCGCTCTTTGAGCAGGAAATTGCCCAGGTAGGGAATGAAGATGATGGCCACCAGCCACGAGACAATGAGCGCGATGGCCACGACGGCGAACAGGGTGAAGCAGTATTCTCCCGCGCCGCTTTTGGCAAAACCGACCGGGAGAAATCCGGTGACGGTCACCAAGGTACCGGTCAGCATGGGGAATGCCGTCGAGGTGTACGCAAAGGTGGCCGCCTTGAAGCGGTCGAGACCCTCCTCGAGTTTGCGAATCATCATTTCTACCGCGATCATCGCATCGTCCACGAGAAGGCCGAGCGCGATGACCAGCGCACCCAATGAAATGCGCTGCAGGCTGATGCCTTCGATGCCCATCGCCACGAACGTGATGGCGAGCACCAGCGGGATGCACACCGCGACGACGACGCCGGCGCGCAGTCCCAGACTCAAGAAGCTGACGAGCAGCACGATGAGAACCGCTTCGGTGAGCGCGCGGCTGAAGTGACCCACTGATTCTTGCACCACTTGCGGCTGGTTGGCGATCAAATGCGGATCGATGCCTACAGGCAGGTCTTTTGCGACCCGATGCATGGTGGTGGCGATACCCTTGCCGACCTCGAGAATATTGCCGCCCTTGATCATGCCCACGGCGAGTCCAATGGCAGGCTCGCCGTTGAAGCGGAACAGCGGGGTGGGCGGATCTTCGTAGCTGCGGGTCACCTTGGCAATATCGCGCAGCGGCACCAGCCGGCCATTCACACTGATGCTCAACTGCTCGATGTTCTCGATGCTGTTGAACTGACCGCTCACGCGCACCGCCACTCGATCGAGGGAGGTTTCGAGGACGCCGGAGGCATTCACCGCATTTTGCGCCCGCAAGGACTCCGCCAGCTGATCGGTGCTGATGCCGCGCCCGGCCAGCTCGCGCGTCGAAAAATCAATATAGACAACTTCGTTCTGCACGCCGATCAGGTCGACCTTGCCGACATTTGGAATGCGCAGCAGCTCGGAGCGAGCCGATTCCACGGTGTCGCGCAGCTCTCGGTAAGTGAACCCATCGGTCGTAAAAGCGTAGATGACCGCATAGACATCGCCGAATTCGTCGTTGAAAAAGGGTCCCTGAGTGCCCTGCGGCAGCGTCTGCTTGATGTCCGCGATCTTCTTGCGCACTTGGTACCACTGATCGGGGACTGCTGAGGGAGGGGTCTGGTCCTTCAGGTTCACCATCAACGTGGCTTCGCCGGGCTTGGAATAGCTGGCGATGTAGTCGATCCACTGCAGCGACTGCAAGGCCTTTTCCAGACGGTCGGTCACTTCGCGCGCCGTGTCTTCGGCGGTGGCGCCGGGCCAGACGGCACGCACGACCATCACTTTGATGGTAAATGGTGGATCCTCGTCACGGCCCAGGGTGTCGTAAGAAAGCAGGCCGGCCACTGACAGCAACACCATCAGGAATCCGACGAATGACTTGTGTTCAAGTGCCCAGGCGGAGGCGTTGAACGAATTCATTTTGCGGGTTCCGGCAGGAGGCTTACCTTCTGACCTGCGAGCAGTTTGTGAACGCCGGCCGTGACAATGCGCTCGCCGCTTTTCAGTCCGCTCGATACCTCGACACTAGCCGTGTCGTAACGGGCCACGATGATGGGGCGCAACTCGATGGTTTGATCGCTCTTTACGATCCACACCGCACTCTTGCGGTCCTTCTCGTACAACGCCGTGGCGGGAATGCGAATGCCTTGTATCGCCTGGCCCGCTGGAAGGGTCACGACTGCGTTCAATCCCAGGCGCCAACCGGACGGCTGAGCGGGCAGGGTGCACTTCACCCGGTAAGTACGCGTGACGGGGTCCGCACTGGGAGCAATTTCGCGCACGACGGCGGTCAGTGGCTTATCGGGCGCCGACAAGAGCGCTGCCGACACCGTCTTGGCATTGCGAACTGCGTCCACTTGGCTGTCCGCGGCATCAAATACCACGTCCAGCTCCGAGGGCTGAGCAAGCGTTGCCACCGCCTGACCCTGTGACAGAACCGCACCCACGTCCGCGGAAACCTTCGTGATCACCCCATCACGATCCGCGCGCAACGTGGTGTAGTTGAGCCGGCGGCGCCGCAGATCGAGGTCGGATGAGGCTCCCTGCAACCGCGACTGTGCTGTCTTGGAAGCGGTCTGCTGCGCAATATACGTCGTGCGCGTGGTGAGCCCGCGCTCCAGCAGATGCCGATAGCTGGCTTCTTCGGATGAGGCTTCCTGCAACCGCGACTGTGCTGTCTTGGAAGCGGTCTGCTGCGCAATATACGTCGTGCGCGTGGTGAGCCCGCGCTCCAGCAGATGCCGATAGCTGGCTTCTTCGGAGGAGGCGCGGGCCAATTCGGCCTGCGCGGCATTCACGGCGCTCTGCGCCGAGTCGAGCGCGACTTTCTCGTCGGTAGGATCCAGTTGAGCCAGGATGGTGCCGGCCCTTACAGCGGCGCCCACCTCTGCCGGGCGCGCGATCACTTTGCCCGCGACTTGGAAGCCAAGATCGGATTCGTGGCGCGCACGGATCTCACCGGTATAGGTAAGAGCGTCGCTGTACTGGCCGCTGCCCACGACTTCGGTTCTCACGGGGCGAATGTCCTCGCTGGTTTCGTGCTTGCCGTGGCACGCGGCAAGCAACACGAAAAGCGCTGCGAAGGCGCTTCTGGAGTTGATGTGTTGGGTTTTCATAGGAGTCCTTAGTTCTTCCGCAATCCCTCAGTGCGTGGCAATCGGCAAACCGTGAGCGTCGAACCACGTATCGACCGTGTCGTACCACGGTGCGCGCGTCTGCGGATCAAGCAGTACGTCAAAGCTGTTCGACACGCGCAGCGTGTCGGTAAAATCGGTCAGGAACGCAAAAGTCGCCTGTGCCTGCGCCAGATCCGCACTGAGCGAGGCATCTTGAGCGCTGATCAGATCCGTAATCGATACGACTCCGCGCGCGTAGGCATCCGCCACTCTGGTGTAGTTCTCGTGAGCGGCGCCGGCCGCCTCGCCTGATAGGGCAATCGCCGGATAGGATGAAGGAATGCGCGCAAGGACCGAACGCGCCCGCGCATCGACCGCGTCGAGCGTCGCGGCGCGCTGTGCGTCGAGCTGCTTTAGTTGATGGCGGTTCTCCGACAATCTTGCCTTGAGCGCACCCCCTGAGAAAATGGGAATCGTCGCTTGGATACCGACGAACCACGCCGTGTTATTCGGCGTCAACACTGAGCGCTCCGATCCGGCGCCGCCGCGGCTGAATTGCTCCGAGGCGATGCCTACCGCGGTCAGGTCCGGAATAAAGAAGGCGCGGCGCGATGAGTCCACCTCGCGCTGCTGCCCGGCCAGGAGCTCATCGACGCGCTTTATTTCAGGCGAATACTCACGAGCTTGGGCGAGAATGAACTCCCGGAAAACCGTCCACTTCGCCGGCGTATCGAGATATCGCTGCGTGTGGGGACTGGCGATCCATTTGAGGGGTTCATCGATTCCGGCCTCAGCGACCGCGATCGGGTGCGATGAGTCGTCATGGATGAGGCGGCCAAGCTCCACCGTGGCTTGGCGCTCGGCGGCCTCGGCCGCGAGCAGGTCCTGACGGGCGCTCGCCATTTGGGACACCCAGCGCAAATAGTCCGATCGCGTCGACAGTCCGACGGTCTCTCTCGCACGCGCGGTCTCGAGATTTTGACGGGTGTTCTCCACATTTTGCCGGCGTACGGTTGCGGCGGACTTGGTGCGCAGCACGCTGAAATAGGCCGTGGCGGTCTGTTGCAGCGTATCCAATAGGTCTTGACGAGACTGCTCGGTCGCCGCTGCCGCCAGGTGCCGCGACACCGACCAGCCCGTCCAAGCACTGTCCTTGTAGAGCGGCACTTGTGCGGTCCCGCCGGCCTCGCTGGTGCGCTCGGCCAGCAGCAGCGGATTGGCGTGACTGGCGTCGATCTGCGTGTGGGATACATTGGCGCCAAGGCTCGGCAACAATTGGCTGCGCGCGATTCGCGACTGGTCCGCTGCGATATCTTCCCCAATCTGGGAGGCGTGAAGAGTGGGATTGTTGCGAAGTGCGGCATCCAAGGCTTGCAACAAGCTGACGGGTCGCTGCTCCTGAAGATTGCCGGCCTGCAACTGCACTGCATCGGTAAGATCATCCCACTGCGGGGAGAAGCCAATAAGCTGCGCGGTGTGCATGTTAATGACAAGGCGCTCTTCGCTTGGAATGTTCACCTCGATGTCGGCGGCATCACTACCCTCGATGATGCGTTGAACGTCGAGCGCGATACGGCGCGCCAGACGTTCCGTTCGCTCCGTATCGGAGGAGTTCGTCATCAGGATTCCCTGTTCGACCTCGGTTCTGCCGAGATACGAGAAAGCCGGCAGCTTCCGTTGCGCCAATCGCTCCGCCAGCATGCGCAGGTCATCGGCGGACAGACGCATCAGCGGGGCGACGTATACGGCATCCGTGCCGGGCGGCAAATTGGCAAGCGCGTCAGTGAGGTTGGCGGCGGGGCGCAACGCGATGCTCGCACCCGTGCTCGCCTGCAGCTGCGTGACTTTGACCTCCAGTTCGCGCACGACCTGCAACGACAGCGGGTCAGCCAGCACGACCAAGTGAGAGAAACCGATGATGCGATGAAACGTGCCGATTTGGTCCTCGACCCTATTGAAAGTGCTGACGTAGGTGAAATTATGACGGCCACTCGTGCCCTTGCTCATCGGAAAGGTCTGCAGCACGGGGTCCACGACATTGGCCGCAATGGTGGGTTTCGGCAGCTTCGGGCGGTGTGCGGCCAAATGGCTTGCCGCGAACCCCAATGTCACGACGACATCTACCTGCGGATCGGCTTCGAGCCGATCGAGCGCCGCAGTGAGTGCCGGCGCGCTCCAATCGCCGTTCAGCCGCTTTTGCGGCGCGATTGTCAGTCTGAGACCGTCGCCATAGACTGCAGCGGCGGCCTGTTCCAGCGCATCCGCGGTGACACCTTCTCGGGCCGCTGGGCCATCGATAAGGATGCCGACGTGTACCTCGCGTGCCGTGGCGGAGGCGCCAACCAACAGCAAGATCGAGATTCCCAGCGGCCGGGCGATAGGCGCCCATCGAGATGCTCGGCACACGCAGGCCGCTACCCGACCAGAAGGCGCAGCGCACGGAGCTGCGGCCACCGCTTTTGAAAATCGCTTTGCCGTATGGCGTTGTCAACGGATAGCGGTCCGCCGCCGAGCACCGCGAAGACCGCGATCATCACGGCCCAAAACACGCCGAACTCGTAGCCGCCTTCCGGCAATGCCCATACGTAGCCGATCTGAAAATGCCCGCCCCACAGCATCGACAGCAACAAGTACACCGATCCCAGCAATGCAACGGGGCGCGTGAAGAGTCCCAACACAAGGCCGATCGCGGCGATGAGCTCGACCGATCCCGCGAGTACGACTTGCATGGCCGGCAAATGCAGACCAAGGCTCGCAAAATACAGCGTGTAAATCTTGAATTGATACGGGCCGCCGAGAATGTGACTGCCGAAGTGAGGGACGAACATCAATCCGACATAGATTCTGATGAAAGTCAGTGCCGAGGCATTGAGCGATGCTTCCCGCGTATCCGCTGATGCCGCGAGAGATGCGGCGCGCAGGATGAATTGGGCGAACACCAGCGCGCCCAGAACCCAGCCGAGAAGTTCGAAGCCCGGCACACCCGGACCCGTGGCGACCAGCAGATCAAGATCATCAGGCTTCAAGGCAGCAATATCGGCGGGAGGGTGCAGACGTAAAATGCTGAACAAGCGCGAAACGACAGCTGTCGCCAGAGCCAACGCTGCGATGGCGATGACGGAACCGCGCAGCTGCCAAAGAGCCGATATCAACAGCAGTCCCATCCAAATCGTCGTCGATGCAACGAACCAGCCGGTGACAGGTTGGGCAAGGAGAACGCTCGCACCCCAACCAATCATGAGGACTGCGACGGCCAGTGTCACACGGCTCAGCCAGCGCACGTAGTTATCGATAGTCATGGCGTGTGTCCCTCAGTTAGAAGCGTCCTCGGCGCGACTGTGGTCCTGGGGCGCGAATGAATCTATCTGGATCGCCGGTCCGATTTTCTAATTGCACGTGGGTTAAACCAACGTGCGCAGGCACTGACGTGCGCGCTTCCCTCTACCGCTGCATCTCCATGATGGCGGATGCCGGCATCATGTTCCCGTTGAGATGCGCCATGATCCACAGCGATCCCGAGACGATGAGGGTGACGACCAGCACGCCGAAGGCGAGCGCAAGCACGTTGTTGGTGTTGTCCGCTCCGGTACTGATATGCAGGAAGAAAACCAAGTGAACCCCCATCTGAGCGATGGCGAGCACGGCAAGCCCGGCCGGGACGCCGGGCGCCCATAACAAGTTGGTTTGCGAGACAATGAAGGATGCACCGGTGAGCAGCAATGCGAAGGCGAGGCCCGTGGTGTACATGGCAAAGCTGCCGGAGGGCTCGCTCTCATCAACGCCTGTTGTCTCGCCGGTCGAAACCGCCTGTTGTCCCCCGTGTTCTTCCATCATCGTGCTCCCATCAAATAGACCAAGGTCACCAGCGCCACCCAGATGATGTCGAGTGCATGCCAAAACAAACTGAAGCACAGCAGTCGGCGCCGTACGAAGTCGCGCGGGCCCCGCGCGGCGGTTTGTGCCACCATGAAGCTCAGCCACAGCAAGCCTGCGGTAACGTGTGCACCGTGCAGACCCACGAGGGAAAAAAACGCCGAGAGAAAGGCGCTGCGAGAAGGGCCGGCGCCCCGCGCCACCAGGCCCACGAATTCGCTTAACTCCAACCCTAGAAACGTCGCGCCGAGCACGAACGTGAGCCCAAAGGCGAGATAGAAACGGCGCAAGTGCCCGCGCTCCATCGCCAGAATGCCAAGCCCGCAGGTGTAACTCGAGAACAGCAGACACAGCGTCTCGATGCCGACATGGCGCAGCTCGAACAGCTCATGGCCGGAAGGTCCCCCGGCAGTTTGCCCGGAGAGCACCGCGTAGGAGGCGAACAGCGCCGAGAACATGATGATGTCGGAGAGCAGGAAGAGCCAAAATCCGTAAGCGACCACGATGCGCACCGGCGCCGGCCCGTCGCTGCTCCGGCTGCGAGATGATGCCTCCGCCTCCGGCCCGGCAAGGCTGGCAGTGGCCGTCTGCGCGCTCATGCGGAGTCCATCAGTCGAAAACGTACCCGCTCATCATTGGCCAATTGCTCGCCCGACACCTCTTGCTCGCGCCGCTCAACCCACCCAAAGGCAAGCAACGTCAGCACAGCGCATACCAGTCCGAGGACCGCCAGCCAGCCGATATGCCAAATCATGGCGAAGCCGGTGACAACCGCAAAGAAAGCCGTCACAAACCCGTTCGCGCTGTTCCTCGGCATCTCAATCGACTCGTACCGCTCCGCCGGCACCACTTGCCCGCGTTGTTTCATGCCCCAGAAGGCATCCAACGAATCGACCTGCGGCAACACCGCGAAGTTGTAGGCCGGCGGCGGCGAGGCCGTGGACCATTCAAGGGTTCTGCCGTTCCAAGGGTCGCCGGTGCGGTCACGACGGCTCTCGCGTGTTCGGATGCTGACCACAAGCTGCACAATGGTCGCGATGATGCCGCAAAGAATGATGATCGCGCCCACCTCCGCCACGATCAGGTAAGGCTGCCAGCTCACGTCGGCGTAGTGCTGCATGCGCCGGGTCATG
>Ga0193728_1001794_pt1 | contig 11049 bp, 8 predicted proteins | sample U1c1metaG_FD_143037 | JGI IMG/M metagenome (GOLD analysis project Ga0193728, IMG submission 143037) | Soil microbial communities from a riparian zone of the East river system, Colorado, United States - U1c1 | ecosystem: Environmental > Terrestrial > Soil > Riparian zone | place: USA: East River... | reverse complement strand
GTGCAAAACCCGCTCCCCCCCCTTTCAAATCCGTGTTCATCCGTGAAATCGGTGGTTAAACTCTTTCCCCTTCCCCCGTTTCAACGCCTGCGTGCTCGGCTAGGATTCCCCGCCGGATTCGTGTCTATTCGAGTCCATTCGTGGTTGAGCCCTTCCTTGGTTTGCTCGGAGTTCAGGATGGCCCTGGCTTATTGTCAGGAACTGTCTCGGAACCCGGCGTTACGCCGTGCTCGCAAAATTTGATGACCGAGGACCGCGCAATAAAAATCGTTTTCCCATCTGCTTGTTCGAGTTCAATGAACTCATATAGAAAGCTATGCTGATTTTGTTGAAAGAGATTCTTTGTGCCTTTGAAAAGGGCGTTTCGATACACCACCTCATGACTTCTCTCAAAGCAATACACATCGTAACGCTTGCTGGTATCAACCACATCCCGCCCAGGTTCTGATGATTCCGCGTTCTGCGGCGTGACGGCGCCCTCAGGCGCGCGTCGCAGGTTCGGATCGAGCTCCTGGAGAATTTCCTGCCGCGTCTGCTCGATGTCCACCTTCAGATTTTTGAGGACCCGAGCGGCGACGGCGTCCCCTTCGCGGAGCATACCAAGGAGGACGTGTTCGGTGCCGACATAGGTGTGATTGAGGGCCTTGGCCTCTTTGGCGGCGAGCGCGAGGACTTTTTTGACGCGCGGAGTGTAAGGGATGTTGCCGATCATCTTTTGATCCGGTCCGGTGCCAACTTGTTTTTCGACTTCCATGCGGACGGTCTCGAGGTCGAGGCCAAGCTTTTGGAGCACATTGACGGCGGTGCCCTGGCCCAGCTTGATAAGGCCGAGCAGCAGATGTTCGGTGCCAACGAAGTTGTGGTGGAAGCGGCCGGCTTCTTTGCGCGCGAGAGCGAGCACTTGCTGCGCCCGGGGCGTAAAATTGTTCATCGATTCCAGAAACTCGTGTCCTTCGCGCGGCATAGGTGTTGTGAATCCCTTCCAAAATGATTTGAACCAACTCATGTGAACCAATCTTCAGGTTTCGGTCATCGGGAACATTCCGTTCCAACGATACCACGTTCGCAACGCGCGGTCGAGGGCCTGGCAAAGCGCCGTTTCATGTGTCTTCGCCCGGTCGCGGTCAACTGAACATTAACAACTGAATACTGATCACTGAGCAGCACTCAGCCCTCCTCATATCTTGACACCGAACCCCGCTGGGATACCCTGTTTTCCATGGATGTTGCCCAAACATCTCGATCTGGCTGCCCGCCCGAAACCCACCTCATTATCAAGATCGCAAAACGCCCTGTTAATCAATGGTTGGGCCACCTGAGCACACCATGAAAAAGATACACGGTGGAGTTTTATGTTTGTTGGGGATCATCGCCATTTTGCTCGGTCTTTCTTTACCTGTGCTCGACGATCTGTGTGGTCCGACGGCAGAGAAAGAACTACAAAACACGGCACCTGCGCGCTTCTGGACTTGCGTAACGATACCAGTGCTGCTTGGTGTGTTTTTACTTATCCTCGGTTATATTCGTTTCTACAAGACAGCAAACAAGAGTCCTATACAGTGAGCGTTGATATGGCTTGGCCCAACCACCGCAGGAAGCGGACCCCGCGATTCCGCTCTGGTTGCACTCGATGCCAGTGGCGCGGGGCCGCTGCTGCGGATCGTTATGTTTCAGACTGCGTATGAAGCGTGCAGCCAAGTTGCAACTTATTGGAGCCGCTGGCCGGAGAAGGTAAAAGGCAAGGAACTTGGAGATGCGCTTGCACCCTTCTGGCCACAAACCAACAACGCGCCAGACTTTATGACGCTCGGGCGATGACGCTTAACCCGCCCGCGCTATGAAAAGGTCACTGCTCCGGATTCTCCTTGGTGTTTATCTGTTTCTCCTTTCTCTCGTATGTTTTTCGTTGAGCGTGCCGCCGGGAGACTTGCCTCTCTGCGGAGGGATGTTCGCAGTCGCAGCCGCCGGACTTGCACTGGCCTTTCGGGGAACCCGCGCGTGGCGAGTGGTTTGGACGACCGCCTTGATGGTGTCAATTCTTGGCGGGGCGATTGAGGTTGTAGCTGGCAAACGAATCGCACAGCAGCATTCCAAGACCGAGTCGCGTTCGGAAAACCTGAAGTAAGCGCGAAACTGACTAATCCGGCCGCCGGAAGGATTGCGTTAGGCGGGAATGTTAAGGTTCAAATGAAAACCCGTAAGTTTCAAGTTATCGCAATCGTATGCTTGCTCGCCGTGCTCGCTGTTTGCGGGCTGCGTTATGCTGGAAATAGGGCAAGCGATGAACGGAAACTCCACCAATTGTTACGCGCAGACGCTTGGAGCTGGCGGCTGCTTGCTGTGCAGGGGCGGCTCCCTGACTTTCTGGTTCGGCTGTTCCATATACAAGACCTTCAGAGAAATTGCATGAACAGGGCTCAAGCTCGGACCGAGGCGCTACTGGCCTCGGGCTATCTGACCAACGCCGTCCTCTCGCTACCCAACCAATCTTTGACCACAGACGAACAGTCAAATCAGTTTGAGATTGCGCGCCGGTTAAAATCCGGGCTCGGGGATCTCGATTATTGGCAGTTCCACATGTCGCCCACGCAAGCCTGGATCACCTGCCGCCCCAGCGATCTGCCTTTCATCCGGCGTGTGGTTGCGAATCCGTAAAGTGTTCAACACACTCGCCAGCGCTATCGGACTATTTTTGGCCGGAAGCAGCAAAGAGCAGCCTACTCCGCGACATCCGCCACATGAAAGCTCCATCGCTGCCAAAACACAATTGGGGGGAAGACCTCTCTCGCGCATTCTGGTTTCGGCCAATATTTTGGAAAGTTAAGTTGGTCGCTCGACGGGAACAAATCCCAGACAGCGTCCCACAGGAGAACAATTTCTATGATCAAACGTCGTGAAAGCAGCAAACAAACCAGAAACAGCATGAACCGCCTCGGTCAAAGCCGGCGCTGGGCGGCGGAGGAGGTCAGCTCCTGGACTCCGAGCGCCCGCCGGCCAAAGCCGCGAAACAAGGTGCGCTATGCCGTGGTCGGATTGGGTCACATCGCCCAAACGGCCGTCCTCCCCGGTTTCAAGCATGCCTCGAAAAATTCGGATCTCGTTGCCCTCTTCTCCCAGGACCCGGTCAAACGGCGCGAACTCGCCCGGAAGTATCGCGTCCCGAACGCCCTGTCCTATGACGATTACGATTCCTTCCTGCGCAGCGGCGAGGTGGATGCGGTATTCATCGCCGAACCGAATTCGTTGCACCGCGACTTTGTCGTTCGGGCCGCCCAGGCCGGAGTCCACGTGCTCTGTGAGAAACCGCTGGCGGTCACGGAAGAAGAATGCCAGGAAATGATCCAGGCTTGTCGGCGCCACAAAGTCAAACTCATGACCGCGTACCGATTGCATTTTGAAAAAGGCAACCTCGAAGCCGCTGCTCTGGTGCAATCCGGAAAGATCGGCGAGCCCCGCTATTTCAACTCCGTCTTCAGCATGCAAACCAAGGCCGGCAACATTCGGCTCCAGGCCAGGATGGGCGGAGGCACGCTGTACGACATCGGCGTTTATTGCATCAACGCCGCTCGCTATCTCTTCCGGGCCAACCCGATCGAAGTGCTGGCCATTACCGCCAATAATGGCGAAAAGCGATTCCGAGAGGTCGAGGAGATGACGGGAGCGCTATTGCGTTTTCCGGGTGACCGCCTCGCGACCTTTATCTGCAGTTTCGGCGCCGCCGACGTAGCCAACTACGACGTGGTGGGCACCAAAGGCATTCTTCAGATGAAAAATGCTTACGAGTACGCCATGCCTATCGAAATGAAAATCACTGTCGATGGACGAACACAACGCCGCGAATTCTCAAAACGGGATCAATTTGGTCCTGAACTGGTCTATTTTTCCGATTGCGTGCTGAAGAACCGCGAGCCCGAGCCTTCCGGAGTCGAAGGCGAGATTGATGTTCGCATCATCCGCGCGCTTTATCAGTCCGCCAAAACCGGCCGCCCTGTCAAATTGCACGCACCGAAGAAAAACCAATGGCCTTCCAGGCGCCAGGAGATCAGGCGGCCACCGGTCAGCCAGCCGGAAGAAATTCGCGCCGAAGCTCCATCGCGCGAATAGTGGGCGGAATCATGGCCATTCGTCGGATCAGCGGCCACCCTGGATGTAACTGAACAGGGTGGATCGCCAGCCCATTCTGTTTTGCGCGCTTGGGCAAGAATTTTCTTCCTCTTATGGCTCGCGATGTGTATGTCGTCACATAGCCAAAACGTAATTCAGAAGTTCTCATGCAAAACAGTTATGGATGGATTATTTTGTTCTCCGCCAGCCTCTGCGCTGCTTTTCTTTTGGGCTGTGCCGCTATGACTCCTGATATGTCGCATGCGGCCCAACTTTCGCGGCAACCGTTCGGCAAAACCACGGACGGCACTCCCGTTGATCTTTTCACGATGCGAAACACCAAAGGAGCGGAAGTGCGGATTTCAAACTATGGCGGCATCGTCGTTTCGTTGAAAGTCCCGGATCGCCGCGGTCAATTTGAGGACGTCGTGCTGGGCTATGATAATCTTGAGGGGTATCTGAAGGAAAATCCATTTTTCGGCGCGATGGTCGGACGTTATGGCAACCGCATTGCGGGGGCCAAATTCACTCTGAACGGCACGGATTACACCCTGGCGGCCAACAATGGACCGAACTCCCTCCACGGCGGCCTGAAAGGATTCGACAAGGTGGTGTGGGAGCCCCGGATCCTGGCCACGCGGGATGGGCCGGCGCTGCAATTGCGTTATCTAAGCAAAGACGGCGAAGAAGGGTTTCCGGGCAATCTTTCGGTCATCGCTGTTTACACGTTGACCGAGGAAAATGCCTTGAAGCTCGAATATAGCGCCACGACGGACCAGGACACGATCGTGAATCTCACTCAGCATTCCTACTTTAATCTTGTCGGCAAAGGCGATGTGCTGAATCACGAGGTCATGATTCCTGCGGATAAAATCACGCCGGTGGACCGGACCCTGATTCCCACAGGCGAGCTAAAATCGGTCGAGGGAACACCTTTCGATTTCCGGAAACCCACCGCCATCGGCGCGAGGATCAACGCGGATGACGAGCAGCTTAAGTTAGGAGGCGGTTACGATCATAATTGGGTGATTAACAAACCTCCGGGGCAACTGGGCCTGGCGGCGCGAGTTTATGAGCCGACGTCGGGACGCGTGCTGGAAGTGCTTTCCACGGAGCCCGGCCTTCAGTTTTACACCGCCAACCACCTTAACGGAAAGATCACCGGCAAAGGAGGCTGGGTTTACCAGGCGCGCAACGCCTTCTGCATGGAGCCGGAGCACTTCCCGGATTCGCCTCACCACCCTGATTTCCCATCCGTTGTTTTGATGCCCGGTCAGGTTTACCAAAATACAATTATTTACAAGTTCTCGGTCCAGCGCTGAGCCGCCAGGATCGTAGAAAACAAGATGGTGCGCGATAGAGGGTTTGAACCTCTGACCCCTTCCGTGTCAAGGAAGTGCTCTACCACTGAGCTAACCGCGCAACCCTCGCTGAAAGACCGTTGAAAAACGCTTGTTTTTCATAGTCTTATGCGAATTTAACGAGCCAGAACATGCTCTTTTTGGATCGGTCAGGCAAGGCCAAAAAACCTGATCTGTTCCGGTCGTGCCGGGCTTTCCTATGCGTTCACCGCGTCTCTCAGTGGACAGGTCCAATTTCTACCGAGTGCAGGCGCCGCCCGTGATTCCTGGTCCTTCACATCTCCCCACGTGCGACCAATAGCCCACGCGCCGAAGCTGATCGCCGAAATTTTATAACCGGTCCTTCCAAGCTCGCGATATTCCATCCCGGAAAGCTTGACCAGATCAGATTTGATTGAAACAATTATTTAGCAAGTTTCCCTAATTAATTATGGTCATTGTCCCCTCCCGGATGGGCCGGCTGAACAAGCGCGCGCTCCTGGGCCGTCTGCAAATCATGGGAACGGCCTCCCGCGCCGGCCTGGCCAAATCCATCGGCCTGAGCCAGCCCACCGCTGGGAAAATCGTGGATCAATTGATCGAGATGGGAGTGGTTGAAGAGGTGGACGTGCCCCCTGCGGAGGAGGAGGCTCGCGATGGCGAGCTCAGATCCGGAGGCAAGGTAGGCCGGCCCGGCCGAATGCTACGGCTCAATCGAACCCCGATCCGTTTTCTGGCGATTCAACTTGGTGTCACGGACACCAGTTTCGCGCCGTTGCCCCTGGGAGTCTCGGGCGAAGATCATTGGAAGCTGCATTTCCCGACCCCCAACTCGGCGACGGTCTGGCAGCAGCAGCTTCGAAAGACCGCCGCCAAAATCCGGCAAAAACATTTCTGGGGCATTTTGGTCAGCGTTCCCGGAATCATTGATGAAAAAAATGGCCGGGTACTCTTCTCCCCGAACCTTCATTGGACCGAAGGCGCCAACCTCACCGAACTAATCCAGGCCGTTTGGGCCGCGCCTGTCATCTTATTGCAGGAAGAGCGGGCGCTGGCGCTGGGTCATCAATCCGTTCATCCGACGCACGATGGGTTTTTGCTGGTGGACTTCGGCGAAGGCGTGGGCGGCACGATTGTGATTGAAGGAAAACTCTATACTAATCCCTTGCCCTTGAGCGGGGAAGTTGGCCATACGCTCGTCCGCGGCAACCAACGGCCCTGCGGCTGCGGCGCCATTGGCTGTTTGGAGACGTTGATCTCGACCCGCGGCCTGCTGCAGACCTTTGTGGCCAATTCGTCGCAAGCCCCGGACACCTGGCCGGCGCTGGTCGAATCCATTTCGGAGCACGGGATCGTCCCCTAGCTCGCTGAAACCCTCGACGCCGCCGCCGTAGTCATTGCCGGGGCGTTGAATGTTCTGGGCGTGCGCCGTCTCATCGTCACTGGAAGCCTGACCGATTTGCCGTCCGCCGTGCTGCGTTATCTCGCCGGCGCGATTTCGCGCGGCGCGATTTGGGGACGCTTCGGCCAGATCGACGTCGAAGCCGCCCCGCGGCGAAGAATCGCGGGACTCGTATCCGTCGGGATTGATAGGCTGGTAGTTCCAATGGCCGATGGGGCACCGCTACCTCTTGACCGTGCACGGTTACGTGCTTGTACTTAACGGTTCTGCCAGGACACCTAACCGTACTCCCTTGATTCTAAATGACGGAAGACCCGACATTACTGCAGAAGTACTGCAAGAACTGGCTCGATCAAATGTGTTAACAACCGCACAGTAGAGAGCATGGCGGACCAGATGAACGATCGCTGGCCACAAAGTTTATTGAGACACTGTTTTAGAAACACAGGACGATTATCCTTTGCGCTGGCGATGGGGGTTCTTTGCGGTTGCGCAGTCACTCGATCTCGTGACGTTTCACCAGTCGCGAGCCAGTCCGCGAGCCGGGTGGACTCGTTCCCCGGTTCAAGAGCCGGGGACGAATGCTCAGTCAACGGCATGAGGCTCTGCTGGTGCCCGCCAGACCGGTTCAGAATGGGTAGCCCGCGCGACGAAGCCGAGCGGCGTCCCGACGAGGGGCAAGTCGAAGTGACGCTGTCCATGGGTTTTTGGATTGGCAAATTCGAAGTGACCCAAGGCGAATGGAAACGGTTCGTCGGCGCGTTCCCAGGCCCCCTGACCGCAGGCGAGGGCGACCGCTTCCCGGTTTACGCCATCAACTTCGCGGAGGCTGAGGAGTTCTGCTGGAAACTAACCGAGAAGGCCCATGCCTCGGGCGAGCTCCCGAAGGAGTGGGAATTCCGGCTACCCACTGAAGCGCAGTGGGAGTACGCCTGCCGTGCCGGGACCACGACCGCAACCTCATTCGGAGAGAAGCTGAGCAGCAGGCAAGCGAACTTCCAGGGCAAGCCCTACAATGGGGCCGAAAGCGGGCCGTCCTTGAAGCGGGCCGCCGAGGTTGGGAGCTACCCAGCCAACCCGTGGGGTTTGCACGACGTCCACGGCAATGTCTTTGAGTGGTGCCGGGATTGGTATCATTCGAAATTGCCAGGTGGAGTTGATCCGGATTTGTATTCGTTGAGGGGAGAAATGAACCGGGACGGCACTGTTTCGCGAGTCCGCCGGGGTGGGTGCTGGGCCGATGAGGGCTGGCCCTGCCGGTCGGCATTTAGGGCTCGATTCGAACCCGAGCGCCGGGCCGATCACATCGGTTTTCGCGTTGTGGCGGTCAGGCCATAGCGGGGTTCGCCCTCGTTGCATATTTGCCGGTTGACGCGCCTCGCGGATTTTGAAAGGTTCCTAATTAATATTATATCTTCGTGAGAACGAACTTCATCTTGCGCGCGCTGTCGATTTTATGGCTGGTCGGGGCGCAGGCACCGCCTGTCTTCGCGCAAGACGCACAACTGGCGTCATTTTTCAAAACGTACCTGGATGATTATTTTCGGCTGCGGCCGCTGGAGGCGACCCGGTTGGGCGAGCACCGGTTTGATTCGCAACTCGAGGAATTGACGCCGGAAGCGCGCGCCAAGTGGCTCGAGTTGACTCGGAAGACGCTGGCGGATTTGCCAAAGGCGGTGGAATACCAAAACCTGTCCCGCGCGGCCCAGATTGATTTTGAGACCTTCCAGCATAACCTCAAGACGGATGAATGGCTGACGGAAAACACGCATCCGTACGAGCAGGATCCACGCGTGTACAATGGGTACATCAACGACAGCGTGCATCTGTTGCTGGCGCAATCTTCGTTGCCAAAAGAGACCAACGTGGCCAACTGCATCGCGCGAATGGCGCTCATACCCAGGGTGGTGGCAGCAGCGAAGCAGAACCTGCGCAACCCTTGCCGCGTGCACACGGAGACGGGCATACGCCAGAACCGGGGAGGGATTGGGTTTTATGAAAAGGAGATTTTCGAGTTCGCCGGCAAGACGCGTCAGCTTGCGGCACTAAAAGCGGCGGCGGAACCAGTGGTCGCCAGCCTGAAGGAATTCCAAACGTTCCTGGAAAAAGAATTGTTGCCACAGGCGAACGGCGAATGGCGGCTGGGCAAGGAGAAGTTCGCACAAAAGCTGGACCTGGAGTTGGATGCCGCCGTGAATGCGGATCAGGTGATGGCGGACGCCTCGGCCGAATTCGCGCGGGTCGAGCGGGACATGTATGTGATCGCTCGCCAGCTTTGGAGCCGGTACTTCGCGCGACAACCGCTACCGCCCGACGACCCGGAAGGGCGCCGCATGACGGTGACGGCGGTGTTAGGCGCGGTTTCGAAGGAGCATTGCCGTCCGGAGGAATTGACGCGGGAGATGAAACGGCGGGTGGTGTCGCTGAAGAAATTCATTACCGAGCGAGAGATTTTGAAGCTGCCCGAACCGGACCATTGCGAGGTGGTCGAGATGCCGGAGTTCAAGCGGGGAAATTCGACGGCCTACATGGATGCGCCGCCGCCGCTGGATCCGAATGGAACCGGGCAACTGGCCGTGAGCCCGCCGCCAAAGGATTGGGACGCGAAGCGCGTGCAAAGCTACCTGGAGGAATACAACAATCATATGCTGGACATCCTGGCGATTCACGAAGGTTATCCGGGTCACGCGGTCCAGCTTGAATACATGAACCGAAATCCCTCGTTGATTCGGAAGGTGTTGCAGTCCGGCGTGTACATCGAAGGCTGGGCGGTTTACACGGAGCAGACGATGCTGGACCAGGGCTACGGGGAAGGAGATCTGGCGCTGCGACTGTGCCAGCTCAAATTCTATTTGCGCGCCGTGGCGAACACGATCCTCGATCACAAAATGCATTGCTCGAATATGATCGATGAGGAGGCGATCGATTTCCTGATCAAGGGTTGTTTCCAGTCGGAAGGTGAGGCGCGGTTGAAGGTCATCCGGGCCAAGCAAAGTTCCTGTCAGCTTTCAACGTACTTTGTGGGCCGGATGGCACATTACCGGTTGCGGCAGGAGATCGAGCGCGAGCAAGGAGACAAATTTTCGCTGATGAAATACCACGAGGCGGTGTTGGAGCCGGGCGCGGTTTCGGTGAAGTATTTGGGAGAGCTGGTGAGGGCGAGGTTGGGGGCAGTGAAGTGAGTTAAATAAGTTAATTGAGTTAATTAGGTTGAGGGCCGGCCGCTGCTGTAAGGTCGGCATCATTGCAGATCATCGAGCTTCGTTTCCCGTGGCGAAGCGGGACGGCGCGTACGGAGCTGCTGGAATCTCCGTGGGCCGCTCCAGCAGCAGGTCCGCCAAAAGGCGGCCCGTGCCCAGTGAAGTTGTAATACCCAGGCCTTCGTGGCCAGTTGCCATCCAGATGCGGTCGCTCTCCACGGTGGGGCCGATAAGTGGAAGCTTGTCCGGAGTCGCGGCGCGGTGCCCGGTCCAAACCCGCGCGGAAGAGAGTTCTCCCAGCGCGGGCATAAATTCCAGAGCGCGATTGAGCATGCGATCCAGAATCGTCTGGTCCACGGTGGTATCGTCGGCATCGAATTGCCGCGACGAGCCGATGAGCAATTGGCCGGTTCTCCGCGGCTGGATATTGAATGCCACGGAATCCTTGGTCGCCCCGTGGGCGCTCTTCAAATAACCGAGCTCGACGATCTGATGGTGGATGAAACCGGGATGGCGGTCCGTAATCACGAGATGTCCTTTTCGTTTGCGTACCGGCAAACCGGGAGAGAGCGCTTGTGACCAGGGGCCGGCCGCATTGACCGTCCGGCCCGCCGCGATCCGTGAGCCATCGGCCAGGACTACTCCTCCCTCGCTCGGCATTTCACGCACGGTCACCTCCGTGCGGATTTCTGCGCCGTGCCGTTGCGCGCGTTCAAGGAGGAACCGGGCGGCGCATGCGGGAAACAGCACGCAATCCTCCGGGACGAGCAGTCCACCCGCCAGGCCCGAACGCAGATTAGGTTCACACTCACCGACAGCTTCGGCGTCCAGCACCTCGACCCGAACGCCTCGGTCGTGATAATACTGTTCTTTGCGGCGGACCTCGGCCATTTCTTCTTCGTCCACTGCGATCCAGAGCGTGCCGCATTGCTCGTATTCGGCATCGGCCGGAAGCTCGCCCGCGAGCTGATGCCATAATCCCCGCGAGTAGGATGTCAGCGCG
>Ga0193728_1001793_pt1 | contig 11050 bp, 10 predicted proteins | sample U1c1metaG_FD_143037 | JGI IMG/M metagenome (GOLD analysis project Ga0193728, IMG submission 143037) | Soil microbial communities from a riparian zone of the East river system, Colorado, United States - U1c1 | ecosystem: Environmental > Terrestrial > Soil > Riparian zone | place: USA: East River... | reverse complement strand
CGCCCTTCACCGGACACGGCAGCGGGGTCCGCGCCCTGGCTGCGACATCCCTGGGCCAGACTCCAGTGGTGATTTCCGGCGATGACGCAGGTCGGGTACTGGCGTGGGACCTGTTCACGCGTGAATCCGTCGGCGAAGTACCGCACGGCCCAGGAGAAGTGAATGCGATCGCTGCCCAGCAACGCGGGTTCGCGGGATATGAGGGAGCCCGCTGCACATGGGTGGCGGTCGCCGCCGGCGAGACGGTCACGCTGTCGTCGTGGACGGCTGACCGCAGATGGGAGGAGAGGGCCATCGCGCGAATCGGCTGCGAGGTTCTCGGGATTGCACTCCCTAAGGAGTTCTGGCAGGCGGAGCCCCCCGGCCGGATTGTGGTCGGCGCTACCCAGGGAGTGGTCGTCCTGCAAATAGATGACCACCCTCCGTGAAGGAGCAGGGCTAGGTCGCGACCGGAATGGCGTTGATGACGGGATTCGGGTGGTAATCAGACAGCTCGAAATGCTCAGCGCGGAAGCCGCGGATATCGGTTACCGCCCGGCCAGCCTCGGTGAGCTGGACTGTCGGGAGCGGCAGAGGCTCTGTGGCCAGCATTTCGCGCACGGCGTCTACCTGGTCGACGTAAATGTGCATCTGAAATTGCATGGTAGTACTTCACCGCCGGACGTCCGTTGAGATGTCCAAGCATGAGCGTCAGCGCCGCATATTGGATCATGTTAGACGGCACGCCCACCGGCACGTCACCCGAGCGCTGGAACATGTGTAGGTGCAGGCCGCCGCCGAGCACCCGCACATGAACCCAGCCGTGGCAGGGCGCGATCGTCGTACGCGGCCGCTTACCGGCACCCCGGCCTTGGTACTGCGGGATCCACGGGGTAACGAAGTCGGTCCGGTCGCCGGGCAGCTCCCGCAGCTGTTCGACCAGGTGCTTGAACTGGTTAAAGGGGGGTCCTTCCGAGGTCGGGAAGTCGTGGAACGCGCCGCCGTAGGAGCCTGGGCCGATGCTCCCCGGCTCGATTCCCTTCTTGATCGTCTTCTCCGGAGTGGCCCATGGCCCCCACCAGTCACAGCCGAACTCCTCTAGCTCTCTCAGCGTCGTCGCCCCGTTGATGAAAGCGCATAGCTCGGCGCTGGCTTTGCGCCAGAACGAATTGATGCTGCGCTCGGTAATGACCGGAAAGCCCTCCGCCAGCGGGAATTCCATGACCTGCTGCATGACCGTCAGGGCCTCCACCCCCTGGCGGGTACTGACCGTTAGCCCCGAGTCGAGAAGCTTCTTCAGGACACGGCGGTACTCGGTGGAGACCAGGCGCTGAGCGTACGGCAGGTATTCCATGATCGCAGGTTAACACCGGTCCAAGTTCATCTGGCGCAGACTAAGCATAGCGGCCGCCCTGCCCTCCGATGGGGCCGAAACCGATGCTGAGATCTCTGTAATACCGTCGGTAGAGGTCTTCTTCGGCTTTTGCCTTCAGCTCCGCGCAGGCCTCGGGCGTAATGTCGAGCTGGTCAGGATCGACCGGTCGGGGCGCGTACCGGAAGCGGGGGTCCGGCGACACGGTCAGCGGCCTGCCTGCCGTGATGTCCCACTCGTACGGCGAGAAGGGCCGCGCATAGTAAGGCTGACGGGGTGGGCTGACGACCGCGATGGCGGCGGCCACGTCGCCGCCATTCCAGACTTTGCGCACGATACGGTGGTTACCGTCGCACACTACAAATTCCAGCCTGCTGTCATCTGAGTCATAGTCGTCGATGTGCACCTGCTCGACCAGTGGCGGGGTCAGCGCCACCGGCTCGCCTGCGCCGCCGAATGTTGCCCGCAGGAATCCCCACGGGTCATTGCCGCAGTGACGAGCCAGGAAGTCGTTGACCCAGCCGGCACGCTCGAGGCCCGCCTCCAGGACATACCGCTGGGCGGGGCGCAGCACTCCCAGGAGTCCATGATCGGGGGGGCAGATCCTGAAGTACGACAGGTCCCTGCTGGGCTCGCCTTGCGCCTCTGCCTCGAAGACGAGAATGACGTCGCGCCGACGCCCGCTACGCACCCGGATTGTGCGGCGGGCCAGCGCGACTCGCCGGATGTCGAGCCCTTCATAGGGGCGCTGGCCTCGCAGGTCAAAGTCGCTCGTGTACTCGATCCGGTTCATGGCCTCCATCGTGGAAGTCGCGAAATTCGCCCGGCCGCCCTGGGGTCCGGGTGGCTGCAGAAAGGGGAATGGCCCTTCTGCCAGGTGGTAGCCAGTGGACTCTTTCATCTGCCCCAGCACGAGGTGCGGCGGGAAATAGCCCTGGGCGGTCCGCCTCCTGATCAGCCGCTCTTCTACCCACCGCATGACGTCGGCATTGCGCGCAAGGATCGACGGAGCTAGCGTCCAGGGTCCCTCGCGGTCGTCGACCTCCGGCAGCGGGAACCAGACGGATCCGGGCGGCAGCATCGAGCGGTGCCGTGCTTCGTCTTCGCTGAGATCGCCAGGGTCATCCGGATCGGCAGCTGGCTCCCAGCGAAGGCCGGCACCGCCCGTCATGATTGCCTCCAGCGGGATCGTGCGCCGACCGACGAGGGGCGCGCCCGGCAGCTGTACGCTCGGAAGCTCTCTGAGCCAGTCCACGATGGCGAGTTCCGCTTCAAGCTGAGCCTTTTGATTACCGTTAACCGTGTCCAGGTTCACTGACTGCCGATCCCGGACAAATGGAGTCAGCACTACCATCCGGTACTCGTAGTCAGTGATCTCTCCTGTGGTCGGCGAGATCTTGCGTCTGTGAGTGGAATCCAGCTCCCGGATTTTGTCAATCCATATGTCATCCGCGAGATTGCCGCCGCCCGCCTGAATCCGTTCGACCGCATCTTCGAATGTCCGGGCGCTGGAAGCTCGCTTCATATCCTCGGCCTGGGTCACCACTTGCCGGACGACATCGCGATGCAGGCGTTCCATGAGGTCCCTGACTTTCCCGAAGGCAGGCATCAGCAGGGTGTCCCACTCTGCTACCTCGCTGGGCCGGAGCGCATTATGCCGGCTGAGCAGCATCTCGTAGTTGCCGCTCTCGGTCTCGCGGAGCAGGAGGAGAAGATAATACCGGTTCTGCCGGACTGCTTCCCCGAGATGCGGCAGCGTGCCGTCCGGCATGACAACGGGGGCATAGCCGTCTTTCTTCCAGACGTTGGCGACATGGCCCGCAAAGGACAGCACCTGGGAGTGGCCTTCCGGAGGCTGATCCTTCAGGGCGGCGGCCACCAGATCGGAGACCTTGGCGTAGAGGCGGCGCTCCGCGCTGCTCACCCGTGAGGCGGAGACCAGGGGCCGGATGACCTGGATTGGTCCGTCAGGCGGGCCGCCGTCCGGCGCTGCGTCATAGTGGAAGGCGATCTCGGCCTGGCCCTTCCACAAATCCAGGCTGATGCGCGCCATTCCCGATGAGGGTTGGCCTGCGGCGAAGGCTGGCATGGCCAGGACCGACAGCTCTGTGGCGGGCTGGCCCGCCACGAGGGGGGTACTGACGAGCGTAGTAACTGCCCGCTGGTGCATGTCGCTGTGCAGGACCAGGGAAGCGCGCAGCTGCTGGCAGTGAGCCAGAAATCCTGAGGCATTCGAGGTTGTGCCGCGCGTATTCTCAGCGAGCAGATCCCTTGTCACGCACAATCGGGATAGCGGCTCACAGGCGCCCGTGGCAGCTCTGATCAGGTCCTGGAACCTCGTGATGCGCTCATCGTCCTCTCCGCCTGGAGGGTACAGAAGACGATCCTCGGCAGGCAGCAGGCTGTGATGAGTGACGGCAATTACGTACAACGGCGTGCTGCGGGCCACCCCATCGCGCAACCTGCTGATCAGGTCTCGGGACCACTGCAGTTGTTCCTCGCTGACCTGGCCGTAATCCTCTGCAAGGTCATAGTCGTGCTGAACGCCGTTGGAGTCGAAACCAATTACCGCGATATAGGCCAGCGGTGCGTCATCGAGGCCGGCCGCCCTGCGCTGGCCATGGAGCATGATCCGGAATATTGCAGCGACCGGATGTGAGTCCGCCCTTTTCAAGTGCCATTCTCGATTGGCTATCAGGTCACTCAGGAAATGTGAATAGTATGGACTGGATTCAGACTCGGCTGTCCCCTGCCGGGCCGACGCCGAGTTCCATGGGCCCCGTTCCGCGTCCTGCAGCTCACGGAAGGCGGGCAGGCAGACATCCCGGTAAGCGGATTCGACGCGGCCCAGCTCGGCCTCGGTGACATTCCTGCGCCCGGAAACCAGATCGCCACAGCTCACGATCAACCCGGCCGCGCGGGTTGCGCTGAAGGCGCTGCGCAGGTGCTTGTATCGCTCGACTACCTCCGAAGAGGCACGCAGGGCCGCAGAGGCGTAGTTTGGTCCGGCAGCGGGCAGCGGGTAATCGATACGCAGATCCGAGACCACTTCGATGTCAAAGCGCCAGGGGTCTTCGCGGTCTATCCAGACATCGGTAATCCCCGCGCCGCTTCTGGGCTCAGATTCCGGAGACTCGCCGTTAGCCCCTAGGCCAGCCAAGAAAGCGTGGGTGACGAGATGCATGCCTCTCCTTGAGCCGCGCCAGCTTAATGAGCGGACTTGGACCGGGATCCTACATCACCAGGTGACCCGGGTTGGATTGCTTGCGTTCTTTCTGGACCCCTGGGAACAAGGCGTTGAAGTCACGGAAGAGTGCCTTGTAGTTTGCCGGCATCCGGTAACTCTTCTTCTGGTGGTTATCTGGGAGTTCTGCCATAGGCGCGACCTGCGGCCAGCCGTCGAGTGCGTATGCATAGTAGGGATATTCGGCGCGCACGTCGCTTGCCACTATCACCGAGATTGGCAGTGCTAGTGACCGCGCGGCAAAGATGCGGTGCATGCCGTCATTGATCAGCAATACCGTCCGGCCGTCGGGCTCAACGGACTCCTCGACTATGGGCGGTATTATCGGAATACGCTCGCCGGGATTGTCGGAGGTTGTCACATACATGCCCCCGTCGAGGGCGAAGATGTCCCTGCCTTCAGGCAGCAGGGCATCCCTGAGATCGAGGATGGTGGCGACGCCAGGAGTCAGCACGTAGTTCTGCGCAGGGGTCAGCGCGTCGGTGTCCATTGCGGGGAACAGTTCCAGCGTGGCACCGAGATAGGGCTGAGCACCGCCGAACCCGCGGAGCCGGGTCAGCCGGATCGTCGACAACAGCCAGTCGGCAGTAAAGTCTTCGATTGAGAGAATCCGCATCGCGCTCCCCTGGTGGTGACGTGGTCAGCCCGGACAGCCACTGACCGTCGCATCGGCCGCGAGCTCCCGGCGCAGCCAGGCCCCGACAATGTCGAGCTCCGCCAGTGACGATAGCGCCAAGGACGGCGCGCTGGCTGCGCCGTTGAGAACCCGGACAAGCGAGACGGCCTCGCGCACCGGATCATGCAGCAGCCACAGCGTGCGCATCCCGCACGCGATGGCCGGCGCGATGTCGTTAGCGTAGGAGTCTCCGATCATCAGGGTCTGCGACGCGCTGGAGCCAGCCCGCTCCAGGACGCGCGCGAACAGCGCTGGCGCCGGTTTGGCTAGTCCTTCCCGGCAGGACAGCAGCTGGAGTTCCGCCGGTATGTGCGCGTCGAAGAACTCGCCCAGTGCCCGGCGGACGGACCGTAGGTATGGAGTCCAGATGTTCGAGAGCAGCGCCAGCCGGTAGCCCCAGGCTGCGAAGGCCTGCAGGGCCTCAAGCGCTCCGGGAATCATCTCGGCCTCATTCTCCTGCGCGTCCCAGACGCCGGTCACCGCCGGCTCGACATCTGGCCCTAGGCCGAGGCGCTCCTGGATGGAAGCGCAGGCATCCGCGGCATCTCCATAGTCTGTTGTCATCAGCAGCTGGTGCAAGGCCCTCTTCTGGCGGCGGTCAAGGCCAGCGATGTCGGCGATTCGTGCAGCGGGGCCGCGAGCAGGGCCATCGACCAGCGACGAGCCGATGTCCAGGACAATCAGCGGAGCCGTCACTTGTCCCCTTCAGAACGGGTCCTGGCGTGCGGGCGGCCGGGCTGACGCGGCAGCATATCGGCCTTGGCCTTAAGCTCCCGGCCAAGCCAGGCCGCGTGCGAGACCAGGCTGACCGCCATGTCGCCGATCACCTCACGCTCGATCCTCGAAGCTCGGTCGGCACGATACCGCTTCACGAGAAGCCCTCCGAACCGGTGCTCAGCCACGACTTCGCGGGCACCCTCATCAACTGTAACGATGAAGTAGCCGTTGGGATCCTCACGCAAGGAATGCGTTCCGGTGTTACGGTCGACGTCCTCGTCCCGCGACCAGCTATCGGCAATACCGCGAGCAAGCTCATAGCGAGGATCAAGCGGATTTATCCCCAGGGAGTGGCTGATCACCGTGATCGGGCCAGGAGGCATAGCCGTGCGGTCACATACCCATCTCTGGATGGCAATCAGCCCGTACACGTTCTGAAGCCATGCAGTAAGCAGGTTATGAGAACGGTACGTGGCTGTCAGCGTGAGTTGTCCCTGCGAGCGCCGCAGGAAGAGAGTCACCAGGCAGGGCACCGACGACTCTCGGAGCCCGCCCTCCGAGAGGTCACTGACGTTGTCCCATAGAGAGATGTAGGCGTGGCGACTCTCGGGATCTTGCTGCAGTATCCGGACAGCAGAGCTCAGGGTATCGAGCTCCCTTCCGTTTCGGCGAAAATGCCGCCTTAGCCGGTTTCCGTAAGTGTACGAGATTCCTGATGGAATGTCTCCGTCAAGTATCTTTCGCTGGTAGCCATGAAACTGGTCCAGGGAGAAGCCGAACTTGTCGAGCGCGGCGGCGGGCTCTTCTGACGGCTCTGTTATGACCACTCTGGCGTTAAGCAGCTCACGGCGGGGCCCTTTGCGCAAGCTGACGGGATGCCCGAACCTGACCACCCTGGTCACAAGCTCTTCCCAGCAGTCAAGTGGTCTCCGGCGCTCCACCTGGTGACTCATGACATTCGAGGGCCGGTATGTGTAATTATCAGGCGGGATCTCAACGCGCAGTCGTTCTGCTGTTCCCGCCGGCGGGTGCCGCGGGAGCGTGGCGAGGTAACCTGGCAGCATCCTCGCGGCTTGGCCGCCAGACAGCTTCCCGAGATAGCTGAAGGTGAGTTGGCGCTGCAGGCGCTGGACATTGAAAGCCTTCAGCGCCGGAAACATCCTGGTGGTGCCAGGAATCCGGCACACGGTCGCGCCGAGGATCATGCTCTCTTCCACGCCAGATCGCAAAAATGCTTCGATCTCCGCGACCGTGGGTACATTCATTTCCTCGCCGATCGCAATCAGGTGCCGGATCTGCGGATTGTAAAGCAGGTTGCACAGCATCTGGTACATGCCGTCGCCGTAAAGATTCGACACGACAGCAATCCGGGACGCATCGGGCTCTAGGATCTCCGGAGAAATGCGCCTGAGTATGCGCATAGCGGCGTCCACCGGGTTCCAGAGAGTGACGAGTCCAACGTCTCCAGCTGGATTCACGATGGTCAGCCGGTCGGCATAATAGAGCGGGCTGAAAACCAGAGGCGCATCTGGATCGCTTCCCACTGAGACCTCCTAGACTGGATCCAGGTCCAGCTAACCTTCAGGGCCACTCTACCGGCCGCTCAGTGTGACTGGGGTGATCAAACCGGACCCACGGAAGTGCCCGGTCATGAGAACAGTAGCGTCAACGGGATGAAATGGCGGCGCTGGATACCCTCGCGGCAACATCGTCGCTGCCGCCTTGAAGTACATTGCGTGGCCAGTGCAGGTTCGAGTCAGTGCCTCCTTCGGCTGCTTTCGGTCGGCCCACTGAGCGGCGACGGCCGCCAAGTCGCGGTCTCATCTGGCCGCTTCATCCTCGGAGCGGGCCAGAAGCCAGGCGAGAGGCCGCTGACCAGGCTTAGCGGCGCCCGCCGTTGGCTCTTCTCGAGCATGCCCGGCCAAATGATTCAATTTCAGATTCCGCCGCCTGCGCGGAGCCTGGCTCCTCTGCCCTCGCATACCTGCAAACGAGATCACGTACACCGACCTGCCTCTATTACCTAACCTCAATTATCTCGATGCCGAATAATCCAAAGTGCTCCATCAATGCGTCGGCAAGCGCGAACGAGCGCTTGCCAGTCGACCAGCGATTCGGACTTTTCGATCTCCCCAGAATCATCGAACACCCGCAGGCGGCTAGAGTAGTCGAGCTGGAACTCGGGCGAGAGAATGTTGGGCTGCTCCTCAGACTCATCGCCTATCGGCGTCAGGCGAACGACGTGATCTGCCTTCGCGTCGGGCTCATCGCTATCCGCCCCGCCAGCTTGCGCCAGATTCCCGGCTGAAATCCGCGATCGCATCCTCATACATCCCATCGGCAATAGTATTCAGACTTACGATATCGAGAGACAGATCAGTACGGCCAGCAAGCAGAGTCTGTATCGATGCGAAGCTGTTCCTGGCCTTCCTGCGCGTAACACCGAACTCTGAGACGTTTGCGGACGTAGGGAGGCTCCATGGATTGCGGTCAGTGGGGGCAAGCACGACCTGCGAGATCTCCGCGACTCTGCGACGGACTTCTTCGGTTTCAAGGGCGGCAATGCGCTCGTAGAGTGTCGCAACTGCGCTTCCCAGGAATGCTGGTACGCAGCATTGCGGCGGCCAGATGATTCCTCTGTTTGTTGGGCCGCGGCCTACTTCTGGCATTTCACTTCCCATGTCGTAGGTCATTCCCGCGACCGGGTTTGGGGCGAGCTTGAGTGCGTGGCGCCCACTTGTCGCCGCGCTTGCCTAGCCACTGGGCTTGATCAGAGGCCCACAACGTTCCCTCCCCTGCTACACATTCGGATATCCGCAGAAGGTACTCCGCCCCGCGCTCCTTCGGGTAGACGGTCGTCGCTACCTGCTGCTCACTAGCAGGTCATTGGCCATCGACTGCACGTCGGACTGGTCGGCCTTCTGCAGGTACGCGATGAGGTTCCTGGACCGGAGTCATTGGCTCTGCAGTCGACTGAGTACTGCGCCGTCACCTGCGAGACGCTCACGACGAAGGGCACGGAGTTCTGGATGCCGTTACCGGAGGACCGGAGCAGCAAGCGCAGGAGCTCGCCGGGGCATTCGTCCTTCTCTGCCGTGCGGACGAGTCCGGTGCCGCCTCCTCCGCGAGAGGCCTTGATGGCCGCCGCCGTCTCTCCCGGCTTTGCAGATGTCCTTGGCAACGACCGCCAGGCTGTCGTAGGGGGCACGTTGTCGTCCTCATTGGCGCGTTGTCGCGCCGGGTCGTCGGCGAACTTCTGCACTGGGACGCCTAGCGACGGCGAGGCCGCTGTGGCATCGGTATGCCCAGCGACGTGGCCGTTCGCTGCGGCCGGTAGCAACGGCGGAGCCGGAGAGAGCTAATGCGCAGGCGGCTGCCCGGAGGCAGATCCGGTATTCGTGCATGGCGGCAAGGATGCCGCGGATCAGCCCCGCGGCGCAGGCAAAGGCAGATAGATCCTTAGGTGAGAGCGGTCTCGGTCGCATACCGTCGGGCCGGGCGCGGCCTTGGATCATCGTGAAGTACCCAGTCGTGTATCGGGGCGCCCCCGGCTGCCGGGTGTTCTGCTCTCGTCGGGCCACTTGGGGCCGGCTCTGACCGCTCCCGCCCTGCCGCACCCGCTGCGCGCCGCCGAACGCAGCCTCCCCACCACTTGTGCATCCCCAGACGCCTATGCATGGCCGTGGCTGCCTAGTTGGGATTCTGCTCGCCAGTTCTCCGGAGCCGACCCGGATAGCGTCCGGGCGATGAAGAACTGCACCGCCTCGGTGATCTCGCCTGCCTAGGAGCCGTCGTCCCTGGACAGGACCGCGTGGCCAGGGAGCCGCGCGTATACGTTCTGGGCCTGCTCAGGCGCTTCCGGCCTGACGAGCCGGTGACATTATCCTGTAAGCGATGTAGCGATTCTGTCGAGCTGTCGGGACAGCTCACCTGCCCATAGCGGAAGATTGGCTACAGTCTGAATTTTCTCAGAAGCGGCGAGGGAACGGGTGGGATGCATGACATCGTTTCTGAAGCATCCTACTTTCTCAAGCAGCTCCGTGAGCGAATCGTCCCACAGCCTGGCGTCGCGCGCATAGGACGTCTGGGTAAATAGAGCTATGAGTACTTTGATATACAGGTACTCAGCCGGGCTAAATTAGTCTCCTGGTTTACCGCACGTGCCTGCTCTCGGCGGTGCGGTGTCGGGTGAGCTCGCCGCCCAGAAGGCGGGCGGGAACGTCTGGGCCGGAGCATTCGTCGGAGCGATCCTCGGCGGGGTCACGTCGCTCGCCGGCGGCGTACTCGGTGCGGCCTTGAGCGAGGGGGTAACCGGAAGGCTGCCGCTGGCGCAGTACGTCACGACCGGAGCGCTGCAGGGCGCCATCGCCGGCGCCGGGACGGGACTGGCCTTGGGTTATGCCGGCGGCAAGGGCTCCGCCGAGCAGATGCTTCAGGCCGCGGTGTCCGGGCTGGCCTGGGGCGCAAGCCTTGGCTTCCTGCTCAGCCTCGGTACGGGCCTCATGCTGGGGGCCACGGTCCCCAAGGGGCAGACGCCTTACCTGCAGATCGGCAACCTCGCCAACAAGTACGCGGCGGACCCGGTCCTGCAGGGCGGCCCGGTGGGCGCGGCCAGCGCTTTTCGACAACGGCCTGGGGCTGAGCGACGACATTTCCCAGGTGGCGCTCCACCCGAACCTCACGAACGCGGGCGGCCTGGTGCCCGACTTCGTCGGCGTCGCGAACATACCTAGCACCCAATCGGTCGGCACGTGGTTCTCCAACGGCTCCCTGGCGAACTTCTCGCTGGCCGGGGTTCAATCAGCCGCGCTCAACGGCGGAGCATTCGCCGCGATGGTCCCGGTTTCATTTGCCGCCGACCAATGGGGCTTCAGCTACGCCGATCAAATATCGCTGCTGCTTAAGGGAGCCCCGTTTGTCGATTTCGCGGTGGCAATTTTTCAGCAACTCAATTACGGGAAATCTTCGACCGCCGCCAACGACGCATTTAACCGGGCGTTCGGCTCAGCCAACCCCAACGAGTCCAGCTGACCACGCTTAGTGTTCACTATTCGGCGCGGTC
>Ga0193728_1001791_pt1 | contig 11051 bp, 5 predicted proteins | sample U1c1metaG_FD_143037 | JGI IMG/M metagenome (GOLD analysis project Ga0193728, IMG submission 143037) | Soil microbial communities from a riparian zone of the East river system, Colorado, United States - U1c1 | ecosystem: Environmental > Terrestrial > Soil > Riparian zone | place: USA: East River... | reverse complement strand
TCCTGCGGCCACGGTTGCCGGGCTTGCAGAACAGAATGTCCACCGCTTGGAAGTCCAGGGCAGAATCGGCTGCATTCATCGCGATTGGTCCCGTTCCTTTGGCCTGCTGATGCGATCCAGGATGATCGCGAGCAGCACAATGGTAAAACCCGCCTCAAAACCCGTGCCGACCTGTACGGAGTTCAAGGCCCGCACCACCGGAACGCCGAGACCGCCGGCGCCGACCAGGGCCGCAATCACCACCATCGACAAGCTCAGCATGATGCACTGTGTGATTCCTGCGATGATGGTCGAGGCCGCGCTGGGCAATTCAACCTTCCACAGCAGTTGCATGGGAGTTGCTCCGAATGCCTCGCCCGCTTCAATGAGAGGCCGCGGAACCGACGATATCCCTAGGTGCGTGAGGCGAATGGGTGCCGGTAAGGCAAAAATGACCGTCGATATCAATCCGGGGACCACCCCTAAGCCGAACAAAACCAGTGTCGGGATGAGATAGACGAATGTCGGCAATGTCTGCATCAGATCAAGGACGGGACGAAGCGCAGCGAAGAGCCGGGGTCGATGCGCCGCTGCAATCCCCAAAGGAATGCCGATCGCGGCGGAGGCCACGGTGGCAACCATGACCAGTGCAAGAGTCTCCAGCGTGGCCGCCCAGTAGCCCTGATTCAAAATGAACAACAGCGCCGCGGCCACAAAGGCGGCGAGCGGCAACGAGCGGCGCAGTCCCCACGCGAGTACGGCCGCGGCTACGATCAATGCCGGTGCGGGCAGTGCGCGCAGCGCGGCGTTCACGGCGTCGACCATCCCGCGAATACCAATCGAGATGCCCTCGAACAAATACGTGCCATGCGCTTTGACGTAGTCGATGGCCACCGCCATGGCATCGCCCACCGGGATCTTGTGTCCGGTGACCCACTGCTCGAAGCCGGAGGTGCGCGGCAACACCGCGGAGTGAGACAGCGCAGTCAAGGCGGGGCGGCCGTCAAAAGTCAGGACACCATCAAGCCACGTACCCAACACGCCGGGATTTGCTCTCAACCACCCGGCAGCTGCGGCATCGGGCGGCTCATGTCGATCCAGGATTGCCGCCATCATTTCGCTCTCGCCCCGCAGGGTGAACTTCATATTGTTGAGCAACCGGCCGACGTTTGGGCAGGCGTCCGCGTAGCCTTGGCGCGTCACGGTGTAAATCGTGGCGCCGCCATAATTGGGCCCGAACACCTCGTCGCCGCCCGACAGGTACTTCAAATCAAACCGCATGTTCATCGGATGCGGCTCCCAGGCTAGAAACACGACAGGCTGCCGGCTGCGGACGGCCCGTTCGACCTGCGCCAGCATTCCTTGCTCACTGGATTCGATCAATTTGAAGCTGCCGAGATTGAACAAATTCTCCTGGAGCATTTTCAGCACGAGCCGATTGCCATCATTGCCGGGCTCGATCCCGTAGATCGAATTGTTGAGCGCCGGCGCGAAGCGCTGAATATCCTTGAATTCGTGCAGGCCTGCCGCGAAGGTATAGGCGGGGACTGCGAGGGTATATTTTGCGCCGACCAGGTTCGCGCCCAGCACGGTCACTGATCCATTATCGAGGTATCGGCCGATGTCGGCTTTTTGGGTGGGCATCCAATTGCCGAGAAAAACGTCGATATCCTTATTCTGAAGGGAGGCGAAGGTGACAGGCACCGAGAGCACCGTGATCGAGGGGGAATAGCCTATCGAGCGCAGCACCTGGCTCGCCAGGGCGGTGGTCGCCGTGACATCGGTCCAGCCCACGTCGGCGAAGCGGACAGATTGGCAGCTCGGCGGGTCACTCGCGGGCGCCGGCAGTGCGCCGGCGACGCCCGCGAAGAGGGCGATGATCCCGCTCATCCAACGCAGAGATCGGAGGGGGTTGACCGTACGCCCCAGCCGGCGGCATGATTGAAGTCGCGGTTGCGACTTTGAATGATCGTTTAACAGGGTTCGGCTACAGTTCACCAATGTATCCCTAATACCTGAATTTAAAGTATAAATTATCTGAGCGCTATCTTAGGCACATCTGTCATAGCACGTCCACAAAGCTCCTCGTCGGTTGTAAGGCTGCAAAATTGAACAATCAATCAATGGTGTCTGAAGACACCTATTCTGAGCCAATCGAAGAGATGCGGCGCCGTGAGTTGGTGGAGGTCACGATCGATAGCCTAGCGGAAGTAGGCTTTGTGGGCACCACGCTCTCGCAAATTGCGGCCCGCGCCGGTGTATCGCCGGGCCTGGTCGCGCATTACTTCGACGACAAGGATGGGTTGCTCGATGCGGCGTTCCGATCGCTGGCGCGTCGTGTCGGCAGCCAGGTGCGTGCGCGCCTGCGGCTGGTAGCGACACCGCGTGGCAGGATCCAGGCGGTCATCGATGCGAATCTCGCGCCGGAAGAATTCGATCAACGCACCGGCAGCGCTTGGTTGGCGTTTTGGGGTCAAGTGTTGCACGTCGAGCGCTTGAAGCGCATTCAATCGGTGTATCAGCGGCGTACCCTGTCGACGCTGCGAAACTCCTTGCTCAAGCTCGTGGCGCCGGATGAAGCGCTCAGCCTCGCCGCGATGATTGCCGCGATGATTGACGGCGTGTGGCTCCGGGCCGCCCTGTCGGGGTGGCGTGAAGCCGATAGCGAGAGTGCGAGGGCCATGTTGACGGCATTCGTCGATGGACGGCTCTCTCAATCGGCGCGCGCCGTGATGGCGGCTGTTGACCCGCCTCCGTCGAGCCCTGCGCCCGGCCAGCGATTTGCTTCAATCAATCCCGCAACGGGCGAGATCTTGGGCCAGTTCACGGTATCGGGCGCGGCGCAGGTCAACGCGGCCGTGGCCGCCGCCGTGCACGCGCAAACAATCTGGGCCGCCATGACCGGTGCTGAGCGCGGTCGAATACTGCGTCGAACCGCGGACCTGTTGCGATCGCGCAATGAGGAATTGGCAGAACTTGAAACCAAGGACACGGGAAAGCCGATCCAAGAGACCCGTGTCGTGGATGTTGCCTCCGGAGCGGATTGCTTCGAGTATTTCGCGGGAATCGCGCAGACCTTGAGCGGCGAGCACATCGACCTGGGGCCGCAGGCTTTTGGCTATACGCGGCGCGAGCCTTTGGGCGTCGTCGCCGGCATCGGCGCTTGGAACTATCCGCTGCAAATCGCCTGCTGGAAGGCGGCACCCGCGCTCGCCTGCGGCAATGCGATGATTTTCAAACCCGCCGAATTGACGCCGTTCACTGCGGTCAAGCTGCAGGAAATCCTGGCAGAGGCGGGCGCTCCGCCCGGCATCTTTCAAGTCGTGCAGGGCTTCGCAGAGACAGGCCGGCTGCTGACGGCTCACCGCGACATTCGCAAGGTCTCCCTGACGGGCGAAGTGTCTACCGGCAAGGCCGTGATGAGCGATGCCGCGCGCACGCTCAAAAACGTGACGCTGGAGTTGGGCGGCAAGTCGCCGCTGATCATATTCAATGACGCCAACATCGATAACGCCGTTTCCGGCGCGCTGCTGGCCAATTTTTATTCGTCCGGCCAGGTTTGTTCGAACGCCACGCGGGTCTTCGTGCATCGCTCGATCAAGGCGGCCTTTCTCGAGCGGCTCGTCAGACGCGTGAACGCCATGCGCATCGGCGATCCGATGAATCCGGAAACACAGGTCGGCGCCCTGATATCGGAAGCACACATGCATAAGGTCTTGAGCTACATCGCGCGTGGGCGCGCCGAGGGCGCCCAGATTCTCACGGGCGGCATGCGCGTGACCCGGGGCGAACTCGCCAAGGGCTTCTTCGTCGCGCCTACGGTATTCGACAATTGCCGCGATGACATGGCAATCGTGCGCGAGGAGATATTCGGACCTGTCATGGCGGTGCTCGAGTTCGAGGACGAAGAGCAGGTCATCGCGCGCGCCAATGCCACGGAGTTCGGGTTGGCCGCCGGTGTTTTCACCAACGATTTGACTCGCGGCCACCGCGTCATCGCCCGCCTGCAAGCGGGAACCTGCTGGATCAACCACTACAATGTCACGCCGGTCGAACTGCCCTTTGGGGGCGTGAAGCTTTCAGGCTTGGGCCGTGAAAATGGCCGCGCGGCGCTGGAACACTACACGCAGCTGAAGAGCGTCTACGTGGCGTTGGGCAACGTCGACGCGCCGTACTGATGGACTCAAATGAGGAAGCCTTTGATTTCGTGATCGTCGGCGCAGGATCCGCCGGCTGCGTGCTCGCCAATCGCTTGAGCGCCGACCCGGGCAACAAGGTGCTGCTGCTGGAGTACGGCGGCTCCGATCGATCGATTTTCATTCAAATGCCATCGGCCCTGTCGATACCGATGAACATGCCCAAGTACAATTGGTTCTACCACACGGATCCTGAACCGCACTTGAACGGCGGGCCCATGGACACGCCGCGCGGCAAGGTCCTGGGCGGATCCTCTTCCATCAATGGCCTGGTCTACATCCGCGGCAACCCCGAGGACTTCGAACACTGGCAGGCACTCGGCGCGCGCGGCTGGGGCTATGGCGACGTATTGCCGTATTTCAAGCGCGCGGAGCGGCGCGACGAGGGAGGCGATCGCTACCGTGGTGGCGCCGGCCAGTTGCGCACCCGCTACGGAACCTTAAGCAATCCGCTGCACGCCGTGTGGCTGGAGGCGGCCGCCGAGGCCGGCTATCGGCGCAGCGGCGACGTGAATGGCTTTCAGCAAGAGGGCTTCGGACGCATGGACATGACCGTGGGCGATGGGCGGCGCTGGAGCGCCGCGAACGCCTACTTGAGGCCCGTCATGCACCGCTCAAATTTGAAAGTGATGACGCATGCGCTGGCGACGCGAATAGCATTCGTGGGCAAACGCGCCGTGGCGCTCGAGTATCGACACGATGGCGCGCAGCGCCGCGTGCGGGTAACCCGCGAGTTGATCGTGAGCGGCGGTCCCGTCAACTCGCCGCAGTTGCTGAAGCTCTCCGGTGTGGGTCCCGAGGCAGAACTTCGCGAGCAGGGCATTCCCGTGGTCCAGCATCTGGCGGGCGTCGGCGAGAATCTGCAGGATCATCTGGAGTTTTATTTCCAAGTCGCCTGCAAGGAGCCGATTACCCTGTATTCGTCGATCAATACCTTGAGCCGCGCGCTCATCGGCGCCCGCTGGCTGCTGCGCAAAGACGGTCTGGGCGCCACCAATCATTTCGAGACCTGCGGCTTCATCCGCAGCCGCCCCGGCATCCCGTACCCTGACATTCAATATCATTTTCTGCCCATGGCGGTGGCCTATGACGGTTCAAGCTTGGCGCAGGAGCACGGCTTCCAGGCGCACGTGGGCCCCATGCGCTCCAAGAGCCGCGGCTGGGTGCGCTTGCGCTCGCGCGAACCGCTCGACAAGCCGCACATTCTGTTCAACTACATGAGCGATCCCGATGACTGGGTCGAGATGCGCGCCTGCGTGCGCCTGACGCGCGAGATCTTCGCGCAGCGCGCCTTTGACCGCTACCGGGGCCGTGAGCTGCAACCAGGCGAAGCCGTGCAAAGCGATGCGCAGATCGACGCCTTCATCCGCGACAAGGTCGAAAGCGCCTTCCATCCATCATGTTCTTGCAAGATGGGCGCGACGGAGGATGTCACGGCCGTGGTCGATCCCGAGACCCGGGTGCGCGGCCTGGAGCGGCTGCGCGTGGTGGACTCCTCGATCATGCCCACCGTGACGACCGGCAACTTGAACGCGCCCACCATCATGCTGGCAGAGAAAGCAGCCGATCACATTCTCGGACGCGGCCTATTGCCGGCCGAGGACGCGCCTTTCTATCGGGCCTCGAACTGGAGCACGGCCCAGCGCTAGCCTTGCATCGCAAGATCGTTAGAAGCGGCCATATTAGAACTTGTAGCCAAAAGACACTCCGATGATCCGCGGCCGCAGCGGTGTTTCCGCGACGATGAATTGATCGGTGCTGGTGAATGTGCTGGCATGCGAGTTGCTCAGATTTTCAGCGAACGCATTCGCGGTCCAGGCGTCCTTCGCAACACCGAGCGACGCGTCAACGGTGGTGTATGCGGGATTTTCGAACCGCAACCTGCCGGTCGTGATGCCGCCGACATCAATCGACGGATTCGAGCCGGCCTGGGTGAATGAATGACCGGTGTGGGAGGCGCCGAATTGAACGTAGGGTTTGTAATCTCCCACTCTCCAATCGTAGCGGCCGCGCAGGCTGAACTGGACGGGCGGAGAATTCGCGCTCGGCGCGCCGATCGGACCGAACGGGTTGGTCACGGCCGCGCAATTGGCACCGGTGTCGTCGCAGTTCTGCGTGATCGGCTTCCCGAAGTTGTTGCTCGCCGAATTGTTGTCGATCAGCGCCGGCGAATTGGTTTGCCGGCTATGGTTCCAGGATGCCGCGCCCTGCAGCGTCAGGCCGCTGATCACGCGCACCACCAAGGATGTCTCCCAGCCCGTGATGAGGAAATTCTGGCCGTTGGTATTGTAGAAAATATTGCCGACCAAGCCGGGGTCGAAGAAGGCGACTTGAACGTTGTCCCAGTTTTCGCGGTAGTACGCACCGTTCCATTGCACGCGATGATCGAACCATTCGGTTTTCCAGCCGATCTCCTTGTTCGTCAATTGATCGGATGTGTACGAGCTGGGCAATAGGTATTGGGGCTTGCCATCCGTGCCGAACGCATGTGGCGCGCCGCCGTTCTGGTTGAAGCCGCCGGGGCGAAAACCCTGCGAATAGGTGACATACACCATGGCATCCGGCGTGATGTGCCACGAGATGTTTCCCCTGCTCTTGAAACCGGACTCGGTGTCATGCAGGTTCTGGGCGTTGAGATTGAAATTATCAACCAGACAGCCGCCGGCCGGCACGCCCTGTTCGAAGCAGCCGAAGCTGCCCGTGACGCTGCCCACCGAGGAATTTGCGAAGCGGAAGTGGCGCGTGCCGGCGGTAACGGTCAATACCTTGGGGATGATGTCGAAATCCACCGACGCGAAAAACGCCGTCTGTTTGGTTTCGCGCAGCGTGTCCTGATAAAACGAGGTCGTTGGGCCCTGAATGCCGGGATTCTTGACGGTGGCGTCCGGGGCCGTTCCGATGTTCGTAAAGCAGCCGGCGTTGCCCCCGGTACCCGCCGGATCGTTCGTCGTACACGACGGAACGTTTTTGTATTGCCAGCCCGTCTGGTCGAACAGCTTGTTGTCCTCCCAGTACGCGCCGACGATCGCGCGCAAACGCCAGTCGTCGGGCGTGCTCAAGCGGAATTCATGTTGCTGGTGCGTGTTGCGCTCGACCGAGTGCCACGTAGCGCTCGGCGTGTAGCAGGTCGCGTTGGGGTTGCCTGCAGCTCCTGAGCCTGCGCCAAAGCACTGATAGTAATCGGCATAAAAACCGCGCGCGTAGTTGGTGTAGTCGCCCTCCTGCTGGACGTTGCGCACCAGATACCCACCGGTGTAGACGGCTTTTAAGTCGCCGAATTTTCCATTCAAGGTCCAGGCGGTGTTTTCGAACTTGTCCTTGTCGTAGGAAGGGTTGAACACCGTGACCTGCAGGGGCTGCAAGGGTGCGCCATCGGAGGCATTGGGCTGCTGATAGAACACACCTTCCGAATTCATGTTCTGGTACGACTGCGTGACCAGAAAGTCCCAGTCATCGGTGAACTTGTACAGCGCCTCGGCGCGGACTCCCTGATACGTCACCGGGTTGATGGCCCGTGCCGCCACGGTGGCATTGTTGATGGAAGGGCTTCCCGGCGGCACGCAAAAACCAGCGTTCGGCAACCCGTCCGGGCACGCGCCCGTGGCCGAAGCCGCATAGTTTGCGTAGTGAATACCGATGTCGGTGTTCTTGCGGGTGAAGGTCGCCGGCACATTATCGATGTACCCGCCGCGACGGTCGTTGTAGATCACCGCGCGCACCGCCATGGTGTCGGCGATCAGCGGCAGATTCAACACCGCGGTCACATTGGAGTTCGGATCGCCGTGCGCGGTGACGCCGTAACCGGCGTTGACGTTTGCCTCGGTGACATTGAGCTTCGGCGCATTCGTGATGTAGCGAATGGCGCCGGCTTCGGCGCCGGAACCGAACAGCGTGCCCTGGGGACCCTCCAGCACCTCGATGCGATCGATATCGGCGGCATAGATGTCCAGATTGCGGTTCGGCAGCTGGCCGGACTGATTGTCTAAATAGATGGCGACATTGGGATACAAGCCGGTGGAACCGCTGCCCTGGCTGGGCTGCGCGCCGGCACTCAAGCCGCGCATGAAAATTTCATTTTGTCCCGGGCCGTTGTTCGCAGAGGTGACGTTCGGCAAGTATTTGATGTAGTCGTCGAATGTCGAAATATTGAGTTGCTGCAAGGCTTGGCCGGTAAAGGCCTGCATCGCGATGGGCACGTCCTGCATGCTCTGCGAGCGACGCGTCGCGGTGACGGTGATCTCCTGGAGCGCGTCCGAATTGACCTCGGTACTGCCGCCCGCTTGGTCGGCTGCAATTGCACCGAAAGAAACGCCGCCCAAAATGGATGCGATCGCTATTGAGAGCTTGGAGTTCATTGTTCATCCCCGCTAAAGTTTTTTTTGAGGCCGCGAATCCCTCTATCGTCATCCCGCGTTGAACGCGTAATCAACCATTGCGATATGTCGCGTTAGGTCTATCTTGTCTCAAGCTCAGATCGGACGCAACGAAAACATTGGACAAGATTAAAGTGTTAAATAACAGTAGCTTATCCTGGTTATCTCGACCAAAAATATCGTCGCACCATCCTCAAAGACATTGAACAGCCGTTTAAGGCGCGCCTGAAAATTCGCGCCCGATTTCGCTGAGCAAGGCCTGGGCGTAGGGTTGGAACGATCGCCACACCTCGACGTGAAATGCATCCGGCGCGGTACGCCAGAGCACGATCTCCGCCTTGGCGAGCACCGTGCGCGTACACATGTGAACGGGGAACTCGCGGGCATCCAAGTCGAGCGGACACGCTCCTGCGAGAATGGTCGCAGCATGCGGTCCAAAAATTTCCAAGGCCACCTGCCGATGGGACACATCCACCAGGGAGTGAGGGAGGGCTCCAAGGGCCTGCTCCAGATCGGCGATGGGCAGCGCGGCCTCGCGCGACGCCTGCCACAAGAGGTGCTCGTCCGGCCCCAGCCACAATGTGGCGCGCTCGCCGAGCGTTTGCGCGCGGCAAGGTTCCTCCGAGAACGGCACGCCCCATGCCAAGGCCGCCGCGCTGCGCGCCGCCGCGTCGCCTTGCAGGATCAGCCGCGAGCCCGGCGGCTTCACGCGCATCCAAGCGGCATCAGCCATTCACGCGCACTCCTTCGGGATCGTAAAACACGGGTGAACTGACTTCGACTTCGACGTCGCCCGTAGGCTGGGATACGTACAAGGTCGCACCCACCCGCGCCCGCCCGCCGGCAATCATCGCCAAGGCAACGGGAAATCCGACCGTAGAGGCGGCATAGGAAGAGGTCACGTGGCCGATGAGCTGCATGGGCGGCCGCTGCGCCGGCCGCTCGCACACTTGCGCGCCTTCATCGAGCACGCTGCGTCCGTCCTTGGGCTTGAGGCCCACCAATTGCTTGCGGTCCGCGCGTTTCATCGCGGGCCGCTGCAGCGAGCGCAGTCCGACGAAATCGGTCTTGTTCTTGCCGATGGCCCAGGACAATCCGGCATCGTCCGGCGTGGCGGTACCGTCGGTCTCTTGTCCGACGATGATGTAGCCTTTCTCCGCGCGCAGCACGTGCATTGCTTCGGTGCCGTACGGCGTGATGCCGAACGCGGCACCCGCCGCGTACACGGCCTCCCAAACCTCGAGTCCATGGTCCGACGGCACGTTGATTTCGAAGCCCAGTTCGCCGGTGAAGCTGACGCGGAACAACAGCATGGGCGAACTTAAGATTTTGCCGCGCGCAACGCTCATGTGGGGAAAGGCTTTGGCCGTGATGTCGATGCCTTCGATGAGCGGTTCGATCACCTTGCGCGCATTCGGCCCCTGGACGGCAATGACGGCCCATTGCTCCGTGGTTGACGTCAGCCACACCTTGAGCTGCGGCCACTCGGTCTGCCGATAGTCCTCCATCAGCGCCAGCACCCGCGGCGCACCGCCCGTGGTGGTGGTCACGTGAAAGCGATCCGCCGCCAGCCGCGCCACGACGCCATCGTCGTAAACAAAACCATCTTCACGCAGCAGGATTCCGTAGCGCGTGCGTCCCACGCCGAGATTGGTCCAGTTATTGATGTACAGGCGGTTCATGAACTCGGCCGCGTCCGGACCCACCACTTCGATTTTGCCCAAGGTCGAAGCATCGAACATGCCGACGCTGTCGCGCACCGCGCGGCACTCGCGCGCCACCGCCGCGTGCATGTTCTCGCCGCCGCGCGGGAAGTAGTGCGCGCGCTTCCACAGCCCGACATTCTCGAACGGCGCACCTTGTGCCTGCGCCCAGGCGTGCATGGGCGTGGTGCGAATGGGATCGAACAACTCCTTGCGCGAAACTCCGGCGAAACTGCCGAAGCTGACGGGTGTGTAGGGCATCCGAAAGGTGGTCAGTCCTACCTGCGGGATGGGCCTGTTGAGCGTCTCGGCCACGATGGCCATTGCGTTCAGATTCGAAGTCTTGCCCTGATCGGTCGCCATACCCGTGGTCGTGTAGCGCTTGACGTGCTCGATCGAGTGAAAGCCTTCGCGGGTCGCGAGCGCGAGATCGCGCGTGGTGACATCATGTTGCCAATCGACGAAGCTTTTCTGACGCGATGAGCCGCCTGGCAGCGCGCCAAGAAAGGAATCGTGCCGCCGCTCCAAGGCGTCGACTTCGAATGAGTTGGGCGGCAGATCCAATTCAAGCGCCAGCGCCGCGGCATGCGCGCCGTCCGCCAAGACCTGCCCGAGTCCGTAGATACCGCGACACGCTCCGGCCGATCGTTCAGCCTCGGCCGAGCGTCCGGGAACAAAGGCCTTGAGCGCGTCGCTCCAGTCGAGCTTGCCGCGGGACTGAGAGAATAAATGAACGCTCGGTGTGTAGCCGCCGGACATGAGCAAGACATCGCAATCAAGGTGCCGGCGCTCCGCGGCTG
>Ga0193728_1001790_pt1 | contig 11055 bp, 9 predicted proteins | sample U1c1metaG_FD_143037 | JGI IMG/M metagenome (GOLD analysis project Ga0193728, IMG submission 143037) | Soil microbial communities from a riparian zone of the East river system, Colorado, United States - U1c1 | ecosystem: Environmental > Terrestrial > Soil > Riparian zone | place: USA: East River... | reverse complement strand
CAGCCCGGTAAGCCAAGACTTTACGTTCTCAACTGTCTCTGTGCCGTTGTCCGAAGCTAGGGTTAATACGGTGGAACCGCTTGCCCACATTCGGCGGAATTTTGAGATTGACAACCTACGGCTCAGTGATTTTGAAGTGCGCCCAGCGCCGGTTTCACCTTAATCGCCCATCGCCAGTTTCACTTTAATATCGAGCTGGTCGCGGGAAAGGTTTCTACGCATTCAGCTCACTGGAGGTATTAGCCGTACTCGCCCCATCGGTACTAATCCTCGATTGTGGTCGGATGACGGGCTACCCTGAAATGATCCCAAGGTAAGGTTTGCCGACAATCCAGGAGCCGTGAAGCCCCTAGCGCAGTGGACGGAAGAATTCTCGGATATCGTGTGCGAGAAGGCCGGGTTCCTCCATGGCGGCAAAGTGGCCGCCCCTGGGCATGACAGTCCAGCGCAGGATATTGTAGCCGCGCTCTGCGAGCGCACGCGGCGGAAAAGGAATCTCCTTGGGGAAGACGGCCACCGCCACGGGAACCTTTACGCGGTTTGTGGGCGAAAGCTGAAGGGGCTGCTCTCGTGTTTCATAATACAGGCGTGTTGAGGAGTTTAGGGTCTCCGTCACCCAGTAGATCATCACATGGTCAGGAGTTCATCCCTTGTGAAGATGTGCTCCAGGTCACCCGCACAATCACTCCAAGTTCGGAACTTCTCGACGATCCAGGCCGCAAGACCGACAGGGGAATCGTTGAGGGCGTAACCTAGAGTTTGTGGCTTAGTACTTTGAACATGGCCGTAGCCGCCCTCAAGGTCCCACCATGCACGGAGTTCCGCGAGGTAGGATTTGGCAATCTCGTCGTCCGGGGTTTGGTTCAATGTGCCGCCGAGAAGAAAGCGACCGGCAATGTAGTTGAGGTGAATGCCGATGATGCGTTGGGCATGGTCGAGGCCAAAGGCTGTCGAAATGGCTGAGCCCCAATCGCCTCCTTGGGCAGCGAAACGCTCATAACCGAGCTCCGCCATCCGGCGCTCACCTGAGGACGGGCGCATTTCCTTCAGTTCCTGAGATGACCAGAATATGCGTGTTCACATTTCCGAAAGCAGCCGTGCCGTCGTTTTGGATCCACCGTCGCGATTCAAATGTTCTGAAGCGATGATGAATTTTACGCGAAGCACAGTATAATCTGGCCGCGCATGGCTCTTCTGACTGGTTCACAACTAGGCCCTTACCAAATCCTTGCTCCGCTGGGTGTTGGCGGTATGGGCGAGGTGTACCGCGCGCACGATTCGCGACTGCGACGCGAAGTGGCCATCAAGGTGGTTCCCGACGCGACCGCGCACGACCCGGACCGCATGGCACGCTTCGCACGCGAGGCGCAATTCCTTGCCGCTTTGAATCATCCGAATATCGGCGGCATTTATGGCTTTGAAGAATCTTCCACCATGCTCGCGCTGGTTATGGAATTGGTGGAGGGCCCGACACTCGCTGACCGCATCGCGCAAGGCCCGGTGCCTGTGGAAGACGCGCTGCCGATCATGAAGCAAATTACCGAAGCGCTCGAATATGCTCATGAGCGGGGCATCGTGCACCGTGATTTGAAACCCGCGAACGTAAAGATTAAACCGGATGGCACCGTCAAAGTTTTAGATTTCGGTTTAGCGAAAGCCCTCTCCGACGAGACAAAACCCGCGGATATTTCGAATTCGCCGACACTCACTGCCGCGGCAACCAAAGCAGGATTGATTCTTGGCACAGCCGCATACATGGCTCCGGAACAAGCTCGCGGGAAAGCGGTGGATCGTCGCGCGGATATCTGGTCTTTCGGCGTAGTCGCGTTCGAGCTGCTTAGCGGCAAAATGGCTTTCAAAGGCGACACTGTTTCGGACACTCTGGCTGCGGTGATTCGCGGTGAACCGGAATGGGCGTTTCTTCCGGTCAACGTACCGAACGAAATTCAACAATTGATCCGACGTTGCTTGAACAAGGAGCCACGACAGCGATTGCAATCCATCGGCGAAGCGCGCATTGCGATAGAGAATGTGATCGAAGGCCGCACCGCGCCCAGGAGTAGCTCAGGCATTGGTCCGGCGCCGACTTCCGCCATCGCGCCGGAGAAAGAGAATCGAGCGCTAAAAGTACTGGTGGGATGCGCGTTGGCAGCGTTACTAGTTGCTGCAGGGTTTTTACTGGCGAACCTGCTGCACCCGGGAAGTGCGCGGGAGAATCCGCCGATACGCTTTGCGATTCTGCCTCCGCCGGGCACCTCTCTTAACTCAACCCTGCGCGCGGTGGCGATCTCCCGTGATGGCACGCGCATCGCCTTCAGCGCCAACAGTTCGGACGGCCCGCAGCTGTATCATCGAGACATGAATTCGGCTCCCTCCATGCCCATCAGCGGGTCGAACGGCGGCGTAAATCCGGCGTTCTCACCGGATGGCAGATGGCTGGCTTTTTTTGCCGCCGGCAAACTTAAAAAGATCTCGCTTGATGGCGGCACTCCGGTAGTCATCGCGGACGGAATAACTTCCCCGAAGGGACTGACTTGGGGCACCGATCACAACATTTACTACGCGCCATCATTTAGTTCAGGAATTCTTCGCGTCAGTGATGGCGGAGGCACACCGCAAGCCGTAACAAAACTGCAAGCGGACAAAGGCGAACTGGCCGATTTTTCTCCGGACCTGCTTCCGGACGGTAAGACGTTGCTATTCACGGTATTTTCGGGGGGCAACCTTGACGAGGGGGCGTTGATTGCGCAAAAAGTCGGTTCCGACGAAAGGAAGACCATCGTTGCGAAAGGCGCCGACGCCCATTTTTTTGCTCCTAACCATTTGCTGTATATGAGCGCCGGTAATTTAATGGCTGCGGAGTTTGATCCGGCTAAGCTCGAAACAACGGGATCGCCCATCGTGGTAGTACAAGATGTTCAGCCTGCGACGGGATCGGCGCAGTACGATGTCTCGGGCAACGGCACGCTCATCTATGTAAATGGCGGGAAGCAGGCGGTCGAAAACAGTTTGGTTCTGGCGGAGCACGATGCCAAAGTGCAGCCGCTGCCGGTGAAACCGAATCTTTACGAATCTCCGCGATTCTCGCCCGACGGGAGGCTATTGGCGTTGACGGTGCGCCTGCCGGATCCGGACATCTGGGTATATGACATCGAACGCGGCGCGCTGCGACGAATCACCTTCGCGCCGGGCGAAGATGAACTTCCGGTTTGGTCGCCGGATGGAAAGCGTATCGCCTTCGCTTCCAATGGGCGGCAGCAGGCGTTCATGGTTGCTGTGGATGGCAGCGGCGAGGAACAGCCGCTGATGAAGAATGAATCGCATTTCCATTTGCAATCGTGGTCGCCGGACGGAAAGCTTATTGCGTACGAACGTTTAGGAAGCGCCGGGCAGTACGAAATATGGATGCTGCCGTTGGGTGGCGACCGAAAACCATATCCGTATCTGGTTTCGCAATTTCACGTCAGTCAACCGGCATTCTCGAAGGATGGCAACTGGTTGGCGTACACTTCCAACGAGTCCGGGCGAACTGAGGTTTATGTGCAGCGGTTTCCAGGACCGGGGGAGAAAATTCAGGTCTCCACCGATGGCGGGAATCATCCGGTGTGGTCGCATGACGGGAAGCAGCTGGTTTACGAAAACGCGGGGACGCTGTGGGCTACCGAGGTTCTACTCTCGCCCTTCCGCGTGGGTAAGTCCCGCGTCCTGTATCAAGGGGATATCTGGAATGACGCGGCAGGCCCAAATTATGCGCTTGCGCCCGGCGGCCACCGCATCGTGGTGGTGGAGCGGATTAAAGATCCGGATGGCGGCAACGTGAAAGTGGTGGTGAATTGGAACCAGGAATTGCAGGCCTTGGCTGGCTCCAAGTAGACGGTGCAGGGGCGGCTGCTGCGGTCGTAGATAACCGCCGGAAATTAAAAAGACCAACCGTTCTCTCAGGACGGTTGGTCTTTTTCACGGAAGCTGATAGCAATCGACGATTCCGTGGTGCTCTGGCTTAGACCCAGAAATCTGTTGCTAAACCCGCGTCATCAAATTCAACGTTAAAGCTATACGGGACGGCGGTACGGGCGGCTGCCCAGTTCTTCCATTGCGCCTGCTGCGCGGCGCGCCATGCTGGCGGCGGGACTTCTGCGCTCGGCCAAGCGCGCCACTCCGACCTCCCAGACCTTTTGCATCATGTAAATGCCGGAAACCAAAACGGCGATCACAGTGAAGCCGGCGGCGAACAGCGCGAAGGCGGCCAACAGTTCTTGCACGAAGTACAACTGTGCGGCAACTACCGCTGCCAGGAACCACCACATCCACTTGCGGCTCTTGTCGTCAGTTTTAGTCATTGGCTTGGCCCGAGTCCCCTTGGAAGCGCTTGCTAGTTAAACTTGCTCTTGTTCCCTGCCGTGCGCCCCGCTGTCCATGTGGGCTAAGCGTCTCGCACCTGAACTATTAGACACCGCAGGGCAGCCAAAATCGATGGTACAGAAGACACATTTTTGCCCTCAAACCAGTCTCCTAGTACCCGAGATGTCAACATAGATGGGCGACCCCTATGAAAACAATAGACATGTAATCCGTGCCTAAACGCGAAAGCGTTCGGCTCAGTTTCGCTGGACTCTCTGTCGGGAACTGTACAGCCGGACAGTAGAACAGGTTGCCCTGGAAGGTGGCAGGGAGGCTTGATGACTCAACTGGTGCGAATGCAGATTTTAAAGGACTTACAGTCGCATGGTAGCAGGATAGGCAGTTCTAAAGGAGTTGCGCCAACAGCAATTGCATGCACTGTAGCGAGAAGGCGGGGGCCCGGATTCTGAAGGAGTTATGGGCTTGTGTGGGGCTCGATTCTCGAGGCTATACGCTACGGACGAGTCGCTGAATTGTCGAAGCAATAGCAGGTCGCCAGCTATTTGAAGGCATAACCAATGTCGAAGGGCAGCTTGCCGTCAATATGCAGCACCTTAATCGCGCTGTTGATGGTGTAGACGTCCACCAGGCCTACTGCCCCAGGGGTGGCGGTCACGGTACGGAAAACGTCCTCATCGCTTCCGACTACCTTTATCAGCGGGCGCACCTCGTTGATCTTGGCAATGGCCGATTTGGCATCGGCCGAGGAAGCTCCAAATAGCTTTTGCATCGTGACATGCATTTCCGGGGAGGCTGGATCCTTTAAAACCAAGGTGAAACTCCGGCCGTCAGGCCAAGACTTTTGCGCGCCTTTGCATAGTCTCGTGAACTCCGCCAAGGTCAAATCGGGCAAATTGCTGTCGGCTGCTACAACGACTGCTATATTCTTCATCGCCGGATAGGCCACTGAGACGACGAGCACGAGGCAGTTGAGTACGATCGCGCATGACGCGAAACGATAGTTAAGAGATTGCACTTTCATTTTTCCCACGCGAGCCTTTCGGGGAACTCACCTGAGTATCGGCATCCGTCTTTTCGCGGACAAGTGTCTGTTGCGCCGCCTGTGCTTACTTTACGACCCCGTTACCAATATGCCGCCATGCGTTACCCAGTATGCACACCTGTCCTTTAGGTCAGTATCGGCCACCCTGCTGTCAAGCTAAGTTTGCTGCTGGTTGCGCATTTTTTGTGACTCTTGGGAGAGTATCCATGAAGCGGATGTATCGAAGCAGTCTTGCGTTGATTTTCCCTCTGCTTTTCGCCGGCCAGACGTTGCGCGCACAGACGCATCCGCCACGCGTGGAAGAGGCAAAATCGCGAGCAGCCAACCCGGCACACATCGCGCCTGCTCCCTTGCTTTTGTTCGGCGCCATTCCGGTATCCACGCGCTCCGTCGAAGCGCGCAAATTCGCAGAACTTTCGCTCGATAAATATGAAAACGTGTTGCTGCATGATGCGGTCGTTCATGCGCGGCATGCCACGGAAAAGGATCCGAACTTCGCGCTTGGATATGCGTTGCTTTCTCTTGCTTCGCGCACCGGTGTTCCCAATAGCACAGCCCTGGAGCGCGCCAAAGTTCTCTTGCCGCAGGCTCCCCCTGATGAACAATTACTGGTGCGGTGGATGACCGGCATCCAGGACCACAATCTTCTGCCCGCCATTGCCAGCATGAACGACCTTTTGAAGCGCTATCCGAAGAACAAGCACGTTTTGTACCTGATTTCAGAGTGGCTGTTCGGGCAGCAAGACTTCGATCGCTCGCAAAAGATGATGGAATCTTTGTTGGAGATCGATCCTAATTTTCCGCCGGTGCTAAACATGCTTGGGTATGCCTATATCCAGTCCGCACATCCTGACCCAGCCAAGGCCGTAGAGGCGCTGAAACACTACATTGCGGCGGATCCCAGTTCCCCGAATACGGAAGACTCCATGGGCGAAGTGCTGCGTTACATCGGCGATGACCAAGGCTCCCTCGAGCACTTCAGTGCAGCGCTGCAAATCGATCCGACGTTCTTTGCCTCGCAGCTTGGATTGGGAGATACCCTGACACTAATGGGTAAGTACGATGACGCGCGACTGGAATATGACAGGGCTGCGCTGGTCTCGGAAAACAAGCGCGACCTGCTGCACGCTTCTTATCAAAAAGCGTTGGTTTATTTCTGGGAGGGCCGCGCAGAAGAAGGACGGTCCGCGCTGTCCAACCTGGCCGCGGAAGCGGGGCAAAAAAATGAGCCCAACGGGCAATTCGAGATCGCCTTTGGCTCAGCAATGCTGGCCGCAGATTTTGCGAGCGAACTCCACCAGCTTCGGGCGCTGGAGGAAAAACTGCAAAATGCAGTGGAAGGGATGAGCGGATCGGACCGCGCCGCGGCATTGGCAAACGTTCTCTGCGAAGAAGCACGGGTTGCGTCTCAACACGGCCTCCCGGACACGGCGCAGGAGGCCATCGGTAAATTAGAACGGCTTGCCGCGCAGACAGCGGATCTCCTGGTGGAAGATCCTTATGAGACAGCACGCGGATACCTGTTGGTCGCGCAACAAAAATTGGGTTCTGAATCCGCCGCAGGCGAGACTTTCAATCAACTGAAATATCAACGCGCCCCGACCGTGGAATGGTATCTGGCGAGCCAAAACAGCGGCATTACGCGATAGAAGATACTTACGCATATTGCAAACACCGTGGTAAGACCCTGGAGTTTAGCGGCGGCAGGGATTATATCGTCTGCGCGATGCGTTGAATCGCTCGAGAAAACTTCCAGCGAATAAAAAAAAAATGCCGAGGCAAGTTTACTACCCCGGCAGGTCAAACAAATCAGTTTTGAAACGATATTACTGCCTACAGGTAACTGATCGTCACGCTCGTTTGACTAGCCGCGAAAGGCCGACCAGAATCACGGCACCGATGAATGCCACAACGATCGCGCCGATCGTTGAGGTTGCGCCCATACCCATTCTTGAGAAGATCCATCCACCAAGGATGCCTCCAAGGATCCCCAGCACGATATCGGCGAGTACGCCGTAACCGCCGCCCTTCATCACCTGGCCCGCCAGCCAACCTGCGATTAAACCTACGACGATCCACCAAATTATTCCGCCACTGGGCATCGCTGCCTCCTCTTAGACCGGTCTATTCACGCACGACGCTGAACATGCAGGTTAGGTTCTAAAACACACCCTTGCCATATGTCAACCGCAAGCCGGTGGTAAACAGCAGGTCGTTATTCTTCAGCCCGAGCAACGGCGTGTTGACATAGCGGTCGCTGAGAGTGATTTGCCAGCTGAGCCAGTTTTTCAACTTGGTTGCGGCGGTGGCGTCCAGTTGCAGACGATAATCTCCGGTGTCAGAAAGGTTGGGGAAAAAGCTAAATTGCTCGCCCAAGGTGGTGCGGCTTCCCAACTTGGTAGCCAGCGTTTGGCCGACCACGAACTCGGCAGTCTTGCGGGTCGTCGAAGGATTCGGGGGACTGAAAGGCTGTGAATAATATTCCTGGTTGTAAGTAACACCGCCAAACACGTCGAAGGTGCGGTCTTTTTCTTTGATCAGGTGATAGCCCAAGCCCCCGCCGAGAACACTGCGCAGATCCAGGTCTTGAAAGCGGTCGTGCTCGAAATCGGCTAAGCCAAAGGCAAAGGAACGGCCGCGTAGATTTACGTCGACGCGCGCACCGCCACGAATGGCGCTGGCGGTGGTGCTACTGACGCCTGCAAGTGTGCTTCGCGAATAAATTTCGGTGGAGTAGAGGGAGACTTTGGTGCGTTTCGTCGTGCGCGCAGCTTTTCCGGTGAGCGCAAAACTGGTGGACTCTGAATTTCCCCTGGTGAAACTGAGGCCGGTGTCCAGCAGCGCGGCCCACAAGTCGATGATGCGCGGGTGCTCCATGCGCATGTACACGTCTTGCTCGGCATTATTTCGCACCGCGACTACTTCAGCCTTGGAGGCCTCAATGGGGCCACCCGGAGCGGCCACTTCGAATTTTTCGTCTTTGGTGGTGACTACGCCCACGATGGTTCGCCCATTCTTAAGGGCTATGTGAAGTGGTTCGGCGGAAACGATGGCCACTACCGCGCTCCACGGGAGTTTTATGTCGCCCGCAAATTCCGACTTCATCTCCAGCTTATCTTCGTCAGTTTTCATGATGGTACCGCTCAGGCGATCGCCATTTTTCAGGGTGACCTGATCGGCGAGTGCGGAGCCCGCGCAGACCGACAAAACCACAAGCAGCAGTAGATTTCGAGCCAAAGTGATTCTCCTTGTGTGGGACGAAGCTCGATGGGCCTGGCTGGGCTGACGAATCGTGCGCGTCGAAAAAACGCTGTTTGATTTTACCTGACAAGAAGAAGTAATCCTACGAAATCCAGCAAAATGCGAACGGCGCATTTGGTGGCGTGGCTTCAGATATACTTTGTCGCTTCACGACTGCTGACTTGCCGCAATATCGCAAGGCCATGGCAGAGCACGGTGAAAACTAAAGGATGGACTCTTGCTGACCTTACGCTTCCGTAGAACATTACGATTTGCGCTACTTGCCGGCGTATTCGGGGTGATCTGCTGCAGCACCCTCGCACAGCAAGAGCAAGTTGGGTCGGCGCACGCGCTTGCTGAACGGCCGACCATTGTCTTTATGACCGATTTTGGCACGGCTAACGACGCGGTCGCCATTTGCAGGGCGGTTATTTTCGGCATCGCGCCGGAGGTGCGGCTCACGGATATAACTCACCAGGTAACGCCATTCCAGATTGAAGAAGCTGCCCGTTTCCTTGCCGGGGTTACGCCGTACTATCCTGCTGGAACGATTTTTCTTGTGGTAGTGGACCCGGGAGTGGGCACTTCCCGCAAGGCCATCGTGGTGAAATCCAAGAAAGGCCAATACTTCGTCTTGCCTGACAACGGGATCATCACTCCAGTGATCGAACGCGATGGTTTGCAAAACGCTCACGAAATCACCAATCGAAGCTGGATGATCAGCGACGCGATTTCCTCCACGTTTCACGGACGCGATATTTTTTCGCCGACTGCCGCACACCTGGCAACTGGTTGGGACTTCCATCAAGCCGGCCCTGAAGTCAGTGAACTAGTGCGGTTGCAACCTAAGACTTCGGTAATGAATGAACAAGGCATCGATGGCGATGTAATGGGCCTTGACGACCCTTATGGTTCGCTGATCACCGACGTGCCGGGCGACGATTTCAAGAAACTGGGCTACAAGTTAGGGGACAAAGTTGCAGTGCAAATTGCCGGGAAGTCTGTTGTGGTGCCTTATGTAAAAACTTTCATGGGCGTTCCAGTTGGCGAATCTTTGCTGTATATCGACTCGCGCGGCCGGGTGGGCATTGCTGTTAATCAGGGAAATTACGCCACGAAATTCAATATTGCGCCGCCGGTAAAGATTTCTATTCCTCGCAAAGGCTCCTCCGGGTCGCCCCAAACAAAGCAATAATACTGATTTGTTTCTCGCTCAACACGGCGTTCTATACGCCGCCGATTTGCATTTTGCCGCTGCCGGGCAAACAATCGATAGGAAGCTACGGTTTAGTTGTGGCTTCAATGGAGACCACTCATGCCCGAAGCTGTAATCGTGTCCGCGGTGCGCACCGCGGTGGGTCGCGCGTATAAAGGATCGCTGCGCGCCACGCGCCCTGACGACTTAGCGGCGGTGGTAATCAAGGAAGCGCTTGCTCGCACAGCCGGGCTCGACCCCAAAGAAATTGATGACGTAATTCTGGGTTGCGCCATGCCCGAAGGCGAGCAAGGGATGAACGTGGCGCGTATCGCAGCTCTTCGCGCCGGCTTGCCGGTGGAAACTTCCGCGATGACCATCAACCGGTTTTGTTCTTCGGGCTTGCAGGCCATCGCGCTGGGTGCGGAGCGGATTCGTGCCGGGGCCGCTCAAGTAATTGTGGCCGGCGGCACGGAATCGATGTCCATGGTGCCCATGGGCGGAAATAAAATTTCGCCGAACCCCTGGCTGGTCGATCATTATCCCGATGTATATATCAATATGGGGCTGGGCACGGAAAATATTGCGCGCAAATTTGGAATCACGCGCGAACAAGCCGACAAATTTTCCGCGGACTCCCACAAAAAGGCGCTGGCGGCCATTGCGGCGGGAAACTTCAAGGACGAAACCGTGCCAGTGGAGGTAAAAATCACGGCGCTGGCAAACACCAATGGAGCCGGCGGTGCAAGCGCCACCAAGACCGCTGCAAAGGCGGTCACGCAAACTTCCTCTTTTGCGACTGATGAATTGCCGCGTGCGGATACCTCGTTAGAAGTGCTTGCAAAGCTGAAGCCGGCGTTTCATGCGAAAGGGACGGTCACAGCCGGAAATAGTTCGCCGATGAGCGACGGCGCAGCGGCAACGATTATCATGTCGGACGCGCGCGCAAAAGCGCTGGGGCTAAAACCACTCGCGCGATTTGTGGCTTACGCGACCGCAGGCTGCCCGCCTGAGGAATTTGGCATTGGGCCGGTGTTTGCCATTCCAAAAGCGCTGAAGCTTGCGGGTCTTTCTCTCGCGGACATCGACGTGATCGAACTGAATGAAGCTTTCGCAGCGCAATCGCTGGCCGTAATTCAGCAGGCGGGGCTGGATCCGGCGCGCTTGAACCCAAACGGCGGCGCGATCGCGCTAGGCCATCCGCTGGGATGCACCG
>Ga0193728_1001789_pt1 | contig 11056 bp, 11 predicted proteins | sample U1c1metaG_FD_143037 | JGI IMG/M metagenome (GOLD analysis project Ga0193728, IMG submission 143037) | Soil microbial communities from a riparian zone of the East river system, Colorado, United States - U1c1 | ecosystem: Environmental > Terrestrial > Soil > Riparian zone | place: USA: East River... | reverse complement strand
ATGTATGGGAACCGAACGCATTAACCCATGGCCATGAATGGCGTGCAAGTGCAACGTTTTGGGCAAACAGGAACAGGTGTATGGATGACGAACATCGTAACCCGGTCAAAGTCAGGACATGGTAGCACAGGGCTTGTGGATTTGCCCCAATTACCTCTTTTTCATCTGGATGGAGGTGTGCTGCAAGCTGATGGCTTGTGGACAAGAGGCACTTGACGGGGAAAGGCAAAAGCCCTGCTCGTAGCCCTGGAAGAGTCAGAAAAAAGACGGTACACTGTTCAGTAGACAAGTTGATCAGCTGAAAAAAGGAGTGTCCGTCATGGTAACATCATACTACGCAGCCCGAGCCAATTTGTATGACTTCCAACTCGATGCAGAAAGATGTGAGTAGTGTTGCCGCTGATCCTGATGGCAAGCGGCAACACGTCGTGGAGACGCTCACTATCATTGATACAGGAACCTCGATCCAACTCGCTGCCCATGTACGTTCCGATTTTACGGCGGAAACAGCTTTAGAAACTCTGGCAAGCACGCTGGTGAAGTATGGTCTGCCAAACAAGATTACCCTAGATCGGGACCCTCGGTGGGTCGGAAGTCCAGCAGGCAGTGACTTTCCTGCGGCTCTGTTGCGCTTTGGAGCGTGTCTGGGCATCCAGATCGAGGTCTGTGCGGCTCATCACCCCCAACAAAATGGGTTTGTCGAGCGGTATAACCGGACCTATCAAGAGGAGTGCCTCGCCTTGGATCGGCCTACCACCTTGGAGCAAGCACGTAGCGTGACCGAGACGTTTGTGAAACACTACAACATTGAGCGACCTCTGAAAGCGGATTTCCTGTGGCAATCGTCCTCCACTGACGGCCTTCCCAACGCTTGCTCCTTTCCCCCCATTGCCCGAGATGGTGGATCCAGATGCCTAGCTGGCGACGCTGGACGGGTTGCACCTGGAGCGCAAAGTGGATCGAAACGGCAAGGTGAGCGTGGATCTCAAGCGCTATTACGTCTCCTCTCAGCTTGCTGGACGACACGTGGTCTTGCAACTGGATGCCGATGAAGACTGCATGCATGTCTTGTTGGAACAGCAACCGCTCAAGGATCTGCCTCTGCGCGGATTGGTGGGCAAGTCCCTCTCCTATGAGCAGTTTCTCACGCATATGCGCAACCTCGCTCGTGCTCAGACTCGCTTGCGCTCTCTGCAAGAACGAAGATATCGCACCGCAGCTAAAGCCAGCCCGTGATGCCAAAAAACCGAAGTCTCACAGAGAGATCGTCCTTTTCCCTTCCCTCTTTCAGATGAAATAACGGGTGAGAGCATTGTTCTTATTTTATAATGAGAAGTACTCTCTATTTTTAGATATCATACTACCTTATCTAATAAATAATGAATAAACTGTATATTACTAATTAAATAGAATAGAGTTATCTTGTGCATTAAATCATACATTCATAGATATAATCTATTATTTTTAGAATACATCTATGAAAGCTGTTTTATCTGATATATCCCTCATGAAAAGTGGCACATAAAGAATTATCCCTATTGATAGATTAAAACAATATCTACTCATGTTTATATAGAATAAGATGCATTTATATGTTTTTATCAATATAGCGTAAATACATGAAAAAAGAGCATGACGACGATGTCCTGACCTGAGCCGGGTTACGATGTTCGTCATCCATACAACAGGCTCCATCACCCCTCAGTTACGGGCACAGGGCACACGATTTATCGTCATGGGTAGGGACTGCAATTCTATTGCGTCCGCTCGTGAGCATTCCACCTCGTGAACTCCGCTGATGGCTCGACGCAAAAAAATGACTTGCACCCTTTGGCACCTCATCCCTAGCGCTCTGCATATCGCATTGTGTATACTTATTATTATATACTGTGCTTTAAGGCTAGAGTGGTACTCGACTGACTTTTGATATCCCTGTGTTACGGTAGTCGTTGATCGTTCGTTTGTCAAGTAGAAGAATCGGTGAGTGTCAAAGTACTGCTAGCATGCCATGTGCTGAGCGTGTGAAGTGGAGTATTGACTAAGGGGAGAGTTCTCCATGAAAAAGTGATGTACGCGTTCTATCCTTTCCAAGTTACCAATGGCAATAAAAACGGGGGATTGCAAACATTCTTATGGAACAGTTTTCTGTACAGCGTGACTCGAGTGAAATTCTTGAACCGTCTAATGAATTAGAAACGCAGATTTCGTCGGTACATCGGCTACCTAGTTACATTCCAACACCCTGGCCAATCGTCAATCGCACGCTCGATATTGTGGATAAAATAACGAATGGTCGTGCAGATTGGGTACAGCGCTTTTTCTCGTATGGTTTTATTGGTGGTATAGCTGCTATCGTTAATCTTACCATCTTCTCCATCATTTACCATTATGTTGCTATGCCAGTCAGCATATGGGTCCATAATCTGATTGCTCAAGTAATCGCTTTCGAGATTTCGCTGATGGTGAATTTCATCCCCAACGACTACTTCACCTTTCGCCATTTGGCTGGCCACAATCGTTCGTGGGGAGCACGTTGCCTACGTTTCCATATCACATCTATTACTGGTTTCTCTCTGACTGTGCTGATCGAGTTCATTTTCACCTTCGCTATTCACATCCCAGCATTCTTTTCTCAGGCTATTGCCCTGATCCTTGTGTTTATTTATAATTTCACGTTCCACCACCTTTTCACCTATCGCCACAAGCCCAATACCGTAAAGCAACCTGCTATTCATGTAGATATACATCAGCATGTGGTGACTGAAGAATCTATTGCTGATGAAGACACGTCCAAGATTGCTACCGCTGGCCTCCTGTCGGTTGATTCTCCCACGCCCTTGTGAACCTGCCTCCACTACCCTGCTCCTACTACAAACTACACCACAACAACTACTTTCTCTTGACTGGAGGGAGTGAAAGACCTATACTTGTATTTGAGAATAGGTGACGCGAAGATTGTAGTAATGTTGTCAAGAGGAGGAAGTGAATGTTACTACATACGAACCAACAGATGACAAATGGGAAGGTAATTTCAAAAGGAGGAAACAGCTATGAAGTGCGATATATGCGGGAATGGAGAGCTAATAGAAGGAACAACAACAATGATGCTTCAGAAGGATGAAACAATTGTTGTTTTCAGAGGTGTTCCGGCTTTCGTCTGTGATCAATGTGGCGAAGCATACACCGATAGTAGTGTAACTGCTAAGCTACATCAGATTGTTCACGAAGAAGCCGCGAGAGGATTGAAAGAGGGATTTATCCAATATAGTGCTGCATGATCAGACGAGCGAGCCGAAATGAAGATATTCATTCCGGCTCGCATCGCGGATGTTGTACCTACGCCCAGCGTATCAAGCCCAACTCATGTTTCTCCGTCAACTCGGGATGGCTTGGAACCACGCGTACATTGTAGGCAATGGTGCCGCTTTCTTTTGGCTGAAGTTTGATGTCGTAGCGGTAAGAGCCGTCCTGTTCACGTTTTGTATAGGTCATTGGTACACTGTGCTGACCAGTGGCTAGTTCATCTCTGATCTCGCCATAAACGAGTTCAACACTCAAATCGTTAGGGGTAAGTCTATCTGTGCGTACCCACGCATGAACGTCAATACCCTCACCGAGGCTGAGTTGTCCTTCACGACGCCCATCCACATACAACTCTAAGCGATCCCAACTCTGCTTGATGCGTTCTTTCCATGCAGCAAGCCTGCGTTCGCGCTCAAAGCGATTCTGCTCAATTTGTATACTCTGCAGAATTTCTGGCACATAGTAACGTGTTGTGTATTCCTTAACCATACGGCGCATACTAAACTGCGGTGCACAAGTGCGAATGGCCTCTTTCATATAGTCTAGCCAGCTATGGGAAATGCCCTCCTCGTCTTGCGCAAAGAAGCTGGGGGTAATCTCTTCTTCTAGTAGCCGATATAGGGAGAGACTATCTGCCTCGGCTTGTATTTCCTGATCGTGATATTCACGCTCTTCTCCGATAGCCCAGCCGTTTTTCCCGTTATAGGCTTCAGCCCACCAGCCATCCAAAATGCTACAGTTAGGTTGCCCGTTCAAAGCCGCTTTCTGCCCGCTGGTTCCGCTGGCTTCATAGGGGCGAATCGGGTTGTTTAACCACACATCTGTGCCAGAGACCAGAAAACGAGCCATGTCGATGTCGTAATTTTCCTGGAAAATGACTTTGCCCAGGAACTCCTTGCTACGCGACAGACGATAAATCTGCTGAAGCAAAGCCTTCCCTGGATCGTCGGCGGGATGCGCCTTTCCTGCAAAAATGATTTGTACCGGGCGTTCAGGATTGCTCAGGATACCGTGTAGACGTTCGATATCGCGGAAGATCAGAGTAGCCCGTTTATAGGTTGCGAAACGGCGTGCAAAGCCAATCAACAATGCCTTGGGGTTGAGCATACCCTCAAGCTCTTCAATCTGAGTGGAACCCTCTCCCAGGCGCAGATGTTGCTGCTTCAGACGTTTGCGAGCATAGGTGATAAGAGCATCTTTAGATTGTTGGTGCACAGCCCACAATTCTTTGTCAGGAATGTTATGGATGCGTTCATTCCAGAAATTGGGGTCGTCGACATACTTTTCCCAATCCTGATCAAGGTAATGTTTGAAGAGTTCATTCATCTCGGGCGCTATCCATGATGGGGTATGCACTCCGTTGGTAATGGAGCCGATGGGGATCTCTTCCATGTCCAGACCAGGCCACAGGAATTGCCACATTTTGCGTGAAACCGTGCCATGCAGTTTACTGACACCATTATGATGATTTGTGAGCTTGAGAGCAAGGACGGTCATACCATAGGTAGGGCCCCAGCCATGATCTTCACGGGCAGCTTCTAAGAATTGGTCCCGATTGAGTCCAAGTTGTCCCCAGTATGATCCAAAGTACCTATCAATCAAGTCATAGTTAAAGGTATCATTGCCAGCTGGCACGGGTGTGTGAGTGGTGAAGAGCGAGTTGGCTGAGACTACTTCGCAAGCTTCGTTGAAATTCAAGCCTGCTGCGACCAGTTCTCGGCAGCGCTCTAAGCTGAGAAATGCAGCATGTCCTTCATTAAGGTGCCATGCTGCGGGCTTGATCCCTAGAGCACGTAGTGCACGTACTCCTCCAATACCGAGGACAATCTCTTGTGAAATACGGATCTCACGGTCCCCACCGTAGAGGCGAGCCGAGAGTTCGCGATCTGCCGGAGCATTTGGGACGACATCTGTATCCATCAGGTACAGCGGCACACGTCCAACTACTAGCTTCCAGATCTTGGCATAAATGCGACGTCCTGGCAGCTCAACGCTGATCATTACCTCATTCCCGTCTGGACCAACTGCTGGGACAGCGGGAACCTCTGAGAAATGGAGCTTATCATATGATGCTTCTTGCACGCCCTCTCGTGTGACACGTTGATGAAAATAGCCCTGGGGGTAGAGGAATCCAACACATACCAGTGGCAATCCGAGGTCACTGGCTTCCTTGCAATGGTCACCGGACAGAATACCCAGGCCACCGGAATAGATGGGCAGCGATTCGTGCAGTCCGAACTCTGCTGAAAAGTAGGCAATGGTCTTTCCTACTAGTTCTGGGTAGGTCTGTGAGAACCACGTCTCGTTTGGATGTGGGTGAATGTAGTGATCAAAGTCCCCAATTACCTTGTCGTACTGTTTCAGATAGTCATCGTTAGCCGCGGCCTGTTCTAGTTTCTGGGGTTCGACATCGCTAAGGAAACGTACAGGATTATGCCCAACCTGTTCCCATAGTTCAGGATCAAGAGAGCTGTACAAGCTGCGGGCTTCGGGATGCCAACTCCACCACAGATTGTAGGCTAACTCGTATAAACGGCTAATACGGGCTGGCATAATGGGGAAGACTGTTATGCGACCATATACTTTCACAGGGATAGGTGTCCTTTCTTCTCATGCAAGGTCATCAAGGCTTTTCTCGTTCTCAATAGTCTTTCATGTACTCGCTTTTCTACGCTACATATGGCATAAATGCTTCCCTCGGTCCCCTTGCAGCTTCCTCTATCATGATCTGATGCAGTTTAGCAGTCACATTACTCTCAGTGTATGCTTCCCCACATTGGGTACAGATAAGAGCAGGAACATGCTTAAAAACAATGATCGTCTCATCTTTTTTAAGCATAATAGTTGTGGTTCCTTCCTCAAAATCTGCATTTTCGCACATATCACACTTCATAACTGTTTCCTCCTTCTGAAATTATCTTCCCATCTGTCGTCTGGTTCGTATGCAGTAACAATACGCTTTATCTTGCGAGTCTCATTTTATACCTACAACAACATGAATTGGGCGGCTTCCCCTCCAACAAAGGACTGTTGATTTGTTAGTAGATGGATCATGTTTAATTACTTCTCCAAGAAAAAGCGTATGCTCAACATCTTCTCTACTGATACCACGTTCTAGCATCCGGAAAGATGCATGTGCAGTATACACTATACGATACTCGTCCAAAAGTTTCAGCTCCCATCCAGTGGATTATGCTGCATAGTTCAATCATATCACAACTCAATTTGTCTTGTGACGGGGACCTTCCTGGCGCCGGGGTTCTCTTAAAAAGGTAGATTAATCATCGTGCATCTTAATCCAACCGTGGCGTAATGCATGTACAACTGCAGCAGTACGATCGTTTACTGAGAGCTTCTTGAGAATGGACGTAATATGATTCTTGACTGTTTGATCGCTAATCTTCAAAGATTTGGCAATTTCTTTGTTACTATTGCCACGAGCAATATAGTCTAGAATCTCCACTTCTCGGCTGGAGAGTGGGGAATACATGTCCTTCGTATTGTTGGTTTCTTCTTCCTCCACGGTTAGTTCGCGGAAAGATTTAAGGACGCGACTGGCAAGCTGTGGCTTTGAGAGGACATCGTCTCTGATGAGATACTCGCCGTGACTGACCTTGCGTACAGTCTCAGTCAGTTCTTCAGTCGTGATGTAACGTGAGCAGTAGGCAGCGGCACCAACTTTGATAGCTTGAAATAAACGCTCTTCGTCCTCTGACGGTGTAAGAATAATAATAGCTAGTCGTGGGGCGATGTGACGTGCCTGACGGGCAATCTCAAGTGGATCAGAGGAAGTCAGGCCTGCGTCGATGAGGGCTACATCGGGGTTAGACGTACGGGCTATTTCGAGCACATCTGCAGCATCAGTCGACTCACCAACTATTTCGCAATCTCCCATCCGTTCCAGAGTTGCGTGGATACCCTCACGAAATAGGGGTTGTTCATCAATAATGATGACACGTATCGTTTCCATGTAATCCCTTCATGAAGCGTAGACAGCGTGAAGGTCCATCATAGCACTGCCTACACTCTTAATTGTATAAACAACTAGAATGCCCTAGAAAGTAATTCCCGTACTGCTATCTACGCCAGTCCCAGAATATACCACCCTCTCAGATTTGGGTGACCTGCCGCGCCCCGTGAGGTGCTTGCTGATCCTGCTTTAAGGGATCGTGTAGAGAGGAGATCTGCCTGATAGATATGATGAAGTCGATGAATTCCTCGCGTATCTTCCCAACACAAATTAGAAACGCTCTAGTTTGCGTAGCGTCGAATTGATAGCCACCTTTAAGCTTTCGATAACACCTTGCCCTTTAACTGCCACTGCTTCAAAACTCGGTACACGATAAGGATTCAGATATTTTTCCAGTACCGATACAGGGAGGATATCCTGGATGTCGCGCTTGTTCCACTGCATGACGAGAGGAAAATTTGCCGCATCTTTGTTCATGCGGCGCAATTGCTCTTGCAGTTCATTCCAACATTCGATGTTCTCCTGAAGCTTACTAGCTTGTGAGTCCGCGACAAAAATAACACAGTCTGCACCTTTGAGAACCGAAATACGTGTCTGCTGGTAGAGGATCTGGCCGGGGACGGTATAAAGCTGAAAGCGAATTTGAAAGCCGTGGACCTTCCCAAGCTCGAGTGGGAGCAGATCGAAGTAGAGGGTACGTTCTGTCTCTGTATCGATAGAGACCATGTCGCCTACATCTTGTTGATTCACTGCTTTATGGATGTAATGTAAATTAGTCGTTTTACCACACAGACCAATACCGTAATAAACAATTTTACAGTTTATTTCACGTTTGGCCATGTTAATCAGAGACATATAGTATGCTCTCCTGCCCGCTTCTGCGCGTTTCGAAATTGTTCTCACATGAGTTCAGGAGCTTACGTTGAGCTAGCCCTTTCTCAAGCCCAGGGTGAAGTCCCTGAGTCTCTGACGTAACTATAGTTACTGATTTATGGACACGTGTTCCACAAACCAGCGTTCGACGGGAACGACAATCCGTACAGGATAGACTATTAGGGATGCAAGCATCCCATTCCCATCCTCTACCCCATTGCTCCGAAGAGCGTTTGGGGTTACTTTCCCCGACACCTTCCCTTTTCGCTTGCTCAAATGTGTTTCCCTCGCTTACAAACTACCTACTTGACGTTCTATAGGACCTATGGAGAAACTCCTGCCGCACCCGCCCTGCTTTTCACCCTAATCTGTAAGGTCATTGGCACTTGCAAGAAATGGAATACGTGTCTCTTCTTGTCAAGATTTGTCTATGGGTTCAAACAACGTTCCTGATACCTTATCTTAGCTTCTGTCTGGGATAGTATACATTATTTTGTCAATTTTGCCAACAAATTGTGACTTTCTCTCCTATTTGTAAGGGCTTGTTAAAAAATATCTTCCGGTTCTCGATATCCCTCAAGTTGTCCAATGAAATAGTCCTATTGCGAGAACTCATTGAGTATGCTATGCTTCAAGCGAGGCACGGCAGGAAGGTCTTTCAGAGGACTAATGGTATGATGAACAGCAGATTTGACTGGGATGAAGTTGATTGCCTGATCACTCTTTTACACACACAAGGAATTTCCTACCTCATAGGGAATGGTTCGTCCGTGAGTGAGGATGATGGCAGTGTTGATCCGGTCCACCTGATTCAACGACTGGCAGCGTGTGGCTACCCTCTTGTCGAGAACGCCAGTATTTCCTTGTTCATCATCCGTCCAGAACTGGCATCTTCCGTTGTAGAAGCACTCCAACGCAGTGAAGGTGACGTCGCTGAACATATCGCAGTCGTCACGCTCGCTACTCTCTACCTCCAGCAATGGTGGTTCTTTCGGTTAACATTTGCCTTTGGTCGCCTTCCGTGCTTTCCTGAAGCACCATTTGTTTCTCTATGGGAGGAACGTCACTTACCGTCACCTCGCTCTGGCTATGGGTTGTCTGGACTGCTGGCGCTAGGAGAGTATCAACAGCAGCAATATGGTGTTCCCCTGAACTTTCTTGATGATTGGCAGAATCAGATCAATCATCTGCTCATCCAGGAGGAAGCCTACCGTCGTGAACTCTCCGGTAATCTGAGGGAAGTGCTCGTTCAACTGAGTACCTAAGTGAAGAAGGAACAACCATTATGAGTATGCGACAACGCGTTGGGCGAGAGGAAATCGAGCGATTTCTCATTCAGGTAGGCCGAATACGGCAACCAGGGCGGTTATATCTCACTGGAGGCGCTGCACTGGTTCATCAAGGTATTCGTCCTGGACAAACGCTCGACATTGATATCCATATCACCATTGATCCAGCCAATCTCACCACTCAGATTGCGCAGTTGAAACAGAAGATGAATATCAACATTGAATTTGCATCCCCAGGTGATTTCATCCCTCTCCCGACTCAATGGGAGGCACGATCAGAGTTTATTAAGCGTTACGATCAGGTAGACGTGTTCTATTTTGACTGGTACAGTATCGCGTTATCCAAAATGCAGCGGGCAAATCAGCAGGATGTTGTTGATGTGCAACTGTTGGTTCGTCAGGGATGTGTTGATGTGAGTGAACTCGATCTGCTATACCAGGATGTCCTGAACAAAATTGGCCAACCTCCTTACGATAGGCTTCTTCCCAACCTCTCGCAACAACGGTTTTCACAGCACTATCAGGCCGTTCGTCAGCTTCTGTAGAATTGAAGCTTTGGGTCAGTCCAGTCAGATGTTTTGTGGGAGATGAATTTTTCAGAAAGAGTGTAATATACAACTATGAATATTGGACAACAAGAAGGCTATGTTTCAGTTACCGGTGGAAAGGTGTGGTACCAAATTACAGGAGATGGGAAGGGAGTTCCGCTGCTGGTTTTGCATGGCGGCCCTGGATGTCCTCATGATTACCTTGAACCTTTGCGCTACTTATCTGACGAGCGGCAAGTTATTTTCTACGATCAACTGGGCTGTGGCAAATCTGATCGGCCAGATGATCCTAGCTTGTGGCAGACTGAGCGTTTTGTTGAGGAACTACGCCAAGTCCGACAGGCTCTTGGCTTGCAACAAGTGCATCTGTTTGGCCATTCTTGGGGAACGATACTCGCTGCTGACTACATTTTTACACAGCCTACAGGGTTGCAAAGTGTGATTTTTGCCAGCCCGGCACTCAGTATGCCTCGCTGGATCAATGATGGTGTTGAGTACCGTAAAAAGCTACCCAGGAATGTACAGGATGTTCTGAAGCTGCATGAGGTAAATGGAACAACAGCATCGCAGGGCTATCAAAAAGCAGCACAAATATATGATAGGTATTATGTTTGTCGCATGTACCCTATGCCTGAGCCTTTAATACGAGCGTCCCAGGGTATGGGTCATAATGTTTACCAAACTATGTGGGGACCAACCGAAGGTTATGTGACTGGCAATCTGAGAAACTACGATCAAACCAGCCATCTTGATGAAATTAGCATTCCTACTCTGTTCACCTGTGGCCGCTTTGATGAAGCATCCCCAGAAGCGACAGCATGGTATCAGAGTTTCGTGCCGAATGCAGAAATAGTGGTGTTTGAACAGAGCGCCCATATGGCACATCTTGAGGAATGCCAGAAGTATATTGAGGTGATCAAGGATTTTCTTCATCGTATTGAAGCGAGAAGCAAGTGAAGTATCCTTAGTACAGGCGGACAGAAGTCCGATCCGAGTTGGAATCAGAGCTGCTAGGCAGCTTTTGTTGGAAATGGCTGTTGGGATACTTGTTCCCCTTTCTGAATTTCTAGTTG
>Ga0193728_1001787_pt1 | contig 11062 bp, 8 predicted proteins | sample U1c1metaG_FD_143037 | JGI IMG/M metagenome (GOLD analysis project Ga0193728, IMG submission 143037) | Soil microbial communities from a riparian zone of the East river system, Colorado, United States - U1c1 | ecosystem: Environmental > Terrestrial > Soil > Riparian zone | place: USA: East River... | reverse complement strand
GGGCGACTGCTTCTGCGCTGCGCTTGGACAGTCGTTGGTAGGAGGGTTGGTCGAGCTTAAGAATTTTACAAATCGCGCCCGCGAATGCGTCGACATCACCACTCGGAACCAGCAGCTCAGGCAAACGGGTGCTCAAAATGTCGCGCGGACCGGGGACGTCGAATACAACGGTCGGAAGAGCAGCAGCGAGTTGTTCGAGCACGGCCAAACCAAAGCCTTCGACATAGCTTGGAAAAGCGCCGACGGCACAATCAGCCAGAAGCTTGGGAAGATCGGCAGCCGAATAGTCGGAGATCAATTCGATTCCGGCGGATGATTCGAGGCCCAAGTCTGACAAAATTGTGTGCGCGTCAACCATCGTTCCGAGAAAACAGAAACGTGCATTTGGAACTTCCTGCCAGATGCGCCGAACGATACGCCCCCAGTCATGGGAACCTTTCCTTGCGGCCCACATTCCGATGAAACTGATTTTCTTTTGCGCCAAACGGACATGGGCGGGCGCCGCTGCCTGCAAAAGATCGCGGCGTCGTTCGGCTGTGAGGCCATAGGGTTGGACGACGACCGGGCGATCGGAAGCGATTTCACAGCGAAGACAAGCCACTTCATTTTCGTTAGGCAGATTGACGAGGTCGGCATGCTGCACCGCCCTTTCGGAGGCATGCATTAGCAGCCGCCTGGTGAGCGTGTAGAGAATCCGGCCGAGAAATCTTCCCCGCGAGCGACGCGGCCAACCCCGAATGCTTTCGGGGCTACGCTCGAAGCGGTCATAAAGCCGGTACAAGCCGACAGAACGCGCAACGAGAAGCCCGTTAAACCTCAACTTTTCTTTGGACGCAGGCAGAGAACCAATGAGCGCGTCGATCACATCGTAGCGCGCGCGTTTCCTTTTCACAAACGCGGCCGCTTTATAGGCAAAGAGCACCTGGCGCAGGGCAAATCCCGCACGCGAGCCACGCGTATTCGGGAAAGCATCAGACAAACTGAAGTGATCGACAACATGACCGGCGGCGCGCCATTGCTCCGCCAGTTCCATGTAAACACGCACGGCACCAAGCCGCGCATCCCAGTGCAAATTGAGCACAACCAGGATGCGAAGCGGCCCTGGCGCCGGCGGCAACGTCTCCCCCCTCACTGTTTCAGGCTTATCCAAAACTTGTGCCTCACGGGGTTCACGTAATGGCGCAGAACCAGAGAGGCGCCGGCGTATTGATCGGGATAAACGAACTGATCATCCAATTGTAATACATACTTGGTGGGATCAAAAGGACGTCCCCCGTTCTCGTGCATCGTCAGATGGGTCATGGTTTGATTCGTAAAAAAGTTGGGTTCGCCTTCGAGTTCGAGAAATCGTTGGATGCTCAGCGACCAGTCGAGCTTCTCGAACAAGAGCAAGACTCCCGTGTTCACTGGTTCCTTTCGCTCGCTCGGGTCGCGCAAAAGTCGAGCGTCACCGGAAAACTGACAGTCGGCCAAATAATACGCGGGCGCATCGTGGGCCGCAGCGCGGATGGCAAGATCGGGAGCGCTTGCGAAAAAGAGAACATCAGAATCGACATATAAGGAGGGGCCGTTGACCGGAAGCGACATGATCAACGCGAGTTGCCTGCCGGTTGGATGGGTTGTGAGATATCGAAGAAACTTTTCCGGCAGTCCGCTGAGCGGCGGTTGGATCGACAACCGCACCGAAACAATCGGATCGATGCGTTCGAGGAGCCGGATGCTTCGAGCTGAGTGCGAGCCATCCGAAACCACGGTGAAACTTCTTGGACGCCCCACCTCTTGAAGAAACGATCGGATCGAGGCGACTTGTTCCGGCAAGGCCGCCTCGCCGGAATAAGCGAACACCTCCAGCCCCGAAAGCGTTCGGGGCTGCGCGTTCAGTTGCTTCCGCAGAATCATCGGCAATAAAGCGCGATAGAATCGTCGCAGCGTATTGCCTTTTAGTCGCGCCAGATGGTAACCGAAGTTTGGCATCGTCATGCGGGCGCTGATTGGAAGGTACGGAAGCCGCGATAACTCAGTGCAATGTTGAGCAGAAGATTCGGAATCGCGGAAATAAGATTGAACGTCAGAACGCCCATAACGCTTGAGAAATCCGTGTAGGGAATCAGTGCTATTTGCGTGGCGAGCGTGAGCGGAATGTAGAGCCATGAGCCAGCGACCCAGGCTTTGGAAGCGTTCAGCGCCCAAAACGTTCCGGTCAGCGCGGAGAGGACTGCCCCGCCCACCATGACAAGCAGTTCGCGATGGAGGTGGGCATATTTGCTGCCAAGAACAAAAAGAAATTGGTCAGGAAATATTTCGGCGCCGCACAGCACCAGCAAACTGAACGCGCCTACTCCGCCAATGATTGCCGCATAAAGCCAGCGCAGTTTCCGTGCGCTCTGGCAGCGAGCGAACGCCGGAACGAATACGTTGGTGAGTAGATTGCTGAGGACGGCAAAAATCATCGCCAGTCGCCCGAGCGCGCCCACTTCGGCGACCGAGCTCGTGCGACGGGCGAAGAAGCTAATGAGAAAAACCGTGATCTGTCCCTGCAAACAATAGAAAACAGCATTGGCGGCGAGTTTTCGAATAAAACCAAACATGGCGGCGCGATCCTCGGCGTTTTCCGGAGCGTCCAGATCGATGACACCAGCCACATACTTTCGGAGCATGGCGTATTGCAGAAGCAACGTCGCCGTCGCGACGGCGACGGCCACGCCGGCATTGAGAAAAAAATACATGAGAGTGACGAGAACGAGTAGTCGCGCGATGGCGCCGGTGAGATCGATGCTCTGGATACGCGCGATATCGGAACGCAGCCGAGGGACGACTTCCAGGACGCCGACCGATAGTTGGATCAAAAGCCCGGCGAGAATCACGATGATCAAGACCGTACTGTAAAAAAACGACGCACCGTTCTTGACCAGTAGGAAATACAAAGCCGGTGTGACGATGATAATGGCGGCCGCGCCGAGCTTTTTCCGCACGCTCAGCGCAGTGCTAATGAGTTGACCGAAACGAGGTCGGTCTTGCCAAACGCGCCCACCGATTGAAACCAGACCGACGCTGATCCCAATGTCCGCGAGCAGGTTAATCGTTCCCTGCATCGTATTGGCGATGGTGAAATACGCGTACTCGCGCTGTTCCAATGTGCGAACGAGAAGAATTCCGCTCAAGAACCCAATGATCTGCACGACCGCCTGCACGATTGCGAAATTGCCTACGATCTTTGCTCGCTGGAACGCGCGGCGAATGATCGGCGCAGAGCCCTCCTCCATTAGCGGCGGCAAGACGGGATCGAAGAAACTCATGGCGCCTTCAATTGCTCAACAGAGCCCTAGGCAGCCCCAGTGCCAAGACCAATTCTTGCCAGGCGAGCCGCGAAGATGACGATATCGAAGGCTGAAACTTCGCCGCGCACCCGCTTAGAAGCACTAGATAGAGAAGGCGAATCTCCGTTCGCAGTTAAGAAGGCTGTTTGGCGGGCTCGCGCGGCGAAGCGGTGAGCGCTTCGCCATCTGTGACGGAGGCGGGCGGGTTGTAATATTCCGCATATTGGTAGTAATAATACTCGGGCAGCGAGGTATCGACGAAATTGAGAATAATGCCCGGAACGTTGACCTGCCGGCCATAAAGAAGCTCGAGCCCTTTGCTGATCAGACGCGCTGAGGTGTAAGAAAGCCGCGCGACGAAGAGGGTGGCGTCAATCTTGGGAGCGAGGCTGGCGGTATCATCCGCGGCAAGGACCGGCGAGCTGTCGACGAGGATGTAATCGTAGTGCTTGTACATTTCTTTCAGCAACACATCGGTCGAATCGCGGAGGAGATGCTCACTCGGCTGCGACAAGCTCTTGCCGCGAGGCAGAATGAACAGGCTCGGGTAGGAAGTCGGTACGACAACTTCCTGCCAGTTGACCTCCTGTTTGAGCACTTCGGACAAGCCGAGCCTCGAAGAGACGCCGAAAGCTTCCCGGAGCGCGCCGCGCCGCAGATCGGCGTCGATCAACAAGGTGCGCGCGCCGGAGAGCGCCATGGTGATGGCGAGATTGGCCGCGACGGTGGATTTTCCTTCGTTCGGCACCGCGCTGGTGACCAGAAGTGTTTTCGGCCGGGGACCCTCGTAAGGCATGAAGAAAATCGAGGAGCGGACGTTGCGGTATGATTCCGCAAAAATATGGCGCGCATCGTCCGGTTGGAGCAGGGTGAGCTTGCCCTTGGTCTTTTCCTTTGGAATTTGGCCGAGCACACTTTCGGAAAACTGGTGCTGGAACTCCCCGAACGAGGCCATGCGATCATCGATGCGATCGAGCAGGAAGAGAATGCCGATGCCCGCGAGCAAGCCGCATCCCAAACCGATCAAGAGACTCTTGAGCAGCCCAGGCCGGACCGACACCGGTGGCGTGGCCATTTCCATGACGGAAACCTGATCAGCGCTGTCCACGACTTGGGACACATCAACCTCTTTCAGATTGTTCGTAAGCCGGTCGTATAAAACCTTGAGACGATCCACTTTTCCTTTGACGCGGTTGAATTGGGCGAGGCGCTGGCTCAGATCGAGCGCTTTGGCCTCCCATTCCTTGATGTTGGCCTGCAGGTTTTCCATCTGTTTGCCGATGGATTTGCGACGGGTCTCGAGCTTTTCGACCGTGTCTGCGCGGAAAAGATCGATGAGCTTCTCCTGTTTCGAGATTTCATCGTTTAGCTTGAGGATCTTGGGATGTTTTGGACGGAGATCTTTCGCGAGCGTGTCCCGCTCCGCCTTTAAGAGCTGGACCGCCTGCTTCGCCTTCAAGTACTCGCCTTCCGGACCTACGCCGGAAAATGGCATCCCTTGATCCTCGGTGCTTTGTCCAGCCAGATTCGCTTCAGATTTGTTCTGAGCGCGATCAAGGTTTTGATCGAGATCGAGGAGATTGAGGAGATCATACTCGGTTTTTAGCCCGGCATAGTCCCGGTTTAATCTTACCAGATAGGCGGCCGCGCTATTTCCCTCCTCCTGAATGAAGCCGATGTTGTTTTGTTTCTGAAATTCGAGCATTTCATCTTCGGCCGTTCGCAAATCTTTTTCCGTCTGAATGAGCTGCTCGGTGATACCAGTGATCACGGTCTGTCCCTGTCCCTCACGCATCCCCTTTTTGAAATCGAGATACTTCTGCATGAGGGCGTTCAGATAAGCCTGCGTGTAATCCGGGGTGCGGCCAATTGCCTCAAGATCAAAAATCGAGGTACGCGGTTTTTGCACGACCGTAATCTCCACCCGCACGGGCTGCATTTCGGGATGGGTGGAGCGAACGAGCGCTTCCGCGCTTCGTTTTACCTCGGAGCTCTGCATAAGCTGAATCTGAGTGCCGTAAAAATTGACGCTGTCTTCGCTGTAAACCGCGCCTTGGGCGATGTTCAACTTGCCCGCAAGCATCATTTTGCTGGTAGAGAGAAACGAGGGCGGCGTTTGATAAATGAGAAACGCTTCGACGAACAGCCCGAGACAGATCGTTAAGACTGGAATCCACCAGCGCCTGAGCAGCAGGGCCTTGTAGCGATGTAACCGTGTGACCAAAGCGTTGGACCAGGCGGCGGGGTTGGATCTTTCAACGGCGGGAACGGGAGCTTGCATACCTACATGTTGATCAAGCGCTGCGGGACATAAATTTGATCGTCGGGTTGAAGCACCACGTCTTCTTCAGTGTGGCCTTCTTCAATGACCCGCTTGAGATCCACCGTGAAGTCTTTGCCATTTTTCCGAGTGACCTTCACCTTGCGTTTATTGGCGAAATCGCCAAAACCGCCCGCGCGGATGACGGCTTTGCTAACCGTATAACTTTCATCCGGAGGGACCTCCTGCGGCCCCTGGCTTTTCACCGACCCATAAACATAAATCCGGCCGCGCGATTTCTCGCTCACCCGGTCAACCGCTAGGATCACGGTCGCGTGATAATAATACTCTTTCTCGAGGGCGCTCTTGATGTTGAAGGCAAGCTCCTTGCACGTTTTGCCTTGTGCCGGGACCAGGCCGATGTACGGCACTTCCAGCTCCCCGCTATCATTTACCCGCAAGCGCTGCGAATCGTTATCTCGATCTTCCACCACGCGGAAACTGACGAAGTCATTCGTGCCAAGCTTCTTTTTGTCATCGAGAACATCCATCGAGTTGGTCCGCATGACCGTGCTGGTGGTCGGCGGAAGATCGGCCGAGGGCGTTTTGGCGATCGACGGAATAGGGCTGGCGGAATCTTGGGACCGTCCTGGCGGTGATCCCCAAACGATTACGGCGAAGATCAATGCATAAACACGCACTCTCATTAGCATTCCCGCTTCATCCCTTTAGAAACTGTACGTGGCATCGAACGAGACGCGGTTCTGAGTATAATCTCGCAGAGGCACATCGGAATCTTTCTGCGTATATTGATAACGCAAGCCGAGCGTGATATGCGGGGTCAGCTGATATCCGACCGCGATCGCGCCGCCGAAGCGATGCAGATGTTCGCGGATGAAGCCGCCGGATTCATCCGCATCTTCATAAAAGAACTCTGTCGAAATGAGGGTATTGCGGATGATATTCCATGATACCGTATGGCGGATATAATTCAAAGTAATGTAATTGGAGTTGACGCCGAGTTGGCTCTCGTGACCCGCGCTCAACGATTGAACGATGGCAGGATTAATGCGATGCGAGATCAGGATATTCGCGTAGTAATCGGAGAGCTTACTCGAATCGTGAAACGGGCCCGTGCTAACCACGCCGCCGTTATCGAATGAGATCCATTGATAGCCGCCCGCCACCCGTACTTTCACGTAGTTGGTCAACTGCGTTTCCACGAAAGCGCCAATGGCATAGTCGGTGGAATCGTTTAGAACATTTCGGTCGTAATAATTGAAGACGGCGTAGGACTCGAGTCCGACGTTGGTGGTGGAGCTGACGGCAACATCAACATTTCCCGAAAATTCCTCGGCGTTTCGGTCCAGGTAATTGAACGTCGAGGTCGTTGAAAGGTAGGTGTAATGATCGTAACCCAGGGTGACGACGGCCTTGTTCAGGTCCCAAAGCACCGAGACGCCCACGGTATTCTCGAAACGGCCGTAATCCACCACATTGCTCAGCGCCAGCTCCGCAATCGGATCTTGTTGGAGCGAGGGACGTTCGTGGAAGTTGATACGGAAATCGCCTATGAAAATGTCGAACGCCAATTGGGAACCCGGTGCAATCAGTACGCCATTTGTGTCTGCGTTCGAATGGTCGAGATAGAAGGCGTAGCCCAGGCCGAGATCGAGTCTCAAGGTATTGAGCTGCGTCACTGGCCAGATGGCATTGACGTTCACCTGGGGCCGGATGATTACGTCCTCCTGGGTATTGACTTCCGCTAAGTTAATGTTGTCGTTATATTCCAAACCGAGTGTGGCGCTAACGCGAAACCTGACCGGGCCTAGGAGTAGGTTATAGGGAATGTGCTCGATATCTTGCCGGCGCGCTTCCGCGGCTACTTCTCCGGCCAGCGAAGGTCGGACCACGTCTTGCGACCGAGCAACCGACCCTGCGCACAGAAACGGAAGCAAGAAAACGAGACCAATGCGCCTGCCGAGACGATCACATGAACAGACGATGGAGTGACGGTGCATAGAGGCAGGTGAGGCGCGTTTACGTTAGCAGTTGTGATACCAAAATATTCTGTTTGCAAACCGTTCCCCCAGCGGCAACGCGTGCCTCATATGAAGCCCTAAACGATAACGTTGGTAGATCGGTTTTTGCTACCTTGTTCCGGCCTTTTTAGACAAAGGCTCATTAGCTGACAAGTGAAATCGCCTTGAAAAATAGCTCTTCATTCCTTCCTGCTTTTGCGGAAGAACCTGCGACAGCCAAACAGCGTGGACCTGTTGTGTCCGCCTGGACAAGCCCGGGAAATTTCTGCAGCTGGTCCGGCTTAAGCTCTAAATGGAAACGATATGAGCCGTTTCCCATCGCTCGCCCGCTCCCGATACGCTGTTGCGGGGTGGTTCGGGGCCCTTGTCCTCGGCGGCCTTGCTCTTCAGCTTTTTTCTGCCGGCGCCGCCCCGAACACAAACGAGACCAATAATCAGAGCGAGAATCGCGATCGGGCAAAGGATACCGCACAAATCGAATGCGTCACGCCGGACGGGCGGATGTCTCCGCTCGCGAACCCTGGGGTGAGCAATCCCGGCGCGCCGGCCTCGATGATGGACGACGAGACGATCAGTTGCGCCCTGCCGGAGGGTGAAACCACTTTCATTATCCCTATCTTCAAGGCCGCGTTATTGGATCGTTTCACGCTCGTAAACCGAAACGCTGCTGCCTGCGGTGAGTTCAACATTTCGGTTTCAAATTCCCATCTTCCGGCCGACAGCCCGAAATGGAAACAAGTGGGCGGGATCGTCCCCTTTGCGCACAAACGCCTCTTTAATCTTTCGATGCTCGGCGTTGAAGCAAAGTACATGAAGCTCTCGTTTCATGTAGAAAAGGCGAACCACGTGACCGGCCTTGGTCTTTATCGCGATGAAAAAGAACCGGCCGATGCGGTCGCCAAGCCTGCCAAGCTGCCGGCTCCCTCGAAGAGTCCAGATGAGAAGATCGCAATTTTGATTGCGTCAATCTTGTAGCTGGTTCGCTTCTTTGATCGTTTCGTTTCTCTTGACTCCTTGCGCTCTGCGAAACGTACGCAGAAGCGCCAGAACACGCGCACCGCATCGCCCTGGCGGCGCCGGCTGCAGCTTTTGTGCAAGGCACGGAACTAGCTCTTTTTGCGCACAGTTTTGACTGTCGTGACGCATGCGATCGGCTACAGGGAATCAGTTACAAGGGCGAGTAGCGCGATCAGCCGGCGACGATCAATCGGATCTATCCTGCAATAAGTGCACAACCAATGAAAACAACAATCGCGCATTATCTGAAAACAATTCGTTCCCGCAGTCGCGGGACCAGGAGCATATTCAGATCGTTGCCCGGGCTACGAACGATGCAGTTCGGGATTGGGATGTAAGAACCGGCTCGCTCTTTTGGCCACAAGGGCTCGAGACTTTGCTCGGTTATTGTCGGTCTTCCGCCGCGGAGCAGATCGGTTTCTGGCAAGAGCAGGTTCACCCGGAAGATCGCGCCCGCGCCGCGGCCAGTATCGGCGATGCTCTCGCTGGAACGAGCCAGCGCTGGAGCGGTGAATATCGGTTTCGCCGCGCTGATGGCAGTTATCTCCAGTTACTCGAACGGGCGTTGATCATGCGAAATGATCAAGGCAAAGCTGTCCGTTTCATTGGCTCCCTCATGGATATCACGGCCCGAAAGCAATTACACGATCAGCTCTGTCATTCGCAAAAAATGGAAGCCTTCGGTCAGCTTGCGGGCGGTGTTGCGCATGATTTCAACAATTTCCTCACCACCATCCTTGGTTACTGCGACCTGGTCCTTGGCGAGACTGGGCGGAAGAGCGTGGTCGCTAGCCATGTCGGCGAGATTCGCGGCGCTGCCGGTCGTGCCTCCGTTCTGACCGGACAGCTCCTCGCATTTAGCCGCAGGCAGGCGCTTGAGCCACGCGTCGTCGAAGTCAATTCGCTCATCGCCAGCCTCGAGGGCACGCTGCTGCGGCTGATTGGCGAGAACATTCGCGTGGTGTGTCATCTTCACGACGAAAGGCAAAGTGCTCACATCAAAGTGGACCCTGGGCAGTTGACGCAGCTCATCCTGAATCTGGCCGTAAACGCGCGCGATGCGATGCAGAGTGGCGGCCAGCTCACGCTCGAAACATCGATTGTCGATATTAGCAAGGAAACGGAACCTGTGTGCTCTTCCGAAGACTTTACCCCTGGCCAATACGTTCTCATCAGCGTCGCCGACACTGGAATCGGAATGAGTGATGAAGTGAAAGCGCATCTCTTCGAACCGTTCTTCACCACCAAGGAGGAAGGACGTGGCAGCGGCCTCGGTCTCGCCACCAGTTATGGTATCGTGCGGCAAAGCGGCGGCCACATTCGCGTCGAGAGCGAATCGGGAAAAGGGACGACGGTGGACGTTTATCTTCCCAAGGTTCCCCCGCCGCCCGCACCATCGTACAAAAAACCGAGCGCAAAGAAGCTTCCGCGGGGCACTGAGACTATTCTCGTGCTCGAGGACGACATCAGCGTGCGCCACGTTTCTGTCCGCGTTCTTCGCAACCTCGGCTATCAAGTTATCGAAGCGGCCAATGGGGACGACGCGCAACGCTTAATTAGCGAAAGTGCCGGTCGAAAAGTTCATCTCTTGCTTACCGATATGGTTATGCCGCAGATGAGCGGCCGCCGCTTCGCCGATTGGCTGCGATCGGCCAGCCCCCACATAAAGGTGGTTTTCGTTTCCGGGTACCTCGAGGAATCGCTCCAGCCGGGCGATCGCGGAGATCCCGGTATGTTTTTCTTGCCGAAACCATTCGATCCCGAGCAGCTCGCTGCCAAAGTGCGCGAAGCGCTCGACAAACTGTAGACGCTAGCTGCGCCGAGCGCGCCGTACGGACAGCAAACACACGCGCATAGCGTCACCCACAGGGCGACGGCAACAGGACCGATCTTGCCGCGCGACGACTCCTTTCCGATCGACGTGAAAACATTGCTGCTGTTGCATGCGCCGTATATTGAAAAGCGCGTGATCACGTTCAAAGACATCGAAGCAGCGCGCGACCGCATTGCCGGCGCGGTTTACTATTCGCCCTGCGGGCCTTCGATTCCGCTGAGCGAGGCCACGGGCATGGAAATTTTCTGCAAGCTCGACAGCGCAACGCCCTCGCGCAACTCTCGCCCGACCAACAAAAAAGAGGCGTGATCGCGGCCTCGGCTGGCAACCATGCCCTCGGTCTCTCTTACCAGGGCAAGTTGCTCGGCGTTCCCGTGACAGTGGTGATGCCGAAGTACGCCCCGCTCATCAAGCTGAGCAATTGCCAGAAATTCGGAGCCAACGTTGTGTTGTACGGCAAAGATTTCGCCGAAGCAAAAGCGCACGCGCACGCGATCGCGGATGAGAAAAGTCTCGCTTATATCGACGGCTACGACGATCCCGCCATCATCGCTGGCCAGGGAACGATGGGCCTCGAGATTATTGAGCAAGT
>Ga0193728_1001786_pt1 | contig 11063 bp, 15 predicted proteins | sample U1c1metaG_FD_143037 | JGI IMG/M metagenome (GOLD analysis project Ga0193728, IMG submission 143037) | Soil microbial communities from a riparian zone of the East river system, Colorado, United States - U1c1 | ecosystem: Environmental > Terrestrial > Soil > Riparian zone | place: USA: East River... | reverse complement strand
TCTTGAACGCCCGCGGCTTCCATCTGTTGGATCGCGGTCGGTTGATCCATCAAGCCGACGCTCACGAGCCCGGTAACTTGGGTTTCCACTTCAGACGCGAGCGTCTGCCGGCGCCGCAAGAGGGCGGTCTTTTGCACGAGACTCTTCGCTTCGGGCGACCATCCGGCATCGTCAACCGCCCCGCTTAATTCATCGTCGCTGACGATCCCATGTGCGTAGCCGCTTTCGACTTGTGAGATGTAGGTATTGCGCAGATTTTTGGTGGAATTGTAGGCGAGCAGATCAAGCATGAATTCGACGTGCGCATCGGTGTATCCCGCGTCTTGTAAGACTTCGCGCATCTTCGCGCGGTCAAAGGGCGTGTCGGCAATCATGGCGCTAATCGCCCGCGGTTGAAGTGGTCGGTAGGCAATATCGACGCGGGGTTCGACATAGGTGTGATGCAAGCCGGCGAAGCCCACCAGTTGATCGAGCGTCGCCCGCGTGATCTTTCGGCGGGCGAACATTTGCGCGGCGATCCCATCATTGGGGAAAAATGGACGGAATTTATTTTGATAGTGATAGCGTTGGGCCACGCCGAACGCGTTAGGAAAGAAATTGCGGTGAAGCTCATGCATGATCGCTTCGTAGCCCAGGAGCTCAACCGCCATGTGTGCGTTATGCGCCCACACTGAAGACGCGGGGTAGAACAATTTTCCGCCGAGCTCGGCGACAAAGTGCAGCACTTGCCCGGTGATGAACGCGAAGCCCAGCACGCGAAAGCCCGCCTCTTCGGAATTCTCGGGGGTGATCTCGCCGTCGAGCGTCAAGAGGGCTTCGGTCGCTTGCAGCACAAGCTTAGGAATCTCTTCAACGCCATCCGTCGATATGGTCAGCACCTTGATGAAGTAGGGCTTGAGCGTAGTAAACCAGGGGCCGATCTTAGCTCCGAAATATTGGATCACGGCTTCGGCGTCGGCTTCGGCAATCTTGAACAACGCCAACGCCCAGGGCTTGATAATGTTGATGAAGAGGGCGCCCAGGCCATGCTCAATCTCGCCGAGCTCGCCGCCGACAAATTTCGCGACGGAGTGAAGCAGGCCGGACGCGACATGGGAAAAGGGCGAACCCTGGAGTAATTGCCCAAGCTCGGCGGAGATCGAGCCCTCTTTCACAAATTGCTGAATGATGTCGGGCGGCACGTCCGCCATGACGTTGGCTTGATTGAGGGCGTCTATGATGGGCTTCAGATCGACGCTAGCGGGCACGCCCAGGGCGTCACGAATCGCGTGCAAAGCGGCCACGAGCTTATCGGCGTTGGCCGAGCTTGCGGGCGACGCCGCGGCCAGCGCGTCCGCGATGGCTTGAAGCTTGGCCGCAATCTCGGTCAAGTCGGGCGCGTCGCCCGCGGGCGGGGCGGGCGAAAGCATGGTCTTCGCAATCAGATCGAGACTCTGCGTGATAACGATCAACGATTGAACGATCTGCGCGCAGCACCCGGCGTCTGTGCCCCCGCCCTGGAGATTCGGGAGATTCTGAAGCGACTGCGCAATCGAGTACATGTATTGCGCGGTTTGCGCACAACAATCGCTTAGTTCATCGCCATTCGGATCCGGCGGGTTCGGCGGTTGCAGAGACGGTTGCCCGCCGTCGCCCGGTTGGTTGCCTGGTTGCCACTGCCCGGTTTGTTGATTCCAGCACCAACAAAGCTGTCCCGAGTTGATCGGCGGGAAAACCGGATCGCAAGTCTCGGTTTGCGAATTCCATTGATAACCGGGCGGGCAAGTGCCGGGCTGACCGCCCCCCGCAGGCGGTTCGCTCGAAGGCTGCGCAATCTCCATCTTGAAGAGCCAGCCCAAGTGCCCGCGTTGCATCACGATACGCAGGGCGCGATTTTGCGCAGTGTCGAGCGTTTGGCCCTGGGCGACGAAATTATCGGCGAGAGCCTTATACCAAGTCTGCAAACCTTGTGGCCCTCTGATAGCGAGCCCAGGTTTAAGTTGCGCGGTTAGCTCGGGTTCGAGCGGAGCGCCGGCCTGCGCTTGGCGCGACATGGCGTTGACGCCAATCACGCGAGCGCGGCCGAGGTCAACGCCCTGGGCGGTCAGCATGGTAACGAATTGATGAAAGGCCGCGTTGAGAATCGTGCGTCCGCTTCCGCCTGTGCTGATGGTTATGCCCCACTCGTCACAAATCCTGTAAAGCACTGTGCCGAAAACTTTACCCGCGGGATTCTTCGAGCGGAGCAAGCGCCGGGCAACTTGGATCGTGGCTTCTTCGTGCGGGCGCCCGCTGAAAAGTGACATGAGCCCCGAGATTATGTCACTGAGTAATTCGAGTAACTCGCCGATCCCGGCAATCAGGTTACCGAGCCCAGGCACAAGCTCCGAGCCGAATTTCGTGGTGAAGTTGCCAAGCTCGACCATCGTATCGCCCGCCTGTCCGAGTGGGCCCTGGCTGGGTAATTGAATTGCGCTCATAGGCTTATTGCGCGATCGCGGTAGGCGCCGCTTCAAACATGGTCGAAATTAGGATCGCGTTGGCGCCACCGCCCGTAAAAGACGGATCGGAATAACAAAAGAAGCTATATCCAGGGGGCACGATTGCTAACGGCCACTCGTGCGGCCAAAACCAGTGATGATCATCCGTGTAGGCGGCATAATACGTCGCGTCTGTGGGCCACGGACGATCATAGGCGTTGACGATCTGACCAATGCCGGCGCTGCGTCCGCCCATCAACGGCACGGCGGGAGTTGGCGTCCAACCGTTAGTTCCTTGAATCACTTGAAAGAAAAAGCCCATATCAGGCACGCCGCTAGTTCCTGGGCGGTAGTGGCATTCGAGATGCCACACGGCGACTGACCGCCCGGCGGTGTCGGCGTTGAAGACGCCGAGGGCAACGGAAGCATTCGCCGCAACGCCGCTCGTGCCTGCCGTGCCCCCGTACATATTTTCAGGTGCGAAAGCCGGTCTTAATTCTGAGATGACGCCCTGATGTGGTCGGCGGAGATTCAACGGCTTAGCGCGCGCGCATCACCACAGCCAGTCGAGCTCATCCGGAAAGATCGCTTCCCAGAGCACAGAGATCGACACTTCAACGCCATGGCTAGGACTCCCGACAACCCAAGACCAACCGGGCGGGATCACAGCGCGTGGCACGACCATGTTATTGAAGGCGGGATTATAAGTCTGCGCTAGTTGATCGTAGTCGGTGAAGGCTGTGGCTTCGTCGCTATAGTAGAGCAATCCGGGCAGCGTCGCTTCGCCCGCGATAAACGGATAGGTCGGATTTGCGATGCTCCCGCTAAAGCCCTGGCTCTTCTTGATCCGCGCGCCGATGGCCGAACCAATCGGTAGAAACGCATCAACCACGACTAGATAGTGTGAGCCCTGCGAATTGTTGAAAAGAAAGAAAGTGCCGTAGTCAGCGGTCGTGACATTGGCGGCCGCGGCGCAGGCGGCTTGCCGCGGGCGAAACCATTTATAGCGCCGAGTAGGGTTTTCACCTTCCATGATTTACTCAAGCGTCGGGGCCGCGGAAAAGGGCGACAATCGCGCGCGAGCCCACTTGTTTGCAAGTGACGGCTTGCCCCGCGGCCGTCACTTGAATGTTGATCGTCGAGCCCGACGCTTTCCAAGCCGTGGCCGAATTCGCGCCGACTAGCGGGCAATTAACTACTAACTCGCCATTGTTGGAGAGTAGCCCAGGCTCAACCGTGTAAGTATCGACGGCGGTACCCGCCCCGAGAATGAACTTGACGGTTAAAGCGGTTGGCTTGGTGGCGCCCTGTAAAATCGTGAGCGCGCACAAAATCAACGGATAATAGTTGCCGCCGTCCAAGCCAGTGATCGCGCCCGTGGTGATTGCGGTGACGGCGGTGTCGGCGGTGCAGGTTATGTCACCAGTTGGATTATAAACCACGGGCAAAGGACACGGCGCGGCGACGCCCCAACTACTCATTGCTCAACCGCCTTGTCATATTCCACCAGGAGGGCTTGCAGCCGCGGTTGATTGCCATGCGCATCTGCCAACGCGCCTAGAATCTCGCGCATTATCGCCGCGGGCGCCCGCGGGGGCTTGGGTTCGGGCTCTTTGCCCACCGCGGCGTCCGCGTCGGCTTGGGCTTTCTAAAGGAGATCGTCCGCTTCTTGATTCTTGCCTTCGCGCAATAGGGCTTGCGCCCGTCTGAAAACATCGGGTGATGGCGTTGCTGCCATGATTTTGATGCTCCGTAGTCTTGGCATCTAAAAACGTCGCGATTAGATGCGATTTAAGCCACGTTCAAGGAAAATCCGGTACGGGCAATAGGGCGAAGTGAGTACTCACTGTCTTTGACTGTCGCCCTACACCTCCCGCGCCGAAACTATATAGTCGCCCCGCTAATCTGTACTAAGTCGTAAACCCCTTCTTCGGCGGTATCCGCAGAAGTTGCGAATATCTCAACCTGGGGTGGGACATTCTGGTAGAAAGTCAGCCACGTGCCCCAGGAGCTAGTCGGCACGCTCAAGTAGCTATAGCCACGCTGTTGAGGCGCGTCGAGGGCGTCGTAAGTTTGCACGGCGCAACCGCCCGGTCTCCACAGCGGCGCCTGCGCGGGAAATAGGCGAAAGAATTTCGCGGTTGCACTGAAGACCCTCGCGCCGATCAACGCATACTGACCCGCGGGTAAGGCCTGATCGAATGATGGCGCAACTTGCGACCATCCCGACGCGGTCAACGTCGTGCTTGCTGTCCAGTGTGCACTAAAGAATCGACCACTGGGTACGGGCGTTTTCATCCCGTCGCTGAAAGTGACCAGCACGAACGGCGTCTGTGCGCCGCCTGAATTCTGCGTAGTGAAAACGTCCATTTCCTCAGTCGGATTGAGGCGAATCGGATTGCTGGAAAAATCATGAATACGGGGCGGGCTTTCCAGCGCCGTGCCTCTGTTATTGGGCGCTAGGTACGGATAGGGCCACGGCAGCATAGACGGCGCCTGGATTCGAATCGCGCACAGATTGGCGGAGACGCCCGCGACCATCATAACATAGGGTAAGTCTTTGGAGACTTGAACGCCGCTCACGAGCCCCGGCAAAATCGCATCGGCGGTTACATAATTGGTTTGCAGGAAAGCCGTAGCCGAGCTCGTGCCATTCGAGCTCGAAAATAATTCAGAATGAAACATAGTCGCCCCCTTTAGGCTAGCAAACCTAAGCGCTATCAGCCGTTCGTGATTCGTCCCTTGTAGGCTTGCATTCCGTTGGCCCAGGCGACCATGCGGGCAATATTATTCGGGCCAGCGCCTTTGGGCATCGACAAAACTTGCTGCCTGACAGCGGTTAGCGCCGCGGCTAGGCTCGCCGTTTTGCGCTGGAATTTATATTTTTTCGCCGTGCCCGCGTTGGCGAAATTGGTAACGCCATACTGCGAGGCGTTGTTAGCGGCCGCGGCCAGATCCGCGGATTGCATCCCGTTCGCATAGGCGTTGCGTGCGAGCGCGGCTTGTACCCCGTTCTGATAGGCGCTCTGCGAGCCCGACGGATCGGCGTTAAACGCGATCCGCGGATTGAGATATTTTTGCAGCCATTTTTGCGCGTTGGCACTAAGACCACGTTGCCAGTTATCGGCCATCGTTGTGGGATTGATTTGAGAGGTCGGCGTGATTGTCGCCATGCGTGCCCCCTTTGTGTGAACATTGCGTTCACGCGAATCCTACAGATTGTAGGATTTATCTACAAGGAGCTATCAGCATGAGCGAAACTCTGACGATTACGCCGACTGCCATCCCGGACGGTGCGCGCCGTCGCGTGCCCGCGTCGACGCGAATGCTGCACGAGTGGGCCAAGCTGACGCACGCCAACGATCAAATTTTCTATGAGCTCAAATTGGGGCCAACCGCGCAGCACGTGATCGGCAAGCTCGATGATCCCAAGCTTGTGAATATGCTCCGCGTAACCAATTGGTACGCGGATGCGACGATTGTGACGGAGAATGAAATTCTAGTCGTCGAGGCCGCGGTCGCGCCGAATCCGGGCAAAATCAGCCAGTTGGAGCACTATCGCGATTTGGTTTTAGACACGCCATTGCTCAAGGATTATCCGTCTCGTGCGCTCGGCATGGTTCTTTTATTCGGCTTCGGTGATTCTGCAATCGTGCCCCGCGCTCAGCTTCGCGGAATTCGGGTGGAAATTTTCACTCCAGCCTGGCTTCACGAATATTTAATTACAAGAAATTTCCACAAGCGATACTTCGCCCTCTCATGAGCAACCGGCAAAGCTAAAAATAGCAAATCTAAGCGTATCGCTTAGCAAGCGCGCAAACCCTACGCGCCCAGTGGTTTCTTTCGGAAGGCGATCACGCCGGAAAGTAGCCGAGTACCCCCCCTTTTGAGAGATTTTTTCGCAGTCGCTTGCGGAATTTTCTTAAAAACTGCGGTGCGCGCGCCGGCTTTTTTTGAGCTCCTACCTTGCGCCAAGAGTGGGCGATACTATATGACGCCCCGTATGGCCGCGCCGTTGCTTCAATACACCTTGACGCGGCGCGATATGGAGAAGCTCAAGGAAGCTTCCGAGATGATTCGCGCCGCGGGCGAAGTGTTCGCCCAAATCAGATCGCCCTATCAGCCGGCTCTGCTGAAGCTCCTGGGCGACGCCGCGGATCGAGTTGAAGAAATCAACGGCAAGGCCGCGGCGAGTCTAATTCGCGTCATGATCAAACGGGGGCTCATTCCCGACCCGAACGCCGCGGACATCGCCCAGGGCGCCCAGGTGGAAGCGCAAGCCACTCCTACACACGAGGGGGCACGAGAATAAATGGCATCCGATCTTATCCAAGCTCTGACCTGTATCGCGTGCGGCCGCCCGGATGAACGCCCCGAGATGATCACCGCGCAACTTCCAAACGTCGCTCCCGGTTGGCCCACGTCCATCACGCTTTGTCGCGCTTGTGCCTTTGCGATTGCGGGAGCTTGTGCGAGCTCGGGTGAATCGCCCCCCGCAAGCCAGATCGACGCGGGCGATGTCGCAAAAGCGGAAGACCCACCATACGAAGCAAAGTGCTTCCGAGCCCGGTGTCTCAAGCCGGTTGTGTATTTCTGTTCGAAGCACGACGCTTGGGGCTGTGAACGTCACAGCTACGAGCACCGCAACTGCGATCCCGCGGGCGATCTCGATCCCAACGCCCAGGCCGGCGAGAATTCCTCGAATTAGGTTGCCGCGGTCGTGGTGCAACCAGAGCTAAAGAAAAGCCCGCAAGTTAACGCTTGCGGGCTTTTGGCTTTTATCCGCGGGGGGCGAATCAAAGCTTAACCTTTGCCAGGTTAAGCTAACCCTAACCAGCCCAAGCCCCCCGCGCAAGTGGAAAGAGCATTTGCGCGAGTGAAATTCTCGAACCCCAATCTAAGAGCTCCGATTCGAAGGGATGGCGAGGCGCGTCCTATCGGATCCGCTCGGGGCGATACGGTTTGTTGGTTTCCGCGGAATCACGCGAAGAGCTCGGCAGTCAACGCCGATGGGATTAGCGAGCATCAAATTCGTTGCGGCTTCTGCCTGGGCTGCCGTCGCTTCGAGCAACGGCGGTTAACTCGGCGCCTGGGTCAACTGTTCTCACAGCATGAGGGGCAAATATGGACCATCGAAATCCAGGGCGCACCCGAGCGCCTAAAGAAAGCGATCCGATCATTACACCGTGCCTCTTCTGTGGAAGTGATCCCAGGACACTACAAGCTAGGGTCGGCGGGCACGCTGCTGATTGCGCTTGGCTCAAGGCCAACGCTCAAGCACGTTACGGCGTGCAATGGGCTGACTTACAAGCTGCGTCAAATCCGACGCCCCAGCGCCGCGAAAGCTTGGCGCCTATCAACGCGCGGGATGTTGATCGAACGTGATGAATACGGCGAACAGACCAACCGCTTTTATCATCGAGGCTTGCCCCCCGCGGAGAAGCTGGCCGGATGGCGATGGGCTCGGGGCGGAATTCGATCACGGCATTCCGGCGTGTATCCGCATGTGCGGGCTTGGCGCGATGGCGTCGGCGTCTATCGTCCTGATGAATATGCGCCTCTCCATCTGGTTGATCGCGAGCGGCGTCGATTTAGTGGCGCAACTAAGCTTGAGCCTATCGGGGGCTTATTCGAGAAAGCCCTAGATGTCGCGATCACGCCGACGCTTGTGCGCGCATCCCATGTTAACCGGCGCCCGCCGGCAGGCGGGCGTCTTTCCGTGCAACGCGATAGCGGAAACCCAACGCCCACAAGCTCTAATTCTTTAAGCCCACAGAATTCTAATTCTGGGGGCGGTTACGCAAGTTCTAACCAATCTGAAAGCTTCAAATCCTGGGCGGATCGCATGATCGAGCTCGCACGAGCGCGCGGGCGCCCGCCCGATGGCCAACAAGGGGGCACATAGTGGCTAAACCGTTTAAAGTGATCGATTGCTTGCTCGAAAACGTCGAAGACGAATTGAACGCGACTGCAGAAGACTATCTTTTGCATCTCTTCATCCCGGGCGAACGCGCGGGGCAAGATCGCGTCTGTCTCGTGCTCGTGAAAAAGCCCCCCGCGCAGGCCGGGCCGATCAATCTCGATCCGCGGATCTTCCGCGGCCGCGGTAATTGAGCCCGGCCGAGTATTGCCCGCGCTGTGGCGCCTGGCGGTCAGGCGCCGACCAAGCCGAAGCCAAACGCCGTCCGCGTCCGGAGAGCGTTGTACTGGTCGACGAATCGATCACGCGGTCGTGGTGCGAGGCGTGCGGGATTTACTGGTATTCTGACCGCCCGGAGTGGCAATGGAGGATCGCTGATGGGACTCCCGTCGCATAGCCGCGAAACCGGCGAGCTCATTATGTCGGCGCTATGTTTCGCGCTCGCGATGGCCGCGCTTTGGTTTATGTGAGGGCGAAAAGTGATGATTTTCCGTGCGACCTATTACTGGCTTCGCGACTGGCGCGCTCGCCGGCGACAGCGGCTGCTAGCCAAGCCAAGCAAGTGATTTAAGGTGAAAGCCGGCGATCTCCTAATTTATTTAGTTTGGGTCGGGTTTTTGTGCGCTAGCTTATTCGCGGGGCGTTTGCTTATTGATACCATTCGCGCGCTGTTCTGAAGCTTCGCAGATGGGACCTTATGTCAACTAGGAGCAACCGGAGATGGCTCTCACTGAAGCGGATCGCAAAGAGATTGAACGCAATCGCCGCAACGAGATTTGCGAGTGCGGCGACTTGGGCACAGATCACGCGGGGTTTGTGTCAGAGGTCGGCTTTCATTGGTTCGGGCCATGTACCCTGTGCGATTGCCCGCGCTTCAGCTTCAATCGCTTCGGCGACTACTTCGCATAAATCATCTTATGATGACTAAAGAAATCCCCCCAGGCCGCGAGATTTATCAGCTAAAGCTGCAAGTCATTCCCGAGCTCGAGCGTGTGCTTTTGTTGCGTTGCTTCGAAGACGGGGCCAAAGAGGTAGCCGCGCGACTGCACGAGGGCGAGTTTCAAGATTGGATTCAAATCTACCGCCACGCGCGCCGGCGAGCTTGAGCAGCCTTCAGAAGCCTTCAAACAGTCACGAAATTGCGGCGCCGTCGCCGCGCCGCACGCGCGTCCGCGATCCGTTTAACGAACGCGCCGGTTATTTCAGCGACGGCGCCGCAAGTCAGTCCAAGCCCGCGGCTTTCATTTCCTCCGCATACTTCGTGGCCTGGGCGAGAAAATCGGGCGGGAGTTGCGCGCGTTCGCGCCATTGCTGTTGAAGCTGTATCGCCAAAGTCAGGCGGTGAATTTCTTGAGTCAGGCCCAGAATGCTCTTGATATTCGCGGCGTGCATCACCACAAAAGCGCGAAAGACGATTAGCGCCATGACTGCGGGAAAGCCGAGCTCTCCAAAGAGCCGAGCGAGATCCGTCCATTCCGGCAAGTTCGATCACGCTTGGTCTGACTGGGGGGTTTCCGGACTATGCTTGACCGCGTTGCTTTGCGTGAAATGGGCGACTAATTCCGCGTGCGCCGCTTTGGTTTCCGCTAGCATCGCATGAGCTTCTGCGTTCGCCCCCGAGTGCGAGAACATCGCGGAAAACAAGCCCAGCACACGCTCAAGGAGTGGCAAAAAAATCCCTATGTCTGTCACGACGTCTTGAACAACCGTTGTATCCGGCATAACTGAAGCCCCCTCGTTACGGCGCCCATTCATCGGGCGCCCGGTGATACCAGCCGAGTACATTGGTCGCCCAATTTTTGTTGAGTCCGTTGGGATCGTTCGCGGCGTCGATTGGCGCCCACTTGGTTGCAAACCAGGCGATCCAATCTTCGTTGAGACAGAGCCGGCCGACGCCACTCTGGAGCGTCCGCGGGCGAAAGCGCGGGGGCTTCTCCAGCATACGATTGCGGACGGTCGCACAGCACGCTTCAAGCTGTCGCGCATAGGTCGGGGCGTTGACTGTCAACACGCCGAATTCGCGCCCGGGCGAACCATTCTCAGCTTTCCTGATGGCGCCGACGAGATAGGGATCGACGCCATGCGCCAACGCGCAAGCTCGAATCAACAGCCATTCATCCGCCCACATCACGCGATAAGCCCCCCTGAGACACAACGCCGATCCCTTCGATCATGTGATCGAGGGCTCACGAGCCACAATCAGGTTTCGAGGAGTTGACCCGTGGTGGTCGCGCCGCCAATCTCGGCCGCCCAGCGCGCCAAGAGCTCTTTGACTTCCTGGGCGGGAATATTCAAGGCGGTCAACTCTGCGCGCGCGATAGGGATCGTGCTCAGTTGCTTCTTTAGCTGCGCTTCAATCGCGGCGACATGTTGGCGCATGAGCTCGGCTTGGGCCGGATTGAGCAATTGCCCAAAGATAAACTTTAGCTTGCCGCTTTGAATCGCGGTTTGTACGGTCACAATCGACGCCGCGGTAAGCGCGTCGAGCCCGATCAAGAGCAAGCCCGCGGTAAGCTCAGTTTCACCTATCGCCCCGCTTTGGAACTGGGCGATGGCGGCATGGGTCAGATTGCGTTGGCGTTGGAGCTCCGCGCGGCGTTCGGCGTTGGCGTCGCGTCGCGCCTGGGCCAACACAGCTTTGGTCTCGGCTAGCGTCGCCTTAAGATTCGCCTGCCATTCTTGAA
>Ga0193728_1001785_pt1 | contig 11064 bp, 15 predicted proteins | sample U1c1metaG_FD_143037 | JGI IMG/M metagenome (GOLD analysis project Ga0193728, IMG submission 143037) | Soil microbial communities from a riparian zone of the East river system, Colorado, United States - U1c1 | ecosystem: Environmental > Terrestrial > Soil > Riparian zone | place: USA: East River... | reverse complement strand
GAAGCCGCTCTTCGCTTCACCCCCGCTCGATGGCCAAGCCGCCGCCGCGGACGAACACGCCGCCACTACCAACAGGCTAATCATGGCAAGACGCACCAGCAGCAATCGTGTCACTTCGAGCCGAGCGACGCCGCCGCGAGCATTCCCGAAGAGTGGCTCACGCGAGGGCGGTGACACTTCGGGGCCTTCCGGACGCTCAAGGAACATTCCAGCATCACTGGCCCCAGGCGAGCCGCGTCGTATCCTAGGAGTTGTGACCGAACGCGCCGATCGGATTGAGCAGGCGTTTGCCGCTCTCGATGCGGGTGACGTCAGCAGCTTCCGCGAACTGTTCGCCGAGGAGGCGGAATGGCTCGGTATCCCTGGCAGCAGCGTCGACGGCGCCACGCCGACCTGACGAAACCGCCAGGAGGTGGTCGACCTCCTCGACAGCCATCGTCGGCACGGGCGTCGCTTCGAGCCAACCGAGTTCATCGAGGAGGGGCCGCGCGTTGCCGTCGGCATGACTGTCAGCGACCCGCACTTTCAGGGCGAAGTGGCGACAGACGTGTTCAAGGTGTTCACCTTTGCTGGCCACCGGGCCGTCCTGCTTCAGGACTGCGCCGACCGCGCCGACGCGCTCAGGCATTTGGAAGCCGAGTAGGCGAAGATTGCGCGCCCAGTAGACTCGCCCGGTTGACCTCGACACTTGAGCTGCGCGCGACCAACGGTGAGCTCGTTCTTGCCGGAACACTTCACCTGCCGGACGGCGAGCCCCGCGCGACCGTGCTGATGGTTCCCGGCTCGGGGCCGTCGGATCGCGACAACGACGGTTACTTCCCGACGATCCGCGCCGGCTTGCTCGACCGCGGTATTGCCGCAGCGTCGTTCGACAAGCGCGGTGTTGGTGAGTCGGCCGGCGACTGGTGCGACACAGATGCAGGCCAGCAAGCATCCGACGTTCTGGCGCAGTTGGCCTGCCTGAGGAACACGCCGGCCGCGCATTCGGATCGCCTTGGACTGTTCGGCCACAGTCAGGGCGGTTGGGTCGTACTCGAAGTGGGCGCGGCCGACCCGTCTGTGGCCTTTGTGGTCACGAACTCTGGCCCGGGCGTCACGATGGCGCGCCAAGAGCTGTTCGCCACCGAAGCTCATATGACTGCCGGTGGAGCCCCGGCAGCCGCAGTGTCCAGCGCGCTCGCTGGACTGGACGCAATCTTTGCGCTCGTACGCAGCGGAGCCGACTTCGAGACAGTCAAGGCAGCGGCCGGGGAGGACGGCCAGGGGCCAGGCAATGCTGCCGAGCTCGACCTCATCCGCCGGTTGCTCGACCACGATCCGCGACCTGCCCTCGAGCGGCTCTCCTGCCCGCTCCTCGCGATGTTCGGCGACAACGATCTGCAGGTGCCTGTGGAGGAAAGCGTGGCCGTCTTCCGCGCGGCGCGCTCTGGCCGCCCCGGAGACCTGGACGTCGAGATCTTCCACGGTGCCGACCACCGTCTACAGACGGGGGAGCCGTCGGCGCTTCACCCCGACTACGCCGCGACCCTCGGAGAATGGATCATCCGCCGCCTCTCGGCCGCCTGACGGCGCTTCGCTAACCCCGGCGTGCGTGAGCGACGATGCCGCCAACGAAGAACGCGGTGCCGCCGACCAGCCATGGCAACGGGTTCAGGTGCTGATCGCATCCGCTTGCCGTTGCGGTCTGCCAGCAGGTCGTTCCCGGCCCGGCACGTTGCAGCCACGCGACGAAGAGCAGAAGAACGCCTACTCCGCTGAGAAGACCGAATGCGGAACGGCGAATCGGGGCTCGCGATGCCATCAGCCAGCCGATCAACGCGACGGGTGCGAGCACGAGGATGCCAAGGGACACGAAGCCGAGCGCAGCGGCACATCCGACGAGCGCCCACGCCCAGAACCAGCGGCAGTCGGCGATGTGAGCACGGAGGGTTGGTTGCAACACGGCCGTCCCTGACTCCTTCAGGTCAGCGACAGTATGCAGGGCCACGTCGGCGGAAGCAGGGTAGGTTGGGTCGATGGACTTGGAAACGGAGATCGGCGAGCGGACCGACCGCTGGCAGCTCACGATCGAAGCGCGCGATCCCGAGGCGGCGGCGGAGTTCCTTGCCGACGACTTCGCGCTCGTCATTCTTCAACCGCAGGCGGCAGTTGTCAGGCGCGAGGAGTGGCTGCGCATGTTGCCCGACTACGACGTTCGCGGCTATGCGGTCGAAGAGCGGATCGTCGAGGTGGCGCACGATCTCTGCACCGTCTTCCAGAGGGTCGATCAGACGGCCGTGGTGAAGGGCGTCGAGCGAAGCGGAATTTTCATTCTCGTCGACGTCTGGGCGCGCGACGCTGAAGAGTGGCGCGTTATGCGTCGCCATTCGTGCCCGCTCACAGCCGGCGACGCACCGCGCGCGTAGCGGCTCACGCGCTCGCCGGCGAGAGGTCCTGCGCGATCTCCCAGACGTGGCCGTCAGGATCGGCGAACGCGGCGGTGCGCATCCCCCACTCCCGGTCGATCGGGCCGTTCAACAATGTGACGCCGCGCGCCGCCAGCGACTCGCACGCCGCGTCGGCGTCGTCGACCCAGATGGTCAACTGGAAGCGCGAGCCCGCGTCGGCGACAATTGCGGGCGCGATGAGCTTGTGCGCTTCGCGATCCACAAGCAGATTCAGGATCGTGTTATCGAGCTTGAAGACCACGGAGTTCTCGTCCTCGAAGATCGGCGAGACATCGAACGCCTCCTGATAGAAGGCTTTCGCCCGCTGCTCGTCCTCGACGAACATGGTGATTGCACCGACACCCGGCTTGAACGCGGTCATTGCGCACCTCTTCCTTCGGTTGGCTGGCTCCGATGCACAGTAAGACTGTGATGGGCGGCCGAACTCATCGCGGGTGGACTTCCACTCATGAGCGAGGGCCCTCCTGCCGATACGCAGGGCATGGCGCGCACCCTCGGACTGCCACTGGTTCTCGTCTCGCTGCTCATCGGCGGCTACCTGTTCACGCAGCAGTCGAAGACCACCGGGCCGACCTCGGACGTCGTGACCCAGGCCGAGACACAGGCGCAGCAGTTCACCGCCGCGACGAACTTCCAGCCCATCGTCCCCTTGCTGGACGCCGCATTCCAGGCGAACGGGACGTACGCCGGTGCGGACCTCCCGCTGGGCTCCGGCGTCACGCTCGTCCGCGCCGACGCGACGTCGTACTGCATTCAGAGCAGCGGCGACCCGACAGCCGTCATGCATGAAGCGGGGCCGAACGGCACCGTTCAGCCCGGCCCCTGCTAGCTCGACCGTCTCGCGATGCGGAACGGGTCACTGGCCGTCCCGCCGGGACCCGATCTAGAGTGGTCTCCATGCCACCTCGCTATCCACGGGTGACCCAACCGTTCGTTCGTGAGAACGGAGAGCTGCGACCCGCAAGCTGGGACGAGGCGCTCGACCGCGCCGCGGCCGGCTTTCGCAAGACGCGGGACGAAGGGGCCGAGATCGGGCTCTTCAGCTGCTCCAAGACCACCAACGAGCTGAACTTCGCAGCACAGAAGTTCAGTCGGGTCGCACTGCAGTCCAACAACATCGACAGCTGTAACAGAACCTGACACGCACCCAGCGTCGTCGGTCTGGCGACAGTGTTTGGTGCAGGCGGGGGAACGAGCTCCTACGAGGAGACCCGAAACGCGGACCTGATCATCCTCTGGGGATCGAACGCACGTGAAGCGCATCCCATCTACTTCCACCATGTGCTGAAGGCCGTGAACCGCGGAGCGAAGTTGATCGTGGTCGACCCGCGCCGCACCGCGTCCGCACAGTGGGCGGACCTCTGGCTCGGCATCGACGTCGGCACCGACATTCCGCTGGCGAACGCGGTTGGGCGCGAGATCATCGCGGCCGGCCTCGTCAACGAGGAGTTCGTCCGGCGCGCGACGACGGGCTACGACGACTACCGCGAGTCGGTCGAGCCGTGGACGCTCGAGGAGGCAGAGCGCGTCACCGGCGTTCCCGCAGACGCGATCCGCGAGCTCGCGCACACGTACGCGAACGTCGACCGCGCGCAGCTCTGCTGGACGCTCGGGATCACCGAGCACCACAACGCTGTGGACAACGTCTTCGCGCTGATCGACCTCGCCCTGCTCACGGGACACGTCGGGCGCTACGGCTCGGGCCTCACACCGCTGCGCGGCCAGAACAACGTGCAGGGCGGCGGCGACATGGGCGCGCTGCCGAACAAGCTTCCCGGCTTCCAGGACGTCGAGGACGACGCAGCCCGCGCACGGTTCGAGGAGAAATGGGGCGCGAAGATCCCGCCTCGCAACGGCAGGCACCTCTCGCAGATGTTCCACGCGATGGAGAGCGGCGAGCTGAAGGCGCTCTACGTGATCGGCGAGAACCCGGCGCAGTCGGAAGCCGACCAGCTGCACGCGGTCAAGCTGCTCGAAGGGCTCGACCATCTCGTCGTGCAGGACATCTTCCTCACGAAGACCGCGCAGCTGGCGGACGTCGTGCTCCCCGCCTCGGCGAGCTGGGCCGAAGCGGAAGGCACCGTGACAAGCTCCGAACGGCGCGTGCAGCGTGTGCGCAAGGCGCTCGACCCGCCGGGCGAGGCGCGCGACGACGTCGAGATCGTCTACGAGCTCGGCAAGCGGATGGGCGTCGACCTCGGCTCGCCCGTCGCCGAGGACGTCTGGAACGAGTTGCGCAGCCTCTCGCCGATGCACGCCGGCATGTCATATGCGCGCCTCGAGGAGAAGGGCGGCATCCCCTGGCCGTGTGTCGATGAGACGTCCGACGGCGAGCAGTTCCTGCACGCGATCCTCTGGTCGGAGAACGTGCCGGTGCGCGCGCCGTTCAAGCCCGTTCTGCACGATCCGCCGGTGGACAAGCTCGACGACGACTTTCCGATCCGCCTCACCACGGGCCGCCGGCTCGAATCCTTCAATACCGGCGTGCAGACGGCCGGCTACGACTCGCCGCTGCATCGCAACGCCGGCACCGCGATCCGCCTCGCTCCCGCGGACGGCGCGCGCTACGGCGTCGCCGACGGCGGACGGGTGCGCGTGGTCTCGCGGCGCGGTGCGGTCGAGGCGCCGGCCGTATACGACGACACGCTGCGTCCGGGCCTCGCATTCATGAACCTGCACTTCCCCGACGAGGTGGCGACGAACGTGCTGACGATCGACGCGCAGGATCCACAATCGGGAACCGCGGAGTTCAAGGCCACGGCCATCCGCGTGGAGGCGGTCTAGCTTGCCCGATCTTCGCCTGCTCACGGCCGAGCCGACCGATGCCGAGCGCGAGGCGATCGACGCAGTAGTCGGTGAAACACCGTTCGACGACGGACGCGTCGCTCGAAGCGACCGCACGCGACGGCATCTACTCCTCCCCACGCTCCGCGCGGCGCAGCGCCGGGTCGGCTGGGTGAGCGAGGGCGCACTCGGCTACGCGTGCCGTCGCCTCGAGATACCGCCCGCCGAGGCATACGGCGTCGCGACGTTCTACGCGCTGATCGCGCTCGAGGAGCGACCCGCCGACGTCTTGCATGTCTGCACCGATCTCTCGTGCCGGCTCGCGGGCTTCGAGCTGCCGGAAGGCGCGCACGAGAGCCCCTGCCTCGGGCTCTGCGAGCGCGCGCCCGCATCTCTGCGCACCGTCGCGGGCGAGGAGCCGCGAGAGCTCCAGCTTCCTGCCGAAGGACCGCCGCTGCCCCAGCACGGCGAACCCGGGCTGCGCCTGCTGCGCCGCATCGCCGACGGCGTCAACCCGGAATCGCTCGACGCGTATCGCGTCGCCGGCGGCTACACGGCGCTCCGCCGAGCACACGAACTCGGCATCGAAGGCGTACTCCGCGAGGTCGCGGACTCACGACTGCTCGGCCGTGGCGGCGCCGCCTTCCCGACGGGCACCAAATGGGATGCCGTCGCGCACCAGCCGGCACGGCCGCACTACCTTGTCTGCAACGCCGACGAGTCGGAGCCGGGAACCTTCAAGGACCGCGTGCTGATGGAACAGGATCCGTTTGCGCTCGTCGAGGCGATGACGATCGCTGCGTTCGCGACGGGCTGCGAGCTCGGCTACCTCTACGTCCGAGCCGAATATCCGCTCGCGCACGCGCGGCTCGAGAACGCCTTCGCGCAGGCACGCGCACACGGCCTGCTCGGCGACGACGTGATGGGCTCGGGCACCGCGTTCGACATCGAGCTGCGCATCGGCGCGGGTGCCTACGTCTGCGGCGAGGAGACCGCGCTCTTCCAGTCGATCGAGGGCTACCGCGGCGAGCCGCGCAACAAGCCGCCGTTCCCGGTCGAGGTCGGCCTCTTCGGCAAGCCCACCGTCGTGAACAACGTCGAGACCCTCTTCAACGTGCTCGAGGTGATCTCCGAGACCGGACTCGCGTACGCAGACGTCGGCACGAAGGACTCGACAGGCACACGCCTCTTCTGCGTCTCGGGTCACGTCGGACGCCCGCCTCTACGAGGTGCCGTTCGGGATGCCGCTGCGCGAGCTGCTCGACCTCGCCGAGGCGCGGCCGCCGAAGGCGGTCCTGCTCGGCGGCGCGGCGGGCTCGTTCCTGCGCCCCGACCAGCTCGACCTGCCGCTGACGTTCGAGGATGCGCGCGCCGCCGGTGCGACGCTCGGCTCCGGCGTGGTCATCGTCTACGACGAGAGCGCCGACCTCGCCGACGCAGTGCTCCGCATCGCAGCGTTCTTCCGCGACGAATCGTGCGGCCAGTGCGTGCCGTGCCGCGTCGGCACCGTGCGGCAGGAAGAAGCGCTGCACCGGATCGCGTCGAAGAAGACGATCGGCAACGAGCTTGTCGTGCTCGCCGAAGTCGCACAGGTGATGCGCGACGCATCGATCTGCGGCCTCGGGCAGACTGCGGCCAGTGCCGTCCAGTCCGCAATGACCAACCTCGGAGTGCTCGCACCATGACCCTGATCAGCCTGGACTCGGTGAAACGCCTGGTCGAGCTGACCGTCGACGGCCGCGAGGTCAGCGTCACCGAGGGCTCGACCATCCTCGACGCGTGCCGCAGGCTCGGCGTCGAGACGCCGACGCTCTGCTACGGCGACACGCTGACGCCCGTGAATGTGTGCCGCGTCTGCGTCGTCGAGGTCGAGGGTGCGCGCACGCTCGTTCCTGCCTGCTCGCGGAAGGTGGAGCCTGGGATGGTCGTGCTCACCGACTCGGAGCGGGTGCAGACGAGCCGGCGCCTCGTGCTCGAGCTGCTCGGCTCGTCGGTCGACCTCTCCACCGCTCCAGACGCGCTCCGCTACATCGAGGAGTACGGCGCCGAACCCGACCGCTTCGGGCCGGACTCGCTGACGGTCGCGCAGGCGGTGAAGGTCGACAACGAGCTCTACGTGCGCGACTACTCGAAGTGCATCCTCTGTTACAAGTGCGTCGAGGCCTGCGGCGACGACCACCAGAACACGTTCGCGATCGCGGTGGCGGGACGGGGCTTCGGATCGCATATTTCCACCGAGCTCGACGTGGAGCTGCCCGAGTCGGCGTGCGTGTACTGCGGCAACTGCATCGCGGTCTGCCCGACGGGAGCCTTGATGCCGGTGAGCGAGTTCGAGATGCGCCAAGCCGGCACGTGGGACGAGTCGCGCCAGACCGAGGTCGACACGATCTGTCCGTACTGCGGCGTCGGCTGCAACCTGAGCCTGCACGTGCAGGATGGCGAGATCGTGAAGGTCACCTCGCCCGACGACCACGACGTGACGCGCGGGAACCTCTGCATCAAGGGCCGGTTCGGCTACCAGCACGTGCAGAACCTGTGACCCGCTTCCAGATCCTCTACTGGCAGGACGTCCCGTCGCTCGTGAAGGCGTTCGCCGACGACGGCACGGCGACCTCGCGACAGCTCGACCCGTGGTTCCAGCAGGAGATCGACCGCCGCGCGATGGCGCAGGGGCTCCTCGAGAGCGGCGCGTACCTCGAAGCGTGGAACTGGGGCGACGCGCAGGAGCGCGACGGCTCGGTGGACGAGGTGCTCGACGCCGTCGAGGCCGAGCTGGAAGCGGCGCGCAAGACGCCCTAGTCTTCACCCGGTGAGAGGTCGGCGCCTTCTCCTGCTCGGGCTCGGCACCACCGCGCTGCTCGCCGTCGCGGCGGTCGCGACGAGCGGCCGGCCGTTCTCAAAATCGCAGGGCACCGGTCCGAGCGCGAGCTTCTTCGACTACGTCTACACGACGATCGTCGTCGTCGCGATCGCCATGACGCTGGTGGTCGCCTATGCGATCTCGCTCCAGGAGCGCGGCGTCCTGAAGCCGCGACGGCGGCGCTGGCATCTCCTGAGCACGCTGATTGGCATATTCCTCGCAGCGATCGCGGTTCTGCTCTTCCTGCACAGCGGGCTCGCAACGAGGCTGCAGGCCCTCAACGGGCTCAACATCCACTCACGGGCGCAGCGGCAGGGCAAGGGTCGGCTGCCGGCGACGAAAGACATCCGCAACGCCCGCGTGCGCTGGGACGAGATCGCAGTCGTGCTCGTGCTCGTCGGCGGAGTCGCCGTGCTTCTACTCGCGAGCAGAGGCGCCAAGCGTGTCCCACGCCCGTTGCGGCTCCGGTCGCAGGATGCGGTCTCACTTGCGCTCGACGAATCGCTCGACGACCTCCGCACGGAGCCCGACCTGCGTCGCGCCATCGTCGCCGCGTACGCGCGGATGGAGCGCGCGCTCGCATTCGCGGGTATCCCGCGCCGGCCCTCTGAGGCGCCGCTCGAGTACCTCGAGCGCGCTCTTTGCGAGCTGGACACGAGTGCCGACGGTGTCCGCCGTCTCACCGACCTGTTCGAATGGGCAAAGTTCAGCCACCATGAACCGAGACCGGAGATGAGAGACGAAGCGATCGACGCGCTCGTCGCCGTGCGCGACGAGCTGAGACGGCCCACGGAGGCTGTCGCCGTATGAGGACGGAGCGGTCGCGCGTCCTCACGGCGGTGGCAGGCCTCACGGTGCCGCTCGTCGTGATGCTCGGCATCAGGCCCGTCTCGATCCAGCAGATCCTCGCCGCATATGTGCTCGTGCTCGCTGCAGTCGCGCTCGCCGCGTTGACGCGCATCGCGCGGAGCGCATCGGAGACGCCGGTGTCGGAGCTCGACGCGGCGCTCCGACCGCGCGTCGTCGGCCCGACGCGCCCCTCGGAGCTCACGCGCACCGAGCGTGAGATCATGCTCGGCACCTCGAACGCGTGGAACCTGCACAAGCGGCTCCTGCCGATCCTGCGAGAGGCTGCCGCAGCACGTCTCGCAGCCGGCCACAACGTCGACCTGACCCGCCGTCCCGACGCGGCCCGGAAGCTGCTCGGCGACGAGGCTTGGCAACTGCTTCGCCCCGACCGTCCCGAGCCGGGCGACCATGACGGCCCGGGGCTTCCCATGAGAGAGCTGCGTTCGGTCGTCGACACGCTGGAGGCGCTGTGATGGATCTCGCCGACCTTCGCGATCGTGCCGGCCGTGTGCTCGACGAGATGGAGCGCGCGATCGTCGGCAAGCGCGACGCGCTCGAGCTGATTCTGCTCGCGCTGCTGAGCGACGGGCACGTGCTGCTGGAGGACTACCCCGGCCTCGCGAAGACGATGATCGCGCGCTCATTCGCGCAGGCGACGTCGCTCGAGTTCTCGCGCATCCAGTTCACGCCGGATCTGATGCCCTCCGACGTGACCGGCTCGTCGATCTTCGACCAGCGGACGAGCGAGTTCACGTTCCTCCCAGGCCCGATCTTCGCCAACCTCCTGCTCGCCGACGAGATCAACCGCGCCCCACCGAAGACGCAGGCTGCGCTGCTCGAGGCGATGCAGGAGCGCCAGGTGACGACCGAGGGTGAGACGCGTCCGTTACCGCGTCCTTTCGTCGTGCTTGCGACGCAGAACCCGATCGAGTACGAAGGCACGTATCCGCTCCCGGAGGCGCAGCTCGACCGGTTCTTGATGCGGATCGGTGTCGGCTACCCGAGCCGCGAGCACGAGATCGAGATGCTCGCGCGGCGGCTCGCGCGCGGCGAGGACGACATCGAGCTCGAGACCGTCGTCGACACGGCGACGCTCGTGGAGATGCAGCGCGCGCTCGAGCAGGTGCACGTGTCGGAGGCGATCGAGGGCTACATCGTCGACCTCGTCACGGCGACGCGCACGTCGCGCCGCCTCGCCGTCGGCGCCAGCCCGCGAGGAAGTCTCGCGCTGCTGAAGCTTTCGCGCGCGAAGGCCGCGGTCGCCGGACGCGACTTCGTCGTGCCGGAAGACGTGAAGGCGATCGCGATTCCTGCACTCGCGCACCGGCTCACGCTGCGACCGGAGCTGTGGGTGCAGCGCGTGCGCGGCGAGGACGTCGTCGCGGAGGCGCTCGAGACCGTGCCGACGCCGCCGGCCGAGGACGTGCTCGAAGCCGCCGGATGACCCGGATCGTCTCGCCGCGGCTCGCCGCCTATGCTGGGCTCGCGGGGATCGGATTGCTCGCCGGGCTCGTGCTCGCACGCGTCGAGCTCGTCGCCCTGGCTGCGCCGTTCGCCGTCGCCGCGATCGCGGGGGCAGCGTTTGCGCGGGCGCCGGATCTGGAAGCCACGCTCTCACTCGACCGCGAGCGGGCGCTGGAGGGCGAGACCGTCGCCGCGACCGTCGAATTGACGTCGCAAAGGGGCGCCGACCGGGTCGACATGCTCCTACGACTGCCCCGCGCGCTGCGGTCAGAAGGGCCTAACCCACGCTCAGTGCGCCTCGCACCGGGCGAGACGCGCTTGCTCAAGCTCCCACTGCGCTGCGCGAGCTTCGGCGCGTTCGCACTCGGGCCGGTGCTCTTCCGGGCGCGCGACCGGCTCGGCTTCACATCGTGGGAGGCGAAGCTCGGCGGCCGCGAGCCGCTGCGTGTCTATCCGAGCGTCGAGACTCTGCACGCGCTACTCGCACCGTACGAGACGCAGGTGTTCGTCGGCAACCAGGTCTCGCGGACGAAGAGCGAGGGCGTCGAGTTCGCCGACATCCGCGACTGGGCGCCGGGCGACCGGGTCAAGCAGATCAACTGGCGCGCGAGCGCGCGGCGCGGAGGCGGGTTGCTCGTGAACCAGCAGCATCCAGAGAGC
>Ga0193728_1001784_pt1 | contig 11064 bp, 9 predicted proteins | sample U1c1metaG_FD_143037 | JGI IMG/M metagenome (GOLD analysis project Ga0193728, IMG submission 143037) | Soil microbial communities from a riparian zone of the East river system, Colorado, United States - U1c1 | ecosystem: Environmental > Terrestrial > Soil > Riparian zone | place: USA: East River... | reverse complement strand
TGCGGAGGAGCGAGGAACAGGGAGCAAGTAACGGTAATCTGGCTGTTGTTTCCTTCGTACTGGGAATATACTGCTGTGCGAGTGTTGCCAGAACTTGCTCTTTCACTGTCTTATCATCGAGTGTGACGGGCAAACGTGTTAGGGTATCCAGGACGTGTACTGTGAGATAGGGAGAGCGGACCACCATACGTTCCTGCATTGCTAGCTGGTGCATCGTGTGTACCATGAGATCGGGCAGGCGCAGGTGTAAATCCAGATAATACAGACCTTGCTGAGGATCGGCAAACTGGCCAGCGTGCCGTACCAGCTTGCGAGCGTGCAGTGTCTGCTCCCAGGGTTCCTCTTTTTCCAAAAGATTTGCTATATCGGCAGACCAGAGTTTTAGACCCTGTTGGCTTTGATCTACCAGCCTGCGACGATACTGCTGCAGGATGTCAATTGTTCCTGAAGCTGGAGTTGATACTGTAGGCTGATAGATAGAGGGACTGAGTAATGTACGACCACCTAGGCCACTGATCGCAACACGTGCTTCCGTTTCTACCGAGACCGTGTGTAATAACTGATGGAGAGCGAGTAGCCGACTATCAACAGCTGGACTCTCCAGCCCCGTTAATGCCCCTATCCAAAACTCAGGCTGATCAATCCCATCAATGGTCAAAAGCGGGCGTTGACATGCCTGTGCGATCTGCTCCGCTTGAACCCATATCTTTGATCCTGTGGATTTCGTATAGTCAAGAGAAGCTAGCGTGAATGCGGAGGTGGTATGGTTGGCTGTCAGTATGCTTGCCAAGGCGGAAGCGCTATTTCCACCGGTCAGTGCGACTAAGTGCTCGTGGGGAGGGAGGAGGTTGGCGCAGGCCTGATCCAACTGCTGATGAATTTGTGACAGGGAAGTCTCTCCTGATGGAGGTTCATCAAGGTGGTAGTCGGTTGCATGGTTCAGGACTGTTTTCGCACGTTGCCAGCGCAGGATCGAGCCTGCAGGGACGATCTGGATGTCTTTGAAGATGGTCCATGGGGCTGGGATAAAACCGTATTGTAAAAGTGTGCCGAGGGCGGCAATGTGCAGGCGGCGTGGTACTCCAATTGCCAGGAGTGCTTTTATCTCGCTTGCGAAGAGCAGGTTTCCTTGTGCAGGCCAGTCTACAATGTAGTACAGTGAGTGCATGCCTGAAAGCGGTCGTCGATAAACCAGTGTGCGCCGATCAGGAACCCAATCAAGGACGGGCGGATCGTCATTGTGCTGCATGGCGTAGGCAGGATCAGAGAAGGCAATCAGGCCAGCTCCCGGCTGAGTCGTGTGTGCTGGCTGACCACCGTGACGCTCCAATACCAGCCCCATGGCCGTTAATGTCTGCTCGATGATTTCCTGTGGAACCTGTTCGCCAGTGAGCCAACCTGCTAATACGGGCATGTGTTTTTCCTTAGAAGCGTGCATGCTCGATTTTTATACATCGGTTCTCCACGAACTCCAGACCGGCATCATGCACTAGCTGGCCAGCTTCAGCATTGTGAATACCAAGCTGTAGCCATACCACCTTGGCACCGATCTTGATCGCTTCTTGGGCAATCGGCAATGCATCCGCAGATCTGCGAAAAACATCGACGATCTCGATCTGCTCGCCTGCCTCATGCGCCTCGGTAAGCGTGCTGTAGACTTGTTTGCCCAGCAACGTCTTTCCGGCGTAACGAGGATTGATGGGGATAATATTGTATCCTTCCGCCTGTAAATAAATGGCCACGAAGTGGCTGGGACGGTATGGGTCCCCTGAGACGCCAACAATAGCAACGTGTTTATATTGCTGTAGAAGCTGGAGATGTTCATACATGTCCGGCACAGGTCTATTCCTCCCAAAAAAGTGAAGTTAATTGACTGCTGACTACCCTCTTCTCGTGAAATAGTAGCACAAAAGGGGTCACATTGCCAGCCAAAAATCCCCTCTTGTCCCTTTTTTCCGTCAGCGCAATCAGACCGCCTTACTTCTGTATGAAAGGGAACAACTTTGAGCAGGTCGATGTGTTCGTTGCTCCCGCTATACCTAGAACAAAGATGGGCCATGAGCCCCACGTTGGGGTGTTAATGTTGGAATTAAATGGGTGGGTCCTGCTACCTAATAGGCCTTTTAGTAGTTCTGCGCGATTTCTTACCGCATAGGAGAGAAATTACCAGGACTATTGTCAGCATCATGAACCGGAGTAGAAGGAAAACTATTGCTAGTATAAAAGGTACTGTTATCAATAGTGCGAAAAATCCCAGTATAACGTAGATATTTATTCCCATCATGTTCGTAAATGTGTTGCATAAAAATATGCATATTCCTTTCTTTAGACGACTAGATTGTGAATTTATTTGTGCGCAACGTCCCGTGAAACAGGAACGCTCATTCGTGAGGATGAGAAGCCCCTGGCTTTAGCCATGGGGAGATGTCACCAGACTTTCATTGCCCTATGGCCTGGATAGTCCCAGTAGATCTATCCAGGGCAGGGCTCTTTGTTATCTTCTCATTGCAGGGGCAGGCAATCTTGAAGAGACAACAACTGCCTCTTCCTCTTGCATATCTCTGGGTGGTGTATAAGAGTTTCTACCTACGTAGCGCACGGCAGTTCCAGAAACGGTAACCTCCATCCATTTGCCATCGTGGAGATACTCAATTTTCGCGTGGATGCCGATAATGCCATCTGCCCCGAGTTCGTCAGCTTTAAATCGCATACGCGCCATTGCCACCTTACGTGCTATTCCGAAATGCTTTTTGAATTCGCCATGGAAGGCACCTTTCAGCTCAAGAATGAGAGGATGTAATGAACCTACCGAATAGGCGCAATTCCCCAGTACCATCCCCAGCGGTTCGAACTTTTTATCGAACATAAGCCAGAAGCCACGAGCACTCAGGTCTGAGGCAAATGCTCGTCCGTGGTAGTCTGCTTGAACATCCATTATGTTATAGAGCTTGTTCATGCCAATCTATCTCACTTTCATGTAGTTCATGGGAATGACAACTAGTTGGTGGGAATGACAACTTTGCCTCGATCGGTGGGTGGCTTATTAGGACCTGCACCGACATAGCGTACGGCAGTCCCTATGGCAATGACCTCCATCCATTCATTGTCGTGCAGCATCTCCATTTTCATGTCGATGCCGATAACGCCATCTGCTCCGAGTTGATCAGCTTCGAATTGCATACGGGCAAGTGCCAATTCACGTGCTTGGTACATGGCTTCGGAGTAATCTTTGAGTTCGCCACGCAAGGTGCTTTTGGCATTGGTGACTACGTGATGGAGTGCACCTAGTGCATAGATGCAGTTGCCCATGACTATTCCGACTGGCAGGAAACCTTTATCGACAACCAACCAGAACTCCTGGCCACTGAGGTCTGAGGTAAAGGCTTGGCCGCGATAGTCCGATTGAACGTCCATGACATTTTGGACTCGCATGAGGTTGCGTGATGTTGGCATAGTACTGTATTTCACTTTCTTTTTACTAGTGATAACGATAGGTTTGATTAGTAGGGTATCGTATGCAAAACAAATTACATACGGGTAAATGCCAGTTCACGTACTTGAGACATGGCATCCCAGAGTACTCTTTAGAGTTTGCCACCCAAGGTACTTTTGGCATTGGTAACTAAATGATGGAGTGCACTCAGCGCCGAGAGGTAGTTGTCAATGACTATTTTTTGATCCAACAGGAAACCTTTATCAATAACCAACCAGCACTCCTCACCACTGAGGTCTGAGGTAAAGGCTTGGCTGTGATAGTCCGATCGAACATCTATGTCCATAACATGTTGCATTCGCATGGCATTGCGTGATGTATGCATATTATTTAATTTCACTTTCTTTATCTATTGATAACAACGAGTTTGATTATTAGTCTATAACTGACAAAACGAAAAAAGCGATCTACTTGAAGGTGACATATATCCACAAGGTGACATATATCTAGTAGTCTATTGCTATATCACTTCAATCCAATTCTGTTCCCTTTAAAACTATTATAAGTCAAAAAAAATCAAAAAACAAGTAGGAAGATAGCATAGATATGTAAATGTTTACTCAATGAAATGGTGATAGTGTTGCTCCGACTTGTATAGAAGCGCAGTAAGTGGCGATCAGTTCAGAAAGATATGGTAACCTGTGAGCCTTTCATTGAGAAAATATTTAGCTTTAGAGAGTACCTTCAGAATGTTTTTTGATCTCTTTTACGTTATAATTCTAATATGGTCCAGTTTCTTGCAAGTTGTCCAAGGATGTCCTGGTTTCTCCTCACCACATCAGAAAGGGTGAAGTTGATCAAGGGCTTGGGCTCAGGAACATTTGATCTGCACATACCTAATGACTTCTGTACAAGAGATGGCTTAGATTTTCTCAAGTATGCTGTCATGTGGCTCTAATTCTAGGTTTGAACACATAATCTTATTGTTGCCAATAGTCAAAGAAAGTATGGTAAAGCACTATGGAAAGATTACACTACTTCATCAATCCTGACTCGGACTATCAAGGATATGCCTTTACTGCAGAACTCAATGGCGAGGACTTCTGGCTGGCGAATGATAGGGATTTCCAACCGCTAGGACTAATCAGGGGACACTGTATCTATGCAGTGGGTAAAGTGCACAACATAGTCAACATGGCTAAAGGTACTCTGCATGGCGAACTCAGAGAATATGCTGATATCATGTATAAAGCACGTGAACAAGCATTCTCCCGTCTGCGAGCGCAAGCTGATGAACTTGGAGCAGATGGCATTATTGGCGTTGTTATGAAAGCCACGTTTTTGCATAATCATGAATGGTTCGAGATTCTTGGCTCTGGGACTGCCGTGCGCTACGTGGGTGAAGATCCTGCTATCTTGGAAGTCGTATTGGCTGCACGAAGTAGATTTGTGGATACAGTGAACTAAGCGTCAGGAATGTGCGATGCTTACCAGTTTTTGGAGTCTTTTGTCTCTGTGTTATCCCAACATTTACACACCAACATGTCTAGAAGTTGTTGTCTAGTTGTCGTTGCGTTGGCCTTAGCTGTCTCCTAGGCCTTGCTCTTGCTATCGTTTTCTTTGGCTTGGCCTTTTACTTCATCATAGTTCACGGCTCATCTTTGTTTTAGGCATAGCGGGGCAACGAACAGCCCAGAAAGCCCCAGTCATTCATGACTCTGCTGGCAAATTTTGTGCGGACAACAGAATGGGCCAAAAGGAACAAGCGGCCAAGGTGAGCCTCCGCCCCACCCCAACGGACGCGATAAATCGGGTCCCTACAACTCGCGCGATAAATTGCTAAACGGTCAACAAATTGACTTGTGGAATCACTACATTGATTTCATACAATTCGGATAATAAATTGCTAAACGGTTAACAAATCGACAATAGAGATGTGATACCATCAAATCTCTCTCATTCGGGCAATCAATTGCCATGATCTCTTGCTCATTTTGCATGATATGCAATATCAAATAGCAATTTATTGCCTATATTGTAGGGACCCGATTTATCGCGTCCGTGGGGTGGGGTGGGGCAAGACGTGCGCCACCCAGAAACCCCGCCCTTGCTTGTCCTGACATGATGACAAATTTCCCAGCAGAGTCATTTATGGCGGGGGGATCTCAGCAAGTCTTGATAAAATATTTACAGATATAGAGCATCTTCGTAATGCTTTTTGACTACCATCGCCCGTATAATAATTGATGAGATAAATGGCATCCCCAGGGAGCCATATACAAGCAGAGTTAAGAGCCTGCCCAATAAAGAGAGTTTGCAATCACAAACGAGTGACTATTGAATAGCAAAAAGTGGTAGTGGCTCAAAAAGGGATGATATTGTGAGCCAGGATACGACCTCTCGCCACTGTTCTGATGTGAGTCATCATTCTCAAGTGAGCCACTACCCAAAAAGTTTCCCTAGAGACAGACGAAAATATCGGTAGTCTCACTTTATCAGGCTGTTTCTGCTTATGAGTATCCGTCCTGAGCAATCAGTGTATTGAGCAAGACAACATATCGACAAGTTAGTAAGATGAATTGACATATGCAACTTTTTTGTAAAGTCTTCTTTAAGATATAGTAAGGAGGTATCAACATGAGCGGTATGGGGGATAGTTCTTCTAGTATAGAGCATGAAGACAAGCCAGAAGACAAAAAGCTAGCAAGCCGACCAACATCTCGGCGGTCCTCATTCAATGTCGTTGATTCTACACAACGTCTAGGGGAAGAGCTTAGGCAACAAAGGTATGTAGGGAGTTCGGGAGCTACTGGTGATAAAAGAGATCTTAACATTACACCAGTGGGACCAGAAGTAATTCAAGGTGAAAAACCAGAATCTATTCATACAGTGAGTTCAGATGCAGAGAGTTTAGGAGCTGCTGGTAATGAAAAAGGCCTTGAAATTAAACAAATGAGACCAGAAGGGAGTCAAGGTAAAAGACCGGAATCTACTCAGCCTGAGAACCTTTTTACTGTTGAGGCTATACTGGCGAGAGAAGAACCGCTCACTTTAGATGAACTTAAGGTTCAAAAAGACGTATACCGAGACTATGAATTGAAGAAGGGGAAGGAGAAATCAAGTGAAGAGGTACAGTCAAAGAGACCAGAAGTGCAAAAACAGCAAGACGAACAAATAGTCAAAGAAATAAGAAAAGACTATAAAAAAAGGTCTGTTGCCGAGATATTGGACTATATAAACGAAGATAGAAATAAAGGAGCATTGGAAGCTCTAACTAACCATACAGTAGATAAGATAGAAAAAGCACTTATAATACCAGAGGATCAGAAAGAGGATTACAGGGCAGAAGTGAGAGAAATATACCGTGAAAAAGGTCTAAAAGCCAAGACTCTCTATAATTACATTGAATTTCTGCAGCTTAAAGGTAAAATGAGTTGGTGGAAGCTCAGAGAAGAGTCTAAGCAGCCGTGGTATTTTATCGGAAAAGATAAACATACAGAAAGGAGATATGAAAAGAAACTTCCGAAAGAATTAGATGATGAAAAGTTAGATGCATATGAAGCGAGACGTGATAGGTTAGTAGAACGGCATCATGGTCATCTCAAATTAGAAGGAAACAATAAGCATGGGAGAGAAAAAAGCAGGTTGGATCGAGCAATAGAACTTAAGCGAGAATATAAACGAGTAAGCGCTGAGATATTAGCAGCTGAAAGAATTATTAGGGAAATTAGGCAATTAAGGCTTGAGTTATTCGAAAAAGCTCATGAATATGAAATATCTGGAAATGTAGAAGGGATGTATATTGTAAAATATACATCAAAAAGATTAAAAAATGATTTAAAGAGCTTTAAAGGTCAGATTCAACTCGACCGCCTTAAACTAGAAAAGGTTGATCTCCAGCAAAAAATGGATGACTTCGAATCGCTAATTGTGAAGCATGGAAGTCACCCATGGTCGGCCCGAGCAAACAACTGGGCAAGCGGACTAGGGTTCATCTTCGGCGCGCCTGGTCTTGCTCTTGGTATTGCTGGTGCTACGGGTGCTTTTGGATAAAGCTGCCAATCTCCAACCAATTACCCATGGTTCGCTCATTTTTTAGTTAAATCCGCTTGCGAAGCCGAATGCCATTGCTGAGTATTCACCATTTTCACATGAACAAACTGGCTTGTGCGTTAGCTTCATAAGGAATTAGCGAACGGGGGGTAATTAGCTTGTATATACTTGATGGCACCTGTCATCTGATCATCAGCAAAATAAAAAATCTGGATCGGAGATGACTATGACTGCCGTGAAGGTCTGCCATTCTGCGAAGAGGTTTTTAAACAATCTCTTTGCCAGAATAGACTTTCTTCATGGTTTTCTCAACTAGCAGCATTTAGGTAGTAAAGTGATGGTTTCTGAGAATAATGAAAAAGAGAGTTTAGCTTCGACAGCTTACTGGATAGCAGCCGTACGAGCACATGAAACTGAGCGGATAGATCGTCTGTTTGACGATCCCTGGGCTGCTCTGTTAGCAGGTCAAGTAGGCCAAGGTTGGCTTGATCGTATAGCGACAATCCAGACTCAAGCTAACCGCATGAGCACAGACTACAGAATTTCCCTCCATTGGGGTAAGCCTGGGCAAGAGTGGGGATATCCTGCGCTCCGCTTCGAGACGGCCATTCCTAAGAATCTTGCTGACGCTTTCGAGAGGGCCAGTCCTGAGAATCTTGTTGACGTTCTTGCCCATCGAGAAGAGGCTCCAACCGAGCTTGGTACTGTGATCAGGACCAAGTTTTTCGATGATTTTCTCTTGCATGCCACCCGAGAGCACGAGATACGTCAGGTTGTCATTCTCGCTTCCGGGATGGATACACGTGCCTTTCGCCTCACGTGGCCTGCACATACACGGCTCTTTGAAATTGACCAATCCGAGTTGCTTCTTCAGAAGAGGCAGCTCCTTGCCTCTGTCGGAGCTTCCGTCACCTGCTGGCATCGGAGCATTGGTGCTGACCTAGTGGAAGGACCATGGTCAGCGACTTTAATGCGAACAGGCTTTGATCCGCACCAAAAATCTGTCTGGTTAATTGAAGGCCTCCTTCCATATCTATCAGAGTCAGCTGTCTTGCACCTGCTTGATAGAGTGACGGCTTTGTCGGCTCCTGGTAGTCGGTTCGGATTTACTACTGCGAATGGTGAGATGCTGACCTCTCCCGCAACACATATCTGGGTCAAGTCTATGGCAGAGATGGGCATTCCCTGGCTCTCCGCCATGGATGATCCTGAGGCGCTCCTGGCAAAACGCGGGTGGGTCGCGACGGCTGTCCAGCTTGGGGAGGAGAGTGCCAACTTTGATCGGTGGCCATATCCCGTCGTTCCTCGCTCAGTACCCAACTTCCCGCGTAGCTGGCTTGTCACAGCGGTGAAACGTTCGTCGGTTAAAAACTAGGACGGTAAAATGCCCTTGAGGCCTGCTCTCTTTGTGTATCAACACACGACTGGAAGGCTACCGCGTTCAACGGCTCGAAGAGAGCGTTTCTGTTCCCCTAAGAATGTCCTTAATCCTATCAAGTTGTTCTTGAATGTGAGTACGGTCATGTTCATCAGGGACTTGTGTCAGCGCGTGGGCAGCTAGTTTAGAGGAAACGCGGTAGACAACGTCCTGATATTCTCTTCTGTCGAAGGCAGTGCTCATTTCGGCAATGCTTGTCAGTGCCCGCAAGAGCGTATTGATAACGCGAATATTTCCACCAGCATAGTGGCCAATCTCAGTAAACATCCTGATGTATTCCTGAAAGGCTGGTCGGCGGATGGTGAGCATACTGGTTCCCTGTACGAAATGATAGGCCGTGGTTGGCTCTGGTTGACGCACTAAATGTTCGAAAATAGCTTGCAGATACTTGATACAGAGAACACCCGTCGTGGGATCGTTGATGGCAGGTGAGAGGGCGCGCAGTGCGATATCTGCCAGTTGACGGACTCCGAATTTTGCATCGTAGGTGATGTCTCGTTCGCGCTCAGTGTAGATATGGTGGTAGATAGCTCTTCTACAGGCCTCATCAGCAGCCTCCATCGGCCAGACTTTTGCAATAATGGTCTCTTCGGTGACAAAGTCGCCTGGACAGACAAGCAGAGAGACCTGGAGCCGAGGACGCATGATGTCCCTGATCAGATGGGGCAACTCTATTCTGTGTACATACCCAATGCTCGTGGCATAAATGTGAGCGGGCTCCATATCTGTAGACAAAGATTGAATTTGAGCAGAGATACCTTCAACATACATTTCATCTTCCTCATCTGTGTCCTGTTGGTCGATGGCTTGAATGGTTTGTGCCGTGATGCGTGCTGCAATATGAGGGACCTGGATGATGCTTCCGGTATGATGGATGAAGACGAGAAGAAGAACGAGTCCCAGGAAGCCAAGACCAATGGCGACCGTGATACTGAGTTGGGGAATGAAGCCCGGATCTGCTGGCGAAGGTTCACGTGTCGTCGTGAGCACAATGAGCGCATAAGCGAAAATGGCGAAAAACCCGCCGGCAACGACCTGAGTCGTACGATCGAGCAAGAACCCACGCAGGACACGCGGAGTGTACTGGCTCGAAACCAATTGGAGTGCAACAATAGTAATCGAGAAGGCCAAACCAGCCACGGTGATCAATGAACCAGCGATGGTCGAGAGCAGCGTGCTTGCGGCCAAAGCACTCCCATCAAAGAGATAGGGTGCTGCATGAGTACCTTTTGTGCTCTTATCAAGAGTAAGAAAGACGAAGGCCAGGGATGGACCGCACAAGGAAACAATGCCTGGAATAAACCAGAATGTATGGAACAACGCCCTCCAACAATTCCGTATCAAATGTTTGACTCTATTAATTATACGCATATTCTCTCTCTCATCCAGAAAAAGCTTCTCGCTAGTAGGTGTGTAAATGTACACTGCCTCTCTCTGGTTCGAGAAGATGCCTAGAGAAACTGCTGATTTATCTCTAAAGACCTTTGTCACGCCTCGCACACAAAGAAAAGCACCAGGAACGATCAGATTGCTGATATCCCTCTATGCAACTTCTCAATGCCTACAAGGATATCACGAACCGACCAGTCTTCCCGGTGCTCCTTTTCTCTTATAACAGTAGTATTGTTATTATAACATGAATTTTTTGTGAATGCAAACTGAGGGGTTATTCGGTTATTCCTCTCCTGATCTTGACAGAGTGGTAGAGGTAGATTACAGTATGAGAGTGTCCAGAAGGAGGTGCCTACACGAACTGAGTGCTCAAGGAGTGCAGTCGTGTCACAGGCATCTCTATGTTATGAGTACGTGATATGTTTCTAGACCAAGGAGGTGCGTGGCGTGAGTGCCGATCCCGACCAACGATATCCAAGTGCAGCACCGTTGTTTTCTGTCTCGACATGCAGCCGAGAGAAGCCTTCTGCGGACATTACGCCGCTCTCCTTGCCTGGGAGCCATCGTAGATAAGAGAACGAGTTCCTCTCTGCTGCCTGATCTCATCGAACGTAGGGAGGAACCCAATGGCTCAGGTTTTCATTCCTCAGAATCCTCGTGAACGTGCACAGCCTCAGGGAGCTGTCATGGCACATCAGACATCTTCCCTAGTACGTCATGGCGTACGTAGTGCACGACGTCTGGGTAT
>Ga0193728_1001783_pt1 | contig 11070 bp, 6 predicted proteins | sample U1c1metaG_FD_143037 | JGI IMG/M metagenome (GOLD analysis project Ga0193728, IMG submission 143037) | Soil microbial communities from a riparian zone of the East river system, Colorado, United States - U1c1 | ecosystem: Environmental > Terrestrial > Soil > Riparian zone | place: USA: East River... | reverse complement strand
GGTCGCCGCTGACATCGCGCGAGTCCGGTTGCTGTACGACAATATTCTGCGCGAGCGCTACGACCGGGTAGAGCCACGCCTCGCCGATCTCGATCAGCTGCAGACGATTGCCGCCGGCTATCCCGATCGCGCGACATTTCTCTCGGCTCTCGCCCTCGAGCCACCGCAGGCGACGCAGGACCTTGCGACCGGCACCCGCGAAGACGATGACTGCCTGATTCTCAGCACCGCCCACTCCGCCAAGGGAAAGGAATGGGATGCGGTCTTCGTCATTTGGGCGGTGGACGGCTGGTTTCCGTCGGCGAGGTGTCTCAACGACGACGAAGAGACAGAGGAGGAACGCCGGCTGATGTACGTCGCGCTTACGCGCGCGCGAAACCATCTGAGCGTGTCCTACCCGCTCAACGCCTACTCATCGCGGCGCGGCTCAGACTACTCGTTGGACCAGTTGTGCCGGTTCTTTGACCGTGAGGTTCGAGACAACATGCAGCGCGTCGCGGTAGGAGCTCCTCCACCCGCAGACGAGCCGGCGAGATTAGGCGCGGCTCCTTTGCTCGATCTCCGTGCGCTCTTGAGAGGTCGTTTCGGACCGTAGCGTATCGGTCCGAATGTTCCTGTAGCGCGGTCGTGTACCGGGCGCTATCGTTGCGAAGTTGCGCGCACGGTGCGCACGGAGGTCTGAATGCGACACGCCCGGCTCCTCACGATGTTTCTGGCCGCGTCTTATCTCGCGATTACTCTCGCGTGTGCCACGAGCCCGCCTCGAAAAGCCGATGAGAACGGATCGCGATTCGGTGATCTCGTTATCAACTCCGATAAGATAGACGCGCAGCATGCGCCGAACGCCTGGGAGCTTTTGCGAGTGCTCGTCCCACGGTACACCTATGTAGAGGACCGATCCGGACGTGCGGTCTCGATTCATGGACACAGAGGCCGCAGCAGCATTTCGCTTGCAGCCTCCGAGGCTCCGTTGGTAATCGTGGACGGCGCGCGTCTGTCGTCCGTTGATGTTCTGCAACAGATGGCTACGGACGCTATCGATAGGATCGAGTTACGTGGCGGATCGAGGGGAACGAGTGTCGAAGGTACCGGCGCCAGCGCGGGCGTAATCTACATTCACACCAGGTCAGGATCGTAAGCAGTCCAGAGCTTCACGAGGAGTGTGTTCCCGCCCTGTCGAGGGTCCCGGCACGCGAGACGATGTGAAACGAGGCGCCAGAATGATTTCTGGCGCCTCGCTCACATTCGACCAACTCTTCCGAACAGCTGGGCTATGCTTCGTTCTGTTTGCAGGATCCCGGTGTGTAGCTCGGGTTGTTTTGCTCACGCTGCGGCACGGGTGAATTGACGTCCGTGCCGTAGGTGCCACCCTTGAAGTACGGACCCGTTGGAAACACGCTCTCCGCCGCCCGGCCGTACTGCCGGATCAAGCGACGCATGTCGCCAAGCCGGTGTGATGTCAGAAACAGCCAATACGCGCGCTCCTTGAAAAGTTGATCCACCTGAGCGGCCGTTGTGGCCTGGAGCGTGAGTGGCGGCAGCGAGCCCGCCGCATATCCTCGCAGCGTGAGTAGTGCAGCGTTGCTGCGAAGTGCGTTCAGTATCCCGAGAGCCGCGACCGGATCCGTTTGGAGTGCCGCCTCGGCCTCGATCAACCGGGCCTCGACCCCGTCCGCAATTGTGATTGGCGAATCGCGCAGCGGAAACTTTTGCTGCACGTACTGCAGCTCTCCGCCGGGAACACCGTTGTCGAAGCCATGACCGGCATTGGCTGCGCGCACAGTGTTGGCAACACGCGGGTCAAATCCTACCGTCTTGGTATTCCCATCTTGTTGATACGGCAAACCATTCACGCCCTTCAGGCCTCCGACACCATATCGGGCTACGTTGGCCGTGAGCGACCAGGTTCCGTTGTTCTGACCAGTCGTGGTTTGGGAGTGCTGATAGTTGTACTGAAACGTTGTGGATACGCCCGCGACGGCCAAGGCTGCGTTCGCGTAATCACCCTTGTCCAACAGCGCGCGGCCCTTCCCGACCTGCGCCAGCTGCTTGAACGCGGCCGTAAGAGGAGCTCCGGTCACGGCGAGCGCCTGGTTGAACTTCGAGGTGGCGCTGTCGAGTTGTTGATCCCGCGTAAGCGGAGCGCCAAACGTAAACGTTCCGTCGTCGTTCACTACGCTCAGGGGAACTGCGCCGCAGTAGTTCTCCGCGAACAAGACGTACGTCAGCCCGCCAAGCGAAAGCACCTCGGGCAATCCCGCGCTGTCTGCAGCAAGCTTTGCAAACTTCTGGACTCCGGCGACCGAGCGCTGGGATAAGCCTCTGGCGCGATTCAGATCCAGGAACGTTCCCACCAGGCTGGTGTTCCCGAGCGTTTGTGCGCGCTGATCGAACTCGATCCGAGTCGGGAACGTCTCGGTATTGATCAATTCATCGGACAAGGATCCGGAGAGCTGCACTTGCTCCTCGTCAGAAGCCACGCCGTCGTAGGAAATTCCGAAGGCGCCTATCGCGCCCGCCCTGAGGGCGGGAAGTGCACCCACGTTGTCCAGATCCGCCGGCTTGGCGACGTCTGGATCCGTCACAGTCAGAATCTTCTTGCTATCACATCCGCTCAGCAGCACAGTCGCACATGCAGCGAGCTTGATTAAAGTGCCCAACCGGCTCGTGTGCCGACGGGCGAGAATTCTATTCTTCATTGATTGGTCGCTCGGTCGGTAAAGGTTAGAAAGTGACATTTATGCGCGCCGTCCATGTCCGCGACGGCGGAATGGTGAGAAACTCCTGCGTACTGAAATTGGCTCCGGCAACCGCATTCACTTCCGGATCAAATCCCTTGTAATCTGTCCACGTCTTCAGGTTACGCCCTGCGATTGTGAAGTCGATGTTCTGGACTCCCATACGTTCCGCAAAGCGATCCGGAGCCAACAACGTGAAAGACAGCTCTCGGAGCTTGGTAAAGGCTGCGCTTTCGATGTAGCCAGCATCGGTACCGAGCGCGATCGCGATCGATGCCGCCTGGTCGGCCAGAGGCATCGACTTGTCGAACGACTCCTGACACGAGCCGAAGCTGCAGTGAAAGCGACGCGTGTTGTCGAACAGCTTGAAACCGCCCTTGTGATCCACCAGCGCCGAGACCTTCAACATCTTGAAGAACGTCACGTTCGGTGAAATCGAGTATTCCCGTTTCGGCAGAATGTTGCCGAGATACACAGCCGTGTCCCCGAGCTTGATCTCACTACGGGCGATGATACCATCCCCGTTCGCATCGGCAAAGGTGTAAGGCCGCTGCCAGTAACTGCCCAACGGCGAGCCTACGACCTGCTTCTGCTGCGTGTTCACGATGATCGGTGGAACCTTTGTGGTCGTCCCAGGAAGGAAGCCCAACGAGAGGAGCGTGTTGTCATTGTTTGACGCACTGACTCCAAAATCGAACGCCACAGGTCTCGTATCGATGACATTTGCCTGCAACGAGATCTCGTTGCCGACGTTGCGCACCGTGCCGAGGTTCTGGAACTGGCTGGTGCTCAGGCCTAAACTCGGCGCCAATGGGACGGCGATCAACAAGTCGTCGGTCTTTTTGTTGTAGTGCGTGTATTCGAAATTGACGTGCTGCCCGAAGAGGCCCATATCGAATCCCAGCTCCGTCTCGGCCGAGCGCTCTGGACGCAGCGCAATGTTTCCGGTGCCGCCGATCGCGATACCCGGAGCGTCCGTGCCGGCGACAGTCACGGTTGAAGCGTTGAAGAAAGTGATTGCGTCACGGAAGTTGGGCTGGCGACCCGATCGACCGTTCGCAAAGAGCTCAACGCGTTGATCTTGGGGAAAAACGACTCATCGCTGACTACCCACGATGCGCCGTACGACGGATAGGTTATCGATCCGAAGTCCTGACCGAACGCACTGTTCTTATCATTGCGAAAAGCGGCATTGAGGAATACGCGGTCTCTCCAGCCGACCTCCTCGGATGCGAAGTATCCGAGTGTCTTGTTATCGGTGCTCACTTCGTTGACTGCGAACCGCGCGGTAGTTCCGGCGAGAGAATTTGTCCCGCCGAGCAGCTTGGCGCCGAATGCCTGTGTGCCGCGGACCAGCGCCTTGTTGAACTGTGTGCCTACCGTTGTCGTTGTCGAGATGGTCGTAGTCGGCGCCCATGTGCCGCTCAGATTACCCTGGGCAGTGTAGGTGTAGATCGAGTATGGATTGGAACTGCGCTGCCCATCAGGCAAGGACCCGAAAAACACCGAAGCGGGCGGGATTATCTCGTTATCCCAACGCCCCAGGTAGTCGAGGCCGAAAGTGCCAGTGGCCTTCAGCCAATGAAGCGGCTGATAATTGCTGGTGATGCTGTTCTGGAAACGTTGGATGTCCTGCCGCGTTTGCCATACCGCCTCCAGCGCCTGCGGTGTCTGGCCGTTCAGATATCCGTGCGCGCAAATCAGGGTGGCGCCGGTAGTGATAGAGACGCACGGCTTTCCAGGAGTTGAATCGTCGAACGCACTGCCGAGGAGACCAGCCGAAATAATGCCCAGGGTGTTGTTGTCATCCTGTGGCAGCCTGAGGTGATCGGCGAGATAGTTGGTCCCGAGTTGTATGTTCCAATTGTCGGTTAGCTGGGCGCTTACATTGGCGCGTCCACCGGCGCGTTGGTCGGTATTCGCGTCGAAAATGCCCTGCTGCCGATCGTAGTTCCCGCCCACGTAGTAGCTCACCCGATCGTTGCCGCCGATGGCGCTTACACCATAGGCGCCTCTCTGGCCGTCAATGAAAGGGCTGTATTGCGCCAGCGGACTGAAGCTGACCAGCGAGTCCGGATTCGGCGTGCACAATGCCCGAGTCTGGTTGTCGAGGTTGCAGTTCGTGGTTCGACTCCCGGCGGAGCCAATCCCGACCCATGCGTAGTTTCTGGGGAACGACGTAACGTTCTTGATGCTTCCCGATTCCCCAAACACTGTGAAGCGCGTGGGGCCGGAGCGCCCCTTCTTGGTCGTGATCTGAATTACTCCATTCGCCGCCGCAGTGCCGAAAAGAGCGCCGGCCGCTGGACCTTTTATTATGTCGATCTTATCGATGTCCTCAGGATTGATGTCGTTGAAGCGCGAGGGTGTTTGACCGCCTACACCGATCGTCGACGACGCCGAGTTGTTGTCGACACGCACACCGTCGATTATCAACAGGGGGTCGTTGGACAGCGACAGCGAGCTCGCCCCGCGAATACGCAAGCGCGCACTCGACCCGATTGTTCCGCCGGGAGATGCGACATCCACTCCGGGAATACGACCGGTGAGAAGCTGGCTCATGTTCCCTGCAGTCGCGAGCGTTGCGGGCGCAGGGGTCAGGGTGCCGACGACATTTCCCTGCTCGCGCTTTCGCGTCGTCTCGCCCGTCGCCAGCGTGACAACCTGGTCAAGAGTGATCGCGGCAGGAGTTAGACTGTAGGCGAGGTCGATCGTCTGTCCGTTGCCGACCGTGACACTCTGCGTACCAGCCTGGAACCCGATGCGCAGGACGCGCACCTGATACGCGCCAGGCCGGACATTCGGGATTCGAAATCGTCCATCTTCGGCCGTTACGCCGCCTCGGGCTGTGCCGACGATTTGGATCTGCGCGGACGGAATGGGAGCGTTCGTCGTGGCGTCGATTACCCGCCCGCTGATCGTCCCCCCGTCCTGTGCTAGAGCCGTCGCGGTAATCCATAGGGACATTCCGCAGACGGTGGCACAGAGCACCAACAATTTCCTAACGAGATGGGTCATACGTCCTCCGGTACTGCTCCATGAGAAATGGCGCCGGACAAGTTGTCGCGACGCACTCTAAACGACGCGGCGAATGCGCGTCGTTGAAAGCCGGGTGGGCTTGGCGAGCGCGGAATGACCCGTCGCTCGAATGCAAATCGGGAAGGACGTATAAGTGGTGCCTTCACGGGTGGACGCGTAGCTGGTGGAACTTCTGCTAGCGGGCGGCGACTTGACGTCGCTCTGCCACTCTGCGATCGGAAATCGTCGACGTCGGCGATTTCAAATCAGCAGGCGGCTGGTCCCAACCTTCGATCAAACAACCGACCGACGAGGTAGCAGTCCCGCCTATAGAGCGAGGAAGGTAGGGCAGAACTTCAGGAGGTCAAGGGCTATTCGCACGACTGAGGCAAGCACCATGTTTCAGCCGGTCATAAGCAGCAGACGAACGGTGGAAGCCCGACCGACCTACCTTAGAGTGGACGAGAGTGGACGCGAAGACCAAACGCGCGAAGTTACCATGGAATCGGCGCGTACTCCAACCCATCGCCTGAGTCCGGCGAACGGGTCCTTCGAGTTGGCCTTCGCGAGCGCGATCACCCGCCCGATCGACCGCCTGAGATCGCGCCCCTCCTTCTCATAGATCCGATCGAATACGTCGAGGTCGCTCGCATAGACGCGCCGCGCCAATAGCGCCGCGTTGTTCAATTGAACTCGCTCGGCGTATAAAGGGTTGATGGTTTTGAGTCGCGGCGCAATCTCATTGACCAACGCGACACGAGTACGCATGTAGACAGTGTCGCGCGCGTTGATCCGCGCCTGCCTGTCCGATGGGTGCGCCGCGTAGGCGGAGTCGAGCGACTTGATCACCCTCGACCAGAAGCTCGCCAGCAGCTTGTCGTCCTGCCACTCGGCGTCCACCTTCGCCGCCGCGAAGTCCTGTCCTCGCGATCTGAAGAATCCCGCCGCTCCCCTCGCCCCAACGAACATCGCAAACGATTCGTTGAACGCCGCCTGACCCGACGCGTAGAACGTATTGTGCGTCAGCTCGTGAATGACCGTGTTCGCCAGTCCCAGCGAATCGCCTTTGAGGGTGGTATTGAGCAAAGGATCGTTGAAGAACCCCAGGGTGCTGAACGCATCGGATGGGCGGACGTAAACGTCGAACCCATCGGCAGCGAGATTCTTCGCGTCCCGCTTCGCTGCATCGAAATCGAAGTACCCTTTGTAGGGCACTCTTCCGACGATCGGAAACCACCACGAGTAGGGTTTGAGCGTATCACGATAGGCGGCCGATACGACGAGCACCAAAGTGTCATGATCTAGTCGCGAGTATGTCGTGAAACTGTCTTTAGTTCTCAGCCGAAGAGTGTCTTTTGCGTACTGGCGGGCCGCCAAAACTACTTTCAGCTTCGCCCGCACGTCGTTCGGCGTCCTTGGGTCAGCCACTATCTCGGAAATTGGCTGACGACGGCTCAATATCTTGGCCTCCTCCCACGCCCCACGACTGAGGTAACAGGCTGTGGGAGTAGAGATTAGAGCCAATCCGACCAGAGTAACCGCTATCGCGAGGATACGGCGTCGCATATTCTTATCATGTGTCCTTCGTCCACCTTCATTGCCACTCTGAATACTCGCTTTTAGACGGTGCAAACCGCATTGATGATCTCATCAATAAAGCGCTGGAATTCGAGCAGCCCGCCCTCGCCATAACCGATCACGGTAACCTTCACGGTGCGTGGGAGTTCCAGGAAAAGGCCAAAAAAGCGGGGCTCAAGCCGATCATCGGCATGGAAGCCTATGTCGCGCCGGGCGATAGACGCGCCCGCGACCGGATCGGTGGGGATCGGGGCAAGCCCTACTACCACCTCGTTCTACTCGCCCAGAACGCGACCGGGTACAAGAATCTAGTCAAGCTGTCGTCGCTCGCCTACACGGAAGGCTTTTACGCCAAGCCCCGTGTCGATCGCGAGCTTCTCGCCAAATACAGCGAAGGTATCGTCGTGTCGTCAGCCTGCATGGCCGGCGAGATCGCGCACCACCTGCTCTCCGACGAATACGATCAGGCGCGAGCCGCTGCCTCCTGGTACGCCGACGTCTTTCGCGATCGCTATTACCTCGAGGTCCAGGCGCACGATTCCGAAAATCAGGCAAATCTCAATCGACGTGTTTTTCAGCTCGCCGAGGAGCTGAATCTCCCGGTGCTCGCGACCAACGATACGCACTTCCTCACACACGACGATCACGACGCGCACGACATCCTCCTCTGCATCGGCCTCGGCAAGGATTACTCCGATACCAATCGGATGCGTTACGACGACGGACTCTACTTCAAGAGCGCGCCCGAGATCTCCGATGCATTCCCGGGACGCAAGGACGTCCTCGAGAATTCGCTGCGCATAGCGGACGAGACCGCAATCAAATTCTCGAAACAGTATCGGGTCCCGTCGTTCCCATTGCCGTCTGGAGTCGAGACCGAAAACGAGCTGCTGGTTCGGCTGGCGGAGGAAGGAGCCGTCAAACGTTACGGCGCTCCGCTCCCCCCCGAAGTCCGCGAGCGACTCGACTACGAGCTCGGCGTCATCACCGGGACTGGCTACGCCGGCTACTTCCTGATCGTCGAGGACTTCATCAGGGCCGCGCGAGACAAGGGAATTCCGGTAGGCCCCGGCCGCGGATCGGCTGCCGGGTCGCTCGTCGCCTACTCGCTCCGCATCACCGACGTCTGCCCGCTCAAGTTCGACCTTCTCTTCGAGCGCTTCCTCAATCCCGAGCGCGTGTCGATGCCCGACATCGACGTCGACTTCTGCTTCGAGCGCCGTGGCGAAGTAATCGAGTACGTCCGACAGAAGTACGGACGCGACTCGGTCGGGCAGATCATCACCTTTGGAACTCTTAAATCGCGCGCGGCAATCAAGGATGTCGGCAGAACTCTGGGCTTCAGTCCCGCCGAGACGGATTATCTCGCCAAGCTGGTGCCGAACCATCCCAACTTTTCGCTCACCGTCAAGGAAGCGAAAGACCGGATCCCCGAGATCAAGGAGTTTTACACCCCGCGCAAGAGCGACGGCCGCGAAATAATCGAGCGAAAGGAGCGCTACCGCCGGCTCCTCGATTACGCGATACGCCTCGAAGGGCTTTCGCGCCATGCGGGCGTTCACGCCGCCGGCATCGTCATCGCGCCAGGGCCCCTGGACGAATACGTCCCTGTCTGCACGCAGGCCTCAAAGGGTTCGGGATCATCGAACGGCAACGAGGATTCCGTCGTCGTAACACAGTACGATATGAACGCGCTCGAGCACGCGGGCATGCTCAAGATGGACTTCCTGGGCCTCACGACTCTTACAGTAATCAGCGATGCGCTGCGCGGAATCCGCGAACGCACGGGCTCGGCGCCCGACCTCGACGCGCTGCCCCTCGACGACCCCGACACGTATCTGATGCTCCGCGCGGGCAGAACCATCGGCGTGTTCCAGTTCGAGTCGCCGCTCGCGACCGACATACTGAGGAGCATTCGGGCCGATCGCTTCGATGATCTCGTAGCGTCCAACGCGTTGATGCGCCCGGGCCCGCTCGATACGGGCATGCACAAGGTCTACATGCGTCGGAAGCGCGGTGAGGAGCCGGTCTCCTACATTCTTCCCGTGCTCCAACCGATTCTAGAGAGCACGTACGGCGTCATCACCTACCAGGAGCAGGTGATGCGTATCGCGCAGACGCTGGCGGGTATCTCACTCGCCGAAGCGGACGTGCTGCGCAAAGCCGTGGGGAAGAAGGACGCCGAGCTGATTCGCGCGGAGCTGGGCAAGTTCGTCGAGAAGGCGGTGGCACTCGGACACGATCGCACGATCATCGAGGAGATCGCCAGCCAGATCGAGACCTTCGGCCGCTATGGCTTCAACAAGTCGCACGCGGTCGCCTATTCGATCATCTCCTACCACACGGCGTGGCTCAAGGCCCACTTCCCCGCCGATTTTATGGCGGCACTGCTCTCGTCGCAGATTGGCGACACGGACAACGTCGTCAAGTACATCAACGAGGCGCGACAGCTGCACGTGCCGGGCGCAAAGGAAGCGGGCCTCGAGATCCTCCCTCCGGATGTCAACGAATCGGGCTACAAGTTCGTGGTCGTCGGCGAGAGGAACATTCGCTTTGGCCTCGGTGGAATTCGCAACGTTGGGCGCACGGCCATCGATTCGATCCTCAACGCGCGGAAAAAAGACGGCCCTTTCCACTCCTTGTTCGAGCTCTGCGAGAGAATCGATCTTCGCGTCTGCAACAAGCGCGTTCTGGAAGCGCTCGTCCACGCCGGAGCGATGGATTCGCTCGGCGGCCATCGTGCGCAGCTTGCGGCCGCGCTCGATCTCGCCATACGCGAGGCTTCGCTCAAGCAGGAAGATCTCGAGACCGGACAGGTGTCGCTCTTTGGCGCGCCAGTTGGTGAGCCGCAGAAAGGCCAAAGCTCCCATGTCCTGCCCAACATTCCGGCCTGGACGGAATCAGAGCGATTAGCGAAGGAGAAGGAGATCCTCGGCTTCTACATCTCCGGCCACCCACTCGAGCGCTTCCGCACCGAAGCGGAGATCTTTGCCACGCACACTGTCAGCGAACTCGGCAAATGGCGCCCGGAGCCGATGACGCTCGCCGTCGTCGTTACCAACATCAAGCGACAGATGAGCAAGAAATCGGGCTCCGAGTTCGCGCGGCTGACGATCGAGGATTTCTCGGGGTCCGCTGAGGTTCTGATCTTCCCCGAGAAGTGGGCGACGCTCAACGACCAGATTCGCACGGACGTGCCGATGCTGCTCAAAGGCGCCTATTCCAGACGCGACGAGGGAGGCGACAATCCCGCCTACATCGTGGATTCGGCAACGAAGCTGGCCGAGATGCGTACTAATGGACAGGTGACGGTTGCGATTGACCTATCGAAGGGCGCATACTCCGGAGATGTGATGTCGGATGTCCGCGCGATCGCCGAGACCTATCCGGGTTCGGCGCCGTTGGAGTTCAGGTGGAGCGATGGGACTGGCACCAAGGCACGGCTGCGCTCGAGGTCGCTCACCTTGGCCGCGGATGGCGCAACATTGAACGCCTTGCGTAATATTCTGGGCGAGTCTTCCGTTCGACTACAACGGGGGAGCTGACGGTGGCTTCAGCAACACAACTCGAGTTCGAGAAGCCGATCGCCGAGCTGGAACGGCAGATCGACGAAATCAAGAAGACCGCGGGCGACAGTCAGCTCAGCGTCGCCGAGGCGATTGAGCCGCTCGAGCGGAAGCTCGAAGATCTGCGAGAAGAGGTCTACAAGAACCTCACGCCTTTCCAGCGCGTCCAG